>Ga0079305_1001811_pt1 | contig 23792 bp, 18 predicted proteins | sample LMS_cellobiose_e_FD_79183 | JGI IMG/M metagenome (GOLD analysis project Ga0079305, IMG submission 79183) | Rumen-fistulated moose microbial communities from Alaska, USA - LMS_cellobiose_enrichment | ecosystem: Host-associated > Mammals > Digestive system > Stomach > Rumen fluid ... | reverse complement strand
GGGCGTGGTCATGGCGGGCACCAGCCTGTGGCTGGACAAGGTGGGCCAGCAGGTGGCCAGCGACCGCATCACCCTGCGCCTGCAGGCCACCGATGACCGGCTGGTGGCCACGGAGCCCTATACCGGCGACGGCTATCTGGCGGAGAACGTGGCCCTGATCGAAAAGGGCGTGCTGAACTGCCACATGCTGAGCCTGTACGCCGCCAAGAAGACCGGCCGCCCCGTGGTCAAGAACACCGGCAGCGCCTTTGTAATGGAGCCCGGCAACACGCCGGTGACCGATATGATCCGCGGCATCAAGCGCGGGCTGATCGTGGGCGGCTTCTCCGGCGGCCAGCCGGGCGCCAACGGCGAATTTTCCGGCGTGGCAAAGAACAGCTTCTACGTGGAGGATGGCCAGGTGAAGGGCGCCGTGATGGAAACCATGATCAGCGGCAAGCTGACCGACGTATTCTCCAATGTAACCGCCGTGTCGAAGGAGCTGCTGTCCGACGGCAGCATGGCCTTCCCCTACATGGCCGTGGAGGGCATCACCATCTCGGGGAACTGACGGAAGGATTACGGGGGCGTTCTTTTCTGTGGCACAGAAAAGAACCAAAAGAAGCTGCGAGGGAAAGAATAACGCTCGCAGCTGATACAGAAGAACAATAAGCCAACGGAAAAGCCGGGATTTCTCATCATTGAAGAAATCCCGGCTGATTTTATGCTTTTATTCAGGAAGCCCTTTCTGCTTCTCTTTCGGGCTCCGAAAGAGAAGGCTCCCGTCCGTTCCCCCGTCCGTTCCTTTGTCCCCGTATCTTGCCAAACGTGTGGATGGCCACAGCGCCGGCCAGCAGGCACGGGATGCGCAGCAGATGCCGCCACATGCGCAGGGTGAGCACCTGGGGCGTGCGCAGCTCGGTCAGGCGGCCCAGAGTGCTGATGTTCTTCCAGTAAGTGGACATGATGTCGCTGACCTCCACCGGCACGGCGGGCACCCACTCGGGAAAGGCCCGCACGGGGCGGAGCAGCAGCTGGGCCCAGCCGTAAAAGGCGGCCAGCAGCGCCAGCAGCATCAGCGCGCCCAGCAGGGTATAGGCGATCAGGCGCGGGGCCATCTGCGCGGCGAAGCGATGCCGCAGGCGATTCAGAAAATCCGCCCGCAGGGCCAGCACCGCCCGGGCAAAGGCACGGCACAGCGCCAGCAGCAGCAACAGCCCGCAGACCGTGGCCAGCAGCCATGCCGGCAGCAGCGCCCGTTCCCGCTCCTGGGACAGGCTGTACAGGCAGCCCGAGGGGGCGTAGATCGCCATATCCGCCCGGAACTTGGCCAGCGCGCCGGAGCCGGGAACCGGCTTGGCCCACACCGTCAGCGTTTCCAGGAGATATTCCGTCAGGGAGAGCAGGGGCACATAGGCCCCGTAGTCCTCCAGATCCCCCGCCGCCCGGGCGTGGCGGGCAATGCCCACCACCGTATAGGTAATTTTCCCCAGCCGCACCTGGCGGCCCACGGGATCGCCCACCCGAAAGAGGGCGATAGCCAACTGCTCATCCAGGATCATCACGGGTGCGCCGCCCGCCAATTCCTCCTCATAAAAGCCGCGGCCCGCGGTATACAGCCGCTCCGGCAAGGCCAGGGGGCTGCCGTATTCGCCGGTGAGCGCCGCCTCGGTCTGGCCCGCGCCCACGGCCTCCAGCATCTGCCGGGAGGCGTTGCCCGTAACCGCCGAGGCGGATACGATGCCCTCCCAGCCCGCCTGCACATCCTCAAGGGCGCGCAGGCATTCAGCCAGGGGGTTTTCACCCTGGGAAGCAGGCGCGGGCGCGGCGATAACGTATTGCAGCAGGGCGGGCACCCGCATCACCTGAAAGCAGCACAGGGCGATGAGCGCCAGGCACACCGTCAGCAGTATCCCGCGCTTAATCGACATAATCCATCACCGCCTGGCCGTCGGTCAGCGTTCTGTCCTCCCGGTCGGCGATCTCCCGATAGCTGAGATCCTCCGCCACGGACACCACCTGATCGCTCTTTTCCAGCACCGTCACGGTGGTTTTGGTCAGCTTGTAGCCGCTGCTGTCCAGCAGACCGCCATAGCTGCGCTCCACCGTGTACACATAATAGCTGCCGCTGCCGTCGCTGCGCACTGCGCTGGCGGGCAGCAGGGTGGCGCTCTTTTGGGCCTTGTAGGTCAGCGTCAGGGGGATGCTCTCCGCCGCCAGCATGCGGGAAAGGCCGCCCGCCGCCTTGATGATTTTGCCATCCAGCTTCACATTGGCGTACTTTTTGCCCTCCGCGCCGTTTTCCAGGCCGCTGACCTCGGTTTCGGTATCGCTGTCGGTGAGCACCACCTTGAGCCCCTCCCGCAGGGGCTTATCCACCTGGGTCACCTCCGCCCGCAGCACGGGCAGGCCCTCCGCCGGGGTCATTGCGCAGACGGGCTTGCTGCCGTCCACGGTGTCGCCGCTTTTCAGCTCAAAGGCGGTGATGTAGCCCGCGTGGGGCGCGCGCACCTCCTTTAAGGAGTCGTTCAGCGCCGCCAGCTCCAGCAGCTGCCGGTCCAGATCGTCGATCTGGCCCCGCAGCTCCTCCGCCTTTTTGACGTATTCAAAGGTGGTATCTCCCACCCGGTACGCGCCCTTCAGTTTATCGTTGTACAGATCGCTGAGCTGCTGCACCTTTTCATCCCGCAGGGCGGTGGCATCAAGCAGCTTTGCGCTCAGAGCGTTCAGCGCCTCCGATCCGTCGGTGATGGTCGCCAGGCTGCCCTCCTCCGCCAGGGTATAGCCCTCCGCGGCAGCCTGCGCGGTCACGGCGTAGCGGGCCATGTAATAGGCCTCCATGGCGTCCATCATCTCGTTGTAGATGTCGTTGTGCTTGGTGGTCTGGGCCAGGCGGATGTGGGAGGCCAGCTCCCCGGCGTATTCCTTTACCTTTTCATCGCGCTTGGTCTGCAATTCCTGATACTTGCTGTCAAATTCCGGGGAGAAAGCGGTAAACAGCACATCCCCCGCCTCCACGTAATGGCCGGGGCGCACGTTCACCGTTTCCACGGTGACGGGCAGCTTTTTGGCGTTTTCCAGCTTGACGGTTTCGGTCTGGGGAAAGTAAATTTCCCCCGTCAGGGAAATCTTCTGCTCCAGCTTGCCCTTGGAGGGGCTGATGCGCTGGATCTTGGGGGTGGTGATGGTCTGCACCGTGCGGGCGAAAAACATGCACAGGGCAATGACGATGGCCAGGGCCAGCAGGCCCTTCAGGGCTTTCGATTTGCGGTTCATATACACTAATCCCCTTTATTTCAGCTCGCTCAGCTGAATGCCGAGCAGGATATCTTCTTGGAAGTAGCGGTAGATCAGCAGGGCGGGCAGGATGTACAGCGCCGCGCCGGCAAAAGCGATCTCCGCGTTATCGGTGCTGATCTGGTTAAACATCACCGACAGGGGCATGGCGGACTGCCGCTTGCTCAGGTAGATCAGCGGCTGCTCCACCATGTTCCAGCAATCGGCGAAGCTCAGCGCCGCCGCCGCGCCCAGGATGGGCCGGCATACCGGCACCACCACGTGGATGAAGCAGCGCCAGGTGCCCGCGCCGTCGATCATGCCCGCCTCCAGCAATTCGTTGGGCAGACCGATCATGAACTGGCGCAGCAGAAAGATGTAGAACGGCGAAAACACCATGGGCAGGATCACCGCCCAGGCGGTATCCATCAGCCCCAGGGTGCGCATGGTGATGACCGAGGGAGCCATGGTGACCTGGAAGGGCAGCAGCATGAGCACCAGTACGCAGAAAAACAGCAGATCACGCCCATGAAAACGGAAGCGGCTCAGGGCGTAGGCCGTCATGGGGATCACCAGCGCCTGACCCAGCAGGATCAGCGCCGTATACTTGGCGGAATTGACGAACAGCTGCAAATACATGGGCTTTTCGATCAGCACCGTGTAATACTGCCGCAGGGATACCCGGGCCGGGGAAAGCAAAATCTGCATCCATTTGTCCTCCCCGTACTGGCGGCGGGTGGCCAGATAGCTCTTGATCTCGCTCTGGGGAAAGAAGGAATACAGGAAGGTGAGCACGATGGGCAGCAGCACGAAGGCGCAGACCAAAAGCAGCAGCAGCACCGACAGCGCCCTTCCCGGGCGCAGGGGATGACGTCTTTTCTTCATGGCTTTCATCCCCCTTATACTTCATTGGTGCGCACCGATTTGGACAGATACAAAAGCCCAAACAGCGCCAGCACGATCACCGCGAAGGAATAGGCGGCGGTGGTCACATCCTGATAATCCAGCATGGCGAATTTGTTGTTCATAAAGTGCTGCAGGGTGTACACCGTGTCATGGGGATAGGCCCCGCCGATGAAATAGATCTCCTTGAAGATCTTAAAGGCGTTCACCCAGGCCAGCACGAACACCAGAAACGCTGTGGGCAATATCTGGGGCAGGGTGATTTTCAGCTCCTTCTGCAGAGCGTTGGCTCCCTCCAGGGAGGCAAACTCGTAATACGCCTCCGGAATGGCCTGCAGGGCCGCACTGAAAATGACCACGGAGAAGCCCACGTTTTTCCACAGATACATGATCACGATGGGCACCCGCAGGGCCGCGCTCTCCAGCCACAGCACCCGGCCCGCTCCCAGGGCCGCCGCGATGCGGTTGACCGGGCCGCCGTAATCAAACAGCACCAGCCACACCAGCAGCAGGGCGGATGTGGGCATCAGGTAGGGCATCACCAGCACGTTGCGGTAGGGCAGGCTGCGATCCCGCAGGGTGCGCAGCAGCGCCGCAAGGAAAAAGGAAAAAATAAAAATCAGCGGCGCGCACAGCAGGGACAGCTCCATGGTATTTTTCAGTCCCAGCAGGAACACCTCGTTTTTCCATATTCTGCGATAGTTTTCAATGCCGACGAACCCGTTGCTGATGGTGCCGTCCGTCATGGAATACCAGATGCCGCCGAAGAACGGCACCACGTAGAACACCATCAGCCCCAGGAACCCCGGCAGCAAAAACAGCCACAGGCTTTTTTTGCGGTGAAACATGCAAGCTCCTTCATGGCTCCGCACGGCACATAAAAATGCCGTGCGGAGCCGATTGTGTTATGTTGCGATTTACTGATTTTCCATCTGCATCAGGCGCAGCTTGCCGCTGCCCTCCTGGATGAACTGATCCAGGGTGATCTGCCCATCCAGATAGCGCTGGCGCAGCGTCCAGAAGCTGTCGTCGTTGCTATTGGAATAGATGACGCTGGGGCAGCGCAGCACGGCGCTTTCCATCAGGGCGCGGTAAGCCTCGATGGCCTCCGCCTTGACGCTGTATTGGCCCTCGGTCTTGAATTCCTCGATGTACTCCTTCATCCAGTCCACGGACTCCTGCAGATCGGGCTTATCGATGGGATCGGCCTCGGCCAGCTGCTTTTCCGTGCGCGCCAGGTTCTCCTGCAGCAGCTTCATGGTCTGTTCGTAATTCTTGTTGATCACAGGGTCGTTGTGGTTGGGCGACAGCTTGATCAGATCCTGCTCCTCGGTGGCGCGCACCAGGTTTTCAAGATAGCGCACGGCAGCCTCCAGATTGGCGGAACGGGGATTGACAAACATCACCGTAACCGATACGGGCAGGGCGAAGGACGCATCCTCGCTGACGCGCAGCCGCAAAGGCTGCCAATTCCGCTCCTGGTTGCCCAGGTACAGATCGCCGTAGGTCTGGAACAGCTCGGTCTTCTCCCACAACGCCTCCATCTCCTCGCTGGGGTTGCCCTCGTCATCCCACAGCTCGTCCTCACTCAGCTCCACGTTCCCCAGATCCATTTCTTCAATGGCCTGCATCATGGCGCGGAATTCCGGGGTATCCAGGGACAGGGTGCGGCCGGAGGAGAGGACGTACTGTTCATAATCCTCCATGGCCTTGTAGAACAGCGAATCCTTGAAGACGCCCTCGTCGCTAAACAGGGTGTACTCCTCCCACCAATTCTCATGGGTGTCGCTGGCAAAATCGTTCATCAGCGCCGCCAGCTCCGCGAAGGTGGTGGGCGGGGTCAGTCCCAGCTCCTGCAGGGTCTTTTCGTTATACTGCCAGTAAGAACCGTTGATTTCGATGGGGATGGCGTACAGTTTGCCGTCCTTCCGCACCGCGTCCGCGATGAAGGGATACAGGTCGTTCACGTAATCCCGCAGCACGCTGCTGCCGCTCAGATCATAGCAGTAGCCCTTGTCCATCAGGCGGTTGAAATCCATCCAGTCCAGGGACACGGTGATGATGTCCAGCTGGTTTTCCCCGGCGGCCAGGGCCTGGCCCAGCTCCTGAGCCGTGTTGAAATAGCCTTCCCGGGTGAAAAAGATGGGCACATCCTGCATGGCGGCGGCGGCACGGTTATGCCGGTCACTGCTATAATATCCGGCGATGCACAGGGTTTCGGTGGGCAGCTGAGCTGGATCGGGGGTGCGCAGCATCAGATTGCCGTCATTGTCATACAAGGCGATCTGCCCGGCGAACAGGGCGGCAATGGCCCCTTCGCCATACAGGCTGGAGATGGGATGATAAGCCGCCAGCTGGCACACGCCATCCTGCAGGCGGAAGATCTTGTTGGGGGCCGCGATATAAACCACATCCTCCGCCGCGTCGTAACACAGCGCCTCGGCATCGTAATAGCGCAGGCCGTCCACCCGGGCCAGCTCCGTCAGGCTGTCGTCCGCCGGATCGTACACGCTGAGGGGCCAGGCCCTGTATTCGTTCTTTTCGCCGTCGTAAAAATCATCCTGCTCCCCGGCGATCATCAGCAGCTTGCCATCCTTGTAGGGGGCCAGGGTCCTGATCTGCTCCGGCATATTTTCCACGGTATGCATGGCCCCGGTGGTCAGGTCGAAGCAGAACAGGCCCATGCGGCCCGTATTGTCGTCATAACCGCTGACCAGCATAGAATTGCCTGTTACGGCAACCTCTTCAAAATAGAAATCCAGATAGACGAAACCACTCTCCTGGACGCGTTTTTCCTCGTCCAGCTGCAGCGTGATCACATCGCCGTACACCGGATTGCCCGCGTCGTTGGGCCGCACGGTGAACACGCTGCCATTGATGGTATTCAGGCACAGCAGGCTATCCTGCCAGCAAAAGATGCGGCTGACCACATGCTGCAGATCCGCCTGATCCGTATCGTTCTGATAATAGCCGCGCTGGGTGATCAGCCCGGTGATATAGGGCACAAGCTCGGTGCTGCCGGCCTGCACGGTATCGATCTCATTTCCGCGCAGCACATACAGGGTATCGCCGATCACGGCGATATCGCCCACCGCCTCCTGATAGCGGTAATCGTTTTCCAGGTTGGCGGTCAGCAGGGTCATATCCCCCGCAGCAGCCAGGGCGGAGGCCGTCCCAAAGATCATCAGGGCCGCCAGCAGGGCGGAAATCAGCCGTTTCATCATCGTTTTTTCACTCCTTTCGGCGGGCATTACCACCCGCTTCCACCTGTATAGACGATTTACATCCGTGTTTTGTTGCACTCTTGAAAAATTTTTTCCAATTTGTTTACAATCAGGCAAGAAAGAGCGCACGTCAGGCCTCCACGATGTGATAATACATTTTTGCGGTGAGCCAGTAGATGAAGGCGTAAGCCGCCGCGAACAGCAGGGCCGTGGCCCCGGTGGTGAGGGCGAAAAGGCCGATATCGGTCAGCTCAAACAGGGAGAGCATGCGGCTGATCATGGGGAAGGCGAACAGCAGATGCGTTACCGCCGCCAGCAGGGGCAGGAAGAACACCATCAGGATCTGGGAGGAGATTGCGCGGCGCACCTCCTGCCGGGTCATGCCCACCTTCTGCATGATCTCATAGCGCTTCTGATCCTCATAGCCCTCGCTGATCTGCTTGTAATAGATGATCATGGCGGTGGCCATCAGGAACAGCAGGCCCAGGAACAGGCCGATGAACAGCAGCCCGCCGTATATGCTGTAGAACTCGTTGGCCTGCTCCGCCCGGGAGACCAGGTGCACCAGCACGGCGCTGCGGCCCTGCCCCTCATCGTCGGTATAGCGCACGCGCATGTTTTCCAACATATCCCAACGCAGCTGAATCTGCTGGGCGCGGCTGGCGTCCGGCACGTCGAACAGGGTGACGCTGACCAGGTTGTCATCGTAGCTCTGTCCCTGCTGCAGCAGCGCTTCCCCGGTCCGCCGCATGCTGCTGTCATCAGGCAGAACCACCGCCACCACGCGCTGATTCGTATCCAGCAGCCAGGAGGGCAGGTTCAGGCCGTGATACAGATCGGCCTGGCGGCAGCGGAAGGTCTCTCCGCCCACGAGCAGGGTATCCCCCGCGCTCTCCCCCACCAGCGCTTGGCACAGCGCCTCATCCGCCGCCAGGGTGGGCTGGCCGGGCAGGTAAGGCGCGCAGTCCGCCATGCTCAGCAGCAGCACCCGGGCGTAATCCGCCCGGGAAAAGGATCCGTCCTGATCCGCGGGGCGCAGCTCCCCGCCGTCGAAGAGCGCGTATATCATGTTATAGCAATAGGTTTTTTCATTGGCGGCGGAGAAGCCCGCCTGGGACAGGGTCTGATCCCGCCGCGCCGCGACCTGCTCCGCCGAAAGGCTGAGCTCCCCCATTCCCTGGCCGCTCTCCAGCCGGAAATCGGTGGGATACTGCTCCTTCAGGCTGCCGTCCACCCCCACATTCAGGCAGACGGTGGTGGAGAGCATCACCAGCACCATGGTGCTGAGAATGCATATGCTGGCCAGGCCCGCGGCATTCTGCCGCATGCGGTACATCATGCCCGACACGGCGGTAAAATGATTGATTTTGTAATAGAAGCGCTTATTGCGCCGCAGGGCGCGCAGCACGGCGATGCTGCCCGCGATGAACAGGCAGTAGGTGCCCAGGATGACCAGCAGCACGGCGATAAAGAAAAAGCTGATGGCCTGCACCGGGTCGCGGATCAGCAGGGCCATGGTGTAGCCCGCCCCCAGGGAGAGGGCCCCCAGCACCGCCAGCGGCCAGTTGGCCTTGGGCTCCCTCTCCCCCTGGCTGGCGCTGCGCAGCAGGGAAATGGGGTTGAGCACGCTGACCCGCAGCAGGCTGTACAGCAGATTGAGCACGCCGATGGCGGCAAAGAGCAGGGCGGTCATCGCCATGGCCGGCCAGCTGATTTCAAAGCCGAAGGGCACGGGGAAGCGCAGCATGGCGCACAGCAGCAGCAGAACCAGCTTGCTCAGCGCCACGCCCATCACCAGCCCCAGCAGGATGCCCGCCCCGTTGACAGCCACGCCTTCCCACAGCATGACCCGGGCGATGTTGCTCTTCTGCATGCCCAGCACGCTGTAAAGGCCCAGCTCCCGGCGGCGCTGCTTCATCATCAGGGAATGGCTGTAAAAAAGGAAAATGCAGGAGAAGACAGCCACCACGATGGCCCCCAGCAGCAGAATCTGCCGCATCAGGCTGGTGGTCAGATCGCCGCCCACCTGCTCCAGCCCGCGGCTCATCTGCATAAAGACCATGTTGTAGAACATGACGCAGCATACCGTAAGCGTAAGCAGGTAAGGCACGCAGAAGCGGCGGTTCAGCCGGATGCTGTTCAGCGCCAGGCGGGGATAAAACAGCTTACGCATCCGCATTCCCTCCCGAAGCCAGCAGAGTCAGGGTATCGCTGATCTTCTGGTAGAGCTGCTCGTTGGTCTGGTTGCCCCGGAACACCTGATGGTAGATCCTGCCATCCTTGATGAACATGACCCGGGAGGCGCTGCTGGCCGCAGCCACCGAATGGGTGACCATCAGGATGGTCTGGCCGTACAGGTTGATTTCCCGCAGCAGGCGCATCATCTCCCCGGCGGAGCGGGAATCCAGGGCGCCGGTGGGCTCGTCCGCCAGCACCAGCTCCGGCTCGGTGATCAGCGCCCGGGCCGCGGCGGCCCGCTGCTTCTGTCCGCCGGAGACCTCGTAAGGGTATTTATCCAGCAGCTCGCCGATGCCCAGGCGCTGGGCCAGGGGCGTCAGGCGCTTTTCCATTTCGGGGTACTTTTTGCCCTCCAGCACCAGGGGCAGCAGGATGTTATCCCGCAGGGTGAAGGTATCCAGCAGGTTGAATTCCTGGAACACAAAGCCCAGGTGATCCCGGCGGAACGCGGCCATGCTCTTTTCCTTCTGGGTGAACACGTTATCGCCATTCAGCAGCACCTCGCCGCCGGTGGGGGTATCCAGGGTGGCTATGATATTGAGCAGGGTGGTTTTGCCCGAGCCGCTCTCCCCCATGATGGCCACGAATTCACCCCGCTCCACGGTGAAGCTCACGTCCTCCAGCGCCTGCACGGGGTGGGCCCCGAAGCGGCCCGCGTATATCTTTTTCAGGTTTTTGACTTCCAGCATCGGCATAAAAAACGCCTCCTTCATCGGCTTACGGGCAAATTATAACAGAACGGGGAAAACGCAAGCCATCGATTTGGCTTACATTTTCCCCCGGCACCTTACATTTTTGTAAGATTCGGTCAATCCACCCGCAGCACTTCCCGGGAAAGATCAATCAGCACCCGGGTGCCCTGGCCGGGGGCGGATTCGATACGCAGGCCATGGCCCAGCAGATCCGCCGCCCGCTTGCACAGATACAGGCCCATGCCGGTGGAGCGCTGCTGGGCCCGGCCGTTGTAGCCGGTAAAGCCCCGCTCAAACACCCGGGGCAGATCCTCCGGGGCGATGCCGATGCCGGTATCGGCCACGCACAGGGTATCGCCGGTCATTTCGATAGTGATGCCGCCCTCCCGGGTGTATTGCAGGGCGTTGACCAGCACCTGCTCCAGCAGGAAGGCGAGCCACTTTTCATCGGTCAGCACCCGGCGGTTCAGGGGCTCGTAGCGCAGATACAGCCGCTTGCGGATGAACAGGCGGGAATACTTGCGCACCAGCCCCCGCAGCAGGGCGTCCAGATCACATTCCCGCACGGTCAGATCGCTGCCCCGGGCCAGGCGCTGCACGTTCATGGCCACGTCCACATAGCCCTCGATGCGCTGCAGCTCGATGCGCTCCTCCTCCCGGCCCTCGTCCAGCAGCAGCCACAGGGCCGCGATGGGCGTTTTGATCTGGTGGGCCCACAGGGTATAATCATCCTGCATCTGCTGCAGCGCCCGGTCATACCGGGCCTCGCTGCCCCGCAGCTCGCCATAAAGGGCGCGGATCAGCGCCTGGTACTCCGCCTCCTCCGCGGTGCGCGGGACGGGCAGCGGCGCTTCCCCCGCCCGCAGCTGGCTTTGGGCGCTGCGCAGCAGGCGGATGCGGCGGGCGGTGTGGATGCCCCGGCCCACCAGCAGCCCCGCTCCCAGCAGCAGGCACAGCAGGACGGCGTAAGCAATGGCCTCCGCCTCCACGTGGTAGAGGCAGAACACCCCGGCGCAGCAGCCCGCGCACAGCAGGGCGTACAGCGCCCCCGGGCCCATGCCCGGCCAGATGAAACGGCGTTTTTTCTCCTTGCTCATTCGATGATGTACCCCGCTCCCTTTCGCGTGGCGATAAAATCCGTCAGCCCCGCGCCCTCCAGCTTTTTCCGCAGGCGGGTCATGTTGACGGACAGGGTGTTTTCATCCACAAAGCTGTCGCTTTCCCACAGCTTTTGCATCAGCGTCTCCCGGCTGACGATGCTGCCCTTGCGCTCCAGCAGGGTTTGCAGGATGCGGTATTCGTTGCGGGTCAATTCGATCTTTTCCCCGTTCACCTGCAGGGTGGCGTCCGCGGTGTTCAGAACGGCTCCCCGGTGGGAAAGCACCGGGGTGGGAACGGCAAAATCGTAGGTGCGCCGCATCAGCGCCTGCACCTTGGCAGCCAGCACATTCAGGTCAAAGGGCTTGGCGATGAAATCATCCCCGCCCATGTTCATGGCCATGATGATATTCATATTGTCCGAGGCGGAGGAGAGGAAGATCACCGGCACGCTGGACACCCGGCGCAGTTCGCCGCACCAATGGAAACCGTTGCGGTAGGGCAGGCCGATATCAAGCAGCACCAAATGGGGATCAAAGGACTGCAGCTCCTGCAGCACATGCTGAAAATCCTGGGCGCAGGCCACCTCGTAGCCCCAGGAAGCGATGTGCCGCGCCACTTGGGCGGCGATGACCGGGTCATCCTCCACGATAAAGATCCTTGCCATGGGCAGCCCTCCTTTCCCCCTATTATACAGTTTTTGCCGTCTTTCGCAATGAGAAAATTGTCACAGGCCGCCTTTGTGTGGTATACTGACATATCCCGATGGAAAGGACGCGCTTGCCATGAACCGCCGCTATGACGCCATTCTGCTGCTGGGCCTGAAGCTGATGCCCGACGGGAGCCCCCGCCGGGAGCTGACGCTGCGCGTTGAGAAAGCCGCGGAATGCTATCGGGCGGGACTGGCCCCGGTCATTATCGCCTGCGGCGGAAAAACCGAGGGCACACCGCTGTCCGAGGCGGCGGTGATGGGGCAGGCGCTGCTTTCCCTGGGGGTGCCGGAGGCAGCCATCCGGCTGGAGGACAAATCCCTGATCACGGTGGAGAACTTTGTGAACGCCCGAAAGCTGCTTGGCAGGGAACGGCCCCGGGTGCTGATCGTGACCAGCGATTATCACATGCTGCGCGCCCGGCTGATCTGCCGCTTTTCCGCCGGGATGCGCTGCGGCGGGCGAAAGGCCCGCATCCCGCGGGAGCTGACGAAGGTAGCCCGGCGCAAGGAGCCGCTGCACCTGATCGACTACGTGCTGGGCTATCAATCGGGCCGCAGACAGCGTCCCGGATGGTATTCCCGGCTGATGCACGGCCTGCTGAGCCGCATGGGATAAGGAGGCGCGCCATGGAAAACACCGGCAGCGAGCGCGGCTATCTGCACGAGCGCTTTCGCCTGTTCCACACCACAGATCAGCACGAGCTGAAGGTGGATTGGCACTTTCATTCCTTTGACAAGCTGATCTTCTTCCGCACGGGGCACACGGAATATACCGTGGAAAGCGAGACCGTGCGCCTGCGGCCCGGCGATCTGCTGCTGGTGGCCCACGGCCAGCTGCACAGGATGCGGGCCTACGCCGATCAGCCCTACGAGCGCTACATCCTGTATCTGGACAGCGCGTACCTGCGCTCCCTGGCTCCGGAGGCAGGCGGGCTGAGTGCCTGCTTTACCCAGGCCCGCGTCAGCGGGCACAGCCTGATGCGGCTGGATGACAGCGGGCGGGCGGCGGTATACAGCCTGTTCACCCGGCTGGAAAAGGCGCTGAACGACCCCTCCCCCTACTCCCCCGCCCTGTCCCAGGCGCTGCTGACGGAGCTGATGATCCTGATGTGCCGCGCCCCCGCCGGACAGGTGACGGAGCATCCCGAGGCCCAGTCGGATGAGAAGATCGCCCAATCGCTGCACTATATATTGGGGCATTTGGGAGAAAACCTATCCTGCGGCGCGCTGGCCGAACGGCTGAACATGAGCCGCAGCTCCTTTCAGCACAGGTTCAAGGCGGCCACGGGCCACACGCCCCACGCCTATATTCGATTGAAGCGCCTGCTGTACGCCAGCGAGCTGCTGGCCGGGGGCATGCCCGCCATCCAGGCGGGACGGGCCTGCGGCTATACCGACCATTCCGCCTTCTGCAGCGCCTTCAGCGCCCAGTTTGGCATCACCCCCTCCGCCTTCCGCCCCCGGGGTACTCTGGCCGGGCCGGAGGAATAAAAAAACGGAGATCTCACAGCCTCTATATTTCGCACATGATAACTATCCATTTTTCATTATTCATTCTTCAGCCTTCAGTTTTCATTTATTATTAAATGCTTGTCGGGCCGGGGTTTTCCCCGGCCCGACGCTTGCTTATGCCAGTTTGAGGATGCTCACGCTCACCGCCTGATTCATGGACGCAGCGGACATGGCCGACTGCAGCTGGAAGACGGAGGGCGTGATGATGGTGATGATGAAGGTGGCGGATACGCCGCTCTGCTCGTTCAGCGTGCTGGTTTCCCCGGCGCTGTACAGGAAGAGGGCCGTGCCGTTCAGCAGGGGAACCACCCGGTAATCCCCCGCCACAGCGCCATCGGTGGTAACGCTGTAGGAGATCATATAGGTGCCCGCCTGCAGGGTGACCTGACGGTCGCCGGGAGTGATGGCCCGCAGCTGCCGGGCGGCGGCTTGGGCCGTCATGACGTACATTTCGCCGTTGACCATCATCTGGGCGGCGGAGGCCAGCTGCACAAACTGCACCTCCTCCGGAATGAAAGCCGGGCCGGTGGGGCCGGTCGGGCCCGTGGGGCCTATTTCGCCGGCAGGGCCCGTGGGGCCCGTTTCGCCCGCAGGGCCGGTGGGGCCGGTCTCACCCGTGAGGCCGATAGGGCCGATCTCACCCGCGGGGCCAGTCGGGCCGATCTCACCCGCAGGGCCGGTGGGGCCCATGGGGCCGGTAGGGCCGGTCGGGCCCGTGGGGCCATACACAGGTCGCCAGGCGTTGGCGCAGCCAAAGATGGAACCGCAGCCGGAAAACTGCGAATTATTGCAGCAGCAATTTGCCATTTGCTATCACCCGTTTTCATGAATTGGGCCTTTCGGGGCCCAGTTCATCCTATGCGGGCGGCGCTGATCCGTCACTTGCGGGGCAGCTTTTTGCAGATCCAGGGGAAGGTCATGGGCCAGACGCCCGCGGCGAACACCACCATGATGAAATAGCGCAGGGCGCTGGCGGCGGGAGAGCCGTTCAGCAGGGCGTTCAGCGGGCTTTTCAGCGCCACGCGCAGGCCGATGGTCAGCGCCAGGCCCAAAACGCATTTGACGATCTGGGCGGGCAGAGAGCCTTCTGTGGAGAAGTGCACATAGCGCTGATCCAGCCAATAGGCCAGCAGCATGCCCGCCACTGCGCCGAACAGGGTGTAGGCGTTTTTGGTGCCATGGGCCAGATTTTCAGCCTCGATATCCGCCGGGAAGCGCCACAGCTCCACATAGGCGATGTACAGCAGCGTCAGCGCCAGCATGCCGCAGAGCAGGGCGTACATGCGCCGGGGAGCATCCTCCCGGAACAGCGGGCGCAGGGCGAACACCAGCGCCAGGCCCAGCACCAGGCTGACCCCCACATCCAACGGCGTGTGCACCCCCAGATACATGCGGGAGATGGGCACCAGCAGATACAGCGCCCACAGGGCGATTTTCAGCCCGCGCTTCTTCGTCATCAGCGCCGGGGCCAGCAGGGTGGCCGCCGCGCTCTGTGTATGGCCGCTGGGGAAGGAATAGCCCGTGGCCTCCGCCCGCGCCTTCTCAACGATGGTAAAATTGGGATCCTGTACCCAGGGGCGGGAAATGCGGAAGGCCAGCTTTAAAAATTGGTTCAGCACCGTGCCCACGAAGCCCACCGTGAGCGCATAGAACCCGGCGCGCTTGCTGACGCACCAGTACAGGCCGATGGCCAGGGCCATGAACAGGATCTCCCCGCCAAATTCGGTGATGACCAGCATCACCTGATCCAGCCAGGGCTGACGGATGCGCTCAAAGAAATACAAAACGCTCATGCAATTACTCCTTTACTTGCCGCAGCGGACGATATCGTAGATCATGATGGCCCCGGCCACCGAGGCGTTCAGCGATTCCGCCCCGCCGCGCATGGGCAGTTTCACCTTTTGAATGCCGGGCACGGCGTACACCGCCGGGGAAATGCCCGCCCCCTCGTTGCCAATGATGATGCAGACGCCCGCGTGGCCGCGGCAGCGGTCAAAGAAGGGCGCGCCGTCCAGCGCCCCGGCGTACAGATCATGGGTGGGGCTGAGCCGCGCCAGGGCGGCGGGCAGATCGCAGGGCCACACCGGCACCCGGAACGCCGCGCCCATGGAGGCCCGCAGGGCCTTGGGGCCGTAGGGATCGGCGGTGCGGCTGTCGATGAGCAGGCCATCAAAGCCCGCAGCGTCCAGGGTGCGCAGCACCGTGCCCACGTTGCCGGGATCCTGCACCCCGTCCAGGGCGGCCAGCAGCAGGCCGAGCCGCTCCGGCAGCGTTTTCCGATCCGGCAAAGGGCACAGCGCCGCCACTCCCTGGGGGGAGCGAGTGTCGCTGAGGGTATCCATCACGTGTCCGGCCAGATAATAGATCTCCAGCCCCTTCTGCCGGGCAGCGGCCACGTGGGCAGCGTAATGCTCCGCCGCCTCCTCCGCCACCAGCAGGGCGCAGGCGGCATTTTCCTTCAGGGCTTCGCCCGTCAGGTGATCCCCCTCCGCCCAAAAAAGGCGCTGCGCGGCGCGCCCCTTCGCTTCCTTCAGTGCGCGCCACGCCTTCACCTGTTGATTTTGCAGGCTTGTGATATGCTTTTCCGTCATTCCATTTCCTTTTCCAGCAGGATCAGCGATTTGGGCAGACCCTGCGCCTGCTGGATCAGCTCCGGGCATTTGACGCCGCCGCGCCGCACATGGGGCACCACCCAGGCACTGACAGCCCAATCCAGCGCTCCGGCGATGCCGCCGTCCATCAGGCCCGCCATGCAGGCCAGATATTCATACATCGCACGGCGCACGCGGGCGGACAGGGGCGCGCCGGCATCGGCCAGGGCCTTGGCGATCTCATCCAGCAGCTTCACGCCTTCCTCCGGCACCTCGGCGCGGGCACGGCGCAGGGCCTCCGCCACCGCGGCAGCCTTCACAGGCGGATAGGCGGGAGCCGCTTCAAAATGCCAGCCCTTTTCGGCGTTCAGGTAAGCCACGGGCCAGGGCATAGCCATATAATCGGGATCGGTGCTCTCCGCATCCTCCATCATCTCATAGGGATCCACGATCAGGCGGGTGAAGCCGCCCGCGTGCAGGCTGCCGTCGCGGCAGATGGCCAGGCGGAAGCTGTCACCCCCCGCGGGGCAGCGCACCGTCTCACCGGCCAGGGCCGGCGTCATGGGCGCGCCCAGGGCGTGAATCAGCCCCCGGGCCGCGGCAAGAGAATCCGCCGCCACGGCGGCGTGCAGCTCGATCTGCTCCGGGCACAGGCTCAGCAGGGCCAACAGATGCAGGGCATCGTTCTTTGTGCAGGCAATGCCCTCCGCCCGCAGGGACTGCATCACCCGCCCGCACAGGGTGTTCAGATCGGTAAAGCCGCCCATCTCCGCCCGGGCGTATACCGTCTCGGGGTCAGCCTTGTCCAGCTCCGCCAGCGCTTCATCCCGCTGCTGCAGCAGCTTGGCGCGCTCCGCCTCGATCTTTTCCAGATCCTGCCGGGCCGCGGCGGTCTGCTCCTGGGCGCGGCGCAGGTTCTCGGTTTCCTCCTGCGCGGCCTGATCCAGCGCCTCCCGGCGCAGGGCGGCCAAATCCTTTTTCGCGCTGTCCAGCTGCATGATCAGGGAAAGGCGCTCCGCCTCCAGATCCTGGATCTGGCTGTTCATGGCGGCGGTCACCGCGTCCGCCCCATGGCCGCGCAGCTGCTGATTGAGGATGTTCTGCACCCCCGTCATGCTCAGGAAATGGGCCGCGGCCTGGCGCTGCATATCGGGCATTGCCCACATTTCATTCAGCACGCGCTTGAAGGTATCCATGGGGTTTTCCACCACCCGGGTGGCCGCGCCGGCGGGCAGCACCGCGCCGGGCGCTTCCACATGGCCCGCGTTCAGCTGCTGGCTGACGGCGTCGATCAGCGGGTTATGGGCCCGCTGCTGCAGGGCGGGGCGGCGGGCCACCGTTTGATACAGGGGCATGCCGCTGAGCCTCGGAGCCGGCTCCTGCCGCTGGGGCGCGCCCTCTCCCCGCGCAGCCTCGGGCGCAAGGGCCACGGCGCGCTCCGCCGCGCCTGCGCTGCGGGGCCAATAGAACAGCTTTTCCGCCCCGTCGGGCAGGGTCACAGCGAACAGTCCCTCGCTGTCGGGCGCCAGGGGCGCGGCCCCCTCCTGCTCCAGCCCGGTGGCGCGGCTGACGGGGCCGTTGATGCGCCCGCCGCTGCGCAGATAGCACAGGGGCGTGACGGAACGGCCGATCTTCTCCTTCTCATCCGCCTCGGCGCTGATGACCTCGTAAAACAGTCGCTGGGGAATGGCGCGCACGGCATCGGAATAGACGATATACTGGTTGTTCTCTCCCCGCTGGGGCGCGTAATTCTTGTTGGTGCGGATCTTGGTCATCTCCGGCGGGATGTTGTACAGATCCAGCACGCAGAGCATACCCAGCTCACGCATGCGCTCTTTGAACGTATGCTGCTCATTCTTATCAGGCACCACCCGCAGGTATCCGTCATCCGGCAGGGTGTCGATATCCGCCTGGGTCAGCGGCCCATCCTGGGTCAGCAGGGGGCGGATGCGGAAGTAAGCGCGCTGAATATTATCTTCTTCGATAAACGATAAAACGATGCGGCCTGAAAAATCCATAAAAAATATATACTCCTCTCCCGATTTATCTGCGGCAAGCGCATGTTATTATTTTAATGATTTTTTCCCTTTTCGTCAAGGGTATTCGGACATTATGAAAAAATAAATCATCTGGCCGGACGGTCGCTGAAAATCGCCTTTCCTTTTTTTGAAACAGGCAGGAAATCCGCTTTTTCCGGCGTATTTTATTAAGATACCCCTTTTCGCGGGCACGGCGTCCGCGTGGGGGCAACAGCGCGCCTGCCGCCATGCAGGCCGGAGGAAACTGATCCGCAATGAACATGCTGAAACTGAAAGAACGGCTGGGGCCGGAGGAATATGACGCGGCCCGCTCCCTGTACCGCCGCGGCGCGGTGCGGGAAACGCTGGTATCCGCCGAACGGCTGCAGTGCTCCGTGGCGGGGCTGGCCCAGCCGGTCACCATCCTGCCCGGCGGGCGGGTGGCGTGCCCCTGCGGCCAGAAACCCCTGTGCCGCCACGCCGCCGCGGCCCTGATCGCGGTGACGGAAAGCGGCTCCCTGCGCGCCATGCAGGAGATGCGGGCCCAGGCGCGGGCAGGTTCCCTTTTTAACGCCATGGAAAGCGCCCTGCCGGAATATACCCTGCTGCGGCTGGAGCCGGAGATCCGCATGGTGAAAACGTCCCTGTCCATCGGCTTGCGCATCGGCACAGACCGGCTGTATGTGGTGCGCTCCATTCCGGATTTTCTGGCCGCGCTGCGGGGCGGCGAAGCGCTGTCCTTCGGCAAGGGATTTACCTACCGGCCTGAGTGGATGCGCTTTGATGAGGACGCCTACCGCCTGATCCGCCTGCTGGAGCAGCACCTTTCCGCCCTGGAGAGCGCGGGCGGCAGCGTGGGCCTGCCGGAGGGGCGCATGCTGCCCCTGCCCGCCCCTGCCGCCGCCCAGGTATGGGAGCTGCTGCGGAGCATGCGCTACCGCCTGCAGGTGGATGGACAGGAGCAAATTACGCAGCAGGGCACGGCGGAAGAGCCGCTGCCGCTGATCTTCACCCTGAGCGACCGGGCGCGGGCCGGCTCAGGGATCCACCGGCTGTGCGTCACTGCCGCCTTCAACGGGGATATCCGCCCCCTGACGGCGGATTACGCCTATGTGCTCTGCGACGGGGTGGTAACCCACGTATCGAAGGCCCAGCGGGCCGCGGCGCGCATCTGCACCCAGGAGCGCACCGACGGGCGCACCCAGTTTTTATTCGAGCCGGAACAGACGGCAAAGGTGATGAGCGAGCTGACGCTGTGGCTGGCCCGGATTGGCGATCTGCGCTTTTCCCCCGAGCTGGAATGCCAGCTGATCCGCGCTCCCTTCCATGCCCGGCTGTATCTGGACAGGGACGGGGCGGACGTGGTGGTGCGCACCGAGTTCCTGTACGGCGAACGGGTGATCGATCCCTTCTCCCCCGCGGACGAAGGCGACGCCCTGCTGCTGCGGGACGCTCAGCGGGAACAGGAGATCACCGAGCTGCTGGCGGGGGCGGGCTTCCGGGTATCCCGTGGGCGGGTATACCTGACCCGTTCGGAGGATATTTATCGCTTTGTCACCGAGGGCGCCTCCCAGCTGGCCAAGCTGGCAGAGGTGTATTTCAGCAACGAATTCCGCCGCTTCACCCCCCGCAGGGCTCAGCTGAGCGGCGCACTGCGCGGGGCGGGCGGACGGCTGCAGCTGAGCATGGAAAACGATGGAGCGGAAATTGAGGAGCTGCTGCCCCTGATGCGCGCCCTGCGGGACAGGGCGGCCTATTTCCGGTTCAAGGACGGCTCCTACCTCTCTCTGGAGGAGGCGGAGGACTGGCAGCCCCTGGCGGAAGCCGTATGCGAGGCGGCAGAATACACCGACGCCCGGGATCTGGGCATGTACCGCGCCGCCTATCTGCAATCGCTGCTGGGCGGCCTGCCCGTCACGATGGACGATGCCGCGCGGCAGGCCGCGGCGCTGGAGATCCCCGCGCCGGAGCCGCCCATCGACTGCCTGCGCCCCTATCAGCAGCGGGGCTTCACCTGGCTGTGCGCCCTGCGCACCTTGCGGATGGGCGGCATCCTGGCCGATGATATGGGCCTGGGCAAAACGGTGCAGACCATCGCAGCCATCCTGTACTTTGCCCGCACGGAGGTGAACCGCATGCCCTCCGTGATCGTGGCCCCCACCTCCCTGACCTATAACTGGCTCAGCGAGCTGAAGCGCTTTGCGCCGGAGCTGACGGTGATGCTGGTATCCGGCTCACAGGCCGCCCGGGCGGAGCAGATTCAAAGGCTGACGGAGGCGGACGCCCCCGACGTACTGGTGACCAGCTATCCTTTGATCCGCCGGGACGCGCCGCTGCTGGAGGCGGTGCAGTTCCGCTTCGCCATCCTGGACGAGGCCCAGCAGATCAAAAACGCCGCCAGCGTGGGCGCTCACGCCGTAAAGCAGCTGCGGGCCGAGACCCGAATCGCCCTGACCGGCACCCCCATGGAAAACCACGCCGGGGAGCTGTGGAGCATTTTCGACTTCATCCTGCCGGGCTATCTGCCCCGGGCGGGCGCCTTCATGCGCCGCTACGGGGAGGGGGAAAACAGCGAGGAGCTGATGCGCCGCATTCGCCCCTTCCTGATGCGCCGGCTGAAAAAGGACGTGCTGACCGAGCTGCCCGACAAGCTGGAGGTCACCATGATGGCCGAGATGACCCCGGAGCAGCGCCGCGTCTATCAGGCGGGTCTGCTGCGCCGGAGGGACTATGTGCGGGAGCTGCTTTCCACCCGCGGGCTCAGCCGGGGCCGGGCGGAGGTGCTTTCCGCCATCACAGAGCTGCGGCAGATCTGCTGCCATCCCGTGCTGTGCCTGCCCGATTACAGCGGGGCCAGCGGAAAGCTGGAAATGCTGGTGGACATTCTGATGCCCGCGGTGCAGTCCGGCCGTCGGGCGCTGGTGTTTTCCCAGTTCACCCGGATGCTGCGGCTGATCGAGGGGCGGCTGCGCCAGGAGGGCATCACCTGTCTGTACCTGGACGGCGACACCCCCGCCGACGAGCGGGTGAAGCTGTGCGACAGCTTTAACGAGGGGGCAAGCAGCGTGTTCCTGCTCTCCCTGAAGGCGGGAGGCACCGGGCTGAACCTGACGGGGGCGGACATGGTGATCCATTACGACCCCTGGTGGAATCCCGCCGCCGAAGAACAAGCCGTAGACCGGGCCCATCGGATCGGCCAGACCCGGGAGGTGGAGGTGATCCGTCTGCTGGTGCACGATTCCATCGAGGAGCAGGTGGTAGGCATGAGCCAGGCCAAGCGCGAGCTGTTTGACAAGCTGATCACCCCCGGAGAGAGCATGCCGGGCCGCCTGACGGAAAAAGATCTGCTGATGCTGTTTGAAAACGCATAGCCGCACATTTTGTAAAAACCGCCCCGCCGCGCGCACTTGTATTTGACGCTGGCGGTCAAAGCGGGTATAATAGACGGCGTATACGGAGGTATCTATGCCGAACTACGACCCCCTTCCCCAAAAAAGAAGGCTGAACCGCTATTTGCTGCTGTTCGCCATCGTAATACTGGTGTTGGCCATCGCCTATCTGCTGGGCCTGCTCAGCGGCCGGGGCAGCACCATCAGCGGCACGAAGCTGCGCTGCGTCGTCAGCCAAAGCGTGACGCCCTTTGACGACCGCATTCTGTACTATGACAACGACACGCTGTTTTGCCTGTCCACCTCAGGCAGCGAGCTGTGGAAGGCCACGGTGGGCGAAAACGCCCAGTTCTACGCCGGGGAAAGGCAGGCCGCCGTTTGGAGCGGAAACCAGCTGATGCTGTTTGACCGCAGCGGCCGCTCCACCTACAGCGACCGGCTGAGCGAGCCGGTGCAGTTTGCCCGCACGGGCACCAAATACATGGCCGTGGTCACGGGCAGCGGCGTATCCCCCACACTGTATGTCAAGGATATGAACGGCACCCAGATCGACAGCGAAATCAACAACTATACCGACCTGATGATATTGGACTGCGGCTTCTTTGGCGACGGCGAATACCTGTGGACGACGGCGCTGGACGTATACGGCTCCGCCCCCAGCCTGACCATGCACATCTACCGCGTGGGGGCCATGAACACGGGCACCGTTTCCCTGGGCGAGCCCATCACCTACGCGGTGGTGTATTCCGGCAGCTATCTGAACGTAATCAATACCCGGCAGCTGCGGCTGTTCGATTACCGCGGCACCGAGAGCACCGGGGACGCCGTGCTGGTATACGGCTGGCAGCTGGTGGGCAGCGCGGCCACCAGCAGCTCGCCTTATCTGCTGCTGGCCCCCGTGCTGCAAACCGATACCGAGGGCGCTTTCACCGAGCTGCGGCTGCTGCACGGCAAGACGGACACCCGTTACTCCCTGCCGGACAGCTGCGTGGGCGCGGCCATCCGCGGCCGCAGGCTGTACGCCTTCTCGGGAGACAGTCTGTACCGCGCCGATACCACCGCCCAGCGGTTCAACGCCCTGCGCCTGCCGGTGGATGGCCGCGTGACCGATTACCTGGGCATCACCAGCAACGGCACGGCCCTGCTGGTATGCGGAACCGACGTATGGGCGGTCAGCCTGCCCTGATACTGCCATGAATATCATCGATTTTCTGCTGCTGGGTCTGCTTTTTGCCAGCGCGGCCTTCGCCGTATACCGGGGCTCCGTGGCCTCGCTGCTGGGGCTGGCAGCCTGCCTGCTGTCGCTGCTGTGCGCCGTGATCGCCGGGCCTCGGCTGGCCGTGCTGCTGGGCCGCAACCAGGGGCTGACCAGCCTGCTGACCACCTATACCGACGCGGGCTCCCTGGTGGGCGACGCTGCCCTGGCCTCCACCGCCGTGGAGGGTATGAGCGACGCCACCATGCAGGCAGTGATCAAAAGCGTGCACCTGCCGGACGCCATCAGCGACATTCTGCGGTATAACCTGTCAGCGGCCATGTTCTCCTCTGCCGGGCTGCATACGGTGAACGAGTATGTATCCGCCACCATCGTGTCGGTGCTGCTGCAGGCGGTAAGCTTCGTGGCCTGCTTCCTGCTGTGCTTCCTGGCGCTGCACATGGGCATCAATCTGATCGATCACGTGTTTGATTTTCCGGTGCTGCGGCACTTCGACGGGCTGCTGGCCGCCCTGTTCGGCCTGCTGCGGGGACTGCTGGTGCTGTATGTGCTGTTCCTGCTGATTCCGCTGATTCGCACCATCATCCCGGTGGACATCATTGACCGGTACATCGGCAAAAGCACCCTGAGCCCGGTGTTCATCAGCGATGGTTTCTTCGCCAGAGTGATCACAGGCAAATAAGCAAAGCAAACAGAAAATGGCTGGAAAGATCGTTCCGCTCCTATGAGCAGCGCCTTCCCAGCCATTTTCTGTATTAACTGAAGACTGAAAACTTAAGATTTAAAAATGAATAATGATATGGTTTTCGCTGCGCACCCAAGTCTGAACGCCTATTAGCACTGACATTATAAAATTATTCATTTTTCATTTTTCAATCTTCAGTTTTCAGTTATTAATATATCCCCACTTCATAGATCCGCCCAAACTTCTCTCCAGAGGTTCC
>Ga0079305_1001805_pt1 | contig 23933 bp, 26 predicted proteins | sample LMS_cellobiose_e_FD_79183 | JGI IMG/M metagenome (GOLD analysis project Ga0079305, IMG submission 79183) | Rumen-fistulated moose microbial communities from Alaska, USA - LMS_cellobiose_enrichment | ecosystem: Host-associated > Mammals > Digestive system > Stomach > Rumen fluid ... | reverse complement strand
TTGGTCACCTGGACTTTGTCGATATTGGCATAGGTGACAAAGAAGCTGTAAGCATTCCAAAGCGGCAGGATAAGTGTCTTGAGCACCTCCTTGACTCCCTTGTCGGAATAGCGCAGGTCCTCTGCCCTTACTACAGCAGAGTTGACCAGGAAGAACCGGAGTGCATCGGCACCGAATCTGTCGATTACCTCTACCGGGTCGGTGTAGTTCCTGAGGCTCTTGGACATCTTGCGTCCATCCTCTGCCAGAACCAGACCATTAACCACAACATGCTTGAATGCAGGCCGGTCAAAGAGGGCGGCACCCAGAACTACCAGTGTATAGAACCATCCACGGGTCTGATCCAGACCTTCGCAGATAAAGTCGGCCGGGAAATGCTCCTCGAAGCGTTCCTTGTTCTCAAATGGGTAATGCACCTGTGCATAAGGCATGGAACCAGACTCGAACCAGCAGTCCAGAACCTCTGGAATCCTCTTCATAGTTCCGCCGCAGGAGCACTTGTAGGTAATATCATCAACAAAGTGCTTGTGCAGGTCTACGCACTTGACGCCAGACTTCTCCTCCAGCTCTGCCCTGCTTCCGATACAGTCGGTGTGGCCGCACTTGTCGCATTTCCAGATTGGAATCGGGTTTCCCCAGTATCTGTTTCTGGAGATAGCCCAGTCCCGGGCACCTTCCAGCCACTTTCCGAACCTTCCTTCTTTAAGATGGGCAGGAATCCAGGTAATCTGGCTGTTGGCCTTGAGCATCTTATCCTTGATCTTCTGGATATCCACAAACCAAGATGAGACTGCCCGGTAGATAAGCGGAGAATGGCATCTCCAGCAGTGCGGATAGTTATGCACATAATTCTGGCGCAGAACCAGTTTGCCCTCAGCCTTGAGCCGGGCAATGATATCCTTATCGCAGTCCTTTACAAAACGTCCCTGATAATCAGGAACATCGGCAGTGAACTTACACTCTGCATCCACTGGACAGATTACAGGAATGCCTGTTCCCTTGAGTGTGTTGTTGTCGTCCTCGCCGAAACCGCTGGCTGTGTGGACAATACCAGTACCATCCTCGGTGGTTACATAGGCGGCAGGGAACACCCGGAATGCACCTTTTTCTGCTATAGATGCAAAGTAGTTGAAAAGCGGCTCATAGGACATACCTACCAGCTCGGAACCTTTCTTGGTCCATACAACCTGATAGTCAGCCTCTTTCTTGTAGTATGCAGAAAGCCGTGCCTGTGCCATGATGTAGCACTCTTTTCCATCTTTCACCTTTACATAGTCGATATCTGGGTTTACAGCCAGTGCCTGGTTGGACGGCAGTGTCCACGGTGTGGTGGTCCATGCCAGGAAGTAGGTGTCATCCTCCCCTTTCACCTTGAACTTGATGGTGATAGCAGGGTCTGTGTCCTCCTGGTAGCCTCCCAGGTTAAGCTCGTGGTTGGAAAGTACTGTAGAGCACCGTGGACAGTATGGCAGGATATAGAAGCCTTCGTAGATAAGACCTTTTTCCCACAGCTGTTTGACTACCCACCAGATTGACTCCATATAGTCTGGGTTCATGGTCTTGTAGTCGTTGTCAAAATCGACCCATCTTCCCATTCTGGTCACAGTCTTGCGCCATTCGCCGGTATAACGGAGCACGATAGAGCGGCATGCCTCGTTGAACTTGGCAATTCCATAATCCTCAATCTCTTTCTTTCCAGAAATCTTAAGCTCCTTCTCCATCTCGTACTCAACAGGAAGTCCGTGGCAGTCCCAACCAAAACGGCGGTCTACCAGCTTTCCTTTCATAGTCATATATCTTGGATAAATATCTTTGATAGTTCCTGGGACAAAGTGTCCGAAATGTGGAAGTCCGGTTGCAAACGGAGGACCGTCATAGAATACATATTCACTGGCTCCTTCGCGCTGTTTCATAGACTTCTTGAAAATATCATTCTCTTCCCAGAATTTAAGGACTCCTTCCTCCATCTTAGGAAAATCAACTTTTGGATCTACCGGGTTGTACAAAATATTCCTCCAACTAACAATAAAGAATAATTAAATATATCTCTTAAAAAATATATTTGCAATAATGCTATTGCATTTTGAGTATATAAATAGGATAATAAAGTATGATTGATGATATTCTCATTTTAGCCGGAGGCTCCGGGACAAGGTTATGGCCTGCGTCGCTTTCGAAGTTTCCCAAGCAGTATATAAAAGTGAAGGGAGATGATTCCCTCCTGGCCCTGACCATAAAGCGGGCAATGGCCCTTGGTCCAAGAGGAAAGATCTACATTATCTCCCTAAAAAGCCAGATGGAGCAGCTTCTGTCAGAATGTTCACCATTCGCCTCCACAGGAAAGATAGCCATAATACCGGAGCCGGCAGCACGGAACACAGCACCAGCCATAGGCATTGCAGTGCAGGCACTCAAGCTTCAGGGACAGGGTGGAAACTCCCTGCTGGTACTCCCGGCCGACCATCTGATAGAAGATATAGACAAGTTCAAAGCTTGTGTGGAGAAGGCAGACCGACTTTCAAGAGCAGGACATCTGGTGACCTTTGGAATCAAGCCCAGTTATCCCGAGACAGGCTACGGATATATAGAGCAGGGAAAGAGCAAGGCTACAGGATACATTGTAAAGTCATTCCGCGAGAAACCAGACCTTGAGACTGCAAAAAAGTTTTTGGCAGCAGGCACATATCTGTGGAATTCAGGTATGTTCTGCTTTACCGGGAACACCTACTGGAGCGAGCTTTCAAGGCACTCAAAGGAAATGGCCGATGCCCTGGCAGCTATCAGAACAGCTGGCACCTATACAAAAGATGGAATCCAGATTTTGATGGATACCCCAGAGGTTGCAGAAGCCTATAAGGAATCTCCTGCCAACTCAATAGACTATGCTGTCATGGAGAAAAGCCTGCTCTCGGCAGTAGTATCGGCCGACTTCGACTGGAACGACATAGGAAGCTGGGATCAGTTTGAGAAGCTGCTGCAGAATCAGGAGCAGAAGGATGTGTACCAGACTGGCTGCAACAACACTGCCGTATTCTCAGACATTCCTGTGGCATTGTGTGATGTGGATGATATTATTGTAGTGATAAAGAATGGAAAAGCCCTGATCTGCAGGAAAGGTTCCTCCCAGAAGGTCAAGGAAGTGCGGACCCAGATTGAGGATGCGCACAGGAAAGAGCTGCTTTAAGGAGAGATTCGTGTCTAAATTTGCAGAAATACCCATGAGGAATGTGGGACCTATACGGATAACAGGTGCAGTGGAAGGAGATATCTCTGTCCCGCTGGCCACATTGGAGACACCGCTCTGGTTCTCGGTCTCCCGTGGTGCCAAGATAAGCCTGAAATCTGGCGGCATCTCCACCACCGTCATCGACAGCCGCATGACCCGCAGCATCATACTGGAGGCCAAGAATGCATCAGAAGCGCTGGCCTATGCCCGCAAGATTGCAGCTTCAAAAGATGAAATCCAAGGCATAGTATCCGAGAGTTCCCACATAGCAAAACTGCTGGACATCAACTGGGAGATTGCATCAAACCTTATCTATCTACGGCTTGAATTCTTTACAGGCGATGCATCGGGCCACAATATGGCAACCAATGCGGCAGACAAAATCTTCGGCTATATACTTGAGAAATATCCCGAACTCTCCTACTGCTCCATCTCCGGCAATTACTGCTGCGACAAGAAGGTGTCGGCAGTCAATGGGATCCTGGGCCGTGGAAAGAGCGTGGTGGCAGAAATCACCATAAGCAGGGAGGTATGCCAGACATATCTTCATACCACACCGGAAAAGATAGCAGAGCTGAACACCAAGAAGAATCTTTTAGGTTCTATCCTGGCAGGCAGTCTAAGGAGCGCCAACGCCCACTATGCAAATATGCTTTTAGCATTCTATCTGGCTACAGGTCAGGATGCGGCCAACATTGTGGAAGGTTCTCAGGGAATCACCTATGCAGAGGTGAAAGATGACTGTCTTAAGTTCTCATGCTCTATCCCTAATCTGATTCTGGGAACAGTAGGCAACGGCAAGAATGCACCCTATGCAGAGGAAAACCTGTCTCTTTTAGGCTGCAAGGAGAACCGAAGTCCCGGAGAGAATGCAGACCGGCTTGCCGCCATCTGTGCCGCCACCGTGCTGTGTGGAGAGCTTTCGCTGCTGGCTGCCGAGGCAAACCCTGGAGAGCTTATGAAAGCCCATATCCGTATTGAGCGGGGTAGAAAATGAGTGTTGCCCAGCGGAAAGATGACCATATTGAACAGTGTCTCAAAGATATGGAGATTGATAGAAAATCCTCTGGTCTTGATGATATAAAACTTCCTCACCGGGCATTGCCGGAACTGGATTTCAACCAGGTTGACACCAGCATCACATTTCTAGGAAAGAAGCTGTCATTCCCATTCATGCTCTCTTCTATGACAGGCGGAACCAGCCAGGAGACCATAACTATCAACCAGAACCTGGCAATGGCGGCCCAGGAGTGCAAAGTAGCACTTGCAGTAGGTAGCCAGCGTGTAATGTTCGAAGATAAAAAAGCAGAAAAAAGCTTCAAGCTCCGTGATTTAGCCCCTTCTGTTCCCCTTATAGCAAACCTGGGGGCTGTGCAGCTCAACTATGGATTTGGAATTGATGAGTGCAGGAAAGCGGTTGAAATACTTGATGCCGATGCACTTTTTCTTCATCTGAACCCGCTTCAGGAAGTTATACAGAAAGGTGGGGACAGGAATTTCTCAGATCTTGCAGAAAAGATAAAGAAGATACGCAGAGACCTGGAAGTACCGCTTATGATAAAGGAGACAGGCTGCGGTTTGTCTGCCTCTGATTACAAGATTTTATTAAACTGCGGAATCAGATATATTGATGTGGCAGGTCGTGGCGGAACCTCCTGGAGCAGGATAGAACACCTGTGCAACAAAGATGACAGCAACCTGGGACTGGATTTCCAGGACTGGGGTTTTACCACTGCAGAGACTCTGATGGAGGCAAAGCCATTTAAAAATCAGCTGTTCCTGATTGCAGGGGGTGGCATCAGGAGTGGCATAGACCTGGTCAAAGCCATGAGTCTGGGAGCCAGCATGGGCAGCGCTGCCCTCCCATTCCTGAAAGCAGCATTAAAAGGCAAAGATGCAGTAGTTAAACTGATTGAAGAATATAGGGAGCAGTTCAAGATTGCCCTGTTCCTCACCGGAAATAAGAATGTAAGGATACAAAATTGATGAGTACTGGAATTGATGACATTTCATTATACACCTCTGACTTCTACCTGGATATGCATACCTTGGCACAGAAGCGGAACACAGAATACAGCAAGTATACAGATGGAATCGGCATAGAGCGGATAAGCATCCCGGCTCCAGACGAGGATATCATAACTTTGGCGGCCAATGCGGCACTGCCGGTGGTCCAGCGCTGCGACAAGACCAAGATAGGCACAGTGCTGTTTGCCACCGAAAGCGGCATAGACCAGTCCAAGTCGGCAGCTGTATTTGTCCACCGGCTTTTGGATTTGCCAGCAAACTGCCGTACTGTGGAGCTTAAGCAGGCATGCTACTCTTCCACTGCGGCAGTTCAGGCCGCCTGTGCCATAGTGACCAGGAATCCAGAGAAAAATGTACTGGTCATCACCTCCGATGTAGCCCACTACCCGCTGGAAAGCTCTGGCGAGGCAACCCAGGGCTGTGGTGCTGTTGCTATGCTTATTACAGAGAATCCCAGAATCCTGGAGATACACCCGGAAAGCGGATGCTGCAGTGCAGACACCTGGGACTTCTGGAGACCTAACTACAGCAACTACCCGCTGTATGACGGAAAATTCTCCATGATAAATTATGTAAAGACCTGCAAGGCCGCCTGGAAGGAGATGTCAGAGACAAAAGGAATAAGCTTTGACCAGATAGAGCGTTTCTGCTACCACCTTCCTTTCTCCACCATGGGATTCAAAGCCCATATCAAACTGGCCAGAGAAGCTGGAAGCCAGAAGAGCCAGACCGAGCTGGAGAATCAGCTTCTTCCCACTATCCAATATTGCAAAGTGATAGGAAACTGCTACTCTGCATCACTTTACTTTGCCCTCTGTTCCCTCTTGGATAACGCACCGGAACGGCTGGAGAACACTATGGCAGCCCTCTTTGCATACGGCTCTGGGTGCTCTGGTGAATTCTACACCGGCACATTCCAGCCCGGGTACCGTAAGTACATCCGCACCGACATGAACAAAAAACTTATTGCAAGACGGAAGGAGATAGACTTTGACACCTACCTTCAGTTCCACAAGGCTGCAGATCCTATTGGAAACAGCTCCGGCACCTACGAGACACCAGTCATGACCACAGGGGCATTCAGGTTCTGTGGAACAAAAGACCACTGCAGGATATATGAGCCATGCTCAGAGAATGTACAGTAAAAGTCCCGGGCAAAGTCATTATCACCGGAGAACACTCTGTCCTCCAGGGATGCCCAGCCATTGCAGCTGCCTGCTCAAGATACATAGAGAACCGGCTCAGTACAAACAGCACAGGAAAAGTTGAGTTCATAAGCAGGGAGTCTCAGCCCCCTGTCGCATATCAGCTCTTAAACCAGGCTGTCGAGGAGTTCAAAGGCTGTTTCGACCTGCCATGCGGTGTAACCATGGAATTCTCTTCCTCTATCCCCATAGGGTCAGGAATGGGAAGCTCTGCAGCAGTGACAGCCGCCACCTTTGCAGGACTCTGCATGATTACAGAAAACAGAATTGCTTCGGAAACAATGCTTAAAGCTATAATACGGTGCGAGAACATCATACACGGAACCTCAAGCGGTCTTGATCCTGCTGCTGTCATCTACGGCGGCATAGTCAAAAAGACAGGCACTTCAATATTACCAAAACACATACCAGAGCCTGTGGAATTCTTCATAGTCAACACAGGACAGCCAGAATGCACAACAGGAGAGGCTGTGTCCGAGGCTAAAAAGCACTTCAATCCCCACCTTGTAAACCAGTTCACTAAAGTTGCAGAGCGTATAGAAAAACATCTGGAAACCAGCGATATTCCTGCTCTGATTGCAGATGTGCAGGAGAACGAGAAACTTCTGGAAGCTATAGGCGTGGTTCCTATGCGGGTACAAAGCTTTGCACGGGAATGTGAATCCATTGGCATGGGATTCAAGATAAGCGGAGCTGGTGCAATATGTGGTGACAAAGGTGGCATCGGACTGCTTTTCATTCAGGGTCAGATGAAAGAACAGGCAGAAAAACTGTGCCGCTCTTATGGCTACACACTCTCTGAAATGCATATCCATACAGGAGGTCTCCCATGTCTTCTATAAAAATATCTGCTCCTGGAAGTATCATGCTTATTGGGGAACACGCTGTGCTCCATGGTTCAAGTGCTGCTGCCTGTGCTGTAGATAAACGCATTCACCTTTCACTCACACCAAGGAAAGACAATGCTGTACACATAGAATCAGCATTGGGAAACCTGGAGACCACCTTGGACAGCCTGCCCGGGAAAAGCCAGTTCAACTTTATAATCGAGGCAATCAGACAGAGCCGTATCCATACAGGAATCGACATCAGGACAGAGTCTGAGTTCTCTTCTACCGTAGGTCTAGGTTCTTCGGCTGCAATTACTGTATGCATCTGCATGGCTCTGAACACACTTAAAGGGATAATCCCGACCAGAAAGCAGCTTTTCAATCAATGCTATAACGTGGTGCACGGAGTACAGAAGACAGGAAGCGGATGCGACCTGGCAGCCTCCATCTACGGCGGAATTATAGCAATGGAAAGTGCAGATGGTCTGTACAATCCACGGAAACTTGACTGCCCAGCCTATCCTGACATAGACCTTTACTACTGCGGCTACAAGATGAAAACACCTGATGTCATAGCACTGGTGAACCGGAAGGCAGAATCAGAGCCAGAGAAATACAAGAAGCTGTATCAATACATGGGACAGGTAGCCTCTTCCACCATCACTCTGCTGGAACGTGGCAACTTTGATATGGCTGGAAATCTGATGAACAAGTACCAGATTCTTATGGAGCAGCTTGGCGTGTGTGATGATACACTGAAAGAAATGGTGACTCAGCTCCAGAATGATAGCAATGTGCTGGGTGCCAAGATATCGGGCTCAGGACTTGGAGACTGTGTATTAAGCCTGGGAATACCATCAAGGAAATTGGATAAATATCAGAATATACCAGTCAAGATCACTGACCAGGGAGCCTGCCCATGCTGACCAGAGAAGAGTTTGCAAAGCACATTCTCTATGGTCACACCCCAGCAGTCCAGGAGAAGGCAACATCCTTTGCACCAGCAAACATAGCCTTGGTCAAATACTGGGGCAAGCGGGACAGCAATCTTAACCTGCCTGTCACCGACAGCCTTTCCATAGACCTGGGGAACCTGGGAACCACCACCACAGTGGAACACTCCCACACAGGCAAGGACATTGTAATTCTTAACGGCACACAGCTTGCCCCGGAGGATAAGTTTGCAGTCAAGGTAATTGATTTCATTGACCTGTTCAGAAATTCAGTCCAAACCAGAACAAAACCGCTGCCTCTGAAAATCACAACATATAACAACATACCGACAGGTGCAGGGGTAGCCTCATCAGCATCCGGCTTTGCCGCCCTCACAAAAGCACTGGACAAGTTCTTCGGCCTCAGGCTGACAGAACGGAATCTATCGCTCCTTGCCAACATAGGAAGCGGCAGTGCATCACGGAGCATATTCAAAGGCTTTGTCTACCGCCATGCAGGAACAGATCCCGATGGCATGGACTCATATTCAGAACCCCTACCATACACATGGCCAGAGCTCAAGATAGGCCTTATAACTGTGTCGGCAAAGGCTAAGCGGGTCAGCTCCCGGGATGGGATGGAGCGCACAGTAGCCACATCACCACTTTACAAGAAGTGGCCGGACCAGGTCAAAAGCGACATGGCAAAAATGCTTGACGCAATCAAAGCAAAAGACTTCGAACTCCTGGGAGCAACAGCAGAGAGCAACGCGCTGGCAATGCATGAGTGCATGAGGGCAGCAACACCGCCCCTCAACTACTTCGAGCCTGAGAGTGAGGCCATCATCTGCAAGGTGCAGGAACTGCGCAAAGATGGGTTCCCACTCTATCTCACCATCGACGCAGGACCTAATGTGAAGCTACTATACTTAAATAAAGATGAAGAGAAAGTGAAAACTGAATTCCCCGATATGAGGGTTGTCAACAGATAGATTTGGAGGAAGTATGAAAAAGATTATCATCATGTGTTTAATGCTCGTCATTGCTACAGGAGCTTTTGCTCAGAGCGCACCATCTGCCGGACTTACCGACAGCGATGTCACATCATTCAGCAAGAACTATGGCTCAATCAAGGCCGAACTTGAGAAGCTGGGAATAGATGTGCAGGACACAGACAGCGTTGCAGATGCCAAAAGTGCAGAAGCAAAGGTGAACAGCATCCTCAACAAGAATGGTATCTCAGGAAACAACCCGGTTGCAAAGCTCAAGGCAATTGCATTCGGATATGCAGTTGAGAAATTCGAGGCAACCATGGCCGAAGATCCACAGGCATCCAAGATGCTTCAGAGCATGGGAATCGACCCCATAGCAGATGTCCGCAAGGAAGTTGCCCCGGCTGACTGCAAGGTTGTGAAAAAGCACCTGAACGAACTCCAGAAAGCCTTTGATGATGACGACTTCCCTGCCTCATCATCCTCTGACCAGAGCTCAAGCACCGACAGCTACGACATGGCAGCCCTCCAGCAGTATCAGAACATGCTCTCCGCCTCAGACTATGAGGATTCTGATACAAAGGCACGGAAAGAAGTACTCAAAAAATATGATGTCAAGAAAAAGTTCAATGTGCTTAAGGATAACGACGGTTCCGAATGGATTATCATAAAATCTTCCGACATAACATTCGCAAACAGTACTGAGGCAGAGATTTATGCAGAAAACTACGTGGGAGTAAGCGGGGATTGGACCCTGTGCTCCAGCTGCGGCTATCTGGGGCAGCATTCTGACGGCAAGCCTTTCTACACCTGGGGAAATGATGGAATACTCTGCTACGAGAAGTTCCCTATCGACTATGATACCTGCGCACCTGACAGGGTTATCTACGATGCTGATGTGACCCCGGCAATGGCCAAGAAAGCCGTGTTGCAGTTGTATAAGTACTGAGGAGAATATGAAAAGGCTAGTTTTAATTCTGTTAATTATTTTTTGTTCATCCCCATGTTTTGCAATACCACCTAAAAAATATGTAAAAGACAAATATGGTGATAAAGCAGTCTTTTTTGACGAAGATTTAGAAGATGAATTAAATGATGATAAAATAAGTTCAAGAAGTCAAATTTATTTTTATAACACTACAAACCATGATATTACATTTGAATTTCATGAAATAAGAACAAAAATGGGCAGCGTTACTTCTGACAAGATTTTTCCAATTAAGGGAAGAGAATTAGAAATAACTATCAAAGCAAATGAGTATTTTGATTCTAGAGCAACAAATAGTGATATAGAACATTTACTATTTGTATTTAAAGATAAAGTTTATAAAATATTTGCATATACTGATAAACTTGATTTCCAAAAATCAGACAAGTTTTCAATCATCTTTGAATTTGCCGATGAATAGAGATAACTAATAATGAATTTATTTATTCTTTTAGGCTTATCTTTAATAATTTTTGTCTTTTATTGTCTAAAGCATAAAATAAAACTATCAGAGGAACTAAAACAAAAACTAGAAAACTATAAAAGTCAAATCAACAATTTCTTCACAGACTATTACGATCTTAAAAACCATTATATTTGCAAAAACGAAAAAAATAGTTTCATAGAAAAATGGGAATATCTCTATTCAGAACTTACTAAATACCATATTCCTAATGATAATGCTTATGATGAAATAAGATTTTTTATAAAAACCTTTGAGGCTATAGATGAAAATGTTTCAGTATTAAACAACTGTTTTATAAAGGATGAATCATCAAAATATAATTACTTGTTTTCAAATATAGATGGCAAATCCTTGGACAGCCAACAGAGAGAAGCAGTTATAACGGATGAAGACAACACTTTAGTACTTGCTGGAGCCGGTAGTGGAAAAACACTTACCATTGCTGCCAAAGTAAAATATCTTTGTGAAATACGCCATATAAATCCGCAAGATATTTTATTAATCTCGTTTACCAGAAAATCATCTCAAGAAATGACAGACAGAATCCAAGGCAAGCTTGGAATTCAGGCGACAGCGACAACTTTCCATAAGTTAGGTCTTGATATAATCAAAGCTGCTGAAGGAATAAGACCTGATGTATCTGATGACAATGGGTTAAACCAGTTTGTTCATAACTTTTTTGAAAATGAATTATTAAATCACCAAGATCTGATTCAGGCATTAACCGACTATTTCACCTACTACCTTGATATTCCAGAAAACATTGAAAATTATGCATCTTTAGGTGAATTATATGAAGCTGAAAAAGCAGCTGATTTTGAAACTTTAAAATCGAAATATACCATAGAGAAGTATATTAAACAGAATGAAAAAGATAGGACAAAAGCTTATACATCTCTTAATAATGAAAAAGTCAGAAGCCTTGAGGAAGTAAAAATCGCAAACTATCTTTTTATGCATGGTGTAAATTATGAATATGAAAGATTATATCCCTATAAAAACAACGACCCATTGCATAAAGCTTATAGGCCTGACTTCTACCTTACAGACTATGATATCTATTTAGAACACTTTGGAATCACCAAAAATTATACTGTTCCATGGCTTTCTGAAATCGAAGCAAGAAAATATATTGATGGAATTTACTGGAAAAGAGCCCTTCATAAAGAGCAGGGAACAAAACTCATAGAGACATATTCGTACTATAATTCAGAAGGAATTCTTTTAAAAAAGCTTGAAGAAATATTGATTGAAAATGGTGTTAAATTCAACGAAAGAAATTATATCGATATCTTTAATACAGTATATGGAACAAAAAGCACTAAATATTTCTCAGAATTTATTAATCTATGCTGCACATTTATAACACTTTTTAAGTCTAATGGATATACCATTGACTACATTGAGAATCTCAGAAAAAACTACTTTAATGAGGAACCTAATTCCTTCCTAAGAGAGCGAACAACTCTATTTCTTAAAATAATTAAAACAATACTTACAGAATATCAGAATTATCTTGCCCAAAATAATATAATCGACTTCTCAGATATGATAAATAAAGCAACAACTGATATTATCTCGGGGTGTAGTATTCCAAACTATAAATACATTATTGTTGATGAATATCAAGATATTTCAAAATCTAGATTCAATCTTTTAAAAGCAATAGCAGATAGAAATAAGTCAAAAGTTTTTTGTGTTGGTGATGACTGGCAGTCTATTTATCGGTTTGCCGGAAGTGATATATCGTTGTTCACAGAATTTGAAAAATACTTGGGATATACAAAAGTTCTAAAAATAGAAAAAACATATAGAAACTCTCAAAACCTGATAAATGAAGCTTCCCGCTTTATTTTAAAAAATCCCAATCAACTAAAAAAGGAATTATTCTCCGACAAAAAATTGGATTATCCTCTTGTCTTCTGGGGCTTCAATGAAAATCCAAGACAAGCTTTGCAAGGTGCAATTAATAAAATTATTTCTGGTTTTGGAGAACACTCTTCAATTCTTCTTTTAGGCCGTACTAATTTTGATTTTGACATTATAAATGAATCTGGCCTTTTCAAAATCAATAAAAACAACATCAAATATATACCTTATCCTAACTTGAAAATCGATTTTCTTACTGTGCATAAAGCAAAGGGATTGGAAGCTGATAACGTAATAATATTAAATTTCAAAGATGATAAACTTGGATTCCCCAATCAGATCGCTGATGACAAAATATTAAATCTTGTACTTACAAAAGCTGAAAACTATAGCTTTGCTGAAGAACGACGCCTTTTTTATGTTGCTATAACACGTACAAAAAATAGAACTTTTATACTTACTGAAAATACAAATCCATCACAGTTTTTCATCGATTTTTTTGAATCAAAATCAGTATGCTTTGTTGCCATTAACAAAAAAGATGACAATACAAATCTATCTTGTCCACGCTGTAAAACCGGGACACTGATTAGGTTTGAACATAATGGAACCAGTTTTGTAGGTTGCTCAAATTATCCTAAATGTAGATATACAGTACATGATGTAAGTATCCTTTCAAACCCTAGAAGGTGTCCGGTATGTGGAGGCTTTTTAGTTAAGCGCAAAGCAAAGAATGGTTATTGGTTCAGCGGTTGTACCAATTATCCATATTGTAATTATACAGAACAATAATTGAACCATTGACGCCTGTATATACTCATGCTATAAAACAAGAAGGAGCATTAATTGGGTTGTGGCAAAGTAATTCTATGCATTATATTTCCACCGCTGGCAGTGCTTGACTGTGGATGCGGTGCAATTATCCTCACAACCATTCTGACTTGCGCCGGCTGGGTTCCTGGGGCTATTGCCGCTATCATATTCAACAGCAACAACGGGGATTAACTTATGCCAAGCACACAAGACTACTGTAACTTCATATTAGACCAGCTCTCATTCCTGCCCGACATCACCACCTGGAAGATGATGGGCGAATACATACTGTACTATAAAGGAAAGATATTCGGTGGTATCTATGACAACCGCCTCCTGGTGAAACCCAATGAAGCGGCAAAGAAGATGATGCCCGATGCCCCTCTGGAGGAACCCTACCCTGGTGCCAAGAAAATGCTCTTAGTGGAAGATGTGGACAACAAAGATTTTCTTAAAGAATTAGTAGAAGCAGTATATTCGAGTCTCATAAATCGGAGAAATAAATTTGAGTGAACTGACTTTTTCGCAGATGACAGATGAACAGCTTATGGAGGCGGCTCTCCTTTCCGCAGAAGCCTTCTACGACTATGAATATATCGTAAATTACATAGCAGACGAAAAGCGCAGGAAGATATTCATGAACTGCATGATATCTGCAGACTTAAGGGTGAACAGAAAACTCTCCACCACATTCGTGGCTATGGAAAAGGGAACAATTGTGGCAGTGGCAACCCTGTACAGGCCAGGAGCAAAAAGAGCGTCAACTGTAAGGTACCTTGCCGAAGGCTGCCTGAAGGCAATTGTACGCGGCGGAATAAAAGACTCCATAGCATGGATTGACATGGACACAAAAGCCCATCAGCCATGTTTCGATATAAAGAAAGATGCCTGGTATTTAGGCTCGCTCTCTGTAGGTGTCGGACATCAAGGTACCGGTATTGGAAGTGCATTTATGCAGAAATGCCTGATTCCCTACGTAAGGGAGAACGGCGGACAGGAGCTCTGTCTGGTTACAAATTCAGAGATAAACCGAAAATTCTACGAGAAAAATGGCTTCAAAGAATTCCACCATGAGGTATTTCGCTACAGGGGAAAGGAGCTTGGAAGCTGGTGCTACAGCATCAGAGTCTAACCTATGCCCAGTATAACGACATCTCTTAAAAACCTGAACTGGAAATTGTATGCCTCTCTTCTAGTCATGGGATTATGCCCTACCCTATATACAACACTGAGAGTGTTCTTCTTGGGACAGCTTCCAGGAGAATGGGCTTTCTCCATAGCAGGACAACTATCATGGATAAACTTAATCTATGAGATCCTGAATGAAGCAATTATCCTCCCCCTCTACTTCTTCATGGGGAACAGTCTCGGCAACAAACCGGAATATACAAACAAGATAAAGACAGGCCTTATTATTTCCATGTGTGTCTATACAGCATGTTCCATCCTTATTTGCTGTTTCACAGATTCCCTTTTATCGGTCATGGCCACAAGCAGAGAAATTATTGCAGAATCTGCTGTCTACATTCGGATTGAGAGCATAGCAAACATCTTCGCCCTTATGAGCAGTTTTCTTCTTGTCTGCCTTGTGACGATGGGAAAATCTAAATATGTATACATTCTTACAGGTGTCAAACTAATACTGTGCGTTCTTTGTGATACATTCTTTATTTCTTCATTGTCTATCTCTGCAAACCTTGGTGTAAACGGCATCGGCTACAGCAACATCATTGTAAATCTTATGCTGTTTATAGTCTCTGCAATCCTGATTGCCCAGGAAGGATATCCAATTTTCAGCAATGACAAACTCTCCTTTGCCTGGGTCAGAGATTTTTTCAGAATCGGAAGTATATCCGGAACTGAATCCTTGGTAAGGAATGCCGCATATATGCTGATGATCAGCAGAATGGTCAATATGGTAAATGAGCAGGGGACATACTGGGTGGCAAATACTTTTATCTGGGGTTGGTTCCTGCTCCCTATAAATCAGCTTGGAGAACTTATCAAGCAGGAAGTGGGTACAGATGAGAAGGCGGTAAAGAACAATACTGTCGGATATCTTGCTGTCACTATAATCATCTGCCTATTATGGATTGCAACAATACCACTCTGGAAAAGTTTTATGACCCATGTGCTTCAGTTTTCTGATGTTGACAAGCTGTATAACCTTGTCAAACTTCTGCTCGGTTTCTATGTTCTGTATGCTGTTCAGAATGTCTTTGACTCTGAATTTTATGGCCTGGGGAAAACTAACTATCTGCTGTTTGAGTCTTTAGTGACAAATATTGTCTATTATGGAACAGCATTTATCCTGTATCTGACTGACATCTGGACTCCATCCCTTACTGGAATAGCCCTTCTGTTCGGTATCGGGAATGCCTTTGACAGCATTGTGTCAGGTGGGGCCTTCGCCTATCTGCTGAGGAAAAAGAGAATAAACATCTGGGACATAGAGTAAAAATCTTGTGAAAACAATACATCCTGATTTATAATAGACTAAACAGCACATACAAGGAGAACAAATATGCTGACAGAAAAACTGGTTAAATACTACAGGAAGGTGGCAAACATCTTCTGCTGGGCATTCCTCATCATCGCTGCACTTAGCGGTGCCGGCACCGGCTATGAGAGATGGGGCTTCATGGGATTCATCATCGGTGGATGCGGTGGTCTTCTTATCGCTTTTGCCCTTGAGCTCTTCATCATTCCACCTATCATGGTTCTCTTTGAGATCAACGACAAGCTGGATGCCTTTAAAAGACAATGACATTTGATGAAATAATCCCTGTATGCATGGGAACAAAAAGCAAAAACCCGGTGGCAATTTTCCGGCAGTTGACTTCCCTTCCCTTCTGCCATATCCATGGGCCGGAGCACCATATTCTGGTGGGTTCCGCACTCCTTACTGCTTACAAGAACGCAGGTGGCGACATAGATCTAAAGCCGGCTCTCATTGAGATGATAAAACGCGGAGGCAATGTCCCAGGCATGGCATGCGGTCTATGGGGAGCCTGCGGTGCAGGTATCAGCTCCGGCATCTTCATCTCAATCATCACAGACTCAGGTCCCTTGACCCAGAAACCTATGGGACTCTCCAACCTTATGACATCCAGCTCCCTGGCAAAAATAGGGACTATCGGGGGCCCGCGGTGCTGCAAGCGGGACTCTTTCCTCTCTATCCTCTCTGCCATCGACTTTGTGAAGGAACACTTCGGGATCGAGATGGAGAAGGAAGAGATAAAGTGTGAGTTCTCGCCCTGGAACAACCAGTGCATAAAGACCAGGTGCCCTTTTTACAGCTTATGATCAATGTAAATATCCTTAAACAGCTATACTCCCTGCAGGATACAGCCTACCGGGATTTCCAAGGCAAACTTCTGCCTACTGTAGATCCCAAGTCTATAATCGGGGTGCGAACTCCAGACCTGAGGAAACTGGCAAAGGAACTGGTCAGAAAGGATGGTTCAGGCACATTCCTTGAGACCCTGCCCCATACATATTTTGATGAGAACCAGCTCCATGCCTTTATCCTTTCTGAGATCAAGGACTACGACAGGTGCATCGCCCTGGTGGACCTATTCCTCCCCTATGTGGACAACTGGGCCACCTGCGACCAGCTCTCTCCAAAGGTGTTCAGAAAGCACAAACCCGAGCTTCTTACCCACATAAAAAGCTGGCTCAAATCCGATTCTGCTTACACTGTCCGCTTTGCAGTGGGCATGCTTATGCAGCACTTCCTGGATAATGACTTCAGCCCAACATATCCTAAAATGGTGGCAGCCATCAGATCAGATGAGTACTACATCAACATGATGAGGGCCTGGTACTTCGCCACTGCCCTTGCCAAGCAGTACGACGCCATCATCCCCTACATAGAGCAGAAGAAGCTGGATCCATGGACCCATAACAAGGCTATCCAGAAGGCAGTTGAGAGCTACCGGATCACCCTTAGACAGAAAGAATATCTTAAAACATTCCGTTTGCCAAAAACTCTCTGATATAATATATTTAATATATGAACATACTCATGATAAACGGAAGTCCCCATGCCAATGGGAACACTGCAGTCGGCCTTGCCGAGATGAAGAAAATTTTCGATGATGAGGGTTTTGAGACCACTATTCTCCAGGTAGGCGACAAAGCCATAAGGGGATGCATGGGCTGCGGAACATGCTCAAGGACAGGCAAATGTGTCTTTGACGACGAGGTGAACTCAGCTGCAGCCCTTTTAGAGAAAGCCGATGGCCTTGTTATCGCAAGCCCTGTCTACTACGCTTCTGCAAACGGCACCTTGGTATCGTTCCTTGACCGCCTTTTCTTCAGCGCACAGTTCGACATGACCATGAAGGTGGGTGCATCCATAGCTGTGGCACGCCGGGGCGGCACCACTGCCACATTCGACCAGCTGAATAAATACCTGACAAAAAGCGGCATGGCTGTGGCCTCAAGCCAGTACTGGAACATCTTCCATGGCAGGAAAAAGGGCGAGGCTGTAAAAGACGAAGAGGGAATGCAGACCCTGCGTATCCTGGCCCGTAACATGGTGTTCCTTATAAAGAGCATAGCACTTGGAAAAGAAAAATATGGCCTGCCCGAGACAGAGCTATGGACTCCGACCCACTTCATACGGTAAAAGGACATACAATGAAAATTCTTAAATACTATCTTTCTGCCATTCTGGCGCTGTGCATACTCGCAGGATGTGCCACAACCAAGTTCGATGCAATAACAAAGCCTGGGACAGACCTGACCAAGTGCGACAACATACTGGTAAAGAGCAATATAGAGGACGCAGTTTTCAGGGCAGACCTTGAGAGCCGATTCGTGGACAACTTCTCCAAGAACAGCAGGAAGGCTGTGGAAGCTTCAAAAACCAAGTCAGAGGATGAATTTGACTACATAATGGAAGTAAAGCTGCTCACATCAAGCATCAAGCTGGACCACAAGAAGATCGGTCCTAAATTTCCTATCAGCATGAAGCTTGAGATCGGGGAAAGCCACGAGGTTACAGAGAAAGCCACTATGACCTTTGACATAATAGTGACCGATATGCTGGATAAAGAGATAATCTTCCGCAGCACCGTGACATCCGAGACCGAGGAGAGCACCGAGGCAGGCTGTGTGGACGCCATCTTCAGCTCTGTTGCAAGAGAGACTGTCAAAAAATATTTTGTCAAATAACAGCAGGAGAAAACTATGAGAAAAACAATTATCCTTATACTGGCTTTGCTTGTGATATGCACAATCTCCGGTTTTGCAGCCCCGGCCAAGAACGCACCGCTGTACGACAAGGTCCTAATCTATTGCAATTTTGACGACATGAACTACCGCAAGCAGCTTGAGGCCAAGTTCCTCAAGTACTTTAAGACCAAAAAAATCACTGCAGCAAAGAGCCTTGAGCTTATGCCCCCGCTCAAGGAGTACACTGCCGATGATGTTGACAAGATAATGAAGGACAACGGCCTTGAGACCCTGCTTGAGATAAAGATGCTGGACTGCAAGGTGACATCCGAGGATGATGCCCTGGTTGGAAACAAGCTGTTCAAGGTCTATGTCAAAGACATCAGCACGCTGGCATCCGCAAAGATGAATCTTGATGTCTCAATAGTGGACAAGAGGACCGGCGAGACTGCTTTCAAAAATAATTTCAAGGAAGAGGCATTCGAGGACAGCATAAAAGAGGCTGTGGACGAGCTATTTGAGAACTTCGCTTATAAAACAGTAAGAAGACAATTCATGGGAAAGAAAAACTGACAGTCTATGAGCAAGTCCGGCGCCAAGCTTTTACTTACAGCAGTATTCATAGCCAGGGGCTCATCGTTCCTTTTCTCAAAAAACCTTATGGGGACAATGCCTCCTATGAGCGTCCTGGCGGTGCGCTTTACCCTGGCATTCCTTATTCTGGCGCTGCTTTTCGGCGGCAAGCTGCGGAAATGCAGCAGGGCAAGCCTTAAAGGCGGCCTTATTCTTGGGGTGCTCTATACTGTGTGCATGATGTTCGAGATGTACGGCCTACGCCTTCTGGATTCCGGAGTCAGCGCCCTTATAGAGAACATGGCCATACTGTTTGTGCCAATCTATGTGGCACTGTGGACCCACACCTGGCCACGGGCAAAGACCATATTCTGCGCAGTCCTGGCCATTACTGGCGTGGGGCTCCTTTCTATAAGTCAGATGAGCCTTACTGGTGGCGGCCTGGGAATATTCCTTATAATCTGTGCTGCCCTCACCTATGGCTTCTGTATACTGGCTACCGAGAAAGTGTCCAAAGATGGCGACCCTGTTGCTATAGGGATAATCCAGCTGGGAGTGATGGGGGTCTTAAGCCTGGCAGTCGCCATGCTCACCGATAGTTTTACTCTGCCAGCCGGCAAAATCCAGTGGACAATGCTTCTGTTCCTGGTACTTATATGCAGCTGTTTCGGCTTTACTTTCCAGCCGGTGGGACAGCGTTATCTGCCGGCCGAGACTGCCGCAGTCCTTACTGTAATAAATCCGTTCGCCGCCAGCATCATGGGAGTGCTGGTTGCACACGAAGCCCTCACCATTGCCAAGGGAGCCGGCTATATTGTTATTCTGCTTGCACTTGTGATATATAATAAAAACACTGAAAAAAAACTTAACCAAGGAACAAAAATATGAAAAGAAGAATTATCTTTATTCTGTTGATTTTATCTGTACTGATTTCGGTATCCTGCAAGACAGCACCGCAGGAAATGAGCAATCAGCCTTCCGATGCTCTTTCGCTATGGACCGATGAGGCGCCGCTTAAGAAGATGCTGACCGAATACATGGGAAAAATAACAGATGAAAAATCAAAAGATTTTATACCTGTAGAAAATCGGATTGCCGTATTCGACATGGACGGAACACTGCTCTGCGAGACAGACAGGGACTACTTTGACCATACTCTCCTGGCCTACCGGGTGACAGAAGACTCTTCTTACAAAAACAGCGCAAGTGCTTTTGAGAAGGAAGTCGCAGACAAGATAATAGAGAAGAGCAAGGTTACATCTCCTGTGGGCGGACTTGATATTGACCACGGCAAGGCTGTAGCGACAGCTTTCAAGGGAATGACCCCTGACCAGTTCATCGCATACATACAGGAATTCAAAAAACAGCCCATGCCCGGATATGCGGGAATGACCCGTGGAGAAGGCTTCTACCTTCCTATGATCCAGATAATAAACTATCTGCAGGCAAACAGCTTCACGGTCTATATTGTAAGCGGAACAGACCGTTTTATAAGCAGGGCAATATTCTATGGGAACAATGATTTTGACATTCCGCCGTCACAGATAATCGGTTCAGATGTTCTTACAGTCGCAACACACCAGGGCAATACAGACGGCCTTAATTACACATTCACAGACCAGGACCAGGTAATTTTCGGCGGCCAGTTCCTCATCAAGAACCTGAAGATGAACAAGGTAACAGCGATTGTGCGCGAGATTGGAGTGCAGCCGGTCCTCTCCTTCGGAAACTCCACTGGAGATGCCGCAATGGCAATGTATACAATCACAGGCAACCAATACCTGAGCCTTGCAGCCATGCTCTGCTGTGACGATGTTGTCCGGGAGAACGGAAATGAGAAAAAAGCACAGGAGATGTACAAGCTCTGTAACAAATATGGATGGATTCCTGTTTCTATGAAAAACGACTGGAAGACTATCTACGGCGATGGCGTTGAGAAAACTAGCAAATAAGAATATATAAAAAGGAATTGAATATGAAGAAAAGTTTAATCATTTTTATGCTGATACTGTCAGCATTGATTTTATCTGGATGCAAGACTGTACCCCAGGAGGTCAAGACTGCGGAACTTCTCCGTACCAACCAGAGCTGGGACGGAGCACTGCTGCCAGACTATCCAGAGGGAGAGCCTGAGCTGGTAGTTATGCGCTATGAGTTTCCTGCAGGACAAAAACTGGGCTGGCATCATCATCCAGTCATGAACTACGGTATTGTTCAGCAGGGAGAGCTGACAATCATAGGGCTTGACGGAAAGGAAAAAGTAGTCCACGAAGGTGAGGCCGTAGTTGAGATGGTAGGTACCATACATCATGGCGAGAACCGGGGAACCAAGACAGTCATACTTAATATGTTCTACCTTTCAAAGGAAGGTGAGCCTCTGGCTGTGCATCACCCAGAGATACCATTGGAGTAACTCTTAAATGAAGAAAAAATCAGTAATTTTTATATGTATTGTTCTATTTTTGTGTTCATCTTGTGCTAAAAATGGTAAATTTTTAACTGTTACTGGTGTTGGAACCGCTGATTTCGACCCAAATTTGGTAAATTTTTCTATAACAGTCGAGCATACCTCCCCAATTTTAACCAATTCTGTAGCCAAAACCAAATCAGGAGTGATGGGGATTCTGGAAGTCTGCCGCACCTTTGGTGTATCTGAGCAGGATATAAAAAGCAGCCACATAAGCACAAACCAGGTGTTCCACTGGCAGAACGACACAGGAAAACGGGTACTGGAAGGCTATTCCTCTTCCCAGACCACCAACATAACTTTCCGCACTCTGGAAAAACTTGAGGAGTTTACAGCTGCTCTTTTCAAACAGGACATAGCCTCTATGAACAGGATGGAGTTCGGCCATTCCGACAGCAGCAGCTTTGAGTCAGAGGCTACACTGAAAGCTTTGGATAACGCAAAGGAAGAGGCCGGGAAGATAGCAGACCGGATGGGGGTAAAACTTGGCGAGGTAATCTACATCTCTGACAATGGAGCTGACTACTCAGGCTACAGAGAATCAATCAACAGCCCTATGATGTTTGCCAAAGCCTCTGCTGACAGCGGTGTGGTGGCCTCCCCCGGGCTTCTTTCCGTGACCCGCTCTGTGCTGGTTAAATACCGGATCAAGTGACAGCAATGCCATCGTATTATGTCGATTTTCATACCCACCTTCACGCATACCCTGACCACAGTCAGGCAGGAAAGGAGATCCAGGAGCATAAGATCATCTCTGTAGCCGCATCTATGGATATAGCATCCTACCTGGCAACAAAGGAGATGGCAAAAGACAACCCCTGGATAATTCCCACCTTTGGCATACATCCCAAGTACAGCGGCTCTGTGGTATCTCTGTCTGATCTGGATGCATACCTTGAGGACTCCCCTATAATCGGGGAGATAGGGCTTGATGAATGCTGGCATGCTGATGTGCCCCAGGCTGTGCAGGAAAAGGTTTTTGAATATATTCTGGACCACTGCCACAGAAATCAGAAATACTGTGTGATACACACCAAGGATGCAGAAGCTCGGGTGCTGGAGATACTTGAAAACTACAGCGGTGCAAAGCCTATAATCCACTGGTACGATGGCGATGCAGAGATTTTCAGGAAGATGCTGAACAGGGGATATTACACTACTTTCGGATGCCAGGTTAAGTATTCAGACCATATCAGGGAACTTTTGAAGATGACCCCGGTCGAACAGGTTCTGTCCGAGACCGACAATCCGGACAGCGAGAAGTGGCTGGGAGGTACTGATGATACTCCCCTGCTGATACACAGGGTGGTACGGGATATAGCGGAAGTAAAAGGTATTAGCGAAAGCGTCTGCCGCAAAATAATCTACGGGAACAGCAGGGAAATTCTGGTAAATCTGCCTATTAATCCTCCCAAATATACTTACCCTGGCCCCTGCTTTTTTTCCCACCAGCAACATTGTCAAGGGTTGCCATATCAAGCTCGGTATTCTCAAGCTCTGAAAGATAGGCCTCTGCCTCTGCTTTTATGATCTCAAAACCCTCTGCCTTTGCAAGAGCTATAAGCTCATCTGCTGTCTGGCACTTTGCTGCTTTCTCCAGCATCTCTTTTGTTAATTTTGTTTTATCGATTGGCATAGTAATACTCTAATTTATGTAATAATATTTGTCAAATAAATCAGTAGATACCGAAAATTCTGATAAGCTCTTTGGTGTCACGGGTTCTGGTAAGGGCCAGACGCAGGAGCACCGCTGCCTTGGCTGGCTGCAGGGTGCCAGCCGCCACTGCGTTGGGGCATACCATAGTCTCCTGTAGCACGGGGCCGCACCCGGTGCGTGAGCTCACCACCACCGGCACCTTGCACTTTTCTATGGCAGATTTCCACATCAGGCTGAACTCTCCTGCACCAGCTCCAGCAATCACAATCCCGTCAGAACGGGAGGCTGCATACTCCACAAAGCCGGGGTCTGCATCTACGGCAAAGTACACAACAGAGACCCGGGGCAGCGCCTTGAGGCTGGAGACATCGAACTCGGTGCCGGTGGTATGCAGCCGGGCCGGTTCCAGTGCATCCTTATCCTGGGTAATTGCATCCAGGGCAGCGGTGTGACGCTTTACTACGGCCCGGGCTGGTATCAGCTGGCCGGCAAAGGCAACCTTTACCCCTTTGCCATAGTTAGATGGCGATGCTGCCGCCTCGACTGCCAGCAGCAGGTTTGCCGGCCCGTCGGGGGAAGCAGCTGTGGCCGGGCGCATGGCACCGGTGACAACCACGCATTTTTCTGTCTTTACAGTTAAGTTAAGGAAGTAGGCAGTCTCCTCCAGAGTGTCGGTGCCATGGGTCACTACAAAGCCTGCAACGCT
>Ga0079305_1001804_pt1 | contig 23948 bp, 24 predicted proteins | sample LMS_cellobiose_e_FD_79183 | JGI IMG/M metagenome (GOLD analysis project Ga0079305, IMG submission 79183) | Rumen-fistulated moose microbial communities from Alaska, USA - LMS_cellobiose_enrichment | ecosystem: Host-associated > Mammals > Digestive system > Stomach > Rumen fluid ... | reverse complement strand
CCATCACGCGCCCCCGAAGACCAGCAGCACGGCGCCGTAGACGACGCTTGCCGCCAGCCCGTAGACGATCACCGGCCCCGCGATCAGGAACATTTTCGCCCCCACGCCGAGCACCATGCCCTCGGCGCGGAATTCGAGCGCGGGGGACGCGACGGCGTTCGCAAAGCCCGTGATCGGCACGAGCGTGCCCGCGCCGGCGAACTTCGCGAGATCGTCGAAGACATTGAGGCCCGTCAGCAGCGCCGTGAGCGCGATGATCGTGCACGAGGCCGCGGGGCCGCAGCGCTCCTGCGGCAGGCCGACGGCGGCGTAGCCGTCGATCAGCAGTTGTCCCGCAAGGCAGATCGCCCCGCCGACCGCAAAGGCCGCCGGGATCGTTTTGGCGTGTTTGGAATGCGGCGAGGCGCTGCGCACCATCGCGGCATAGGCTTCCTGCGTGGTTTTCATCCTGCTCCCCCTTTTCGGAACCGTTTCGGTTTTGTCACTTGGTATCCTTTCCCGCACGCGGCAGACTTATGCGGGATCCGTCGGGATGGACAGCCCCGCTTCTATTTGTTTTGCATAAAAACTAACGAGAAAATTGTAGAAAATAACGATTTTCCCTTGACTTTCCCCATCCGCCGTGCTATCCTACGAAGTCATAAGGAGGCACTTTGCCATGGAATCCTACCGGTTTCTTCTCGATATTTCGATCATCCTGCTGCTGACCAAATTGTTTGCGATGGCGACAAAGCGCGTCGACCTGCCGCAGGTCGTCGGTTCCCTCGTGGCGGGGCTGCTGCTCGGCCCGGGCGTGCTCGGCGCCCTGCAGCCGAGCGCCTTTCTCAACCAGATCGCGGAGATCGGCGTGATCGTCCTGATGTTCAGCGCGGGCCTGCAGACCGACCTCGGCGAACTCAGGCGCAACGGCCGCAGCGCCCTGCTGATCGCCGCCGCGGGCGTGTTCGTGCCGCTCGCCGCGGGCGCCGCGTTCGCCGCCGTGTCCGGCGCGGGCCGCAACCTCCTCGAGCAGTTGTTCTTCGGCACCATCCTCACCGCCACCTCCGTCTCGATCTCGGTGGAGACGCTGCGCGAAATGGGCAAACTCTCCACGCGCTCGGGCAGCGCGATCCTCGCCGCCGCCCTGATCGACGACATCCTCGGCCTTGTGCTGCTCACCCTCGTCACGGGCGCCGCCGACGACTCCGTGCAGATCGGGGCGGTCCTGCTGAAAATCGTCGGTTTCTTTGCGATGAGCGTCGTCGCGTTCGTGCTGCTGCACCGCCTCATCGAATGGTGGATGGAATCCGCCCGCTGGGACCGCAAGCGCTTTGCGATCATCTCCCTCGCCTTCTGTCTGCTCTATTCCTACGCGGCGGAGGCGTTCTTCGGCGTGGCGGACATCGTGGGCGCGTTCATCGCGGGGCTCATCATCTCCAACACGATGCGCGTCACCTACGTGGCCTCGCGCTGCGAGATCCTCTCCTACATGTTCCTCTCGCCCGTCTTCTTCGCCGGCATCGGCCTGAAGGTCACGTCGCTGCGGCTCGATCCCTCGATGTTGGCGTTCACGGTCGCGTTCATCGGGATCGCGCTGCTCTCGAAGGTGATCGGCTGCGGCGCGGGCGCGCTCGCCGCCTCCTACGACCGCGCGGAATCGCTGCGCATCGGTCTCGGCATGATGGCCCGCGGCGAGGTGGCGCTGATCATTGCGAACAAGGGCGTCGCGCTCGGGCTGTTCGACGAGCGCTACCTCGTGCCGATCATCCTGATGGTGACCGTCGCGGCCGTGGTCACGCCGATCTGCCTGCGCAGGAGTTACCCGAAGAACGTCTACGCCGACCTCGTCGAAAGCCCCCTTGTCGAGGGCTACACCGAGGTGCGCGACCTCGATATCGCCACGCAGGCCATGCTCGATATCCACCGCGGCCTGCAGGGCAAACCCACCACCCGCGGCGGCCCCGCGGGAAAACAGAATTGACCGCGGTCCGGATCCGGCCCGCCGCAGGGGACGCTCCCGCGGCGGGCCGTTTTTTGTCCCCGCAGGCGCCGCGGGCCGTTTCCGGGGCCCGATCGGGCCGCGAATCGCTTGACATCGGCGCTTTTGCGGACTATGATGGAAAAAGAATTTTTCCACCGTCGTTTGGAGGGATCCGTATGATCGATTACAGCCGCCCGCGCACCCGCTTCGCGCCGAGCCCGACGGGCTATATGCACGTGGGCAACCTGCGCACGGCGCTCTACGCCTACCTCGCCGCCAAGGGCAGCAGCGAGGGCACGTTTATCCTGCGCGTGGAAGATACGGACCAGGAGCGCTACGTCGAGGGCGCGATGGACGTGATCTACGCCACGCTCAAGGAGACGGGCCTCCTCTGGGACGAAGGCCCCGATGTGGGCGGCCCCGTCGGCCCCTATGTGCAGTCCGAGCGCAAGGCGATCTACAAGCAGTACGCCGAGCAACTGATCGCCCAGGGCGACGCCTACCGCTGCTTCTGCGACAAGGAGCGCCTCGAGGAGATGAAGACCGTGCAGCGCGCCTCGGGCGCCATGCCGAAATATGACCGCCACTGCCTGCATCTCACGCAGGCCGAGATCGAGGAAAAACTCGCCGCCGGCGTGCCCTATGTGATCCGCCAGCGCATCCCCGATACGGGAACGGTCACGTTCCACGACGAAATCCGCGGCGACATCACCGTCGACTGCGACACGCTCGACGACCAGGTACTGCTCAAGGCCGACGGCATGCCGACCTACAATTTCGCCAACGTGATCGACGACCACCTGATGGGCATCACCACGGTGATCCGCGGCACGGAATACCTCTCCTCCGCGCCGAAGTACAACCTGCTCTACCAAGCCTTCGGCTGGGAGATCCCGAAGTACCTCCACTGCCCGCCCGTGATGAAGGATGCGCAGAACAAACTCTCGAAGCGCAACGGCGACGCCTCCTATCAGGACCTGATCGCCAAGGGTTACCTCAAGGAGGCCATCCTCAACTATATCGCGCTGCTCGGATGGAGCCCCAAGGGCGAGCAGGAGATCCTCTCGCTCGAGGAGATGAAGCGCGAATTTTCGATCTACGACGTCTCCAAGGCGCCCGCGATCTTCGACCCCGTCAAGTTGCGCTATATCAACGCCGAGTATATCCGCCGCCTCACGCCCGAGGCGTTCTACGAGGCCGCGCTGCCGTGGCTGCGCAAGGCCATCCGCCGCGAGGACGCCGATCTGCGCATCCTGGCCGAGGCGCTGCACCCGCGCTGCGAATTCCTCGCGCAGATCCCCGAGCAGGTGGACTTTGTGGACGAACTGCCCGACTACGACCTCGAATTGTTCACCTCCAAAAAAATGAAGACGAACCCCGCCGTGGCGCTCGACAGCCTGCAGAAGGTGCGCCCGCTGCTCGCCGAGATCGGGGAATTCACCGTCCCCGTGATCCACGAGCGCCTGTTCGCGCTGATCGAATCGCTCGGCTGCAAAAACGGCGTGATCCTCTGGCCGCTGCGCGTCGCCGTATCGGGCAAGCAGTTCACCCCGGGCGGCGGCATCGAACTGGCCGCCGTGCTGGGCAAGGCCGACACCCTCGCGCGCATCGATAAGGCCATCGCGCGCCTCACCGAAGCCGTCGGCTGACGGCCGAAACGCCGAACCAAAGCGATACGCCCCGCCTGCACAAGCCGCGTTTTCAAGGCGCCGTGCAGCGGGGCGTTTGCAAAAGCGACCAATCGACACGAAAAGGAGGGGAACGGTCGTGAGTATCCATCTGCCGGATCGCGCCCACTGCGTCGGCTGCGGCGCGTGCGCATCCGTCTGTCCCGCGCAGTGCATCCGCATGGAGCGCGACGAAGAGGGATTTCGCCGGCCCGTCGTCCGCGAGGAGGCCTGCCTGCTCTGCGGCGCGTGCGAGATGATCTGCCCCGTGCGAAACCCCGATCCCCGCGCCGAGCCGTTCGCGACCTATGCCGCCGTCAACCCCGACGACGAGACGCGCCGCGCCAGCACGTCGGGCGGCGTGTTCAGCCTGCTGGCGCAGCAGGTGCTCGATCTGGGCGGCGTCGTCTACGGCGGGGCGTTCGACCGGCGCTTCACCGTGCGCCACGCGGCCGCGCGCACCCGCGATGAACTCGCGCTGCTGCGCGGCTCCAAATACATGGAGAGCGACCTCGGCGATACGTTTTCCGAGGTCAAACAGTTGCTGGACCGCGGCGTCCCCGTGCTCTATTCGGGCGTGCCCTGCCAGATCGCGGGGCTGCGCAGTTTTCTCGGCATCGAGCACCCGCTGCTGCTGACCGTCGACCTCGTCTGCCACGGCGCGCCCTCCCCGCTCGCGTGGGAGGCGTATCTCGCCGAGCGCGAACGGGCTGCGGGCGCCAAAGCGCTGCGCGTCGCGTTCCGCGACAAGGCGGAGGGCTGGCGGCATTCCTCCCTGTTCGTGATCTTTGAAAACGGCGCGGCGTTTCGCGCCGCCGAGGACGGCGGCGCCTGGATGCGCGCGTTCCTGCACGGGCTTTCGATCCGCCGCTCGTGCTTTTCCTGCCCGTACCGCACGAACGAACGCCCGGGCGACATCACCCTCGCGGATTTCTGGGGCATCGAAAAGGTGACCGGTGAGCGCGACGACGATCTGGGCGTCTCCATTGTGCGCGCGAACTCGGCGCAGGGCCGCAACGCGCTCGCGTCGGTCGCGGACCGCCTGCAGTTGCGCGAGGTCGCCTGGGAGGACGCAGTGCGCCGCAACCGCGCCGCGCTGCACCCCACCCCGCCGCAGCCGAAGCGGGAGGATTTCTTTGCGCGGCTCGGGAAAGAGCCGTTCGCGGCGATCGTCGGGGATCTGCTGCGGCAGGCGCCGTGAGGGCCGCATTCCCCGCAAATTGTTCCGAAAACGAGACGGAGGGATCCACGTGTATTTTGACGACATCCAACTCGGCACGCGCATCGAAACGCCTGAGGTGGAAATCACCTTGGAGGAACTGCTCGCATTCTCCGAGCGCTACGACCCCGTTCCCATCCACACGGACGCGAAATTTGCCGAGACGACGCGCTTCGGCCGCCTGCTCGCCCCGGGCATGCTCACCTACCTGAAGGTCTGGAGCCTCTACCTCCCCAACAGCCTGGCGGGCGAGCAACTCGTGGCCGGCACCGATTTTTCCTGCCGGTGGCTGCGGCCCGTCTTCGCCGGCGACGTGCTGCACGGCGTCGTGACCGCGACGGGAAAGACCCCGCGCACCGCGCGCGACGGCATCCTCGAGCAAACGCTCGAGATCTACAACCAATCCGGCGTGATGACGGCGCGCTGCGTCAATACCGTCCTCGTCAAGCGCGCGCCCGCCGCACCGCAATAAGGCGCACGGCAAAGCGGCCGAACGGACTCTCGTCCGTTCGGCCGCTTTTTTGCAACCCTTTTACCAGGCCAGCGCCTTGGTGAGGCGCAGCCGGTCGAGGAACTCCTGCAAGGCGTCCTCCTCGCGGTCGAATTCCGCCCGGGAATTCGCGATCGCGCAGGCGCGCGCGTCGTTGGCATAGACGACGTAGGCCTCGCCCGCCTGCCGGATCACGATTTCCTGCGCGTCGCCCTCTCCGTCGAAAAAGCGGTAGCAGCGCAGCCCCTCCGCCTCGATCCGCTCCAGGCATTCCGTTCTCGTCATCGCTCTCTTCCTCCTTCTTCCCCCGCTCTCAAGCGGCGCGGGAACGCCCGATCGCGGCGCGCAGCGCCTGTGCCGCCGCATGGGCGAGCGCGACCGAGACAAGGTCCTTCACCAGATAGGGCAGCGAGACGGTGAGCGCCGCACGCCCGAGCGTCGCGCCCGTCACCGCCGCGAACTGCGCAACGCCGCAGGCGTGGCAGACGAGCAGGCCCGCCGCGCCGAGCGCGAGCGCCTGCGCCCTGCTGCGCTGCGCGCCGAGGCCGCACAAAAACGCCATCGGCAGAAAGCCCCACAAAAAGCCGCCCGTAACGCCGACCAGTTTGCCGAAGCCGCCCGAAAAGCCGGAAAAAACCGGCACGCCGACCGCGCCCAGCGCAAGGAAGACGGCGACGGCGGCGGGGCCGTATTTTTTGCCCAGCGCGCAGCCCGCCAGCGCGATCGCAAACGTCTGCAGTGTCACGGGGACGCCCGAGGGCATCGGGATCGCGATCTGTGAAAGCACCGCGATCACCGCGGCAAACAACGCAATGCGCGCCATATCCTGTGTTTTCATCGGTTTATTCTCCTCTTTCTCCGGTTTGCGGGCGTACGCTGACCTCCCCCGAGGAGAGCAGCCGTTCCTCGCCGTTTTCGAGCCGCACGCGCAGGCGGCATTCCCCGTCGATCCCGAGGGCGAGGGCGTTCTGCTGCTCGGCCCCGAGGATCGTGATCTCTTTGCCGATCAGGATCGAGCGGTCGCAGTAGCCCTGCCAGAACGCGCGCTCGGAAAACGTTTCGTAATAGCGCTTGAAGCGCCGCAGTGTTGAGGCGATCAGGCGGCTCTGCACCTCCTCGGAGGGGGGCGCGTCGAATACCGCGCCCGCAATGCCGCGCAATTCCCCGGGGAAACCGCCCGGCGGTTCGACCAGGTTGATCCCCCAGCCGACGACGGCGTATTCCAGCCCGCCGCTTTCAAAGTCGATCGACGCCTCGGTGAGGATGCCGCAGACCTTGCGCCCGCCGATCCAGATATCGTTGACCCATTTGATACCCGCGGGCTTTCCGCTGTGCTCCTCGATCGCTTCCGCGACGGCCACGGCCACCGCCGTGGTGAGGAACAGCGCCTGCTCGGCGCGCATCTTCGGGCGCAGGAGGATGCTCGTGTAGAGCCCCGTGCCCCTCGGCGAGGCAAACGAGCGCCCGAGGCGCCCGCGCCCGCCGGTCTGCTGCCGCGCGATCAGCACCGTCCCTTCGGGCGCACCCGCAGCGGCCCGCTCCTTGAGCACGGTGTTCGTCGAGGTGACGGTTTCGGCCACCTCCACCGAAAACCAGCCGTCGTCCGCGCCGAGGCAGCGGCGCACGCTCTGCGCCGAAAAGATCCCGCCCTCCTCCGAAAGGCGATAGCCGCGGTTGGTGACGGCCTCGATCGGGTAGCCCTGCGCGCGCAGGGACGAAACGGCTTTCCAGACGGCGTTGCGCGTCACGAACAACTGCCGCGCGATTTCCTCGCCGGAACAGTATTCCCCCTTGCGCCGCTCGAGCAGCAGGAGCACCTCATCGCGCACCGACATCGCATCCTCCCCCTTTTCCGCCACCCAATATACCAAAGGGCGGGACAAAAGTCAACCGAAACAAAAAAATCGGTGACAATCGGGGCGGCGACCGGCAGAAACCGGCCCCGCCTCCCCGAAGATCGGGAAGCGGGGCCGGACAACAGGCATCCTGCGGGAATGGGAAAAGGATCACCGCTGCGTTTATTTGTCGAGATGGACGTCGATCTGCTGGAAGGGGATCGTGATGCCGTTCGCTTCGAGCGCGGCCTTGGTCTCCTCGATCACTTCCCAGCGCGCGGCCCAATAATCGGCGGTGTGCGTCCAATAGCGGACGCCGAGGCGCACGGCGCTCGAACCGAGTTCGTCCACATAGACGATCGTATCGTCCTTGCGGATGATATCCTCCCGGGCGTTGATAAGGTCGGTGATGACCTGCTTGGCGCGCTTCACGTCGCTCTTGTAACTGATGCCGACCGAAAAGTCGATGCGGCGCTCCTCGAGCGAAGAGACGTTGGTGATGACGGCGCCCGTCAGCGTGGAGTTGGGCACGCTGACCTCCTTGTTGTCGAGCGTGATGACGCGGGTGGCAAACAGGCCGACCTCATCGACGACACCGTCCACGCCCGCGGCGGAGATCAGATCCCCCACGCGAAACGGATGCAGCACCAGCAACTGGATGCCGGCCGCAAGGTTCGCAAGGCTGCCCTGCAGGGCGAGACCGACGGTCAGGCCGATCGTGCCGATCAGGGCGACGAACGAAGCCGTCGGCACGCCGAAGAGGTCCGCGATGCAGTAGATGATGAGCGCATAGCAGAGCACCGTGATGACGCTGTGCATAAACTTGGTGACGCCGGCATCCATCTTCGTCCGTTCGGCGACACGGTCGAACCGGTTGTGCAGCAGGCGGATGACCCAGCGGCCCACAAAATAGATGATGACGGCCAGCACGATCGCGCGCAGGGCGATTCCGAGAGTGGCGAGAGAGATTGTCATGACAGGATGCACTTCCTTTCCATTTTGCAAAATCACGGCAAGAAGCCGATCTTTCGATAGACTTTTCCAAGGGTGCGCCCCGAGAGGCGCTGTGCGGCTTCGGCGCCGCGCGTCCAGCAGTCCTGCAGATAGGCGCGGTCGGCGCTGATCGCGGCGAACCGCTCGCGGATCGGGGCCAGCGCGTCCGCAACGGTCTCGCCCACGGCGGTTTTGAAGTCGCCGTAGCCCTTCCCTTCAAATTCGGCGGCGATCTCGTCGTCGGTCTTGCCGGTGAAGGCCGTGTAGATCGTCATCAGGTTGCCGATGCCCTCCTTGCCCTCGGCGCGGTACACGCCGCTGCCCGAGTCGGTGACGGCCGAGCGGAACTTTTTGATGACCGTGTCCTTCGGATCGAGCACGGCGACGAACGACTTGGGGTTTGGGTCGGATTTCGACATCTTCTTCGCGGGATCGGCGAGCGACATGATCTTCGCCCCCGCCTTGGGGAACAGGCAGTCCGGCATTGTGAACAGGTTGCCGTAGACGCCGTTCATGCGGCCGGCGATGTCTCGCGCGAGTTCGACGTGCTGCTTCTGGTCCGCGCCGACGGGGACGAAATCCGCCTGATAGAGCAGGATGTCGGCCGCCATCAGCGTGGGGTATGTAAAGAGGCCGGCGTTGATGTTGTCGGCATAGCGGGTGGATTTATCTTTGAACTGCGTCATGCGCGAAAGTTCGCCGAACTGCGTGAAGCAGTTGAGCGCCCACATCAGTTGCGGATGGTGGGGGTTGTGGCTCTGGATGAATACGATGCTGCGCGTGGGATCGACGCCCGCCGCCAACAGCATCGCAAAGCCGTCGATCGTGTTCTTGCGCAGCGCGGCCGGCTCCTGCCGCACGGTCGTGGCGTGCAGGTTGGCGACCATAAAGACGCAGTCGTAGCGCTCCTGGATCTCGGCCCAGTTTTTGACGGCGCCGAGGTAGTTGCCGATCGTGAACACGCCCGAGGGCTGGATGCCCGAGAGCACGATGGGTTTCTTTTCCGAACCGTTTTCGCTCATTGCGACCCGTTCCTCCCGCCGCGCCGCACGAACGCGCCGCGCTTTTGGGAAAAGCGGCCGTTCCTTCGGCGCAAAACCTGATATTCAGGGATATTATAACACGAAACCAAAACAGCGTCAACGCGGCAAAGCGGCACTTTTCGCCGAAAAAGCGGCCCCCTCCGGATCGGAGGGGGCCGCTTTGGGAAGCCGGCTCTCACCGGCAGACGAGTTCGCCGCCCTCAGCGTCGATCGTGAGGGCCGAGCCGGGCAGGCGGTCGCCCGCGAGGATCGCGCGGGCCAGCAGCGTCTCCACGGTGCTCTGCAGGTAGCGGCGCAGCGGGCGCGCGCCGAAGGCGGGATCGTACCCGCGCTCGATCAGCAGCGCCTTGGCGGCCTGCGTCACCTCGAGGGAGAGGTTCTGCTCCGCGAGGCGGCGGCGCAGCCCGCCCAGCATCAGTTCGACGATCTGCGCCAGATCGTCCTGTGTGAGCGGCCGGAAGAGGATCGTTTCATCGAGCCGGTTGAGGAACTCGGGGCGAAACGCCGATTTCAGTTCCCGGTCGACGGCGGCCTTCGCCGCCTCGGCGATCGTGCCGTCGCTGCGCACGCCCTCAAGCAGCGCAGCGGAGCCGAGGTTCGAGGTCAGGATGATGATCGTGTTCTTGAAATCCACGGTGCGGCCCTGGCTGTCGGTGATGCGGCCGTCGTCGAGGATCTGCAGCAGGATGTTGAACACGTCCGGGTGGGCCTTCTCCACCTCGTCGAACAGCACGACCGAATACGGCCTGCGCCGCACGGCCTCGGTCAGTTGGCCGCCCTCGTCGTAGCCGACGTATCCGGGCGGCGCGCCGATCAGCCGCGAGACGGAGAATTTCTCCATATACTCGGTCATGTCGATGCGCACGAGGTTGCGCTCGTCGTCGAACAGCGCGGCGGCGAGGCTCTTGGCCAGTTCGGTCTTGCCCACGCCCGTGGGGCCGAGGAACAGGAAACTGCCGATCGGGCGGTTCGGGTCCGCGATGCCCGCGCGCGAGCGCAGGATCGCGTCGGCGACGCGGGAGACGGCCTCGTCTTGCCCGATCACGCGCTCGTGCAGCACATCGTCGAGGTGCAGCAGTTTCTCGCGCTCGCCCTCCATCAGTTTGGCGACGGGGATCCCCGTCCATTTGGCGACGATGCCCGCGATCTCCTCTTCGGTGACGGTGTCGCGCACAAGCGTCGCCTTGCCGTCGCGCTGTTCGCTGCGGTTCTCCGCCGCGGCGAGGCGCGCCTCCAGCGCGGGCAGTTCGGCATATTTGAGCCGCGCGGCCGTCTCGTAGTCCGAGCGCTGCTGCGCCTGCTCGATCTCGCCGCGCATGCGCTCGATGTCGGTCTTGATCTGCTTGACCTCGTCCGCGCCGCTCTTTTCGGCCTCCCAGCGGGATTTCATCTCGTGGAACGCGTCGCGCTGCTCGGCCAGTTCTTCGCGCAGTTTTTTGAGCCGCTCGGCGGAGAGGGCGTCCGTCTCCTTTTTGAGCGCCGTTTCCTCGATCTCGAGCTGCATTACCCGCCGGCGGATGTCGTCGAGTTCGGCGGGCATCGAGTCGATCTCGGTGCGGACCATCGCGCAGGCCTCGTCGACGAGGTCGATCGCCTTATCGGGCAGGAAACGGTCGGAAATATAGCGGTCGGAAAGCACGGCGGCGGAAATCAGCGCGCTGTCGTGGATGCGCACGCCGTGGAACACCTCGTAGCGCTCCTTGAGGCCGCGCAGGATCGAGATCGTGTCCTCGACCGTCGGCTGATCGACCATGACGGGCTGGAAGCGCCGCTCGAGCGCGGCGTCCTTTTCGATATATTTTCGGTATTCGTCGAGCGTCGTCGCGCCGATGCAGTGCAACTCGCCGCGCGCGAGCAGGGGCTTGAGCAGGTTGCCGGCGTCCATGCTGCCCTCGGTGCGCCCCGCGCCGACGATGTTGTGGATCTCGTCGATGAACAGCAGGATGCGGCCCTCGCTTTTGCGCACCTGCTCGAGCACGGCTTTCAGCCGTTCCTCAAACTCGCCGCGGTACTTCGCGCCCGCGATCAGTGCGCCCATATCGAGGGAGAAGATCGTCTTATCCTTGAGGCCCTCCGGCACGTCGCCGCGCACGATGCGCTGGGCGAGGCCCTCAGCGATGGCCGTTTTGCCGACGCCGGGCTCGCCGATGAGCACGGGGTTGTTCTTCGTTTTGCGCGAGAGGATGCGGATCACGTTGCGGATCTCGGCGTCGCGGCCGATCACGGGGTCGAGTTTCTGCTCGCGGGCGCGCTCGACGAGATCGGTGCCGTATTTGGCGAGGGCATCGTAGGTGCTCTCGGGGTCGTCGGAGGTCACCTTGCCGCTCTTCACCTTCGCCAGCGCGGCGGAGAACGCCTGCCGCGTCAGTCCGTGGTCGGAGAGGATGCGCCGCACGGCGGGCGTGCCTTCCGAGAACATGGCGAGCGCCAGGTGCTCCACGGAGAGGTATTCGTCCCCCGCCTGCTTCGCGGCTTTCTCGGCGGCGCGCAGCAGTTTTTCGGTCTGCGCGTCGAGGTAGGGCTGCGTCTCGTTGCCGACGCGCGGCAATTTGCGGATCTCGGCGTCGAGTTCGCTCAAAACGGCGTTCGGATCGGCGCCCAGTTTGGAAAACAGCGAGCCGATCAGCCCGCCGTCGGCGTCAACGAGCGCATAGAGCAGGTGCGCGGGATCGATCGAGGGGTTGCGGTTTTCCGCGGCCATCGCGCGCGCCGTCTGCAGCGCCTCGACGGTCTTTTTGGTGTAGTTCTGCATCTCCATGTCGTTCACCTCATTTCATCGGTTGTCAGATCAGCACGGTGCGCCGCGCCAGGTCCTCGCGGTAGAGCGCCTCCACGTCCTGCGCGGAATACCGCCCCGCGAGCCATCCTTTGAGCAGCGCGTCGAACAGGCTGATATAGTCGGAAAGGGCCTGCGCCAGTTCCTCGGAGGTGCCGCTTGCCGCGGCGGCCGAGAGCGTGCGCACGAGCCGCCCGTCGTAGAGCGCGTACTGCGGCGCGGCGGGCAGGAGCGGCGCAAGGCAGTCGTCCTCGATGCGCTTGAGCAGGCGGAAGAACTTCGTCATCTCCGCGATCAGCGCGGACGACGTCGTGCGGAAACACACCGAGAGCGTGCCCGCGGCGTCCCCCGCGGCGCGGTAGAGTTCCACTTCATATTTGACGGTGGGGCGGTACTTGTATTCGAGCGAGCTTTTGAGCGACATCGTCGGGGCGTTCGGCGCAAAGAACGGCACCAGTTCCCGCGATGGGCGCATCAGTTCCTCAACGGCGGAGAAGATCTCGTTGATGCGCCGCTCGGGCGTTTCGAGATCGACGTATTCCGCCAGGATGCGGTCGACAAGGGCGGAGCGGCTCGTGCCGATCCGGTGCGCCAGCCGGTCGACCTCGCGCACCACGTCCTCCGAGAGCATCAGGCTGTAGAGCGTCTTTTTCATCGGGTTCGCCTCCTTTTCGTTCCGGATCCCATTATACCGCGTCTCTAAACTTTGTCAAGATATTTATATAAATTTCTTTTCAAATTATTTGAAAACCAAGTCGAAAATTGGGCTTTCTCCGAAGCGGCGCGCAAAAAGGCCGGCGGAGCGGCAATCCGCTCCGCCGGCCTTTCAGCCGCTGTCGGTTCCAAAGGGATCCGCCGCATCATCCCTTGGACGCGGCGCCGCGCGGCACGAGCAACTCGAGCGCGCGGTGGCAGTTCTCGATCTCCACGTGGGTCTGGCGGCCGCCGTCCTCTCCGTCAAGCGTCCAGGTGAGGCCGTCCGGCGTGTCGATCACGGCGCGCGTGGTGTGGAAAAAGTGGACGAACTGCTCGTCGTACTGGCGGGCGAGCAGATTGGCGACAATGCCGCTGAGCTGCCCGATGTCGTAGGGGTTTCGGATCAGCATCACCTCAAATTTGCCGTCGGAGAGGTTGACGCGCTCTTCGTCGAGGCGCAGCATCCCCGCGACGGAGGTGGAATTGCTGACCGCACCGAAGATATAGTCGCCCTCGAGCATGCCGCCGTCGTACGCGATGCGGACATGCTGCGGATGCAGTTCGCCGAGGCGGCGCACGCCCTCAAGCACGTAGGCCGCATGGCCGAGCGCGTTCTTGAGCGGCTGCGGCGTCTGATACGACACCTCGGTGAACGCGCCGAAAGCCGCAACATAGGTGAAGTAGCGCTCGTTGAAGCGCCCCACGTCGAACCGGAACGGCTCGCCCGCCAGCGCGCGGTCGCAGGCTGCGGCGCTCTCGCGCGGGATGCCGAGCGTGGAGGCAAAGTCGTTCGTCGTGCCGGCCGGGATATAGCCGAGGGGCGGGCGGCCTTCGCAGCCCATCAGCCCGGTGACGACCTCGTTGAGCGTGCCGTCGCCGCCGCAGCAGAACACGCGGTCGAATTCCCCCGCGCGCTCGCGCACAAAGGCGGCCGTCCTGCCCGGTCCGCGGGTGGGGTGCACCTCCACGTCGTAGCCGGCGGCGTCGCAGCGGTCGATCAGGTCGAACGCGATGCTTTTTCCCCCCTGCCGCCCCGCCGCAGGGTTGATGAGCAGCAGCAGTTTTTTCATCCGCCGTCCCTCCTTTTCCGGTTTTATCATACAACAAAGCGCGGGGAATGTCGAGAGGCGCGGGCGGGGCTGCGGCGCGCGATTTTCACCCGTTCTTCATTGCACTTGCGGGGAAAATATGCTATGCTGTACCTGTTCGGAGGCGGCGGACGCCGCCCAAACGGCTTTTCTCGCGAAACGGAGTTGATCGTTCCTTTGGGCACATACGGCTCATTTGGTATTTTATTGGTCCTCGTCGTGCTTTCGGCGTTTTTTTCCGCCTCGGAAACGGCGCTGATGAGCGCCAACCGCGTGCGTCTGCGCACGCTCGCGGAAGCCGGGGATGCGCGCGCCGCGCGCGCCCTCGCCCTCGACGAGCGCTACGACCGCACGCTCTCGGCGATCCTCATCGGCAACAACCTGGTCAACATCGCCGCCTCGTCGGTCGCGACCGTCGCAGCGATCCGGCTGTTCGGCGTCTCGGGCGGGCTGATCGCCACGGTGTTCACCACCGTCGTGATCCTCACCTTCGGCGAGATCCTGCCGAAAAGCTTTGCAAAGGAGCGCGCCGACCGCCTCCTGCTCTCGTTTTCGGGCGCGCTGCGCGCGCTCACCGTGGCGCTCGCGCCGCTCGCGCTGCTGTTTGTGTGCCTGCAGCGGTTCGCGCTGCGCCTCGCAGGCAAAAGCGCCGCCCCGCTCGTCACGGAGGAGGAACTGCGCACCATCATCGAGACGAGCGAGGAGGAGGGCGTGCTCGACGAACAGCGCAGCGAACTGATGCGCAGCGCCCTGCAATTTGACGAAACCACCGTGCAGGAGGTGCTCACGCCGCGCGTCGACCTCGTTGCGATCGATGTGGACGGCGACCCCGCCGAGATCCGCGAAACGATCCTCGCCGAGCGCTTCTCGCGCATCCCCGTCTACGAAAAGGATCTCGACCACATCCTCGGCATCCTGCAGACGCGCGACTACCTCGAGGCGCTGCTGACGACCGACGCGCCCGACCTGCGCCCGATGCTCACACAGCCGCTCTTCGCCCCCCGCACGCAGCCGATCGCCGCGCTGCTCGCCGCTTTTAAAAAGGAGCGCCGCCATATGGCCGTCGTGCTCGACGACTACGGCGGCACGATGGGCATCGTGAGCATGGAAGACCTGCTCGAAGAACTCGTCGGGGAGATCTACGACGAGGACGAGGAGGCCGAGATTGATTTCGTCACCCTGCCGGACGGTTCGTTTCGCATCTCGGGCGACTACCCCGTCGAGGACGCGCTCGAGCGCATCGGCTATGAGGAGCGCGGCTTCGAGACGGAGGCTGCTTCCCTCGGCGGCTGGGTGATCGAACAGCTCGGCCGCATCCCCCGGGAAGGAGACGAATTTTCCTATCACGGGCTCGCCGTGCGCGTCGACAGCATGGACGACCGCCGCATCGGCTGGGTGACCGTCCGCCTGCCGGCAGAGGAGCCCGACGCCGCAGAAAAAAGGAGGAGTCCGGATGTATGATCTCGTGACCCTGGGCCGCCGCGCCCGGTCGGCCTCGCGCGCGCTGCGCACGGCCGACGCTTCGCAGCGCAATGCGGCGTTGTTTTCCGTTTCGCGCGCGCTGCAGGAGAAAAAAGCCGAGATCCTGGCGGCCAACCGCACCGATGTGGAACTCGCCCGCAGCGCGGGCTGCCGCGCGGATGTGATCGAGCGCCTTTCGCTCACGGCCGCGCGCATCGAGGCGCTTTCCGCCCGCATCGACGCGGTGATCGCCGCCCCCGACCCGATCTGGGTGACCGTCGGCGGCGCCGCGCTGCAAAACGGCCCGGAGACCCGGCGCGTGCGCGTGCCGATCGGCGTGATCGCGCTTGTGGCCGACGCCGCCCCGCTCACCACGGTCGACACGCTGGCCCTCTGTCTCAAGAGCGGCAACGTCTGCGTGCTTTCCGGCGGCCGCAACGCCTACGGCACGAGCCGCGCGCTCGCCCAGGTGCTGCGGCAGGCCATCGGGGAGGCGGGCCTGACGCCGGACGCCCTGCTTCTGGTGGAAGACGTCTCCGAGGAGACGACGCGCCGCCTCGCCGCGATGAACGAATGGGTCGACCTGCTGCTGCCCTGCGGCGATGCCGCTTTTGTGCACGCGCTGCGCGAAGTTGCCCGCGTGCCGATGCTCGACACCTCGGGCGGCTGCTGCTGCCTCTATATCGACCGCAGCGCCGATCTGCAGATGGCGGTGCGCATCGCCGACAGCGCCCGCACCGCCGCGCCGGCCGATCCGATCAGCACCGATACCCTGCTCGTCCACAGCGAGATCGCCGAGGAATTCCTGCCCAAACTCGAGGAGGCGCTCGATCTGCACGCTGTGGAACTGCGCGGATGCGAGCGCGCGCGGCAGATCCTGCCGTGGATCGCCGCCGCCCGCGAGGAGGACTGGGGCCTCGACTACCGCGGCATGACGCTCAACCTGCGCATCGTGGATACGACCGAGGAAGCGCTCGCTTTCATCGAGCGGTATTCCGACCGCACCGCCGACGGCATCGTGAGCGAACACCTCGGGACGGTGAGCCGCTTCTGCGCCCTCGCGGATGCAGCCGTCGTCTGCGTCAACACGCCGCCGCGCAGCGCCTGGGCCGGCTCGGACGAATCCGGGGTCAGCCTCGGTTTTTCCTCGGGGCGCCTGCACGTGCGCGGGCCGATCGGCCTCGAATCTCTCACCACGCTCAAAACCGTCGTGATCGGCGACGGCCGAAACCGATAACCACGGAGGCATACACGCTATGAAACAGACCCTGTCCCCATCGGCGCGCCGCCGCAAAGCGGCCCTGCCGCTCGCCGTCGTCGCCCTGCTGCTGATGCTCATCGGGCTCGTGGCCGTCGTGTTGTGGGCAAGCGGGCTCGTGCGCGGGTTTGTGGAGAACTCCACCGAACGGGAGGAATACGAAGACTTTATCCGTCCCGTCGTGATGATGGACCCGATCCCGTTCGACGACATCGCCAAAGCGGACGGCGCTTTCGTGCGCGAGGCCGCCCTGTGGTCCGCGCTCTCCGATCCCAAGCGCGACACGTATTCCTACGACGACCTCGGCCTTCTGCTGCTGCCCGCCACCGACGTGAACGTCGCCGCGACGCGCCTGTTCGGCCCCGAGGCCGCGGTGGAGCACGTCTCGTTTGAGGACATCGACGGCACCTACCTCTACGACCCTGAGATCGCCGCCTACCGCATCCCCGCGATCTCGAAAAACGCCTACTCGCCCTCGGTCACCGAGATCCGCAGGGAGGGCGACACGATCCTGCTCACGGTCGGCTACGTGGCGCCCGGCAACCTCTGGAGCACTCACACCCGCAACCGGTCCGGCGAGCCGGATCCCGAAAAATACATGCTGTACCGCCTGACAAAGACGAAGTCCGGCTACTACATCGACGCCGTGCTCGACGTCGGCGCGGCCTGATCGCGGGAACCGCCATGGAAGAAACCCTTTCGCTGCGCCCGATCGCGCATCTGTACAACGACCTGCCCGAGAAGTTCGGCGTGCCGCGCCAGAGCGGCCTCGTCGCGCTGCCCGGGCGCATCGTTTTTCTGCCCGAATACCGCAGCGCCGAAGCCCTGCGCGGCCTCGAGGGGTTTTCGCACCTGTGGCTGCTTTGGGTATTCTCCGAAGCGATGCGGGATACCTGGTCGCCGACGGTGCGCCCGCCGCGTCTCGGCGGCAACCGCCGCATGGGCGTGTTTGCGACGCGCTCGCCGTTTCGGCCGAACCCGATCGGTCTCTCCGCCGTGCGCCTCGTGCGCATCGAACGCTCCGCGGCCGATGGGCCGGTGCTGCACGTTTCGGGCGCCGATCTCAAAAACGGCACGCCGATCGTCGATCTCAAGCCCTACCTGCCCTACGCGGACTGCCTGCCCGAGGCTTCCGGGGGGTTCGCCCCCGCGCCGGACGGCACGCTCCCCGTCGAGATCCCGCCCGCGCTCGAGGCGCTCGTGCCGCCCGGGAAACGGGCCGTCCTGCGCGCGCTGCTCGCGCAGGACCCGCGCCCTCCCTACCAAAACGACCCCGCGCGCGTCTACGGCATGCCCTTCGCGGGGCTCGACGTGCGCTTCACCGTATCGGAAAGCGGCGTGCTGACCGTGTGCGCCGTCGAACCAAAGGAGTGATCCCATGACGAGACAGCAGGAGATCGAGCGCAGCCTGCACACGGACTTTTCCAAGCCGGTCTGGAGCCGCTTCGTCGGCGCGCTCAAGCAGTACGAACTGCTCGCGCCGGGCGACCGCGTGTGCGTGTGCGTCTCGGGCGGCAAGGATTCGGCGCTGCTCGCCAAGTGCATGCAGTTGCTGCAGCGCGTCAGCGATTTCCCGTTCGAACTGCGGTTCCTCGTGATGGACCCGGGCTACCGCGCGGAGAACCGCCGCCTGATCGAGGAGAACCTGCAGGCCCTCGGCATCGAAGCCGTATTCCGGGAAAACCGCCTCTTCGAGGCCGCGCAGGCCGTCTCGAAGAAGAACCCCTGCTACATGTGCTCGCGCATGCGGCGCGGAAACCTCTACGCCTATGCCCGCGAACTCGGCTGCAACAAGATCGCCCTCGGCCATCACTTCGACGATATGATCGAAACGGTGCTGCTCAGCGTGCTCTACGGCTCGCAGGTGCGCACGATGATGCCCAAACTGCACAGCGACCACTTCCCCGGCATGGAGGTGATCCGCCCGCTTTATCTCGTGCGCGAGGCCGACATCTGCCGCTGGCGCGACGAAAACGGCCTGCGCTTCCTGCAGTGCGCCTGCCCGATCTCGGAACTGGCGCAGGCGCCGGTCGATTCCAAGCGGGCGCGCGTCAAAGCGCTGATCGCCGAACTGCGGCGCGAAAACCCGCAGATCGATGTGAACATCTTCCGCAGCGTGCACAACGTCAAACTCGGCGCCGTCGTCGAATACACGACGCCCGACGGCGTGCAGCACAGTTTTCTCGACACCTACGACGATCCGCCCGCAGCCGAATGAGGAACCGCCCATGAGATATCCCTGCCTCGTGCTCGATCACGACGACACCGTGGTGAAAAGCACGCCCGAGATCCACTATCCCGCTTTCCTCGAGATCCTGGCGAACCTGCGCCCCGCGCTCGCGCCGCCCGATCTCGAAACGTTCATGGAGTACTGCTCCGAGCCGGGCTACTTCCGCTACTGCGCGGAGATCATCGGCCTCACCCCCGAGGAGCAGCCCTATGAGAACGAGATCTGGTACAAGCACCTCGCGCGGCACGTCCCCGCGGTCTACGAGGGCTTTCCCGCGCTGCTGCGGCGCTATCGCGGCCGGGGCGGGCGCATCTTCGTCGTCACCCATTCGCAGTCGGACGTCGCCCTGCGCGACTGGCGGGAGAACGGCCTCGGCGAACCGGACGGCGTCTTCGGTGCGGAACTGCCCGAGGAGCACCGCAAACCCTATCCGTGGCCGCTCGAGCAGATTCGCCTGCACTGGGGGTTCTCGAAAGACGAGATGCTGCTCGTCGACGATCTGATGACGGGGCTCACGATGGCCAAACGCGATGGCATCCTCGCCGTGGGGGCGGGCTGGTCGCACATTTCGCCGCGCGTGCGCGAGCGCGTGCGGGCCGCCTGCGACGTGTATCTGACCGAGGTCTGCGCGCTGGAACCGCTCCTTTTTGGGGCATCCGGCGCGGATCAGGCGCCGGAAAGCCCGTAAAAACGGCGATTTTGCGCGATTTCGCATTGACTTTTCCGCGCGGGCATTGTAGAATGGGGAAGTACATTGGGCATCCGATGCAGCAATAGGGAAGCGTATCGAAGTGGTCATAACGGCCTCGACTCGAAATCGAGTAATCCCTTAACCGGGACCGTGGGTTCGAATCCCACCGCTTCCGCCAATGCGGCGATCGCCGCGGGACGAAAAGCCGCAAGCGATGCTTCGCGGCTTTTTATCCCTTCTTGCGGCGCGTCACTTCATTCGTTGGGGCGAATTTCGCCCGGGACATACAAAGGCATTGAAAGGAGTTTCCAATTCATCATGAACAAGACTGAACTGATCGAAAAGGTCGCCAAGGAAGCCAACGTTTCCAAGAAGGAGGCCGGTGCCGTCGTCGCCGCCACGTTCGACGTAATCGGAAACACCCTGAAGAAGGGCGAAAAGGTCCAACTCATCGGGTTCGGCACGTTCGAGACCCGCAAGCGCGCCGCTCGCAACGGCAGAAACCCCCAGACCGGCAAGAGCATCAAGATCAAGGCCTCCGTTTCGCCCGCTTTCAAGCCCGGCAAGGCGCTGAAAGACAAGGTCAATAAGAAGAAGTAAGTCCCCGTAACAAAAAAGACGACAGGCGATCCCTGTCGTCTTTTTTTTGCGAAAATTGCCGTTTCCTGCGGCCGGACGCGCGGCTTTCGTCACGCGGAGGGACCGCCCCCGTTTTCGCCGGCCATGCCGCGCGCGGCGGCCAGCAGCGCGGCGCGCTCGTTGGGCGCGCGGCCCGCGATCACCTCGCCGAGCAGGGCCTCGAGCGTCCGCCCGACGGCGGGGCCGAACGGCACGCCCGCCTCCATCAGGTCGCCGCCCGTCACCGCGAGTTGGGCGACCGTGCAGCAGGGGCGCCGCGCGATCAGTTCGCGCAGGGCGAGGGCCGCGCCGTCGCGGGGGTCCGCGGCGAGGCGCAGCGCGGCAGCGTCCGCACAGACGGCCTCCCCGCACCTGCCGAGCAGGCGCAGGCGGTCCTCCTCCCGCGCGGGGATCGGCTCCCTTGCGGCGCGCACGGCCGCGGCGATGCGGCGGCGCGTGCGCTTCGAGAGCGCGAGCGACGAAAGGGCACGCTGCGCAGCGGCGTCCCCGCAGGAAAGCAGCAGGCAGGCGAGCCGCAGCGGCGCCTCCTGCGCAAGCGCGGGGAGCAGCGCGCATTGCCGCGCGAAATCAGGCGTATCGAGTTGCGGCAGCACCGCAAAGAACACCGCGGCATGCGCCGCCAGCACGCGGGCCGCGTCGGCCCCCTCCAGCAGCAGAAACAGTTCGGCGCGCACCCGCTCGGCCGAAAGCGCCCGCAGCGCCTCCCGGTGGCGCAGCAGCGCGGCCGCCGTTTCGGATTCGACGGAGAACCCCAGCCTCGCCGCAAAGCGCAGCGCGCGCAGCACGCGCAGCGCATCCTCCGAAAAGCGTTCGTCGGGGTCACCGATCGCGCGGATGCGGCGCGCGGCGAGATCCGCAAGGCCGCCGAAGCGGTCGATGAGGTTCCCCGCAGCATCGACGCACAGCGCGTTGACCGTGAAATCGCGGCGGCGCAGGTCCTCCTCCAAACTGCGGGAAAACCGGACCTGCTCGGGGCGGCGGCCGTCGGCATAGGCGCCGTCGGCGCGGTAGGTCGTGATCTCCACGGGCTCGCCGTCGAACAGCACCGTCACCGTGCCGTGTCGGATGCCCGTTTTCACGGTGCGGCAGTCTGCAAAGAGCGCGAGCACTTCCGCAGGGTGGGCCGAGGAAGCGAGGTCGAAATCGTGCGCGGCGAGGCCCAGACAGGCGTCGCGCACACAGCCGCCGACATAGACGGCGTCGAACCCCGCCTGCGTCAGGCGGCGCATCGCCTCGCGCGCGGCGGCGGACGGCGTGAATTCCATCGCGACCCCCTCCCTTCCCCGATTTCCAGAAACAGTATAGCACACGGGAGCGCGCACATGCAAAACCCTTGACAGACGTGGTATGATAAGCAGTGGAATACCCCTCTACCGTTTCCAAAGGAAAGGAGATCTTCATGAGCGAAACCTGCAACCAGGACTGCTCGAGTTGCGGCCTCGACTGCCCGAGCCGCCAAACCGAGCCCGAAAGCCTGCTCGCGCCCCTCAACCCGCGCAGCAGTGTCAAAAAAGTCGTCGCCGTGATGAGCGGCAAGGGCGGCGTGGGCAAGAGCCTCGTCACCTCGCTGCTCGCCTGCGAGAGCGCGCGCCGCGGCTACCGCACCGGCATTCTGGACGGCGACATCACCGGCCCGTCGATCCCCGCCTGCTTCGGCCTGCACGGCCAGGTGGACAGCGACGGCGAGATCCTGTTCCCCATGCGCTCGAAAACGGGCGTGGACGTGATGAGCATCAACCTGCTGCTCGGCGATGAGCGCGCGCCCGTGCTGTGGCGCGGCCCCGTCATCGGCGGCGTGATCCGCCAGTTCTGGAGCGACGTGCTGTGGGACGACATCGATTTCCTCTTCGTCGATCTGCCGCCCGGCACGGCCGACGCCCAGATCACCCTGCTGCAGAGCCTGCCGATCGCGGGCATCGTCGTCGTCACCAGCCCGCAGGAACTCGTCGGCATGATCGTGGCCAAGGCCGTCGGCATGGCCAAAGCGATGGACGTGCCCCTGATCGGCCTCGTGGAAAACATGAGTTGGATCGAGTGCCCCGACTGCGGCAAACGCATCGCCCTCTTCGGCGAAAGCCGCCTGCAGGAGACGGCGCTCGAATACGACACCAAGATCCTCGCCCAACTGCCGCTCGACCCCGCCGTCGCGGCGGCCGTGGACCGCGGCGAGATCGAAAGCGTCTCGGGCGAGCGCGTGAAGACCGCGATGGACGTGATCGCGCGCCTGCTCAAGGAAGAGAAGGCGTAAGCGCAAAACGAAAGAGCGGGCGTTATGCCCGCTCTTTTTGTGCGCGTTCAGAGGAGCACGCGCGCTCACACCCGCTTCGCGTTCTCGAATTCGGGCGGGGCCTTTTTGGCTTCGAGCGCCGCAAACCCGATCGCCGCGCCCTGCGCCAGCAGGCGGACAGGCCGCGGGATCCAGAGCGTCACAAACGGCGGCAGCGCCGCGATCCGCTCCGCGAGGGAGGGATGGGCCGGCTCCCGCGCCGCCGAAAAAAGCGAATCCATGCCGCCCTCGGCGCTTTTTTGGTCGACGAACGCCAGGCCGAACACCAGCAGCAGCGCCAGCAGCGAGGCGAGCAGCGCCCGCCAAAAAACGGTGAAATTCATGAGGCAGCCTCCTTTCGCAGCAGAAAATCCGCAAGGGCGTCGCCCGCGACGCGCGCCGTGCGCTTGGCCTCCGCGAGGGTGTTCGCGTGGGAGCCGAACTCGAGCAGCAGCGCCCCCGAGGAGAGCTGCTGGTTGTATTTCCGGTGGGAAAACAGGATCGGGCGCGTCAGCCCCGGCGCGCGCGCCTCGACCGCGTCGGTGAACGCCACGGCGAAGCGCAGGTTCTCGCGCCAGTTCGGGATCAGGCCGCTGCCGTCGTCGCAGTTGGAGATCACCATCAGTTGCGCGTACTTTTCGCCGCCGATCACGGCGGTCGGCTTCACGATCAGCCCCTCGGCGCGCTCGATCGCATCGCGGTGCAGGTCGAGGACGACCCGGATGCTCGGATATCGCGCAAGATAGTCCGAAACGGAATCGTAACTGCTCGCGTAGGACCCGTCATAGGAGGGGTAGTCGTGCAGTTCGGTGTCGTGCAGGACGCCCACGCCCCGCGCCTCGAGCGCCGCGGCCATCACGTCCCCGACGGCCACCATGTTCAGCGCCGTGTCGGTCGAGCGCCAGTTGCTGCGCATATCGTAGATCCCCGCGTCATAGGGGGTGAAACTCTCTGTGGCGTGGGTGTGGTAGATCAGCACGACCGGCCCGCCGCCGTCGTCCGCGATCGGCGAGGGCGTTTGCAGGATCTCGTCGAGGTCGTCGCTTGTCCAATCCGTGTAGTTGCGCAGCCACGCGCGCCCGCTGCGGTAGTAGGGGCCGCCCTCGTAGCCGGAAAAGTCCTCCTCCCGCACGGTGCCGCGGTATTCGTCGGGGATCGCGGGCGGCGCGATCTCCTCCTGCGCGGGCGGCGCGGCAGAGGAAGAGGGCGCCGCTTGGGCATGCGGCGCGGGCAGTTGCTGCGGCGCAGGCGGTTCGGAGGGATCTTCGGGCGTCGGCGCGCCCGTCTCCTCCTCGATCAGGTCGCGGTAGCGCTCGCGCAGGGCGGCGGCCGCCGCATCGGGTGCCGCAAAGGCCGCCGACGCCATCGCCGCCCTCTCCAGCAGCGCGGGACCGCGTCCGCCGCGCACGGCCGCGGCCAGGAAAAACCCCGCGCAGAGCGTCGCCGCTGCCCGCGCGGGCCGGATCCCGCTGCGATGCATCCGCCCTTCCCCCCTTTTCCTGCGTGCTGTCCCAAGTGTATTCGGACAGGCGGGGGGTTATGCGTTGCGGCGCCGCGCTATTGTTCGAGCAGATGCAGTTCCCTGCGGTTCAAGTGCGGCTGCAGCGCGCGGTTGATCGCCTCCGCAAGCAGGTCT
>Ga0079305_1001803_pt1 | contig 23974 bp, 22 predicted proteins | sample LMS_cellobiose_e_FD_79183 | JGI IMG/M metagenome (GOLD analysis project Ga0079305, IMG submission 79183) | Rumen-fistulated moose microbial communities from Alaska, USA - LMS_cellobiose_enrichment | ecosystem: Host-associated > Mammals > Digestive system > Stomach > Rumen fluid ... | reverse complement strand
GTGGAAGATTCGCACGACGATTACGGACCTATCTGGCCGATGTCCATCGCACCGTATCAGATTCACCTGTGCGCACTCAATCCGGACAAGGACGGAGTCGGCGCCGCGGCGGAAAAACTCTATGACGAGCTGAACAAGCTCGGCGTGGAAGTGCTGTTCGACGACCGCGGCGAAAAAGCCGGGTTCATGTTCAGCGAAGCCGACCTGATCGGCATCCCGTTCCGGGCGATCGTCTCCCCGAAGAGTCTGGCGCAGGGCAAGGTCGAATTCAAGCTCCGCACCTCGCGCGACGCCGAACTGCTGCCGGTCGAAGACGCGGCGAAAATCCTGGCTCAAAAAGTCGCGGAAGAATTGAAAAAATACGATATCTGAAAGCTGGTGTCATCATGTGGAAATACACGGAAAAAGTGATGGATCATTTCCTCAATCCCCGGAACGTCGGGGAAATCGAGGATGCCGATGCGGTCGCTGAAGTCGGCAACATCACCTGCGGCGACGCGCTCAAAATCTACCTGAAACTCGACAAGGACGGCAAAATCGCCGAGGCGAAATTCAAAACCTTCGGCTGCGCCAGCGCCATCGCCTCCTCGTCCGCGCTGACCGAACTGGTCAAGGGCAAGACGCTCGAAGAAGCCTCGAAGATCACCAACAAGGACATCGTGGCGCTGCTCGGCGAACTGCCGGAGGAAAAGATGCACTGCTCCGTGATGGGCATGGAGGCGCTGCAGGCGGCGATTTCCGATTACAAGAAACGGCACGGCGAACAATACGACATCGTCGAATCCGACGACGATCACGAAGGCCGCATCGTCTGCAAATGCTTCGGCGTCACCGACACCAAAATCCGCAAGGTCGCGCTCGAAAACAATCTGCACACCGTCGCCCAGATCACCGACTATACCAAGGCGGGCGGCGCCTGCGGACGCTGTCTCGACGAAATTCAGGAAATTCTCGACGGCATCTGGCGCGAACAGAACGGTGCGAAATCGGCTTTCGCCGCGGCGCCCTCGAAAGAAGACGAATTCGCCAAGCTGACCGTGGTGCAGAAAGTCATCAAGATCAATGAAGTGATCGACAAGGAAATCCGGCCCGCGCTCGAACGCGACGGCGGCAGCATCGAACTGGCCGACATCGCCGGCAATGTGGTCAAAGTGCGTCTGAAAGGCCGCTGCGCCGCCTGTCACAACGCCGGACTCACCCTCAAAAAGCTGGTCGAAAGCAAACTGTGCGAGTTCGTTTCCGGACAGTTGACGGTCGAGGAGGCGTAACAGATCATGAGCGAAACGGAAAAAGTCATCTATTTCGACAACAACGCCACCACCGCCGTGGCCCCGGAAGTGTTCGAGGCCATGACGCCGTTCCTGACGAAACTTTACGGCAATCCGTCGAGCATCCATCATTTCGGCGGACAGGTCATGGCGCATATCGACACGGCACGGGAACAGCTCGCCGCCCTGCTGGGCGCAGCTCCGACCGAAGTCATCTTCACCTCCTGCGGCACCGAAAGCGACAATGCGGCGATCCGCAGCGCCATGCTGACCTGTCCCCAGCGCGACAAGCTGGTGATTTCCAAGGTCGAACATCCCGCCGTGCTGAATCTGGCGAAAGACCTGGAACGGCGCGGATACCGCGTCAGTCTGATCCCGGTCGACGGCAAGGGCCGGCTGGATATGGACCGCGCGCGGGAACTCATCGACAATCAGACCGCGGTAGTCTCCGTGATGTGGGCGAACAACGAGACCGGCAACATCTATCCGATTCATGAACTCGCCGATCTGGCGCACCGCAACGGCGCGCTGTTCCATACCGATGCGGTCCAGGCGGTCGGCAAGGTGCCGATGAATCTGGCCGAAAGCCAGATCGATTTTCTGAGCCTTTCCGGACACAAGCTCCACGCACCCAAAGGCGTCGGTGCGCTCTACGTCCGGCGCGGCGTGCGGTTCCGTCCGTTCGTGATCGGCGGACATCAGGAAAGCAGCCGGCGCGCGGGCACGGAAAACGTGGCGTCCGTGGTCGGTCTGGGCAAAGCCGCCGAACTGGCGCGCCTGAACATCGAAAAGGAAAACTCCCAGGTCCGCGCCCTGCGCGATCATCTGGAACAGAGCATTCTCGCGTCCGTTCCGCAGGTCCGCGTGAACGGCGACGTGGAACACCGGCTGCCGAACACGGCGAATATCTCGTTCGAATACATTGAGGGCGAATCGATCCTGATGCTGCTGGACATGTTCGGAATCTGCGCGTCGAGCGGAAGCGCCTGCACCACGGGCAGTCTCGAACCCTCGCACGTGCTCCGGGCGATGGGCATTCCCTACACCGCCGCGCACGGCGCGATCCGGTTCAGCCTGTCGCGCTACAACACGCGCGAGGAAGTGGATTTCGTGCTGGAAAAACTGCCGCCGGTAATTGCGCGGCTGCGCGAAATCTCCCCCTACTGGAATCAAAAATAACAACCTCGAGGTTCATGGATGAAAATCATCGTATTCGGCGGGACCGGCTGGCTGGGTCATCATATCGTGCTGCAGCTGCTCGAAGCAGGTCATGACCTCACCATCTGCTGCCGCGGACAGAAAAAACTCTTTCTGGACGAAGTCTCCAAAGTGAAGATGATCCAGGCGGACAAAAAGGACGAATCCGCCATGCGGGAAATCTTCCGGATGCCGTACGATGCGGTGATCGACACCGTTCCCACGCTCGAAAGCATCGCGCACATCCATCGGTACGCCGGGAACATCGGACAGTATGTCCATTGCAGTTCCACCGGCGGCTACGCGCCGCTGCCGTTCATCCCGTGCGACGAGACTGCGCCGTACGGCGGCTTCGAACAGACCAGCGGCTGGGCCTCCAAAGCCAAATACGACAATGAAGTCATGCGGCTCTTCATGACGACCGGATTCCCGGCCACGGTCATCCAACCGTGCTATATCACGGGTCCGGGCATGCTGCCGCTGGACAATCAGGGCGGACGGCGGACGGACTATCTGGCGGACGTGCTGGCGGAAAAAGTGCTGGACGTGCCGGACAACGGACTGGCGCTGCTCCAGCCGGTGCACGTTCTGGACCTGGCCTCGTCCTTCCGGCTCGCGCTGGAAACCCGCCGGAGCATCGGTCAGATCTACAACATCTGCCTGAGCCATGCCGTTACGCTGAACCGTTATCACGAGATCACTGCCGAAGCGCTCGGACGGAAAGCGCATCTGAATCATCTGCCTCTGGAAGACATGCTGAAGAAATACGCCGGCACGATCAACGAGACCGGACTGCGTTTTCTGGCGACGCACATGTGTTTCACCATCGAAAAAGCAGTCCGCGACCTCGGCTACAAGCCGCACTGCACTCCGGAACAGGCTATCGCGGAAACCGCGCGCTGGGGCATCATGCAGCGTTGACGCCCGAAAAATCAGAACCGGTCATTGCCATAATTTGCCGGTGTGACCAAAATTCATGCCGTCCGCAATTCCTGCCTTAATTGCGGACGGCATGGTAATATAAATCCAAAACAGCCGGAAGTCAAGGGAAAAACATGACCGACATGAAAAAAACTGCCGTAAAACGACGGGTTCACGGCAGTTGCTTTTCACCTCGGATTCAGTTCACCATTCGGCCACGACACCGTCGGCGGTGCGCCAGACGGGATTCTTCCATTCGTGGCCTTTCGCCGCGGCTTCGCGCACCTTCTCCTCGTTGATAGTGACGCCCAGTCCGGGCAGAGAATTGCGGTAGACGCTGCCGTCCTTGTAGTCGAACACCTCGCGGTCGGCCAGATAATCCAGCAGATCGGCGCCCTTATTGTAATGGATGCCGAGGCTCTGTTCCTGAATGACCGCGTTGGGGGTGCCGTAATCGAGCTGCAGACTGGCGGCGAAGGCGATCGGTCCCAGCGGACAGTGCGGAGCGACCGCGACGTCGAAGGTCTCGGCCATGGCCGCGATCTTGCGGACTTCCAGAATGCCGCCGGCATGACAGAGATCGGGCTGAATGATGTCCGCCACGCCGCGGGTCAGGATTTCTTTGAAACCCCAGCGGGTGAAGTTGCGTTCGCCGGTCGCGATCGGGGTGGAAGTGTGCCGCCGCAGTTCCGCGAACGCCTCGATGTTTTCGATCAGCACGGGTTCCTCGATGAACATGAGGTGATACGGTTCGAGTTCCTTCATCAGCACGCGGGCCATCGCCTGATGCACCCGGCCGTGGAAGTCGACCGCAATGCCGAATTCCTTGCCCAGAGCGTCGCGGATCGCCGCCACGCGGCCGACCGCCGCTTCCACTTTCGACCAGGAATCGATATAATCCAGTTCCGCCGTGCCGTTCATCTTGATCGCGTGATACCCCTGCGAGGCTTTTTCCTTCGCCGCCGCGGCGGTGTCGTCGGGACGGTCGCCGCCGATCCAGCAGTAGACCTGAATCTTGTCGCGGACGGGTCCGCCGAGAATATCATAGATCGGCATTCCGAGCGACTTGCCGCGGATGTCCCACAGCGATTGTTCGATGCCGGAAATGGCGCTGGTCAGCACCGGACCGCCGCGATAGAAACCGCTGCGGTACATCACCTGAAACAGGTCCTCGATATGAGCCGGGTCGCGCCCGATCACATACGGGGAAAGTTCGCGGACCGCCGCCGCCACGGTGTCGGCGCGTCCTTCGATCACGGGTTCGCCCCAGCCGACGGTGCCGTCGTCCGCGGTGGTTTTGAGGAAGAGCCAGCGGGGCGCGACCTTGAACAGTTCCATTGACACGATTTTCATGGGTATGGTATCCTTTCTCGTTATGGTTTTCAGACCAGTGACCCGGCGGCACGGACCGCACGGACCAGTTTTTCATGATCGAGTTTCTGCACCGGGATTTTTTCCTCGCGCAGACAAAGCGCGGCGGCAAGACCCGCGGCCTGACCGAGTTCCATGCAGGGCGCCTGCACGCGGATCGCGGCAAACGCCTCGGCATCGGCGGAAATGCAGCGTCCCGCGACCAGCAGATTCGGGAACTTTTCCGCGATCTGACTGCGGAAGGGGATGTAACCGGCATCCTGCGGAAAAGTCAGCGACTGACCTTCATCGCCCGGCAGATGGATGTCCACCGGGTGACACGCGCGCGCGACCGAATCCGGATAATGCACGGTATTCACGTATTCCTCTCCGGTCATGGTGTGAACGCCTTCGATGCGGCGGCTTTCACGAATGCCGGCCATCGTCGCGACCGACGATATCCAGCAGTTTTTGAACTCCGGCACATGGGCTTTGAGCAGTTCGACCAGACGGAACGCATCTTCCCGCATTTTTGCCTCGGCCCGCTGATAATCCCGGCGGTCGACCGCGTCCATCGCGCTGCGGGTCATGTTGACCGTAATGCTGCCGTCCGCCAGCGTGGTGCAGAGCCACGGTCCGCCGAACAGCGGCACTTCGACGCCCTTTTTGCGCAGCTCGAACAGGACGTCGCGGACAAATCCCGCCTGATGATTGAACCGGTGGTTGCGCTGGTGAATGATGTGCATCCGTTCGGTGGAAGTATCCACGCCGGACAGCACGAAACAGAGCGTTCCCGGCTGACGGTCGCGCTTCTGCGCCTGCATCGGGACGCCCGCGAAATGCGCCAGATCGGCGTCGCCGGTCGCATCGATGAAATAATCGCCCTCGATCAGTTCCATGCCGGATTTGCTGACGACCACCGCACCGCGAATGACGGAATCCTCCATCACGCAATCGGCAAGGCAGGTGTTCATGAAACATTCCGCGCCGGCCTTTGCGACCATGCGCCAGGCGACGAGTTTATATTTTTCGGGGTCGAAGGAAACATTGCATCGGGGTTCCTCTATCAGCGCACCCCCCGCAGCCTGGAGTTCCTGCACGAAACGCCACGGAATTCCGCCGGTGATCCGGCGTCCGTTGTAGGCGAATTCGCTCATCGGGTCCACATAGCCGGCGGTCGCCATGCCGCCGAGGAAACCGAACCGTTCGATCAACGCGGTCCGCGCGCCGTTTTCCGCCGCCGCAACCGCGGCTCCGATCCCGGCGGGTCCGCCGCCGCAGATCACCACATCGTAATGTCCCGCAACCGGGATGGTCCGGGTGTATTGACAGGTCCGCTCCATTCGTTGTCTCCTTCGTTTCCGTCCGGAAAACCACAGAAGTTCCGGCATAACCGCTACCATACAGCGGGATTGCCGAATTGCAATGGTGTTTTTTGATTTTTCCGGAAAAATTCCATGCCGGACACGGACCGCGGACACTGCCGGGAAGTTTGCTGTATTTATTTTATGCATTCCGGAGTTTTTTTTGAACTTCGGACTTGAAAGTCGGTCTTTTTATGATAAGGTAAGAACTGAACCGACAACCAGAAGGAGGTTACTTATGCGTAAAGTGTTTTTGACTGCAGCTGCAATGGTTCTTGCGGGTCTGAGCTCGATCGCGATCGCCGCCCCGGCGGAAAAAACGGAAACGGTCAAACCGGCGGAGGTCAAATGGCTGACCAATTTCGCCGCAGCTCAGGAAGTCGCCAAAAAAGAAAAGAAAGTCCTGTTCGTGGATTTCTCCGGCTCGGACTGGTGCGGCTGGTGCATCAAACTGCATAAGGAAGTGCTCTCGCAGAAAGCGTTTCTGGATTATGCGAAAGACAATCTGGTGCTGGTGCTGATCGACTTCCCGCGCAAAAGCGCGCAGACTCCGGAGGAAAAACAGCAGAACAACGCTCTGGCCAAACAATTCGGCATCCGGGGATATCCGACCGTGCTGCTGCTCTCTCCGGAAGGAGAAGTCATTGCCAGGACCGGCTATCGGCGCGGCGGAGCGGAAGCCTATGTGAAATTTCTCAAATCGAAGCTGAAGCGCTGAACTCAGGCCGCCCCCGGGAATCGACATGAGAAGTTTTTTTCTGCTCCAAATGCAATCTGGAATTCGATCTGGATGAAGATTTCGAGGACGGTGACAACACGGTTTTCTGTCCGCAGTGCAAGATCAATCTGGCGCAGATGCTGCCGGAAACGCCGGAACGAATCGTCATGCGCGAAAAGCGGCTGCGTCAGGCGCGGCGGAAAGAACTGCAAAAAGCTGGACGTCTGCTGCGCATCACGCTGATTGCGGGAGTTGCGGACGTGCTGCTGATGCGATACTGCGGGCAGATCGCCGGGCTGATGCTGATCGCGGGTCTGATCGGCGGCATCCCGGCGGGTCTGTGGGTCCGGCGGATCACCGCCGACCGGAGCTGGCGGGCGGGCGTTCTGGCTTCGGTGCTGGCTCTGCTGGCGCTGGCGGCGGAAGCCGGAGTGCTGATTCTGGTCAAAAAACTGATCCCCGGTCCGGCGCTGTGGCAGCTGACCGCGGGAATCATCACCGCCTGGTGTTTCGCCGTCTTCGAGAAACGGTCCTGAAGCGGAATCCGTGCCGTTTGATTCGATCTGTCGCCCGATTTGACTGCCGTATTGCCAAAAAACCGGAAAAAAACGATCTTTTTCAGATTTCCATTTGAATCTTCCGGAAATGATGCTATATTAATACGCTTCAAGACTATGGACTATCGAATGAAACCATAACAAACAAGAACAGGAGAAGTTGCTATGTATGCAGTATTCGCCAGCGGCGGCAAACAGTTCAAAGTGCAGGAACAGGATATCGTGACGATGGAACGTCTGGCCGGCGAGGCCGGAACGAAAGTCACGTTCACGGAAGTCATGGCGATCGGCGAAGGCGCCGATCTGAAGCTGGGCACCCCGTTTGTGGAAGGGGCCAAAGTCGAAGGCGAGATCGTGGAACAGTTCCGCGGCTCCAAGCTGATCGCGTTCAAGATGAAACGCCGCAAAGGCTATCGCCGCCGCAAAGGTCACAGACAGGAACTGACCAAGGTGAAAATCACCGCCATCGCCTGAGGGGAGCGCGGATCATGAAATACGATTCCAACGGTGCGCTGCTTTCAACCTCGATCCCCGGTCTGGGCGAACCCCATCGGGGCAAGGTGCGCGATATTTACGATCTGGGCGACAGTCTGCTGTTCGTCGCGACCGACCGGATCAGCGCGTTCGACTGCGTGATGCCCAACGGCATTCCGGACAAAGGGCGCGTGCTGACCGCGATGTCGCTGTTCTGGTTCGACTTTCTGAAATGGATGCCGAACCATATTCTCTGCTCGGACGTGAAGGATTTTCCCGCCTCGCTGCAATGCGTGGCGAAGGACCTTGCGGGCCGTTCGCTGATCGTGAAGAAAGCGAAGACCATTCCGCTGGAATGCATTGTGCGCGGCTATCTGATCGGCAGCGGCTGGAAAGATTACCGGAAGACCGGCAAGGTCTGCGGAATCGAACTGCCGCAGGGACTGAATCAGGCGCAGAAACTGCCCGAACCGCTGTTCACGCCTTCGACCAAGGCCGATGCCGGACACGACGAGAACATCAGTTTCGAGACGGCCTGCAAGCTGGTCGGGACCGAAAAGGCGTCGAAGGTGAAGGAATGCACGCTGCGGATTTATAAGGAAGCCGCCGCGCATGCCGAAAAATGCGGGATCATTCTGGCCGACACCAAATTCGAATTCGGCGAACTGAACGGAGAGATCATCCTGATCGACGAAGTGCTGACGCCGGACTCCAGCCGGTTCTGGCCGAAAGACGAATACCGCGTGAATTGCAGTCCGCCGAGTCTGGACAAACAGTTCGTCCGTGATTATCTGGAAAGTCTGACCTGGGACAAGACGCCGCCGGCGCCCGAACTGCCGCAGGAAATCGTCATGAAGACCCGCGAAAAGTATCTGGGTGCGCTGAAGGCTTTGAGCGGTCGGACTTTGGCTTGAGCCTCGCAAAAATTGACCGTATCCGGAGTTTCGGCGTTCATGTCCGACTCCGGTTCTTTTTTCAGCAAGGGAAACGGGCAGTCTATGAGCAGTAAAAAACCACAGCCACCGACACTGGTCGGAATCGTGCAAGGGCAGGATTTCACTTTCGGAACCACGCCCGAAGACGTACTGCAGCTGGACTGCGGCCGCACCCTGCGTTCGGTCAATATCCGCTACGAAACCTACGGCACGCTCAATGCCGACAAATCCAACGCGATTCTGGTGGAGCACGCTCTGACCGGGGACGCGCATCTGGCCGGATTCCATTCGGCCGACGACCGCAAACCGGGCTGGTGGGATGCTCAGGTCGGTCCCGGCCGTCCTTTCGACACCGACAAATATTTCATCATCTGCAGCAACATTCTCGGCGGCTGCTCCGGGTCTACCGGACCAAGCTCGATCAATCCCGACACCGGCGAACCCTACCGGATGAGTTTTCCGGTCATCACGATCGCTGACATGGTGCGGGCGCAGAAGCGTCTGATCGACCATCTGGGAATCAAAAAACTTCTTTGTGTAGTCGGCGGTTCGATGGGCGGCATGCTGGCGTGTCAGTGGCCGATACTCTATCCGGAAGCGGTCGGCAGCGTGGCGGCGATCGCCACTGCGGTGCAGATCACGGCGCAGTCGATCGCATTCAACTGGGTCGGGCGCGAAGCCATCATGGCCGATCCGGGCTGGAATCACGGCAATTATACCGAACAGCCGGAAAAGGGACTGGCCATCGCCCGGATGCTGGCGCATATCACCTATCTTTCCGACGAATCCATGAGCAGCAAATTCGGCCGGGCGCTGCAGTCGGCTTCCGATTACTCTTTCAATTTCGGGTCCGACTTCCGGGTGGAAAGCTATCTGAATCATCAGGGCAACAGCTTCGTGGAGCGGTTCGACGCCAATTCCTATCTCTATATCACGCGGGCGATCGACTACTTCGACGTTTCGGTCAAGACCAACGGCGACTACCGAAAAGCCTTCGAAGGGGTCAAATGTCCGTTCCTGATCGTCTCGTTCTCCAGCGACTGGCTGTTTCCGGAATATCATTCCCGGAATCTGACGAGGATTCTGCTGGAAAACGGCAACGATGTGACTTTCTGCAACATCAAATCCGGTTACGGACACGACGCCTTTCTGCTGGAATATGAAACGCTGGGCCGCCTGATGACCGGTTTCCTGACCAATCTTTCCCAGGAGGTGCAGTCATGACCCTGGAAGTGAAACTGAATCATCCGAATGCCCTGATCGCGCGTTCGGACCTTTCCGCGATCGCGGAAATGATCCCGATGAACGCCAAGATTCTCGACCTGGGCTGCGGGTCCGGCAGACTGCTCAAAGCGCTGAAAACGTTTCGGAACGCCAAAATCATGGGAGTCGAGCGCGATCAGGAAAAGATCATCGAGTGCGTGCAGAACGGGGTGCCGGTGGTCCAGATCGACCTCAACGAACAGCTCACCGAATTTCCCGATCACAGTTACGACTACGTGATTCTGAGCCGGACGCTCCAGACCGTGAAACGGCCGGACCTGCTGCTGAACGAAATGATGCGGATCGGAAAAAACGGAATCGTCAGTTTTATGAACTTCGGCCAGATCGAAGCTCGGCTGCAGATTCTGTTCGGCGGCCACATGCCGGTCACCCGCAGTCTGCCGCTGAAATGGTATGAAACGGAGAACATTCACCCCGGCACCATCCGGGACTTCCGGGCGCTCTGCAAAAGTCTGGACATCAAAATCCGGAAGGAAATCCCGATCGCGCAGAAAGGCGATTTTCTGAAACTGCTGGGGCCGCTGTGTTCGAGTCTGTTTTCCTCCAACAGCATTTTCATGATCACCAAATGAGTCTGCATTCCTTCCCGCCGGCCGTCGAACGGAATGCCCGTGTGCTGATTCTCGGCTCCATGCCCGGAGGAGAATCGCTCCGCCGCCGGCAATATTACGCTCATCCGAGAAATGCTTTCTGGCCGGTCATGGGCTCGCTTTTCGGATTCGATCCGGCCCTGCCCTACTCCGAACGGCTGAACGCGTTGAAACACGCCCGCGTCGCGCTGTGGGATACGCTGGCCGAATGCGAGCGCAGCGGCAGTCTCGATTCCAATATCCGGGAACCGGAACCCAACGACATCACGGGTCTGCTGCGGAAGTGCCCCGGAATCCGGACCGTCTGCTGCAACGGAACCGCTTCGTTCGGATTCCTGAAAAAATATCATCCGGCGCTGTTCGACCGGCCCGGACTCGAAATCCTCCGGCTGCCGTCCACCAGTCCGGCGGCCGCGCTTTATTCCTTCGAAGAAAAACTGGCCCGCTGGTCGATCGTAAAGAAACGGGCGGAATCGTGATGCCCGCGATCCGGGGTTACGGCAGGGTGACGCCTTTCTTCACAATAATGTTGCCGTAAGTGCGTCCTTCGCCGGAAACCACAACTGCAAACGCTTTCTTTGCCCGCTCGTAAAAGGCAAAACGTTCGATGAAATCGATCCGTTCCGATTCGTTTCCGAGGATGGAACGGCACTCCGCCATCAACCCGGAATCCAGCGAATCACCGGGAACCGGGGCCATCATCGCCACCGGTTTTTCCACATACTGATCCAGTTCGATCAATTTCAGAATGGCCCCCAGCAGGGCGGGCGAAGACACCGCATCCGCGCGAATGACGCGGGAATTGACCGAATACGCGGGGAAATGCGCATCGGAAATCACCAGTTCATCGCCATGCCCCATTTGCGCCAGCAGAAACAGCAGGTCGGGCGATACGATTGCGGGAATACCTTTAAGCATGACAGAATTCTCCTGTAAAAGTTGAAAAAATTACGGGGAATAATATATCCGAAATATGGAATTTTACAAGGTCGTTAATGTAAATCCGCTTTCGCCGGAACCTCGGGAATCAGAATTTTGAACACGGACCCCTTCCCCGGAGCGGATTCCACCTGAATTGTCCAGCCGTGGGCGCGGACGATCGCCTGGACCAGCGCCAGACCGAGTCCGTTGCCCTGCAGATGGCGGCTGGAATCGCTGCGGAAGAACCGTTCGAACACGTGACGGCAGTCCTCCTCGGAAATGCCGCAGCCGGTATCTTCGACCCGGAGCGACACGCCGGAATCGGAGATTTCGGCTTTGACCCGGACCGAACCATGCTCGGTGAATTTGAGTGCGTTTTCCAGCAGATTGGAGATCACCCGCTGGAATTTGGTTTTGTCTGCCTGAATCAGCACCGGACGGTCGGGCAGTTCCAGCTGAAAGATCAGACCTTTCTCCTCAAAGGCAGGTTGCATGAATTCGCAGAGACCGCGGAGCTGCCCGGTGAGATCGATCTCCTCGCGGTGAAGCTCGTCCGGACGGGAACTGGTGCGGGAAATATCCATCAGAGTGTTCACCAGCGTTTTCAGCCGGGTGGTCTCCTCGGCGATGGAAACGAAGACGCCGCGCAGGGATTCATCCAGATTCCGGTCGCGCAGCAGCATTTCCACCGTTCCGGAAATCCGGGTCAGCGGAGTGCGCAAGTCGTGCGCAACGTTGTCGGACATCATTTTCAGTTCGGTCAGCAAATGTTCGGTGCGTTCGTTCATGGAGTTGAAGGTCTGCATCAGATCGCGGATTTCCCGGTCTTTGTCGGAAAGATCGGCAATGCGGTAACTGTAATCGCCCGAACCGGAGGAGATACGGTTCATCGCCAGGGTGGTCTGCTGAATGCCGCGGATGAATCTCCGGGAGATCAGCCACGCGGTGCACATACTGGCGAAAGTCGCGGCGATCAGAACGCCGAAAAACAGCATGGCGTAGCGGCTGACCAGATCGTCGCGCGGCTGAATATTCCGGCCGATGATCAGAGTCCGGCCGTCGGGAAACGGAAAGTAAAGATAACGGAAATGTTCGTGTTCGAACGGCTGCTCGCGTTTCTGCTGCCAGACGGGCGTTTTCGGCGGAGGGGTCTTCTTCCGGGCGACGGCCAGATAGTTGCTGCCGTCGCGGTTGAGGACCGCCACGCGCAGATTGTCCCGGCCGCGGGCGAGGATGATACGGGAAATCTGTCCGCGCAGCGCGGCCTGATTGATCTGAATGCCGAGCTTGCGCGAGTAAGGCGAACCGTTCTCGTCGACGGCGCGGAATTCATAATACTCGCCCAGGAAACAGAGGCAGGCCGTATAGAAATCCCGACCGCCGGAGGAATCGGCCGTGCGGTAAACGAACAGGATGTCCGCATCGGGGAAACGCTGCTCCAGCTGTTCGCGGTCGGAATCCGGATAAGCGCTGACCGGCTGCAGATCGTCGAGCCGGTCGTAACGGGCGCCGAGCACGTAAATACCCTGAAGCCGCGCGGCCATCTGACGCAGCGCATTGTCGCCGGCGTCGTTCACCTGATGCACCAGCAGGTAACCGGCGGTGAGGAAGATGATCGAACAGCAGCAGAAAAAGAGAACGCCGTAACTCAGGGCCAGACGGGTCTTCAGCGAAACACGGCGGGCCGGTCCCTTATTCCAGAACATATCCGACTCCGCGGACGGTGTGGATCAGCTCCCGGTCAAACGGCTTGTCGACTTTTTCCCGCAGTTTGTACATCCGGGTTTCCACGATATTGGTCTGCGGGTCGAAATTGTATTCCCAGACGTGTGCCATGATCATGGTCTTGGTCACGACCTTTCCCGCATTGCGCATCAGGTATTCCAGCAGGTCGTATTCGCGCGGAGGCAGGTCGATCCGCTGTCCCTTGCGCGTCACTTTGCGTGCCAGCAGATCGATGGTGAGATCGGCAGTGGTGAGTTTGGTCGGTTCGGCACTCATGGAAAAACGCCGCAGCTGCGCCTGGATATTGGCCAGCAGTTCGGTTACCGAAAACGGCTTGGGCAGATAAAGATCGCCGCCGGCATGCAGTCCGCGTACCTTGTCCTCCAGCGCATTGCGCGCGCTGAGAATGATCAGCGGCGCCGTGATATTCGCCCGGCGGATGCACTCGATCACGGTAAAACCGTCGATCACCGGCAGCATGATGTCTACGATTCCCAGGTCGAAAGTCTCGGATTTCGCCATTTCCAGCCCGGCCTGTCCATCCGCGGCATACAGCGTGGTGTAGCCGGCTTCTTTCAGTGCCTGCAGCAGAAATTCGGCGGTCTTGCGATCGTCTTCGATCAGCAGAATTTTCATTGCAGTCTCCTCTCGAGGGGGTTCATCAGCTTACAATCAAGTATATGGTAATATAAACCGCAACGGGTATTTTTTCAATCGTGAAAATGTTTCCGGGTCCGGACCGGACGTTTTCCACTCTTTACAAATCGAACAGACTCGGCTGGAGCGGCCGGTCGCTGCCGTCTTCCGGCGGCTTTTTCCGACCGGAACGGCGGGACTCGTGGATGACATAACGCCGGCTGGACGCAGTCAGGGCGGGCTGTCCAGCCTCGGCGATGGAATTGTCTTCCAGATTTTCCAGAATCTCCTTCGACCGGCTGATGACTTCCGCCGGCAGACCGGCGAGTTTGGCGACGTGAATGCCGTAACTCTTGTCCGCCGCGCCGGGCACGATCTGACGCAGGAAGATGATCTGTTCGCCGTATTCGCGCACCGCGACGTTGTAATTGCGGACGCCGCGGCGGGTCAGCGCCAGTTCGGTCAGTTCGTGATAATGGGTGGCGAACTGGGTCCGTGCGCGGCAGGACGGATGGTCCAGCAGATATTCGGCCACGGCCCAGGCGATGGAAAGTCCGTCGAACGTGCTGGTGCCGCGTCCGATTTCGTCCAGAATCACCAGACTGCGCGATGTGGCATTGTTCAGAATATTGGCGGTCTCAACCATTTCGACCATGAACGTGCTCTGTCCCCGCGCCAGATCGTCGGACGCGCCGACGCGGGTGAAAATCTTGTCCGCGACCCCGATCACGGCCGAAGCCGCCGGGATGAACGAACCCATCTGCGCCATGATGACCAGCAGCGCGGTCTGGCGGATGTAGGTGGATTTTCCGGCCATGTTCGGACCGGTGATGATCATCATGCGGTTCTCGTCGCCGTCCAGCAGCGTGTCGTTGGGAACGAACCGTTCGTCCTGCATGGTGCAGTCGAGCACGGGGTGCCGTCCGGCCTGAATATCGATCACGTCGGAATCGTTGACGCGCGGCCGGACGTAGGACCGGGAAGCGGCGCAGTCGGCCAGAGCGCCGAGCACGTCGATCTCGGCCAGAGCGCCGGCGGTCTGCTGAATCTGTGCGGTAAAGGAACGGGCATATTCGCGCAGTTCGGCGAAGAGCTGGGCTTCCAACGCCAGCGCCTTGTCCTCCGCACCCAGAATCCGGCTTTCCATCTCCTTGAGTTCCGGCGTGATGAACCGTTCGGCATTGACGAGCGTCTGTTTGCGGACATAATCCTCGGGCACGTTCGACAGATGACTCTTGGTCACTTCGATGAAATAACCGAATACGCGGTTGTAATTGACCCGGAGCGTTTTGATGCCGGTGCGCTCCTGTTCGCGCGCCTGCAGTTCGGCGACCCAGGTGCGGCCGTCGCGGGCGGCGGACCGGAACGTGTCGAGCTCGGGGCTGAATCCTTCCCGGATCACGCCGCCGTCGGAGACAACCGCGGGCGGTTCATCGGCAATGGCCTTGAGCAGTCTTTCCGTAAGTTCCGGCATATCGCAGATGCGGTCGCGGAGACGTTCCACCAGCGGCAGATCGGACGATTGAAGCAGCAGCCGCACGGCGGGCAGCATTTCCAGACTGCGGGCGAGCGTCAGCAGATCGCGCGGATTGGCGGTGCCGACATTGAGCCGGGCGACGATCCGTTCCAGATCGCGGACGGCGGACAGGGTTTCACGCAGTTCGGCCAGCGTCAGCGGATCGTCCTTGAACATCGCCACCACGTCCTGCCGTTCGATGATCTTCTCCACCTCGCGCAGCGGTTTCAGCAGCCAGTCGCGCATCAGGCGTCCCCCCATCGGCGTGCCGGTGCGGTCGAGGACCTGCAGCAAAGTGTTCTCCCGACCCGCGCCGAACATCGGTTCGACCAGTTCCAGATTGCGCTGGCAGATCGGATCGAGCGAGAGATACTGCTCCGGACTGTGGAGCGCAATGGAGCGGATGTGTCCCGTATTGTGACGCAGATTCTCTTCGGCATAATAGAGGACGCCTCCGGCGGCGCGGACCGCCAGCGGACGATTCCGGAGTCCGAAACCGTCCAGGGTGGACACTTCAAACTGACGTTTGAGCAGCGCCTCGGTATTTTCCAGAGAAAAAATCCAGTCGTCCAGCGGAGTCCACAGCACTTTGCCGCGGGTGAAGGGGAACGCGCCGGATTTCTCCCACTCGTCATGCAGAGAGGCGCCGAGCAGACATTCCCGGCATTGGAGGCTGTAAAGGAGCGACTCGAACTCCGCGAGAGAACCGGATTCCGCGACGCGGAACTCGCCGGTGCTGATATCCAGCCAGGCGAAACCGTAACGGTCCTTCCCCGCGGTCAGCGCGCAGAGGAAGTTGTTTTTGCGCGGGTTCAGCACCGAGGAATCCATCACCGTGCCGGGCGTGATCACGCGGGTGATGCTGCGCTTGACGATGCCCTTGGCCAGCGCGGGGTCTTCCAGCTGTTCGGCGATGGCGACCTTGACGCCGGCATCGAGCAGCTTCGGCAGATAGTTGTCGATCGCGTGATAGGGAATCCCGCACATGGGGGTAACCGGCGCGTTTGGTCAGCACGATCTCCAGAATCTGACTGGCCTTCCGGGCGTCGTCGTAAAACATTTCATAGAAATCCCCCAGCCGGAAGAGCAGGATGGAATCGCGCGGCGCTTCCGATTTGACCTGCAGATACTGCTTCATCATCGGAGTCAGATTTTTCTCGTCAGGCATCATGGCTGTTCTCCTGTCTCGTTGACTGGAAAAAACGCTGCCGGATCGCGGCGGCAAGTTTCGACGGCGTCAGACCGGCTTTTTCCCGCAGAACCTCGGAGGAACCATGCGGAAGCGGAAGATCGTCCGGCCAGGCGAAATGCAGAACGCCGTGATGCGGTTCCGAAATCAGCAAACGGTCGGCCAGCATGTCCAGACCGGTCCCTGCCAGCGTATTTTCCAGCGTGACCAGCGGCATGGTCCGGGCATCCTGCCGGAGAGAGTCGGCATCAAACGGCTTCAGGAACCGGGCATTCACCACCCGGCAGGAAAGTCCGGCCTCCCGTTCGAGAATGCCGGCGGTTTCCAATGCGGTTTTCACTTCGGCGCCGACGGCCCAGAGCGAGAGCGAAGTCCCATCCCGGAGCAGTTCGGACTTTCCCTTTTCCAGCGGAGCGCAGGCCAGAGCGTCCAGCTGTGCTCCGCCGCGCGGATAACGGATCATCACCGGGGCCTTCAGATCATACGCGAACGGCAGCATTTCGGACAGTTCCCGTTCGTTTTTCGGCGCCATTACACAGAGATCGGGCATGCCGAGCGCAAAACTCTCATCATACAGGCCGTGATGCGTGGGGCCATCCTCCACCACGCCGGAACGGTCGGCACAAAGGATCACCGGAAGGTTCTGAAGACAGATGTCATGATACAGCGAATCGAGCGCGCGCTGGAGGAAAGTGGCATACACCGAAACGACCGGCCGCATGCCGTTGGCGGCCAGACCCGCGGCAAACGTCAAGGCATGCCCCTCGGCAATGCCGACATCATAAAACCGGTCCGGGAAGCGTTCGGAAAACGCGGTCATGCCGGTGCCCGAACGCATGGCGGCAGTTATGGCTGCCACCTCCGGATGCGCTTCGGCCAGACGGCAGAGTGCCTGCCCGAATGCGGCGGAAAAAGTCGAGGACCCGCCTTTCCGAACCGGTTCGCCGCTGTCGGGATCGAAACTGGAAACGCCGTGAAACTTTTCCGGCTGCTCCGCGGCGAATTTGCAGCCGTTCCCTTTTTCCGTGATCACATGAACGATCACCGGACGGTGGAAATGCCGGACGCGGCGGAAAGTTTCCATGAGTTCAGGCAAACGGTGTCCGTTGACCGGACCGATGTAGCGCAATCCCATCTCCTCGAAGAAGATGCCGGGCACGAACAGACTTTTGGCAGCGCCTTCGATCTTCTGAATGCGGCCGATGATCTCCTCGCTGGCCGGCAGTTTTTTCAGCATCATTTTGGTGAAGGCTTTGAACCGGTTGTAGCTGTAGCCGGTAATGATCCGGTTCAGATAATTCGGAATGGCGCCGACCGAACGGGAAATTGACATCTTGTTGTCGTTGATGACGATGATCAGGTTCCGGCAGGTGGAACGGACATTGTTCATGGCTTCCATGGAAAGCCCGCAGATCAGAGCGCCGTCGCCCACCACGGCCACCACATGACCGTCCTTGCGGAGCGTTTCATTGGCGGCGGCAAACCCGAGCGCGGCGGAAATCGAAGTCCCGGCATGTCCGCTGATGAACGGATCGTATTCGGATTCCTGCGGCGAAGGGAAACCGGAAAGGCCCTCTGCCAGCCGGATCGTCGGGAACTCCTTCCGCCTGCCGGTAAGTAGCTTGTGGGCATAAGTCTGATGTCCGACGTCCCAGAGAATCTTATCCTGCGGCGTATCGAAGACGCAGTGCAGCGCCACGGTCAATTCGACCACGCCGAGATTCGGCGCCAGGTGTCCGCCGTTCCGGGAAACCGCCTGCACGATCTCGCCGCGGAGTTCGGAGCAGAGCCGGACCAGTTCTCCGGTCTTGAGTTTCTTCAAGTCCGCCGGGGACCCGATCCGATCCAATATCTGATCATTATTATTAGGCATCGCGCGCGAAGCTCTCCTTCAACTGAAAAAAGACATGGCAATGTAACCGCAGGACGGCAAAATATCAAGATATTTTTGCGCTTTTTTCGGAAAACAGCAAGTTTTTTTGAAGAAAAGCGCTTTTTTCGGGAAAAAACATTTGCCGTTGGCGGCAATCCATGCTATATTCCTTGGTGAAAGAAAACAGATGAACTTGAACCCGATGCGGAGACAAGGATAGCGATCATGGCTGAAAACGACAACAATGCCGGCGGCATCAATAACGATCCGCTGAAAATGCGCAATACTGAAACCGCGGCACTGAAACGGATTCCGGTATCCCCGAATTCCGCTTCCGCCTCGTCCGCCGCACGTAAAACCATCAAACTCAAACCGTTGATGCCGTCCTCCTCCGCCGGCCGGCCGATGTCTCCGGCTGCACCGGCCTCTCCTGCTCCTCCGCAGGGAGCGGCTCCGAAAACGGTTGCGCCGCCTTCCTTTCTGCTGAACCGCAAACCCGCGGCTCCCGCAGCGGAAGAGCCGCCGAAATTCATGTCCACCAATACCGCGCCGATCAGCAAAATGGCCGCACCCGAACCGCAGAAACCGATTCCGGCCGCCGAACTGCACGCCGAACCGGTGCCGACGAAAACGGTTTCGATCCCGCGTCTTCAGGCCAAAATGGCTCCAAAACCGGCACCGGCCGCGCCGCAGCCATATGTGAGTACTGCGACCGCACCGATCGCAGCCGCTGCTCAGCCGCCGCCGCAGAAACCGCTGGCCGCTGCCGCGTTGGGCAGCCATCCCGCGCCGCCGACGGTAAAACCTGCCGCCCCGACCGCGATCGAACCCGCGCCCGCTCCGGCGGTCTCCACCACTACGCAGGGCATTCAAAAACAGACCACCGGACAAGCGGAAATACAGTCCGGACTGCAAAGTGCGAAATCGGCCATCAAACTGCGTCCGTCCAATGCTCCGGCACAGGGCGAAGCGGCGTTGTCCACCGATTCTCCGACCATCAAACTGACGCCGCAGACTTCCTCCGCCGTTACGCCGGTTCCCCCGGCGGCAGCTCAAGCGGAAGCACCAGCCGCTCCGGCGACTATCAATCTGACGCCGAAAGCGCCGAACAACAGTCCCGTGCGGAAACCGGCGCCTACCATCAATCTGACGCCGAAAGCGCCGGACAACAGTTCCGTGCGGAAACCGTCGTCGACCATCAATCTGACGCCGAAAGCGCCGTCTGCGACTCCGAATCCGGAATCCGCCGCCACCGCGGCCGGCGTCAATGACACGGGAGCAGCTCCTGCGGAAAGTGCCGTCACGGCCAAAGACGTGACCGTCACCACCAAGATTCCCCGGTCCAAGCCTCGGCTGAAACCGATCATGCCGGGAGCCGCTGCCAATTCGGATGAAGCGAAACTGCGCGAACAGGGCGACATTGCCAACCAGAAGATGGAACAGCGCGCCATCGAAGACGAGCAGACCATCAAGCAGGAATCCACCAGAGATTCGCAACCCGGAGCCAAAGCCAACGCCGGAAAAAAGGACAAAAAAGGCTCCGGCGAACCGCATATGATTTTCGCCATCAGCGCTATTCTGGCCTTTCTGGTCATCGGATATATGGTGTTCGCCCTGACCGCCCAGTATCTGACCCTTTGGGAACAGAAAAGCATTCCCGTGGTCGGATTTCAGCAGCTGGACGAGCAGCTGAACAAAAAGTAATCCGCCGCTGTCCGCTGCCGGCCGCTGACGGTGCAGAGTTTTCTGTGCGTTCAGCGGCTGCTGTTTTCCCCTCGAACGAATATTACCCGACCATCAGAAAAGGATTCAGCCATGTTCAGACAACTTCCCCGGATCGGTCTTACCACTTTGTTTCATGAACGCCCCGGCAATGCGGGAAACTGGTTTGTCCGTCCCGATAAATATGATGAAGCAATCGTAGACGCCGGCGGACTGCCGATTTCCATTCCCGCTTTCGTGCCGGATGAGATTCTGGACCGCTATCTGGACCTGATCGACGGGATGCTCTTCATCGGCGGACCGGATATTCCCCCGGCGTTCTATGGACAGAAACCGCATCCGTCGGTGCGTCCGCTGCCGGATTTTGTGGCGCGCAATCATTTCACGCTGGTCCGGAAAGTATTTGCCCGGAATATTCCCCTGCTGGGAGTCTGTCTCGGCATGCAGGAACTCAACACGGCAAACGGAGGCAGTCTGATTCAGGACCTCGGCAAACTGACCGCGATGCACCGCTGCGAAGTCGGCGATCAATATCACGGCGCGGTCATCGAACCGGATTCGCATCTGGCGGAAATCTTCGGCGCAGGCGAAATCCGGGTCAATTCCAAGCATCATCAGGCGCTTGATCCCGCCGGGCTCGCTTCGAATGCACGGGTAACCGCCCGCTGCGGCGAAGTCATCGAGGGCATCGAATTCGAAGGCGATGTTTTCCGGGTCGGCGTGCAATGGCATCCGGAACGGATCGACGACGACGTTCACCGCCGCAAACTGTTCGGCGCCTTTCTGGCCGAATGCGCGAAGAAGTGATCTCCGTTCAGCGGCGGCGCGGCGCGGGCGTTTTGCCGAAGACCGCCATGACCTGCTGCAAGTCCTTCCACGCATCCGCCTTGGCCGCCGGTGAACGCAGCAGATAGGCCGGATGATAGGTGGGCATGACGCGGATCCCCTTGTATTCCATCCAGTTTCCGCGCAGTTTCTGGATGCCGCCGTACACCTTGGGAAACAGAAACCGCAGCGGCACCGCACCCAGAATCACGATCACTTCCGGATGCACCAGCTCGATTTGACGCTCGGCAAAAGCACGGCAGGCGGCAGTCTCCTCCGGCTCGGGATTGCGGTTGCCCGGAGGTCGGCATTTGACCGTGTTGCAGATATACACTTCCTCCCGTTTGAACTGCATGGCGCCGATCATCCGGGTCAGCAGTTCACCCGCCCGGCCGACAAACGGGACCCCCTGCGCATCTTCGTCCGCGCCGGGTCCCTCCCCGAAAAAGAGCAGCCGCGCCTGACGGCTGCCGTCCTCGAAGACCGTATTCCGACGGGTTTCGCACAAGCGGCACGCCCGGCAGTGCGCCACGGCGGCGGCCAATTCATCCCAGCCCATCGATGCGACCTCATCGGAGGGAACCGGTCCCGCGGCGGGTTCGGACTGAATTTTTCCCGCCATGCGGCCGGCAGAAGAAACGGGAGCGGACACGGAAACGCGCGGGGCTGAAGCCGGGGGCAAGTTCCTCCGGGGCAAATCGGTCATAAATTCCGCCAGGACCGATTCGGAGACCGTGACCGACGGATTCTGCCGCCGGGTCAGCCGCAGACAATCCACGATTTCATCATAAAAATTTTTTTCCGCCATCGGGTCCCTCCTGTTCTCCCGGCAGTTTTTCCGTTCCTCATGGCAGGTAATATAACGTTAAGGATAAAAAAAATCAAATTTTTCCCGTTTTTTACTTGATTTTTGTTTAATTTATAATATATTTAGCTGATTAAGTTTTATGGAAAACCGCAGGGAGAGCCGCATGGAAACCGTTTCCAAAGAAGTCGTGCTGTGGAAAAAATTATTCCAGACGACGGAAATGATCCGCAACTATCAGACGCGCGCCCTCCGGAAAGGAAGACATCCGGAGGTGACGATGACGCAGGTGCAGATCATCGGCTGCGTGCTGTTCAGTCCGGAACAGTCGGTCCGGATTCGGGATATTTCCGAGGAAATCGGCATTACTCCCGGCGGAATCTCCCAGCAGGTGGAAACATTGGTGCGGATGGGACTGCTGGAACGGAAACCCGATGAGAACGACCGCCGGGCGGTCTGCATCACGCTGTCGAAAGAAGGCCGTGAGATCAACCGGAATCTGGACCGGGTTTTCTCTACGCTCTTTCAGCGTCTGCTGGCCGGAGTGCCGGAAAAAAAATGCCGGATCTTCGCGGAGGTGCTGGACTCCATGTCGGACACCCTGAAGGATTTGAAGACAAATTAAGATAGTATCTGAAATCATTATAGAAAGGAAAAACCTGTCATGAAGAAAAAACTGATCGCCGGCGTTCTGCTGGCCGGAACCGCGGCGCTGATGCTGGCCGCGCAGAACAAACCCGCGCAGAAAAATGGAGCCAAGGCCGCTCCCAAAATGCCGCAGATGCCGGTCGCGGTGGTCGCCGTGGACAAGGTCGCGGAAAAGAACGATCTGGAAAAACGGAACTACACCGGTCTGATCGTTTCCAAGTCGGTGGTGCAGATCGTTCCCCGCGTCTCCGGCGAGATTCTGAAAGTCGGATTCAACGACGGCAGCCTCGTGAAAAAAGGCCAGGTGCTGTATCAGCTGGATTCGGTCCAGTATGAAGCCGCGGTCAAAGGCGCCGAAGCCAAAATCGCCGAATGCAAGGCCCGGTATGACTATGCGAAAAAGAGTTTCGAACGCAATATTTCGTTATATAACAAGAAAGCGGCCAGCCGGGACACCATGGAAAACACCAAGTCCGCGCTGGAAACCACCCGTGCCGCGGTCATGGCGGCGGAAGCCGAACTGATCGCCGCACGCGACAATCTGAAGAACACCACCATTACCGCACCGATCGACGGCTTTGCCGGCGTAACCAATTTTACGCTGGGGAACTATCTGACTCCCTCCTCCGGCACACTGGTCACCATCATTCAGATTCAGCCGGTGCGGGTCCGTTTCTCCATCAGTTCGGCCGATTATCTTTCCTTGTTCGGTTCGTTCGAAAATCTGAAGAAGACCGCTTCGGTGCGGCTCCAGCTTTCTGACGGCGAGGACTACGCCACCGAAGGAACCATCGAACTGCTGAACAACGAAGCCAACAAGCTGACCGATGCCATTCAGGTGTATGCCTCGTTTCCGAATCAGGACTTCAAGCTGCTGGTCGGCAGCACGGTCCGCGTCTCCATGACCAAGAAACAGAGCAAACTCGTGGCTGCCGTGCCGCCGTCCGCGGTCATGTACGAAAGCCGGGGCTCCTACGTCTATGTGGTCGGCAAGGACAACAAAGTGGAAAAACGCTATATCATTCCCGGCAACTCCACTCCGAGCTGGCAGCTGATCCGGTCCGGTCTGAAAAAAGGCGAAACCGTCATCGTGCAGGGCACGCACAAGACCATGCCCGGCGCCACGGTCGAACCGCGCAGCACGGGGAAGAACTGAGCCATGTTTTCCAAAATCTTCATCGAACGTCCGCGGCTGGCCGTCGTCATCAGTCTCGTACTGGTGCTGGCCGGGCTGATCTCGCTCTACAAACTCCCGGTGGCCGAATATCCCGAGATCGCGCCGCCGACCCTGTTCGTTTCCGCCACCTACACCGGCGCCAGCGCGGAAGTCATCGCGCAGACGGTCGCCATGCCGCTGGAGGATGAAATCAACGGGGTGGACGATCTGCTCTACTTCCAGTCCACCAGCGACAATTCGGGCAACTATCAGTGCCGCGTGACCTTCAAGTCCGGCACC
>Ga0079305_1001801_pt1 | contig 23978 bp, 20 predicted proteins | sample LMS_cellobiose_e_FD_79183 | JGI IMG/M metagenome (GOLD analysis project Ga0079305, IMG submission 79183) | Rumen-fistulated moose microbial communities from Alaska, USA - LMS_cellobiose_enrichment | ecosystem: Host-associated > Mammals > Digestive system > Stomach > Rumen fluid ... | reverse complement strand
GCTCGAGCTTGTTGATGAACATGTTCACCGCGGGCTGGTCCTCATAGCGGGTAACGACGACGCTGTTTATGTTGAGGTCGTATTTCCTGAACGTGTCGATCAGCCTGAGGGTCTCGAGGTCGTAGGTGATGTGGAAGTCCTGACGCGTCTTGCTCGTCATGATGTCGCCGGCATAGATGCAGATGATGACCTCGGCCTTGTCCTTCAGCCTCTGGAGGAGTTTGATCTTGGCGTTCTGATCAAAGCCCGGCAGCACCCTCATCGCGTGCCGGTCGTGCACCAGCTTGCCGCCGAACTCCAGGTAGAGCCTTTCGCCCTCGCCTTCGCTGATGCGTTCCAGAATGTACTTGGACTGTTCCTCGATGTACTTCTCCGCGTCAAAACCGACCTTCTTCATCTTTTCCTCCTACTGGGTTATTTCTATATCGAGCTCGTTCCTGCCCTCTCCGGCGCCCTGGAAGCTTATCACGTAGTCCAGGGACACTTTGCCGAAGCCCTCGGCGTCGAGTTCGTTTTTCAGATTCCGTGTCAGGACCTCCATCCCGATCGCTCCGTAGGGCGTGGCGTAGACGCTCTGAAAGCGCTTGCCCTCCTGGAATACCATCTCGGATTCAAGGCGCTCATCAAAGCCGTCCTCCGACTTTCCGCCCATCCTCTTCATCCTGACGGAGTCCTCGGTGATCTTAAGCCTGGTCCTCGTTCCGGCAAATCCGAACATCTCGCTGTCGTCGTACACCAAATAGTGGGCGCCGGCGCGGTTGTACAGCTTGCCGTCGCTCACGAATACCATCTCGTTTCCGACCTCATCTCCGTCGAATTGTTTGCCGACGATTTTTATCGTTATATCTCTCATATCCCAACTCGATTATTCTGTCCAGCACTTCGGTGAAGCCGATCCCGACCTCCTGCCAGAGTCTCGGGAAAAGGCTGTATTTGGTAAGTCCGGGTATGGTGTTTATCTCATTGACCAAAACTTTTCCGGTCCGTCTCTCGACGAAGAAGTCGACCCTGGCGAAGCCCGCGCAGTCGGTCGCGATATACGCCTTCTTCGCGATGGTCGTCACCTCTTCCGTGATCGCCTTGGAGAGCGGGGCCGGAACTATGAGCTGTGTGCCGCTGTCGTCGCGATATTTGGAATCGTAGTCGTAGAACTCGGAAGCTGTGGTGATCGCGCCGACCGCCGCGACCTTTACGTTCGAGTTCCCGATGACCGCCGTCTCGACCTCAAGGCCGTCGATCGCACTTTCCACCAGTATCCTGCGGTCGTAGCTCGCCGCGAGCAACAGAGCTCTTCCGATCTCCGCGCTGGTCACGGCTCTGGATATTCCGAGACTGGATCCCGCGTTGGCGGGTTTGACGAACACCGGGCTCCTGAAGTATGAGCGGAGGGATTTGACCACTCCCGCGAGGTCCTCCTCTATGTCGTCTCCGGTCACCACCTGATAGGCGCAGGTCGGGATCCCGTTCCTCAGGAAGATGTCCTTCGCCATGGCCTTATCCATGCAGACGGCTGAAGCCAGAACGCCGCATCCGCCGTAGGGGATGTCCATCATCTCGAACAGTCCCTGAATGGTGCCGTCCTCGCCAAGCGGGCCGTGCAGCACGGGAAGAGCGAAATCCACCGTCTCCTTCAGCATGCCGATATCCAGTGGGACGGACTTGTTCACCCAGGTCCCGTTCAGCATCGACTCCGGATCTTCCTGGCAGACGTGCCATCCTCCGTCCAGGTCGATGCCGATCATGACCGGCATGTATTTGGACCGGTCTATCGCTTCCAGTACTGAAGCGGCAGACATCAGAGAGATGTCGTGCTCCCCGGAACGTCCGCCGAAAACTATACCAATTCTCTTCATATTATTCCCGCCGCTTTCTCTGATCGCGGTCCTCTGCGCTTTACAACTTTGACTTCTTATTTTATCATATTTTTGACTGATGTGACACAGAATTGACATATTCGATACCTTGAAATGCCATATTCCGTTTCTATAATCTCCTTTGTGGGAAGGGGCAAGATCTTCCTTTCCGCTGCTTCGCAAAGACCGACCGAAAGCCTCCGCGCTTTCACGACATATTACGGAACAGCATTGGATCAAGCTGAAAGAGGTGACATTATCTATGACTGAAGACAACAACTATATCGATCTTGAAGAAACAACCGAGCCTACGGCCGAAACAGCGGCCGATCAGGCATATACGGAAACCCCGTCTTATACTGCAGAGCCTGCATACACGGTCGATCCCCTCGAGCACGAGCAGCAGGTGAACCGCACCCGCGATTTCACTGAAGAGAGCCCCGTGCTGAGCCCCTGGGCGGCAGCTGCAGCGGGAGTTGATCCGTATGCCCGTCCCAAGAGATTCGGGCAGACACAGGATTCCGACGCGCAGACTTCCCAGGCCGCCGATCAGGCTTCGGGTTTCAGCGCCCAGGGCTCGGGCTTCAGCGCACAGGGCTATACCTATACAGCAGAATCTTCTTCCCGGACGCAGGCCGAAAGGCCGGTCCCGGGCGACGAGGTCTACCGCAGGATGGACATCGATCCGAAGGAGCCGAAAAAGAAGAAACAGCCGGGCTATGTCACGCGCAGAGCGTTCGTGATCGGCATGATCTGCTGCATGCTCGCGACCAGCGGGCTCACGGTCGGAGGCCTCAGCCTCGCGGGAGCCTTTGGCCGTACCGCGGCAAACGCCGGCGAGGGCAAGGTGGTCTCGGCGACAAACTACACGCTCGCCGATGCGACCGGAAACGAGAAGTCCATAGAGGAGATCGTCGCGATGAACGAGAACGCGGTCGTTGAGATCGTGACCGAATCCGTCGTTACCGACAGCTGGCTCCAGAGCTATGTTACGCAGGGTGCCGGAAGCGGCGTCATCATCGACAGCCGCGGCTATATCGTGACGAACAACCACGTGATATCGGGCGCCCGCAGCATCACGGTGACCCTCAAGACGGGCGAACAGTTCAGCGCGCGCATAGTCGGAGCTGACGCGGACAACGACGTCGCCGTGATCAAAGTCGAGGGCTCCGGCTTCGTTGCCGCGACCTACGGCAACAGCGACGGCCTTTCGGTCGGAGATCTGGCCGTAGCTATCGGAAATCCGCTCGGACAGCTCGGCGGCACGGTGACTACAGGCATAATAAGCGCCCTCGACAGGGAGCTCACGATAGACGGAAAGGCCCTGACCCTGCTTCAGACAGACGCTTCGATCAACCCGGGCAACTCCGGCGGCGGACTCTTTGACGGTGAGGGAAACCTGATCGGTCTGGTTGTCGCGAAATCGGGCGGCTCCAACGTCGAAGGCCTCGGCTTCGCGATCCCGATCAACATCGTCGCGCCGATCGTCAAGGATATGATCGATAACGACAGCACGGAAGCGAAAGCTTTGATCGGCATCAATGTTATCAATATCGAGACCGAAGAAGAGGCCTCCGCCTACGGGTTCGACTCTACCGGAGTGTTCATCACCGAGGTGAACAGCCCCGAAGCCAAAAGGGCCGGCCTCGAAGCGGGCGACATGATCACCGGCGTCGGCAATGTGAAGATCGCCGATTACGACACTCTCACAGAAGCGCTTTTGAATCACTCTCCGGGAGAGAAGGTGACCGTGACCGTGATGCGGAACGGCGAGGAGGTCAAGGTCGAGACCACTCTGATCGCCGGATAGGCGGAAAGCGGGTATCACAGGCAATATAAAGACCCCCGGGAAGCTGTCCCGGGGGTCTTGTTCTGCCGTTTACAGACCTGCCTACAGAATATCCGTGGCGTTGTTCCCCAGCATCTCGAATCTGCCGCCCGTCGCGGTCCAGCCTTTGATGCCCTCTTCGGGATCAAAGGTCTCGTTGTTGATCGAGCTCGCGTCCGCGTCAAAGAACACGGAGTAAACGAAGGGGCCGTAGTTCATCCAGAAGGCCATCTCGTCCAGATAATAAGTACCGTTTACCGTCCAGCCTTCGTCCAGAAGCTCCTGACCTGTTTTGCCCGCAATAGCGGCGAGCTCATCTTCGCTGAGGATCTCGCCCGTCAGGTCTTCGAGCTTATCGATCTTGACGGAATTGAGGAGCTCGAGATACTTCGCGTCGTAGTCGGGATCACCGTAATCCAGGTTCCAGAGCGCGTCGGTCATCTCCTGCGTCAGCTTCGAGCTGGCACGGTAATAAACTCCGTTGAGATTGAACGCGAAGATCAGCATATTGTCGTCAGGAAACATCGTCTCTTGATACTCCACCGGGTTCTGCGCTTTGATATCTCCGAAGGTCTTGAGCGCGTCCGGGGACCCGTTCGCGCCTGAACCGTCCGAGCCCGGATCTTCCGAGCCGCCTGAACCGCCGCAGCCTGCCAGCATGGCGACCGCGATCATTATCACAAGAATGATGGAAAGTGTCTTTTTCATATTAATCCTCCGAATATGATCAACTAAACCTCTGCATAATATAATACATCCGGCGCTGCGCCCGGCGCAAGCCTCTTCAGCGTCCGAGTATCTCCTCCAGTGTTTCCGCGAAAGCTCTGAGCCCTTCGGCGTCAGCTTCCGTAAACCGGCCGAACTCAGGGCTGTCTATATCCAGAACGCCGAAGATCCCGCCGTGCTCCTCCGGAAAAGCGCCTCTCTCTTTGCCGCTTTTGCTGTCCGCAGCCTGCGCTTTCCGGTGCAGGGGTATCACGATCTCGGAATTCGACGCGCTGTCGCAGGCTATATGTCCGGGGAACTCGTGCACGTCCGCGACCAGCTGCGTCTCGTCCTTCTCCCAGGCAGTTCCGCAGACGCCGCGGCCCATCTCGATCCGAACGCACGCCGGCTTGCCCTGGAATGGGCCGACTATGAGAGCTGAACTTCCTCCCGGGTTTTCCGGATCGTCTTTCCGAACCAGATAGAAGCCTGCCCAGTTCACGTCAGGCATCGCCTCGTAGAGCAGGGCTGAAGCATTGGCGAGAACAGCCGTCTCGTCCCGGCTTATCTCGGCCAGAGCTTCGATCTGCTTCGCCAGAAGTATATAATCCGGGGCCTTTGATCGCGTGTCTGTCATAGTCTTTCTCCCTCCATCTGACTGCTGAGCCAGCCGCCTTTCTTATAGTATACCAGCATTATGGCCGCCGCGGCAGCCCAGGTCACCGGATAGCAGGCGAACACCGCGTCTATGCTCGGGAAGAATATCCCCGAGATCACGAGCCAGACGACCCTGAGAACGCAGAAGGTGCTCACGGTTATCACCATCGGTATCAGCGCCTGACCGGAACCCCTGATCACGCCCGCGCAGGTCTGGACGAAACCGCAGAGCACGTAGAACGGGACAAGCCACCGCATCTCCTTGAGACCGTAGAATATCACCTCGGGGTCGGATGTGAATATCCTGAGGAATGTGCCGCAGAAGAACCAGAGCAGCAGACCCGAGGCTATTGTGACAACAGCCATCATCAGGAAGATCCATCTGGCGGATTCGCGCACTCTGTCCCATTTGCGCGCGCCTATGTTCTGCCCGATATAGGTCGTCGCCGCGAGCGAAAGGCTCATGAACGGCATCACGATGAACGCGTCGATCTTATTGAACGCGCTCGATCCGGCCACGACCGCGGTGCCGTAGATGTTGATGAAGCGCTGAACGACGACGTTCGACATGGATATTATCGAGCTCTGAAGGCCGGCGGGAACGCCGACTTTGATTATCTTCGCGAGGGAGCTCCCTGTGATCCTGAGCTTCCTGAGGCTCACGCGGTAGATGTCGTCATCACGCATGAGGGTCGTGATCCCGAGAAACGCGGAGATCGAGATCGCTATTATCGTTGCCACAGCTACGCCGGCGACTCCCATTCCGAACCTGACGACAAACAAAAGGTCAAGAGCGATATTGGTGACGCTCGCTATGATCAGATAGACAAGCGGCCTCTTCGCGTCGCCGACCGCCTGGAGCATGCCCGCGCTGCCGTTGTACAGGAAGAGCGGGACCGCTCCGAGGAAGAATATGCGCAGATAGAGGATCGCGTCACTCCTTATGTCCTTCGGTGTCTCGATCAGGTCGACTGCCCAGGGGGCTATCAGTATCCCGAGCACCGTTATGAAGAGCCCGGCAATTATCTGGATGCAGATCGCAGTGTGGATCGCCTGCTGGCTCCCCTCCTCGTCACGGGCTCCGTATCTCTGGGCGAGAACAACTCCCGCGCCGGACGACATCCCCATGAACAGGCCGACCAGCATATTGATTATGGACATGGTCGAGCCGACCGCGGCAAGGGCGCCCGTCCCCACGAAATTGCCCACTATAACGGAGTCTACCATATTGTAGAGCTGCTGAAAGAGGTTCCCCAGAAGGAGCGGCGCAGCAAAGCGCAGTATCCCTTTCCAGATGACGCCCTCCGTTATCATGTTCGTTCCGTTTGTTTTTGATCCGGATGTTGTTATCGCCATAGTTTGTCGGTTTTATCGGTTATACGCGGTTTTCGGGTGCCTGTTTCAGAGCGCGGCGCAGTGAGCCTCGTAGCCGGCTTCGGCCAGCAGCTTTTCGGCGGCCGCGGCGCTCTCCTTCCCGTCTTCCCCGAACAAAGCGAACACCGTCGGCCCGCTTCCGCTCATCAGGACTTTCTCCGCGTCCTTTATCTCATTCTGCATCAAAGCCTTGAGCTCAGCCACCTCCGGCTCGGCCTTAAGGGTATATAGCTCAAGGACGTTGATCATCTCTTCGCTCGCCGCTTTCCTGTGAGCGGCCGCTTCCGCTGCCCCCGCGGGCCCGGCGGCCCATGCGGCCGCGAGCTCTCTGACGAGCCTTTCGTTATCCGGGCGGAGGGCGATCTCGCATGAGTCGATCCCTTTATAGACCTCCTTGGTCGAAACGCTGATCGGAGGTTTGGCGAATACGATGTATCCGCTGAGCGGGCTCACCGGAGAGATCTCCGTACCGGTCCCCCGCGCTCTCGCCGCTGTATGCCTCGACGCCCGGGTGTCATCCGCCTGAGCGAGCACGCAGAAGGGCACATCGGCTCCTAGCTTTCCTCCGAGCTCCATGAGTTCTTCAGTCCTAAGGCCAAGATCCCAGAGATTGTTCAGCGCGCGGAGGACGGCCGCGCCGTTCCCGCTTCCTCCTGCCATCCCGGCTGCGACGGGTACACGCTTTTCGATGTCGATCAGAATCGTTTCATCAGCGGAACCGGCTGCGCGCTCGCGGGCGGCATCGAGCATGAGCTCCGCTGCCTTCCAGCAGATGTTCCGGCTGTCGGTCGGGACTTCCGGAACGCCGCAGCTTATCCGGATATCCGGCGCGCCGCAGCTCGATGGCTCCTCCCTGTCCCGAGGTACCAGCGTCACGGTCACCGAGTCGCAGAAATCTATGGCCTGCATCACCATATCCACCTCGTGCATCCCGTCGGGGCGTTTGCCGACGACGTCGATAGAGAGGTTGATCTTGGCAGGGGACAGGATCGTAACGCTCCTCGCGGAGCCTTTGATCGCGGTATTGGGCTCCTGGTCTTTGATAATTCTGTTCATGCGCTTTCTCATAAAAAGAGCGGCGGCGCCGCTCTTTTCCTTTCACTTCTCAGGGAAGTTATTTCTTCTTCTTGTTGGCGGCTCTTCTTCTGGCAAGCCTCTCCTCTTCGGCCTTTCTGGCCTCGGCGATGGCTTTGCGGCCGGTTATGTATTTGCCGCCTCCCGCGGAGATCGGTCTCGGGCGTTTGACCTTATACAGGCCGTCGACGTCCCAGTCCTCTTTCCAGTCGTCTTCGATCTCGGGTTCGGGCTCCTTCGGCGCGCGTTTGGCGGCCTTCGCCTCGCGGCGCGCGGTCTCCTTCTCGTGCTGAGCTATGACTTCCTCGAGGGACTTTCCGGTCCTCTTGGCTTCCTTATACGGATTGAAGGGCTCGTCCCTGACTTCGGCGTTGTCAGCCTGCTGCTTCTTGGCCTGACGTGATCCGAAGAAGAACATTCCTCCGAACATCACTGCCATCATGACCATGTATACGGTGGTGTTCAGCTTCTGGTTGATCGTGGTGAAGGAGATGGTGATGTCCTGACCGAGGGTGTTTCCGTCAACGTCGGCGAAATCGCCGGAGATCCACGCTTTATATTCCTTTACGGAAGTCGACTGGAGCGACGCCTCGCCGCTGTAGAGGACCAGCACCTGCTCGGGCTCATCCGGATTGTAGTAGACCGCGATATCGAGCGGAGTGTCCGGCTCGGCAGTATCTACGATGGAGAAATATTTACCGGGGTCCGCGGCCTTGTTCTCCTCGCTGTTCACCGGGTTGTTGAACGTGAGCTTGACGCCCATGTTCTCCACGGACATGTTCTTGCGGCCGTCGTCGGGATAGCTCTCTACGAGCTCCAGTCCGTCAGCGCAGGCGAGCCCCGTGAACAAAGCCACCAGCAGAACCGAAATGCATACCCAAATACTGATCTTCTTCATTCTCACTTACTCCTTCAGCGGATTTCTATCTCTTTCTGATCCTCAGCTCGCGGAAGAAATCTTTCACGATGGCGGAGCACTCCTCCTCCATCACGCCTACCACGACCTCGGGGTTGTGGTTGAGGCGGCTGTCGCCCGGGATGTCGAATAGTGATCCAACAGCTCCGGCCTTTGGATCGCGGGCTCCGTAGAACAGCCTTTCGACTCTGGACCAGACGATCGCGCCGGCGCACATGCTGCAGGGCTCCATCGTCACATAGAGGTCGCAGCCTATGAGCCTCCAGCCGCCCAGCGCGCGGGCAGCCTCCCTTATGGCGAGGACCTCGGCGTGAGCCGTGGGATCTTTGATCGTCTCGGTCATATTGTGGGCTCTGGCGATGATCTCACCGCCGCGCACGACCACGGCGCCGACCGGCACTTCTCCGAGATCAAAGGCGATCTTTGCTTCTTCCAACGCAGCTTCCATATATTCGTTCATAAGCCATTACATATTACCACATAAGTCTTGACCTTGCAACTTGTTACATTATAAGGTAATATAATTATACGGCCATACAAAGGTGTGGCCGGAACCTATCCCAAAGCTGTTCTTCTTCGGAAGGAGCGTTGACCGCATGTTTGATTACGCAGGAAACACAGGCGGCCTCTGGGCCGACATATTCCTTCTGGTGATCATCCTGATCTCCGGAGTCTTCGGCTGGAGAAGAGGCCTCGCAGCCGCTATCTTCAGCATCTTCCGCTGGGTCATATGCCTCGGTGTCGCACTGATCGGATCAGCTCCCGCCCAGGCCTATCTGGACGCGAGATTCGGCATAACCGAACGCATCGTGGACAAGCTCGTGACAACGCTCACCGCCGCGGTCACGGGGCGGACCTACTACAAGTCCATACCTCTCCAGCTGCAGAAGAGCATTGAGAACTTTACCCAGGAAACGGCGCTCAAGACCGCCACACAGCTGGCCGACACGATAATGCACATCCTGGTGTTCATACTGATCTTCGTCGTGCTCGCGGCCATCACGGCCCTTATCGGAAGGCTCCTCACCAGGAAGAGCAAAGACGACCCGATCGGCTTCTTCAACGGGGCCTTCGGATTCATCTTCGGGCTGTTCAGAGGCGTGATCCTCGTCGGACTGGTCATGCTCCTCCTCTTCCCGGTCATGAGCTGGGTGAGCCCGTCGACGGCGGCGACCGTCGCGGACAATATCCGCCAGAGCCATTTCGCGGTGATACTCTACGACCACAATCCGATAACGATGTTCCTGAGACTGCTGTAGGACGCGTTACGCGGAACTTGCAAGACAGAATAAAAAGCGCGGCGCCCCGGGCGCCGCGTCTTTGTTTGTCCTTGCCGTTTATCTATGCCTGTCTGTAAACCTTCTCCACGTAGGGGCTGGTCATCACCTTCAGCATCCCGCCGTAACCGAGCGTGAAGCCGACGATGTCACCGACCCTGTACTCACGTTTGGCGTGTGTCACGTCCAGGATGATGTGGTCGGAGCTTCCGCCCATCAGTTCGAGGTCGGAGTCCAGCGGAGTCATGCTGTCGAGGTCCGTATCCTGCTTGCCTATCGCGATGATCGCGCGCTTCATCATGCCGCGGTCCTCGTAATACGGCTTCTGACCGAAAGCGTCGAGCCCGACCTCGCCGATCGGGAGTGACGGCTTTTCCTTTAGCTCAACGATCTGAGCCTCAAGGACGAAGGCGTCGCCGCAGGTCCCGGGAAGATCCTCGCCGTAGGCGGTGTCGTTTCCGAGCAGGAAGGCCTCGCCGAGCCTGAGGTTGTTTATTCCGGCGGGCAGCTCGCCCTTGTCAACGAGATAGATCGAGCTGGAGTTTCCGCCCGAGACCATCTGAAGCCTGATCCCGTGCTTCTCCTCGATCTCGCGGGCGATCTCCACCAGCTGGCTGAGATTGTCGTATTTCGGGATTATCGCTCCGTAGCAGGTCAGGTTCACGCCGATGCCGTAGAACTCGATGTTCTCCATCGAGAGCGCCTCGCTCACGACCTCGTGGATCGTGTCGCGGTTCCTGAAGAATATCCCCTCGCGGAGGTCTCCGAGGTCGATCATAAGAACGATCTTCTGGCGCTTTCCGGCCTTTGCGGCTTCCGCGTTCAGCAGGCGGATCGTGGATATCTCGCTGACAAAGCATACGTCAACGTATTTCACCACGTCAGGAAGCTCCGCGTGCATCGGTATCCTGAGGAGCAGAGTCTCTTTGCCGTGCCCGTGCGCAAGATCGGCGTAAGTCGCGATGTTCCTGATCCTGGAATCCGCCAGAAAGTCGGCTTCAGGCTCTTCGGTGACCATCCGGACTACTTCCGGATCGGCGCAGACGCCTTTCGTCACGATCGCGAGGCTGCAGTTTCCGCGCGTCTTGGTGATCTCAGCGACCGCCTTAAGATTCTGCCTAAGCTTTTCAATGTCTATCAAAACTCTGGGATACATATTCTCCTCCTTGATCTCAGGATCAGTCTCCGTACTGCCTGATCATCAGCAGCCCGGCTTGCGCTTGGGGCAGTTCTTACGCATGCAGAGGTGGCATTCACGATTGCATTTATATGGTTCACCGGTCTCGGGGTCGATCTCGACGGGCTTTCCGGAAGCTTCCGCGGAAGCCGCACCGCCCGCTCCCGCTGCGCTTGCCGCCGACTGGCGCATCCGGTCCGCGGACATCGCGAGGTCTTCCGTTCTTGCCTTCTCAACTTCCCTGGCGAGCTCCTCGGGATCCGTCGTGACCGTTTGGTCGCGGTAGCAGGACATATCGTAGCCGAGGGCTTCCATCTCTTTGATGTGAGCCTCTTCCTCCTCAGCCTTCTGCCTGGCCTCTTCTGCGAGCATCTCGGCCTCTTTCAGCGCGGCGGATGTTCCGCCGATGCTGAACTCCTTCTTCTCAGGGAAGGGGAAGTCCAGACTCTTCTCCATCAGCTTTATCGCGGCCTCTCTATACCTCTTGGAAAGTACTCCCAAAGAAGCCATTATATAGTCGTTGTCAACCAGGATCTGGGCGTGTTCGCTCGGGAAAAGCTTGAGCCCGGTCTCGTTGTGGCGGGCGATCTCCTTCATGATCTCGACCCGATGCGGCAGCCTGGTAAGCGCGCCGCCGGTCCCGATTATGTATTTCACCTGGGTGAGGTCCTTGCCCTCGGCAACTGTGCTGCGTCCGCCGGGTCCGTAGATATATCTCAGGAAGCCCGCGTGTCTGTCAGTCGCTCTCAGGACGGCTTCTTTGGTCAGGCGTTCGACGAGCTTGATCTCGTCCTCGTTCTTCGGGATCGCGACATAGCTCGCAAGCGTCGCGTCCAGATCGATACCCATCGCTTCGCATTCCTCGCGGAGCTTCTCCTCGCCGATCGATTCTATGACCTTCATGCGGTTGACATAGACTCCGAGGTCGCCCTCCACGGTCCTTTTCGCCTTGGGCTCAGGGGAGATCATAAGCCGTGCGACTTTGTCGGACTCGACCGCGACCGAGTGAAGATCGGTCGTCGCTCCGCCGACGTCCAGGACCATCAGATCGCCGAGGCAGTCGTAGAGCACCTTGGTGGCCTCCATGACTGCGCCGGGCGTCGGGATGATCGGGCCGTTCACCATATCGCGGACGTGCTCCATCCCCGGAGCGTTGGTTATGTGCTGCTCGAACGCGTCCTGTATCACCTTGCGGCAGGGCTCCACGTTGAGCTCGTCGATCTTGGGATATACGTTGTCGACCAGATAGAGCTTCTGACCGCTCTCCTCGTCGAAGATGAGCTTCATCTCCTCCTGGTTCTCTATGTTTCCGGCGTAGATCACAGGGGTCTTAAGTCCCATGCTGCGGATCAGCTCGGCGTTGTCGAGGGCAGTATCCCTCTCGCCGTAGTCCACGCCGCCCGCGATCAGTATCAGATTCGGATTGATCTCCCTGATCTTCGGAAGATCCGAACGGCGGAGGCGTCCCGCGGTGACCAGATGGATGATCGCGCCCGCGCCGAGCGCGGCCTCCTTTGCCGCCTTGGCGGTCATATCGTAAACGAGGCCGTGCACCGTCATCTTGAGTCCGCCCGCGGCGGATGACGTTGCCAGCATCTCGTCATATTCTATACTTGCGATGCCCTTCTTTCTGCAAAGGTCATCGATCGCGCCCTGAAGGCCGACTCTCACATCTCCCTCCAGAACGGATGTGGGCGCCTGTCCCTGCCCCCAGAATACAGGGCTGTCCGTGGCAAGGCCCATGAACGCGTTCACCACCGTGGTGGTCGAACCGATCTCCGCGACCAGAACGTCTACGTGCATCCTTGCGTTCCTTTCTGAATGATCAAAGATTATACCACGCGGCCGGGAGCGGTCTGCGCTTCCGCCCACGCCCATGTTTACGTGAAAAAGCAGCTGTGATCAAGATAAAGAGCTGACCGCGAGCGCTGCAGCTATTCCGCAGGATCGCCTGTGGTCACAGGACCCGGGAGCAAGGAGTTCAGCCGGAGTCTGACGCATCTTCGTCAGACTCCCTGAAGTCCGCGACCGGGTCCGTGGTGATCACGCGATCTGAGGACGTGCTGCGGCGCCGCGTTCAGCTCTTGACTTGATTACTCGGCTTTTTTCCCGAATTTCTCGTCGGCCTTCTCGCCGGGAGCAAGTTCGCCGCGGCGTCTCATCGCCTCTTCGCAGAGGAAGGTGGCTACGTCGATACCGTGGGAGTCACGGCCGAAGCCCTCATCGATACCGGTCTTTCTCGCGTCCTCGGGCACTACCTGGGTCCCGCCTGCAGCGATGATGACCTTGTCCCTGATACCCTTCTCGATGCAGAGGTCGTTGATCCTCTTCATGTTCTTGTAGTGGATATTGTCGTGGGAGATGATCGTGGACGCCATGATAGCGTTCGCGTTCAGCTCGATAGCCGCGTCGACCAGCTTCTCGACAGGTACGGAAGTCCCGAGATAGTTGACCTTGACGCCCCACTTCTCGATACCGCCGTGCTTGATGTTGATGATCTCGCGGAGTCCTACGGAGTGCTCGTCCTCGCCGACGGTTCCGCAGACGACGACCATCGGGTGATCCTTGAACTCCTTGTAGAGGATCTCGTCCGGCAGATGATGCGGCTCGGGCGGGATCTCAAGTCCGGAGGGATCCACATCCCAGGGCACCTTGCCCTTCATCTCGATGCGGGTACCTTCGGCTTCCTGCATGACCTCTTTGCTCGTGACCTCGGGGCTCTCGAGACCCATCTTGCGGCCGATCTCCAGCGCGACGGCCTCAGCCGTTCTGACGTTCGTGGGCACCATCATCGTGACGAGCACCACGCCGTCTCCGCACCATTCCATCTCGGGCTTGATAGCCTCGCCGTCGAGGTATTTCTTTACCTTCTCGAGACGTACGTTTACGCAGTCTTCATCGTTCGGGTCGATCTCGTCGATGTAGACGATCTTGCTCCTGTCCTCGAAGGTGCATCCGCCGATCAGAGCGGAGGGGTTCTCGGGATCGCCGCCGTACTGCTCTACGTTGTTGTAGCCGTAGTGAGCGGTGACCGGAGCCATATAGTCGTCTTCTCTCTCAAAGATGAAGCCGTAGCCTACGCCGCCCTCGATCTTACGGGCGATGCCGTCGCCGTTTCTGGCGGGGTATTTGGCGGAGTCGACGAAGAAGCCTTCCTGAACGGCGTTGAAGTATCCGCCGACCTCTACGATCTCTTCCATGAAGAGCAGAGCTCTCTCTTTGATGTCGCGGGCTTCTTCTCTGAGATATCCGTCCTTCTTGAGCTCGACCATCTCCATCAGGCCGTCCATTCCGATCAGAGCCTGCTTGGCGTTGTCGCACGCTTCCATGTTGTAGATATGCCACGGAACGTTACGGCCCTCGTCAGGCGTGATGGTGGACTGGATGTCTGCGCTGGTGAGCTTGGATATGAACATGTTCAGAACGTGAGTAACGGTCGCTTCTCTTACGGAGGAGCAGATGTACTTGGTGTTCTGCTGTGCTCTCATCTTGTATCTTCCGCAGATTTCGCGGAGCGCTACCGCATACGGGAGGTCCAGGTGCATGCAGGGAGCGGGCGTCGCCGAAGGAGGTACGGTGGAGAGGGAGATGTTCTCCGGCTTGATGCCGACCTTCTCGGAAAAGAGAGCGTTGATGGCGTGCTGAACGATGAGCTCAGGCATTACCTTCCAGGCTTCTCTCGCGGTCGCGTTGGCGTTGTGGGCTCCGTCGATCTGGAGGATGTCCGCCCACGCCATGACCTTCTTGGACTCGCAGGCGTCAACAAAGGATCTTACGCAGTTGATGTCTCTGTAGAGAACGTTGTACTGGGGATCCTGGTGAGCGCCGTTGATGCCTTCCTCGGCGAACATTACGGCTACGTCCGGACCGGCTACGCCGGAGACGTAGGAGTGGTAGTTGATCGGACGGCCGACTTCATCCTCGATGAGGTCGAGGGCCTTCCTCTGAGCTCTGACCTGCTTGCGGGTTACGGGGATGCCACCGATACCCTGCGGGGTGCCTTCCATCAGGCCGTCGATATGGGACTGTCCCATATGTCTTATTACCATGATGTGGTCGGCGCCGTGCCAGGCTGCCATTCTCATTCTCCTGATATCGTCCTCAAAGCGTCCGGACGCGATCTCGGTCGTGATCACGGGAAGGGGCTGCGGATCGATATCCCCGAAGAACTTCGCCGGCGGGAGGCCGACGCTCTGCTTCAGGGGCTTGGAGCAGTCTTTATAGGTGAAGGGTCCCATCTGAAGATCCGGTGCCGGCTCTCTCCAGTGCCAGCCTCTTCTTCTGGGCTCGTATTTGTCCAGATCCTTCAGGATCTCGCGGACGTCGAGCTTCTCGTTATGCTTAAGTACCATATCTGCCATGACTACTTGCCCTCCTTTCTGAATGCCGCTACGGCATCATCCCAGAATTCACCCTTGGCAAGTCTCTCGCTGGCTTCTCTGATGGAGATGTCTTTCATTTTGGAGATCTTGTAGACCACGTGGCCGGCGCCATGTCCCATGAGGCCGTTGTCCATGCAGCCCTGAACGATCTTCTGCGTGTCGAGGGAGGAGACTCCCATTCTCAGAAGGACCGCTCTCTCAACGGAAGGTGTGGTGTTTCTGTATCCCAGCTCGAGGAGCGGGTCCACCACCTGTGCCGTGAGTTCCCAGAACCTGTTGTACAGTTCCTCGTCGGAAAGATCGGCGATGTGTTTTCTTCTTTCCGCAAAATCGTCTTCTCTTATCATTCTTTTTCTTCTCTTTCTGTTTCCGGTCGCCCGGTCTTGAGTAAGCGGCGGGACCGGGCGGAAGCCCGGGGCCCGCTTTTGTTCACTGTGCGTAAGCCCTTACAGGCCGAGAGTCTCCCTGACGAAAGCGACGTCCGCCTTTACTTCTTCGGCAAGGAACTTAAGGTCTGCGTCGTTCGGTGTAGCCACTCCGGACTTCTGCATGGCCTTTCTGATCCTGGACTGCTTGAAATGTCTGAGATCGGCTTCTTTGACTCTGAGGCAGCTCGGATCCCTGGGCAGGATCAGGTTCACGCCGGGCTTGTCCTCGGTGTCAGGGTCGCCGAATCTGATGTCGATGCCGTTCTCTCTGGCGAAAGCCAGCTGCGGCTGGATGTGCTTGCCTGCTCCGGTGTACTCGGTCTCGCTCGCGACGATGACCGCGTCCTCGGGGAGTTCCTGAGCAAGAGCAAAGGCTGCGGCAAGAGCGGTGTTGCCGGCCGGGCCTCTCTCGATGCCTTCGAGGTGAGCGAGCATCTCAGTCGTATACATAACGTCACCCTGTGTTACGGTCACATAACGATCCATATAGCGAAGAGGTCTCGCTGCGCTCCTCGGTACGTCGGAGTGATCTGGATCAGTGGCATAAGGCACGCCGAATCCGGTGTGTCCCGTGGTGCAGGACTTCTTGTTGAACTGAGCGTCGGAAGCCATGGAGAGTCCGGAGAGGTCGATGGAAGCGGCAATGTTCTTCGTGTCAACGGCTCCGGCCTTCAGAAGGCCTCTCGCGGTTCCTGTCAGGATCCCGCCGCCGGCGTTGGTGCTGACCACGACTTCGGGGTCTTTTCCGACCTTCTCGCGGCACTGCATCGCGATCTCATATCCCAGAGTCTCCGTTCCGGCGATGCCGAAGGGAGAATAGAGAGAGGCGTTGAAGTATCCGGTCTCCTCAAGCACCAAAAGGAATGTATAGAAGAGCTCGGGTCCTACGGTCAGCTGGATGACTTCAGCACCGAAGGCTTCGCATTTTCTGGCCTTTTCGACGATCTCGGGCTGACCTACGCCATGAGAGTCATAGCACTCCTGAAGGATTATGCACTTGAGGCCGTGCATGGCTGCCTGGGAAGCGACGGCGGCGCCGTAGTTTCCGGAAGTGGCCGCCATTACGCCCTTGTATCCGAGCCTCTTGGCGTGCTCCACAGCGACAGAAGCGCGGCGGGCCTTGAAGCTTCCGGACGCGTTCGCCGCTTCATCCTTGGTGAAGATGCGGGCGCCATAGCCGGGCTTGGCGTATTTTCTGGAGAGCTCGGACAGCTGTCTCAGCTCGAGCAGCGGGGTATTTCCTACGCCGTGAGCCGCCTGGATCTTCTGGATCTCCTCAAGGGTGTATCCGGGTGCTTTCATCAGAGCTTCATAATCAAAAGCGACGGAACCGGATTCGAACTCGGTATAGTCGATTCCGAGAGCCTTCTTCATGATCTCGTTGGATCTTGCCATTACGGAATTATAATCCTTTGCCAGCGCCATTATCTGTCACCTCCGTCCATTATCTCGTTCAGCTTTCTGTCGATCTCAATGATCTCGGGAACGAAAGTGCCGTAGCTATGCGTATAGTAGGGGTGAACTTCGATCAGAGTGCCTTTGGCGATGCGGCCTACCGCTGTCTCGACCTCTACTTCATCGCCGATCTCGGCGTCCTGAAGCAGGAAGCCCTTAGTCCACATTTCAAGGTCGCAGTGCTGTGTATCTTCAGGCAGTTTGGCTGTTCTCTCCTCTGCCTTGAGTACGATGCTGTGGATGCGTACCCATTCTCCTTTTTTAACCATTACATCCTCCTTATTGACGGGCCGGGACGCACGCGGCAGCGATTCCGGGCGTCCCGACTTTGTTCACATATGACGAGCCGATCTTATTTTACGATCTTCTTGTCTTCCTTGATCCTGTCTCTTACGTCGCCCATCAGAGCTCTGGGGAGCGGGAGATCGATCATGGTCACGAGACCGGGATCAGCGTTGATGACCTGCGGGATCATGTTTACGCACATAGCGATGGTTCCGAGTCCGCCTTCGACCTCGGGGCTGTTCAGCATATTGACGCTCGGGGTTCCCTTGATGATGACATAGTCACCGGTGGTAACGCCAACCTGCTCCGGCTCGATCTGCTGCGGGTGATCCATGTGGACTTTCATTCCGTTGGAGAGAACTGCTTCGGCGGTCATGGCGACACCGGCGCAGCTTCCGGCAGCGGCGAATCCATAGGGGCTCTTTCTGTCAACATCAGTGACGATCGGATTCATATCCTGGCTGAACTCCTTGACGGTGAGGCCGAGGCCTGCAGCCATCATGCCGACGGACTCAGCGAATCCGACGTGTCCTGCCATCGTGTGGTTTTTCTTTCTATCCATGAACTCTTCGACGCTGATGCCGATGCCCTGCTCTTCCATAACGGCAGGACCAAAGGGAGAGAGGGAGTTGACTCTTCTGGAGGTGATCTCTTCGACGTCGACCATGCAGCCGGTCATGATGAGAACCAGAGAGTCCATGATATGTCCGGGGTTGATGCCGGTTCCGAGAACGGAAACGCCGTTGGCCTTCGCGATCTCGTCGAGTTCCTTGGCAAGCTCGGGGTTCTGAGCCGCGGGATAGCACATCTCCTCAGCGGAGGTGATGACGTTGATGCCCTGCTCAAGGATGAACTTGAGGCGCGGGAACGCGTTCTTGGTGAAGGAATCGGTGCAGAGAAGGACGATGTCAGCAGCGCCGGGCTTGATGACATCCTCAGCGGCCTGGATGATGACATCCGGGCGGTCGCCTCTCTCGGTCTTGATGTAGTCATACATCGAGGTTCCGATCTTCTTGCCGCGGCCGGCTACTCCGACGATCTCAATACCCTTCTTCTGAAGGATCATGTCGGCCATTCCGCCGCCCATGGCACCGAGTCCCCAAATGATTACTTTTACGTTTTCCATAGCTTCTCTCCTTTTCATAAGCGTTTAATGATTTGAAAACCTGTTCGTATCGGAAAGGCGGTCTCTGCCCCTCGTCCGGGCTTGCTCCTTACTGCCTTTCGCAACATTATTTATAAGCAAGACCCGTGCCATCCGCGTTCCGCGGCGTGTTTTCGGGAACTAAAAGCCGCCTCCTGCAAGGGAGACGGCTTGTTTTAGCGGATATCCGCGGCTCCTTCTCTCTCCGCGCCTGATCCGGCACCGGCCAGGGCATATTTTGGGATGCGGAGAAGGCCACAATATTTAGTGGCGGCCCGCGATCCGGCGCAAATAGTTTTGCTTTTTATGTGCAAATTATTTTGCGTTCGCGTGTCCCGTCAGCATCTTTTCTTCCCTGAATCCGAACTTCCTCATCTTGTGCTGCAGCGTCTGCCTTTTGATGCCGAGAGTCTCGGCGGCGCGGCTTATATTTCCGCCCTCGTCCGCCAGCGCCTCGCGGATCATCTCCTTCTCCAGGCTCTCCAGATACTCCGGCAGCGTCCCGCGCCTGCTCCATCTGTCGATATCCGAACCGATCGCTCCGATCGGGGCAGGCATCGCGAGGGCATCGGCGGTCAGAACGTGCTCCGGCCCGGCCAGAGAAACCGCCTGTGTTATGATGTTCTCGAGCTCCCTGACGTTTCCGGGATACTCGTATTTGGACAGCTTTCCGAGTGCCTTATCGCTCAGCATCCAGACCTCTTTGCCGAACCTCTCATCGCTTGCGGCGAGGAACCTTTCGGCCAGGAGCGGGATATCGCTCTTCCGGTCCCTCAGGGGCGGCAGCGAGAGGTTGACCACGTTCAGCCTGTAGTACAGGTCCTTCCTCAGCTTGCCCTCCTGCATCAGCTTCTCCGGAGGTTCATTTACCGTCGCTATTATCCTAGTATCGATCGGGATATCCTTGGTCCCGCCGACCCTTCGGATATACTCCTCCTGAAGTACACGGAGCAGCTTTCCCTGCAGTTCATATGGCATCGCGCTGACTTCATCCAGCAGCAAAGTTCCTCCGCTTGCCTGTTCGAACAGGCCGGCTCTGTCGACCGCTCCGGTGAATCCGCCCTTCGCCGTCCCGAACAGGATGCTCTCGAGCAGCGTCTGCGGAAGAGCGGCGCAGTTCTGGGCGAGAAAGGGCTTGTCCCGCCTGGCGCTCGCGAAATGTATGCTTTGCGCGAACAGCTCTTTGCCCGTCCCGGTCTCACCGTAGATGAACACCGTAGCGTTGTTTCCCGAGGCCTTTCTGGCCCTCGCCACCACAGCCGAAAAGGCGGGATCCTCACCCACCAGATCGTCGAAATTATAGTGGCGGATCCTGGGCCTCGCGGGCTTTGGTTCGCTTTCCGCCGCCCTGAGCTCCATGATCGTGTCGCTCATATCCCGCAGATTGGTTATATCCGTCGCGACTTCGACCGCGGCGATGACTTTGCCGTTCTCCATGACCGGAACCGTGCTGTTTACGGTCGTGACCTCCCTGCCGTACAGGTTGGTATAGGTCTGCTGCTTGTTCAGCGTCGAAACGCCCTTCTTCAGCGCCTGGAACAAAGTGCTCTCCGAGAGCTTGATGCCCGGAAACGCCTTGTGGTACTCGCGGCCGACCACGTCTTCGACGTTGATCTGTTCTATCTCGGCCATCGAGCTGTTATAGAACAGCCCCGAGCCGTTTTCGTCGACTATGTATACGCCTTCGTCCAGCAGCCTCAGGAGCTCGTTCAGTATCAGCTCGTATCTCGTCTCGTTCATCTCCATTTTTCAAGCCCTCCGGGGCCATTATACAACAAAGCGCGGGCCGGTGCAAATTATTTTGCATCGGCCCGCGCGGGTCGTTCATCTGCCTTAGAATGCGGCACTATTTCCTCGTATTGATATTGATATACTGCGCCTTTACCTTGCTGTAGACCATCTTCTGTCCCGAATACAGCCCGCTGTAGCCGGAGAGCACATAGCTCACGATGCAGGCAAGGCCGAAATACAGGATCCCGCCGCCTCCGAAGAGCTCGCCAGCAAGGAAGATCGAAGCGAGCGGACAGTTGACCGCGGAGCAGAAGACAGCGGCCAGACCTATCGCGGCGGCGAACCCGGCCGGAAGTCCAAGAAGCGGTCCTACCGCACATCCGAAGGCCGCTCCGACGAAGAAGGAAGGAACGACCTCGCCGCCCTTGAACTCGGCGCCTAGGGTGATCGCGGTAAATAAGATCTTGAGCAGGAAAGCGCAGGGGACTACAGTACCGCTTTCGATCGCGGCGACTATGATCTGCATTCCCGCGCCGTTATAGTCGCGCGTCCCGACAACAAGGGTCAAAAGCACGATGACCGCGCCTCCCGCGGCTGATCTCAGCCACATATTCGGCATGATCTTTTCCATGAACTCTTCCGTGAAGTGGATGCCGCGGCAGAAGAGTATCGTCACAAAAGCGCAGAGCGCACCGAGAGCCCCGACCTTTACCAGTGTGAGCGCGTCGACCTCCGGGATGGTCACCGAAAACCTGGTCGGCTCGACCCCCAGGAGCACCGATATACCGTACGCAACGAGAGATGACAGGAGACAGGGGAGAAGCGCCGCGTAGTATACGAGGCCTACACTTATAACAGACATAGCGAAGACCGCTGCGGCGAGCGGAGTCCCGAAGAGCGCCGCGAAGAAGGCCGCCATTCCCGCCATCGTCGCGGTCCTCAGGTCTTTGTCGTCCAGACGCACGAGCCTTCCGTAATAATATCCTACCGTCCCGCCCATCTGAAGGGCGGCGCCCTCACGGCCTACCGAGCCTCCGCAGAGATGAGTCAGTATCGTGGAGAAGAATATCGCGGGAAGCAGCTGAGGCTTGAGCCCGTTCCCGGAGTGTACCTCCTCTATTACGGTATTGGTATTCTGGCCCTCGAGCCCGAAGATGCGATAGATGCCGACGATCGCGAGTCCCGCGGCCGGCAGGAGATACAGGAGCCATGGGTTGCTCTCGCGGAAGGCCGTTGCGAGACCTACGCCTATGTGAAAGGCGGACCCCAAAAGGCCTGAGACCGCGCCCACCGCGATGGACAGCAGGCACCATTTGATAAGAGCTCTTATATATTGTGACGGTGTTTCCATTGACTTTGACAGGATCTCTTCGATCGCTCCGGGCCCGAAGCCCGGGCGCACGGTGCGATAGGACGGATACGGGTAATGATAGCAGAAAAGGATTAAAAATGTCAAACTTAAGAGCCCGCTCAGTGCAGTAAAGGCCAGTCAAAGGCTACAAAAGAAACATCTGCATTAGTCGCTTCTCGCAATGGCGTTTCAACTGGTTTTTATCAAGTGTGCAGATGAAATAAATACTCACTGATACTTTTCCAACACACTCCAGTCAAAAACAATCAAAGAACTATTCTCTATCCCACCCTAATTCATTTATCAGTTTTGTATGAAATGGCTCGGGCACATAACTTATGAATTCTGCAAATATGTCTGCGTCAAATTGGAGAAGGACATATTCGGTTCGATACAGCGGCATATTTCTTTTGCCCCTTTTCCAAGTTGATCGCCCTTCGAACAAATAAATAGTCTGTTCTTTTGTAACAGGCTTTTTTGACAAATAGACATATTTATCATATCCTTGTTTCGAAAACATATTGGCTTTGACCCAGTGGGTAAATCCGATATCAATGCAGTCTTCAAATGAAAAGCGATAGGTATGCAGAGTCGTATAAAAAGTTACCCCTAAACTATCAAAAGACACTTCACCAAGAAGTGGATCGTCCAATAATTTCCATGTATTATAAAATAATAATAACACACAGACAGACCATAGGATTATTAAATTAACAACATCTTTTGCTGTTGGTGGTCTCTCTCTAAAAGCACTAATAGTCATAACTGTCATAAGACATATAGAGCTGATGATAAACCATTCCATTAATACGAACAGTTTCTTTTGGCCTTCAGATGCTTTATATCTACGCATACATCATACTCCATGTTCCACCATGAACTGCCCCAGATCCGCCAGAACCGCCTCCACTATTACCAGAAAAACGATTTACGATTTGACTAAAAACTGCATTGCTTACATACGTTGTTATTGCTGACCATCCCGCATAACCTAATCTTATAGCGTCCTGCTTAATCTCTGGTAATTCGATATAGTTTAAAAAAGTACCATACCCTATTTGATTGTTAAGTTTAACCGATGGCGCAAATATATTACACACACCTGCATTCATTGCGTTCCCCATGGAATCCCAAAACCCAACTCTTTTGCCAGGGAAAAACGAATAAATAACATCTCCGGCTAGCGATCCAGTTGCACCGCCTAAGAAAAGATACCCTGCTACTAACGCACCAGTTCCACCTGTCCATACAACAAAATCTGTTACGGCTCCTGCAATTGCACCAGAGATAGCACCTCTTGCGATACCCGCAATAACATCTATAGCGCTGCTTTCATGCCCCATTTCAGATAATCCGCCAATTATCCCACCTACCAACGCTCCAATAATTGCAAATCCAATCGTTCCTTCTGAGTCTTGTTTATTCACAGGATTGTTATCACAATAGCTGAACAGGTTCTTATTTAAGGATACGCTATCTGTTGAGATCGTGGGGACAGCGAGTGAATCAGCGTTTATGAATCTTCCCCATTCCGGATTGTAATACCTGCGCTTTAGATAATAAAGCTCCGTTTCAGTATCGAAAATATATCCGCGGTAACGAAGCGGATTGAGAGAATATAAGGCATGCGGATTAGTACCCGGGTTATCCAAAGGATTCCCCCAGGCATCGTAAGAATAACTGACCACCTTGTTCCCGGCCGAGTCAGATATTCCTATCACATCGCCCTGTGCATTCCTCAGGTAATAGTAGACTGTCCCGTTATATGTCACCGTCGCGGGACCAATAATATCATAAGTGAAATGAAGAGTGTCATTTCCGTTTGTAAGCTGCGTGAGCTTTCCGCCCGTATAGTAATATCTTGTAGTTCCGCCGGTTGTTGAAGTCTTCGAGATCCTAAGCCCGTCCGAGTCATAGCTGAAAGAAATTGTATTTGTGGTATTTGACATCCCTGCCAATTGACGACCATGCTCCCATGTATATTCCCAGGTCCCGTCATCAGTCAGGTTCCCCATACCGTCATAGGTCAGATCCTGGCCGTCATAATTCGTCAGAAGATCCGCCCAGCCATTTTCGTCGCTATACGTATAATCCGTAGTGCTTATCGGGGCCCCATATATCCAGGAGGTGAACGAGTATTCCTTTCTTGACAGGATATTCCCCCCGTTATCGTAGGTGTATGTCCAGATCCTGTTTGCCGCGTGGTTAAACTCACGCGTCAGCCTGTTCCTTCTGTCGTACAGGAAAGATAGGGTATGCGGCGAGCCAGAGTCTGTGACATCCGTGATCGATGTTATGTTGTCCCTTTCGTCAAAGGAGTACTCATACGCGTTAAACAGAG
>Ga0079305_1001799_pt1 | contig 24007 bp, 26 predicted proteins | sample LMS_cellobiose_e_FD_79183 | JGI IMG/M metagenome (GOLD analysis project Ga0079305, IMG submission 79183) | Rumen-fistulated moose microbial communities from Alaska, USA - LMS_cellobiose_enrichment | ecosystem: Host-associated > Mammals > Digestive system > Stomach > Rumen fluid ... | reverse complement strand
CATGGGGGAGTTCGGGGGACCATGGGTCGGTCCCCCGACGCCTTTTTCGCCATTTGTGGCGAGACAAATGGCGTATATGTCGCGGTTGTTTTGCTGAGCTTCGTACAACGAGCGGAGAAAGAACGTTTTGCATATAATACAAAGCCGATATCAAAGGGGCAGCACATTGCCTTCCCCTTGAGGGGTCGAGGAACGCAAGCGTTCCTCGGCAAAATCCTTCGGATTTTGCACCTTGATCAAAATAGTGACGGATGAGGTGGTGCTTTGTTCTGATGAGTGCTTTCTCTGCGAAGAAAGCGGCGGTTTATACATTCCGTAACACGACAAAGCCGATATCAGATGGGCGGCGCCACCGCATAGCGCGCAGCGGTATGCCGAGGTGAGCTTTGCTCAACTCGATTCATCAGCCGCCGGCAGCGCGTGCACGCTTCGCGTGCGCGACCCCTCAAGGGGAAAGCAATACGCTTTGTTCTGATGAGTGCTTTTTCTGCGAAGAAAGCGGCGGTTTATACATTCATTCTCACGGCAAAACCGATAAAAATAATCATTACAAAAAAAAGAAAACCGGCGCTTTCGCGCCGGTCTGTTTTGCCGTACGGTTTTCAGCTGAGTTTTGCTCCGTTGATCTTTATGCCGGGGCCCATCGTGGAAGCCACCACGCAGCTCTTTATATACTGACCTTTTGCTGCGGCGGGCTTTGCCTTGATGATAGCGCCAAGGAGAGTGTTGAAGTTCTCGATGAGCTTTTCAGAGCCGAAGGAAGCCTTTCCTATCGGGCAGTGGATTATGTTGGTCTTGTCGAGACGGTACTCGATCTTACCGGCTTTAGCCTCTTTGACTGCTTTCGCGATGTCGGGAGTGACGGTTCCGGCCTTGGGGTTAGGCATAAGGCCTTTCGGTCCGAGGACTTTACCGAGACGTCCGATAACGCCCATCATGTCGGGGGAAGCGATGACCACGTCGAAATCGAACCAGTTTTCTTTCTGGATCTTTTCAACGTATTCGGCTCCGCCGGCGTAATCGGCGCCTGCCTCGATGGCGGCATCCTTCTTATCGTCCTTGCAGAAAACGAGGGTGCGGACGGTCTTGCCCGTTCCGTTGGGGAGAACTACCGCGCCTCTGACCTGCTGGTCAGCATGACGGGAATCGACGCCGAGACGAACGTGGACTTCGATGGTCTCATCGAATTTTGCCTTTGCGGTCTGGCATATAACGCCGAACGCTTCATCGGTATCATAAAGCTTAGCCTTGTCGATAAGCTCGAGGCTTGCTCTGTAATTCTTGCTTCTCTTCATTGTATCGTTCTCCTTTCCCTATTATTCCTCGACAAGCACGCCCATGCTGCGGGCGGTGCCGGCTACCATGCTCATGGCGGTCTCTATGGAAGCCGCGTTAAGGTCGGGCATCTTCTGCTCCGCGATCTTTCTGAGCTGTTCCTTGGTAAGCGTTGCGACCTTGGTCTTGTTCGGGGTCGCGGAAGCGCTCTCGATACCGCACGCCTTCTTGATGAGGACGGCTGCGGGCGGAGTCTTGGTTATAAAGGAAAACGTTCTGTCGGCGTAGATGGTGATGACGACCGGGATGATGAGACCGATGTCCTTTTTCGTACGCTCGTTGAACTCTTTGGTGAAGTTAACTATGCTGACACCGTGCTGACCGAGTGCAGGTCCTACAGGGGGTCCGGGCATTGCCTTTCCGGCGGGTAATTGAAGCTTTACGAAAGCTATTGTCTTTTTTGCCATGATAATAAATCCTCCATGTGGTTGATATTTTCGGGATCATTCCCTCCCACTTGCACGGATCTTTGCCAGGCACGCGAAAGATCCGGATCTTCGATACGCTCCGGCGCACGGCAGACGATGACGACCTGCGCCGAAAGCGTGTCAGTTTTCAACTTTTTTTACCTTCGAAGCATCGAGCTCGATAGGCGTTTCTCTTCCGTGAAGAGAGGCGAGCACCTTTATTCTCTTCATATCGGGAGATATTTCCGTGATCACGGCGTTTTCGATGTAACCCGCGAGAGCACCTTCCGTCAGCTTGACTCTGTCTCCGATCTTGAGATCGAAGGACACGTGTTCGGATTCGATACCGAGATGTTCGATCTCCTCCGGAGTGAGCACCACCGGCTGGGATCCCGGACCCACAAAGCCCGTTACGCCTCTGGTGTTCCTGACAACGTGCCAGCTCTCTTCGTTCATGACCATCTTGACCATGACGTAGCTGGGATAAGCCTTTCTTTCCTCGACCTCACCCGTCGCGGGGTCTACGACCTTTTCGACCGGGATCTTTATGTCGTGGATAAGATGCTGAAGCTTTCTGTTTTCTACGAGTTTTTCGAGCGTCGCCGCGACGCGGTTCTCATAACCCGAATAGGTATGGATCACATACCACTGAGGTACGGAATTGTCCTGAAGCATCTTTGCTCTGACCTCAGTTTATGCTTCCGAGCAGACGCACGATCTCGCTGAGTCCGAGATCGAGCAGGCCGACGACTACGCCGGTCACCACGGTGACCACGAGAACGACGGCGGAATTCTTCATTACGTCCTTCCTGGAAGCCCAGGTGACCTTCTTCATTTCGCTTTTGTAATCTTTGAAGAAGTTTTTGATCCTCGTACCGAGCGGAAGCTTTCCTTTTTTGGATTTCTTTACGTCTGCCTTCTTGTCAGCGCCCTTTTTAACGGCCTTTTCATCCGTTTTACCGGCGTCGGCGCTTACCGCCTTTTTTGTTTCTTCAGCCATAACCGCAGTCCTTTCAAAAATTACTTCGATTCCTTGTGAAGCGTGTGCTTACGGCAGAAACGGCAGTACTTGTTCATTTCAAGTCTGTCAGGGTCGTTCTTCTTGTTCTTCATCGTGTCATAGTTTCTCTGCTTGCATTCGGTGCAAACAAGCGTAACTCTGACTCTGTTTTCAGCAGCCATTTTCGGCACCTCCGTTATTTTATCAATACAAAAAATGTATCTCCCTCAACGCGGTCAAAAAAAAAGACCTCAAGAGGTAGAGTTATTGTATCACCGCGTATATTTTTTGTCAAGTGTTTTTCGTGAAAAACGAAAAAATTTTCAGCATCGGGCGAAAAAAGCTTTATTTCAAGGAAAGCGCGCGCCCCGAAAGCCGTTTCTGCCGTCCCCGGGCGTTGACACCCGCGCGGGAAAGTGGTATCATTTTTCCGTAAAACACGAAGACGGGGAAAACGGATATGAAAGAACGGTACGTCACAAGCGAAAAAAGTGAAAAAGCGGAAGCCGAAAGCGTGCTCGCCGTCTTTGACCTTACCCACCCGGCGTATCTCGCCGCGGACGTCGTAAAGCTCGCCTTTCAGGCTTCGTTCGGCGGAGAGCATCTCGCTCCGTCGTTCTCTTCGGTAAAAGAAAGGATCGAAAAAGAGCGCGCGGATATCACGCGCCTCCCAGCCCGGTTTCCCGCCCTCGAGCACATAGGCTTCGGAGTTTCCCGAATGGATCTTTGCTCCGGCGCCGTGCGCGGCGTTTCGTCCGACGCTCTGGCGCGCATCTTCATATCATCCGCCGGGTATCTGTCGGGACGGTACGATAAGCAGGAAATGGAAAGGATCTTCAAAGCGTATATGTGCGCCGCCGCGGAAATGTTCCGTGCGGATCGCCTTCGCGGATGCCGCGACGATCTCGTCGGTTACATCGACAAATACGTTTCTCTCGGGATCCGTCCCGTATCTCATTCCGATCTGTACAAAAAGCTTTACGCGCCGTCGTACAGAGTCGTTTCATCGGCGTTTTTCCCTCTGCTCGGCATGATAAAGCGCGCGGAAGAGCTGATCGAAGCTGCGAAGGAAGAAAAAAGATGCCTCGTGATCGGGATTGACGGAAGAGCGGCTTCCGGAAAAACGACGTGCGCTTCCCTTCTGTCCGGAGCGCTCGGCGCGCCGGTCGTACGCGTGGACGATTTCTTCCTGCCCGGGCCGCTTCGTACTCCGGAAAGGTTCGCCTCGCCCGGAGGCAACGTACATTACGAAAGGTTCTTCGACGAGGTGATAAGACATGTCAAAAAACCCGAAAGCTTTTCATACGGCGTTTTCGACTGCTCGCGCATGGAGATAAGCCCGGAAAAAAAGACCGTTCCCGCGGGAAACGTGCGTATCATCGAGGGGGTATACTCGTTCCACCCGTATTTCGGCGATATTTACGATATAAAGCTGTTCATGTCGGTCACTCAAGCCGAACAGAAAAGAAGGATCCTGAAACGCGGCGGCGAGGAAAAGCTCGCAAGGTTCCAAAGCGAATGGATCCCTCTCGAGGAAGCGTATTTTTCATCGATAAACGCGGCAAAATAAACGCGAACCGTCATAACCGCGAAAGTCTTTTCATACGATGGTATCAAAATCCCGTTTTTATCCGGAGGTCGGTATGCATCGTACATCGAAAAGGCTTTTTTGTTTTTTGTTATCGCTCCTGCTCGCCGCGCCCGCGCCTTACGCCGCGGCTTACGACGAAAACGGCGAACTGTTCGTCTACGGCGAGTCATCCGTATACTACGAATGGGTGAAAGCCGTCGAGGCACAGGCGGATGACCCGCACGGCGTTTTTCCGAGGCTCGAAGACGTCGCCTCTTCCGTGCCGCCCGCCGACGGATACGCACAAACTTCGGGGTACGTGAACACAGTCACGGGCGACAGGGGCGACCTTTCGCTTGACTGCGCCTCCGCCATCCTCATCGATCAGAAGAGCGGAGCCGTCCTTTACGAAAAGGATCCCGACGAAAAGATGCCCATCGCCTCCGTCACGAAGGTAATGACGCTTCTTATCATAATGGAAGAAATAGATTCGGGGAATCTCGGTTACGACGATATCATAACGGTAGGCGAAAACGCCGCTTCCATGGGAGGCAGTCAGGCTTATCTCGAGGTCGGTGAAAAGATATCGTGCCGCGATCTTCTGAAAGCCGTAGTGGTATCATCCGCCAACGACGCCGCCGTGGCTTTCGCGGAGCATATTTCCGGAAGCGTGGAGGCGTTCACGGCGCGCATGAATAAAAAAGCCGCGGAGCTTTCCATGACGTCCACGACTTTTCTCAACGCCACCGGGCTCGACGACACGGACGTGAACGTCTCCTCGGCCCGTGACGTGGCGGCGATGTCTGCGGCGCTTTTATCCCATGAAGATATAACGCAGTTCACCACCATATGGATGGATTCCATAAGAGGCGGAAAATTCGGGCTCGTCAATACGAACAAGCTCGTCCGCTTTTTTCCCGGCGCAACGGGGCTGAAAACCGGATACACGTCACGCGCCGGCTTCTGCGTGTCCGCCTCGGCGAAAAAAGACGATCTTCATCTCATCGCCGTCGTTCTGAAAGGCGAGACGAGCGATAAGCGCTTTGCGGACGCTAAGACTCTATTGAATTACGGCTTTGCAAATTACGCGTGCTACGTTCCGAAGGTCGATATCCCGGATTCCGTAAAGGTCTGCGGCGGAAAAAAGCAGTCCGCGGCGCTTACCGCCGATCTTTCCGGTATACTCTGCAAAAAATCGGATATCCCGCGCATGACCTGCGGCGTCACCGCCGCTCAGGAGCTCGTCGCCCCGGTAGACAAGAATCAGGCGGCGGGAAGCGTGGTCATAAAGATCGGCGACGACGTAGTTTCCAGCCGCCCGATAGTTACGACCGAGGAGGTGGAAAAGCTGACCTTCGGCGATATCCTCCGGGAAATAGTCATACGGCTCGCGGGATAAAAAAGGGCTGTACCTGCGGCGCGGCGTGATAAAAAATTGATATATTCACGATCTTATGCTGTAATTCAGTTGCAAGGTAAATCGGGATCTGACGAGGTACTAAATTGCCCTTTTACCTACTATGGCTGAACTATTTGGTTGTTATATTGATGAGCTGTTTGGAAAAAGAGTAAAAACAGAACTGCACTTTGACCTCTGTACTGAACTGCCTTTCCCTGATGATACTGTTATGAGAGAGGTTTTATGCAACGGCAGAAAAATCATTAAAGTTAAACCAATCGGATAAACATCTCGCTTTTGCGTCAATTCCGACCTAATGACACAAAAATCCTGCTTGCGCAGGATTTTTCCTTATTCCTCTTCTATGTGTCCACTAATCTTGACAAGTTTTGTAGCAAACCGGCGTATTGAACTGATAGTTTAATAATTCAATTGAAAATCAACGATGCGGTTCTTGTGTTTTGCGAAGGATTTGATATAATTAAACCAGAACAAGCGCTTGTTACTTTAATTCTTAGGAGGAAACCATGAATATTAAATTGAGCGAGCAATTAAAAAAGCTCCGCAGAGAAAAAGGCAACACGCAGGAGGATCTGGCGAACCATCTCGGCATTTCCACCCAGGCGGTCTCCAAATGGGAGCGCGAGGAAGGATACCCGGATATAACGCTGCTGCCGGCTATCGCGTCCTATTACAACGTAAGCGTTGACGATCTTCTCGGCGTAGGAGAAATCGAAAAAGAGAAAAAGCTGAATGCGTACCGCGATAAAAACGCCGAACTGTTCCGCGACGGAAAAAGCCCGGAACAAGTGGCGCTGTGGAGAGAAGCTCAGAAGGAATTTCCGAACGATCTGTCAGTCATCCACGATCTGATGTACGCTTTATCCGCGGCTGATCAAAACGCTAACGCCGACGAGATAATCGCGTGCGGAGAGAGGATCTTAAATGAATCCACCGATCAGCATCTGCGCGGCGGCGCGATTCAATGCCTGTGCTTCACCTATTACTATGCCAAAAAAGACGCGGAATCGGCAAAGAAATACGCTAATATGGCAGGTAATTACGCTGTAACGGTCAATGAAATGATGCCGCTCATTCTGGAAGGAGATGAGGCTGTCCGGTATTGTCAGTCCAACGTTCAACATCTTTTTGATATGGTCGGATTAAACGTGCGTCTTATGTGTCATAAGGGCAATTATACGCCGAAAGAAAATATCAAGGCGTGTGAATTTATCATTCAATGTTTCGATCTGCTTTATCCGGACGGAAACTGCGGGTTTTATCACTGCCGGTATTCGGAGATTTATAAGAAAATGGCGGAAAGCTATCTGAAGCTAGGCGACGCGTCGAAGATGTTCGAGTGTCTTGATAAATCTGCGGATCACGCGATCAGATACGATACGCTGAAGAACGGAAAGTTTACCTCTTTCATCGTAAACAAAATCGACTTTTCTTCCATACACGCGGTCAAGGATTATACAGAGAATACTTCGGGCCTGCTTCTCAAATCCTTGAAAGGCGAGAAGTTCAAACAGTTTGAAACCGATCCCCGTATGGAGAGCTTGATTGAAAGGTTAAAGCCGGTGGCGATTCTTTGAGCTTTGCTTTACAAAAAAGTGTTGACATCGGTTCTGCCGCCTGTAGGTATCTATCTTTCAGCGGTTTTTGCGGATGATAGGCCAAAAAAATCAATCCCGGCCTTATAACACAATTCATAAAAAATACAAGCTGAGAAAAACGATCTGTTTTCGATCCTTTATCTCAGCTTGTTTTCTTTTTGACTGCGCACTTGCTCACCGCGCTGACGCGCGGTTAAATGCTTCCTTATGACGGTCGCTCTCTGCCGATTGTTTTTCAGAACAATCAGCATTGGCGTCAGCTTTCTTCCGCTTGTTTCACACCGATGCGCGGAGCTCCTCAAGGGTGCCGTTGTTCAGCACGTAGCCGTCGGCAAAGCCTATGGGGCCGCCCTTTTCGATATTCTCTATCTCGGCGCGGTCGCGCGATTCCGCCTCGGCGGCGGTAAGGGGACGAACGGGTCTTTTTGCGAGTCTTTCGTATCTGAGCGCCTTATCGCAGACGACGGCGACGACGAAAAGCCCGTCCCCGAACGCTTCCTTCAATATTTTGTATTCCGACCACGAATAGAGACCGTCGAGAACGACCCTGCCGTTTTCGGCGGCTTTTTTTATTCTGTCGGAAAGCAGAACGGCGAAGGCGCCCTGCCCGTACCGCTCTCTCAGCTCTTCTCTGACGGCTTTTTCGTTCTTTTCGTTCTTTTCGAGTCCTCTTTCCTCAAGGACGCTCATAGTCACGCCGCCGAAATATATCCTTTCGTATCCGCGGCTCTCGAATACAGATACAAGTTCGCTCTTTCCGGCGCCGCACATACCTACCACGGCGACGATCTTTTTGTCGTTAAGCTTCATGACCGATCCTTTCCCGCGTCACTCCGGCGGTCCGTTATTTCATATTCACGAGGCATTCCGTTATCTCGCATACGTACGTTTTGTGATAATCCCCGTTGTTATAATGCGTCTCGATTTCCGGAGAAATGAATTTTTCCGGATCGAAAAACGACGAATACAGTTTTTTGCCGACGAGGACGGTTTTCGCCTCGCCGCAGTATACCTTTTCTCCGTCGCGTATGAACGTAAGTCCCCCGGACAAAAGCTTGTCGGTATCCCTTCCGCTGGCTCTGCCGAAAAAGCCGAGCTCCTTTCTGTACTCGCCGCTTTCAAAAAAGGAAAGCGTGAGTATATCCGTTTTTTCCGCGAGAGAAAACGTATATCTCTGCGGTCTTACGTGGCAGTAAAACACGTTCTTTCCCCAAAGCACTCCGAGGGCGCCCCAGCTCGCGGTCATGGCGTTCGCCTTTCCGTCCGCGCACGCGCCTATGAGCATCCATCCCTCGCCTATCGCACCGAAGGGGTTCATATCAAGTTCTCTTACGTCTTTTTTAACAAACATTTCCGTCTCCTCCCGGATCCGCTATATATCCAAATGCTTTTTGACGCCGGCTTTATCGAGCACGACTCCCGCCGCAATAAAGAGCGCGGCGCTGACGATACCCTGAAACACGTTCATGACTCCCGCGGCGGCAGCCGAGGCAAGGCTCCCCGTGAGCACGGTGTCCGGAACAAGATATGTCAGAAACGTTACGGGTATTCCCAAGACGGAGGCGATAACGTTCCTTTTCGTGAGCATCCTGCCGCCCTTTGAAGAAAAAGGAAGCGTAAGAAGCGCTTTTGAAACGAACGTGAAAGCCGCGTAAAACGCGTAACCGGACGCGATATCTGCCGCCGCGCCGCCTATTGCCGCGGCGAAAAGCCCGTACGGGAACGGAAGCAGGCAAGCCGCCGCGTAAATAAACGCGTCGCCGAGATGGGCGTATCCCGTCTGAGATATGGGTATCCTGGGCAAAAAAGCTGTGGCGGTGAATATCACCGCGGCAAAAAGCGCGCAAAGCGAAAGACGTCTGATCCTCCCGTCCGCGCTTCCGGAGCCGCGGTGCCCGTTCTCTTTATTGCCGTTTTTATCTTTTTCGTTTTTCATTCGCAGACTTCCGTTCATTTTTGTTCTCTTCGCCCGTCAGCTTGTACAGAAGCGGCTCGAGGAGTACGCCCTCCCTCGCGGGATAATCGAATTTGTCCGAATATTCAATGACGTCATGAACAAAGCCGCAGGCTCTGCGGCAGGCGGTACCGGTGTCCTCGCCCCTGAGAAGTCCGCCCAGCAGCACCGATGCGAATATGTCGCCCGTGCCGGGATAGCTTTTCGGTACTCTCTCGTTCTCTATTATATCAAAGCGCCCGTGCTTTGCGGAATAACAGCAGGTCTTCACGCTGTGATCGGTATTTATGCCGGTGATCACCACCTCCGACGGACCGAGCGCGGCGAGGCGCTTTGCGATCTCTTCAAGCTCGCATACCGTCGCCCGTGACTGATCTTTGTAAGGCGTGTCGAGCAAAAAAAGCGCTTCTGTCACGTTGGGCGTTATCACGGTAGCCTTTTTTACGAGTTCTTTCATACCGTCGCGCATCACGTCGTCGTAGGTCGAATACAAAACGCCGTCGTCGCCCATAACGGGATCAACGAGCACCGTCTTCGTATCAAAAGCGTCCATCATATCGCACACGAGTCCGATCTGCTCCGCGCTTCCGAGAAAGCCGCTGTAAAACGCGTCGAAGGACGTGCCGAGCGTCAGCCAGTGCCTGTAATAATCCCCGATATACGGGGTAAAATCGAGAAAAGTATAGTTTTCGTAGCCTCCGGTGTGCGTTGAAAAGACCGCCGTGGGAACGGCGCAGGGCTGAACGCCCATCGCCGCGAGCGTCGGGAGTATCACGGAAAGCGAACATCTCCCGTATCCGGCAAGATCGTGAACGCATACCGCCTTCGGAGGAAGGCCGCGCGAATTTGTTTCGTTTTTCATATATTTCAGCGCGTTCAGCAGGTGATGAACGCTCCGTTCACATTTATCGTCTGTCCCGTGACGTAGGACGAACCGTCCGAGGCGAGGAAGCATATCACGCTCGCCGCTTCCTCCGGCGTTCCGAATCGCCCCATGGGTATGCCGGAAGCGATATCTTTCTTTTCTTCTTCGGAAAAGCAATCGTTCATCCGCGTGTCTATAACGCCGGGGCAAACGCAGTTCACCCTTACGCCGCTTGGCGCGAGTTCCTTTGCCGCCGCCCTGGAAAAGCCGATGAGCGCCGCCTTGGACGCGGAATACACGCTCTCGCAGGAGGAACCGCATACGCCCCAGACCGACGACACGTTCACTATCGAGCCGCTTTTTTTCGATATCATGCAGGGGACGATCGCTTTCGTCAGCATCATGGCGCTCTTCACATTGACGGCGAAGACAAAGTCCACGTCGCTTTCGGTCATATCCTGTATCATCCCGAAATGAGCCGTCCCGGCGTTGTTGACGAGCGCGTCGAAATCCCCGAAGTCGCTCATCGCCTTTCCGGCGAGCTTTTCGGCTTCTCCGGAAACGGACAGGTCCGCGCGGTACGCACGGCAGAACGTCTTTGAAGAAAGCTCCGCTTCGAGCTCTTCAGCCTCCCTTTCGGATTTATTGAACGAGAACGCCACGTTCCATCCGCCGTCGGCGAAAAATCTCGCCGCGCTCTTTCCGATCCCGGAGGACGCGCCGGTTATGAGAACGCTTTTTTTCTTACCGTCGTTTCTCATTCGTAAATGCTTCCTCCGTAAATATCGTACGCGCAGTATACGGGCATATCCTTCACAGTAAGCTTCTTGACGGATTCGCACCCCAGATCGTCGAACGCGATCACCTCGCAGGATGTTATCTTCTCTGAATAAAGGGCGCCCGCGCCGCCTATCGCGGCGAAATACACCGCGGAATTGTCAAGAAAGCTCCGGCGCGTTTTCGCGTCCCTTGCGCCCTTTCCTATTACCCCGGCAAGTCCCATGTCGAGCAGTCTCGGAGTAAACGCGTCCATGCGCGAGGAGGTGGTGGGTCCGCAGGAGCCGATAACCCTTCCGGGAGCCGCAAGGGTAGGTCCCGCGTAATATATCACGCTTCCCTTTATATCGAACGGAAGCTCTTTGTTTTCATCGAGAAGAGTAAATAGCCTCTTGTGCGCGGCGTCACGCGCCGTATAAACGATGCCGGACAATATCGCCGCATCTCCCGCGCGAAGGTCACGCGCCGCGCTTTTCAGATCTTCAAGACCGATCTTTACCGTGCGCATTCACCGCTCCTCCGGCGCCTGATAATAAGTATTTTCATAAGTATCTTCGGGAGTCCCGGAGCTTTCGGTACCATTCATCATATCAGCCGCGCTGTCGGCGACGCGCTGTATCATATCCGATATCTTCCCGAGTCTTTCGCGCATTTCGTCGGCGTCTCCTATGGCGTCGCGTATCTCGCCGGTATCGGGTATTTCGACGTTTTCGACGCGGGGCTCTTCTTCCTTGGAGCCGGACATCTCACGGAATATCCCGGCGAGCTTTTCGAGCGTTTCCGCCTTTTTGGCAACCGGCACGAGCTTTTCGCATATCTCGCCTATCCTCGTGATCCTGCCCGTAAGCTCGGAAGCCTTTTCCGTCTCGCCGCGCGTCATCTGCGCCGCCGATGAAGCGGCTTCCACGACCGAAGCAAGGCCGCGATTCATCTTCTCGCGCTCGTTTTTGACGGAAGCCTCCGCGTTTGCGATGATCTCTTCCTTTTCAGCCTCGTATCCGGCGCGAAGCTCTTCAACATTCTTTTCGTATTCGCCGAGCTTTCTTTCGCTCTCCTCGCGGATCGCCGCGACGGCTGTTTCTTTCTCGCCGCGGAGTTCTTCAAGAGCCTTTTCGTATTCGCCGAGCTTTCTTTCGCTTTCCTCGCGGATCGCCGCGACGGCTGTTTCTTTCTCGCCGCGGAGTTCTTCAAGAGCCTTTTCGTATTCGCCGAGTTTTCTTTCGCTCTCTTCGCGGATCGCCGCGACGGCTGTTTCTTTCTCGCCGCGGAGTTCTTCAAGAGCCTTTTCGTATTCACCGAGTTTCTTATCGCTCTCTTCACGAAGCGCCGCGACGGCTGTTTCTTTCTCGCCGCTGAGTTCTTCAAGAGCCTTTTCGTATTCGCCGAGCTTTCTTTCGCTTTCCTCGCGGATCGCCGCGACGGCTGTTTCCTTCTCGCCGCGGAGATCTTCAAGAGCCTTTTCGTATTCGCCGAGTTTCTTATCGCTCTCTTCACGGATCGCCGCGACGGCTGCTTCTTTCTCGCCGCGAAGTTCCTCTATGGTTTTCTCGTATTCGCCGAGTTTTTTATCGCTCTCCTCGCGGAGCTCTCCGACGGTCTTTTCGCTCTCGCCGCGAAGTTCTTCTATAGTCTTCTCGTATTCGCCGAGTTTTCTTTCATTTTCGCCGCGGAGATCTTCAAGAGCCTTTTCATATTCGCCGAGTTTCTTATCGCTCTCTTCACGAAGCGCCGCGACGGCTGTTTCCTTCTCGCCGCGAAGTTCTTCTATGGTTTTCTCGTATTCGCCGAGTTTTCTTTCATTTTCGCCGCGGAGATCTTCGAGAGCCTTTTCGTATTCGCCGCGTTTCTCTTCGAGCGTGATCTCATAACCGCCGCGAATCTCTTCGATGGTCTTTTCATATTCGCCGAGTTTTCTTTCGTTTTCGCCGCGGAGTTCTTCAACGGTCTTCCTGTAATCTTCTATCGTCTTCTTATAATCTTCGAGATTGTTTTCGCTGTCGCCGCGGACCTCCGCGATCCTTCTTTCGTTCTCTTCGCGGATCTCATCTATGATCTTTTCGTTCTCTTTCCGGAGCTCTTCGAGTCTGCCGTCGCATTCCGTGCGCTGATCCGCGAGCTTCTTCTCGTATTCCGCGCGCAGTTCTTCAAGCTTTTTTTCGGCTTCCACACGCTGCTCGCCGAGCTTTACGTCGCCCTCTCCGCGCAAAGACGCGTTTTCTTTCTTGAGCCATTCGACGGCTTTGATGTATTCCTCGTCTCTTTTCAGTATGTAATCGTTTACGTCCTTCTTGTTGTATCCGCTTATCGCACTTCTGAAAACGGGCTTTTCCATTGTATTTCTCCTTCCGGCGTCAGATGTATCGTTTCGCCGTCCCCGGCGGTCCGAACAGATTTCGTGATTGCGCCGGTGATCTTTATTTTTTGCGGCGGGAACCGACGCAAGGCGCAATTTGCGGCGCGAACACAAGTCACGATATATGCGAAACTCTTTTCGCGCTCGCCTCTTCTCTTACAGTATACCATAAATCGGTCCGCTTGTTAAGACCTTTTTTGATTTTATCCTTGACCGATATGTAAAAATATGATAGAATACCCGTAATATATGTGTTCGGAAAGAGCAGAAAGGGGCTCAGGGATGTTAAAGCGGTTCGTTATGTTCATAGTGACGCTCGCGGCGGTCTCCGCGATCTTCTGCGCCGCCTTTTTCTTCTCATACAGAACTTACACCGATACTGCTGAGATTCCGGACGGTCCTTTACGCGCGCAGTCGGAAAGCGGCGCGTCTCCCGCCCTCTCTCACGAAAACGACGGTCCGTCACCGTCGGTCGTATATCCGGGAAAATGATCCGCCGGGCGGCAGTGAGCCGTCCGCCCCGTTTTTCTTTTAGTTCATCAGCCCGTTTTGACGTTTTTATCACGTACGACACTTGACATTTCGGGCAATGTGTATTATACTGTACCAATGTGGCATACCAGAATTATCAGTAGTGTTTCCAATAATAATGCTTCGCCGTTGAAAGGACATTTGTATCAAAAATGAGCTTAAAGAACATTGAGAAAAAAGAAAACAACACCGTCGAACTCTCCGTCGCGGTATCTAAACAGGATTTTGACGCGGAAGTGATGCGCGTCTACAAAAAGAACGTTTCGAAGATATCCGTTCCCGGTTTCCGCAAAGGAAAGGCTCCCAAGAGCATAATCGAGAGAATGTACGGCAAGGGCGTCTTCTACGAAGAAGCCCTCGACAACCTTCTTCCGGGTCTTCTCAGAGACGCCGTTAAGGAAGCCGACATCGAGACCGTGGGCGATCCCTCGATAGATCTCGCCGATTCCGACGCGTTTGAAAAGGAAGAGATAGTCATAAAAGCCGTCTATCCCGTGTTCCCCGAGGCTGAGGTCTCCGATTACAAGGGCATAGAGGTCGAAAAGATCGTAAGGAGCGTTTCCGACGACGAAATAGATAACGTCGTGAACGCCGATCTCAAAAAGCATTCGAGGATAATCGAAGTCAGCGACCGCGCCGCCGCAAACGGCGACACCGTAAAGATCGACTACGTCGGCACCGTTGACGGCGCAGAGTTCGAAGGCGGAAAAGCCGAGAACCATTCCCTGAAGCTCGGAAGCGGCTCGTTCATACCCGGCTTTGAGGATCAGATCGTCGGACACAGCGTCGGCGACAGCTTTGACGTAAACGTGACCTTCCCAGAGGATTATCACGCAAAGGAGCTCGCCGGAAAGGCAGCCGTCTTCGCGGTCAAGCTCGGCGGCATCGAATATGAAGAGATCCCCGCGCTCGACGACGATTTCGTCAAGGACATCAGCGATTTTGACACGGTAGACGAATACACGGCGGACATCAAGGCAAATATAGAGAAGAGATACGCCGAGAACAGCAAGAACGACGTCGAGTCCAAGCTCGTCGAACAGGTCGTCGGCAAGATGAAATCCGACATACCGGAAGCCATGTTCAAGAGCGAGACCGACGCTCTCGCGGACGAATACGCGTCCAACTTCGCGCGTCAGGGCATATCCTTCGATATGTATCTCAAATATACCGGCATGACCGCGGATCAGTTCAAGGAACAGTTCAAGCCCCAGGCTGAGCGCAACGTGAAGGCGAGAGTCGCCCTCAGAGCGGTCGGTAAAGCAGAGGGACTGACGGCGACCGAGGAAGAGATCAACGACAAGTTCGCTTCCCTCGCCGAAAGCTATAAGACCACCGTTGAAGAGCTCAAGGGATTCGTTTCCGAAAAGCTTATCGTCAACGACATAGTCAACGAAAAGGCTCTCAAGCTCCTCGTCGACAACGCAGTCATCAAGGAAAAGACATACGAGGATTTCCTCGCCGAGCAGAAGAAGAAGGAAGAGGAAAAGAAAGAAGAGGAGAAAAAGAGCGATAAAGAGTGATAACGTGTGATCGGCTCACTTCTCCTTTCGGGCTCGCGGAGTTTTCCGCTCTGCCCGGCACCGCGGAGTTTTTCCGCACATAATCCATAAAGAAAGGCGGTGCCCGCGAAAGCGGGTCACCGAAATTTGAAATAATGCCGCTTATACCGACAGTAATCGAGCAAACAGGCAAAAGCGAACGCGCGTACGACATCTACTCCCGCCTTTTGAACGACAGGATCGTTTTTCTGGCGGACGAGGTAAACGACTACACCGCGTCTCTCGTGGTGGCGCAGCTGCTTTATCTTGAAGCTCAGGACAGGGAAAAGGATATTTCCCTCTACATCAACAGCCCCGGCGGTTCCATCAGTTCCGGCATGGCTATCTACGACACGATGAACTTCATCAAGTGCGACGTGTCCACGATATGCATAGGCATGGCGGCGAGCATGGGCGCTTTCCTGCTGGCGGCGGGAGCAAAGGGCAAGCGTTTCGCGCTTCCCAACTCCGAGATAATGATCCACCAGCCTCTCGGCGGAATGCAGGGTCAGGCGAGCGATATACAGATCCACGCGGATCACATCCTGCGGATCAAAAACAAGCTGAACTCCATCCTGTCGAGCGTCACGGGTCAGCCCCTCGACGTAATAATCAGGGATACCGACAGAGACAACTTCATGACTGCGGACGAGGCGATGAAATACGGCCTCATCGACAAGGTCATAGACAAAAGGCTCTGAAAGACCGGGGAGAAAAGAATAGGGAGAAATGTGCTTCGGCTTGCTTTTCTCTTGACTTTTCTCCCCCTTGTTTAAGGATCCGAAAAAATCGGTCAAATTATAATCATAATCTGAAAAGGAAGGATCTGCCGTGCCCGGCGCGGATTTTTATCCGAAAAGCGGGGAACGGCTTTGATATATCATGGCAACAACCGGATCGAAAAAAGTCCCGTGCTGTTCCTTCTGCAAAAAAAGCGCGAAGGAGGTCAGGACGCTCATTCCCGGACCCGACGAGGTCTATATCTGCAACAACTGCATAGGCGTGTGTCAGATGATCCTCGACAGCATGAACGAAAAGGCCGCCGATCCGTCGATGCTTTCGGCGAAAACTCTCCCTAAGCCCAGAGAGATAAAGGCGGTGCTCGACGAATACGTCATCGGGCAGGACAATGCAAAAAAAGCCCTTTCCGTAGCCGTATACAACCATTACAAGAGGATACTCACAAAGCCCGGAGCCTCCGCCGGCGCCGGAAAGGACGATCCGGAGCTTTCCAAGAGCAACGTGCTCCTTCTCGGTCCCACCGGCGTGGGAAAGACTTATCTTGCGCAGACGCTCGCCAAGACGCTCAAGGTCCCGTTCGCAATAGCGGACGCAACGACTCTGACCGAGGCGGGGTACGTGGGCGAGGACGTGGAAAACATCCTTCTGCGTCTTATCCAGGCCGCCGACTACGACGTGTCCCGCGCAGAAAAAGGCATAATCTATATCGACGAGATAGATAAGATATCGAGAAAATCCGAGAACCGCTCCATCACGAGAGACGTATCGGGCGAAGGCGTGCAGCAGGCTCTGCTGAAGATCCTCGAGGGCACCGTGGCAAACGTCCCTCCCCAGGGCGGCAGGAAGCATCCGAACCAGGAATTCATACAGATAAATACCTCGAACATCCTCTTCATCTGCGGCGGAGCCTTCGACGGCATCGACAAGATAATCGAAAAGCGCTGCGGTCATCAGACGATCGGATATTCGCAAACGGAGGACAAAAAGTCCGAGGAGGAAAAGAAGGCGGTATGCTCCCACGATCTCGTTAAATACGGTCTTATACCGGAGCTCGTGGGAAGGATCCCCGTCATCGTTTCTCTCGACGAGCTCGACGAGGACGCCATGGTCCGCATACTCACCGAGCCGAAGAATTCTCTCGTCCGCCAGTACAAAAAGCTTTTGAGCTTTGACGGCAAGGAGCTCTCCTTCACCGACGGAGCTCTCCGCGAGATCGCGCGTCTGGCGGAGGAAAGGAAGACGGGCGCCAGAGGACTCAGATCCATCATGGAGGAATTCATGCTGGACGTCATGTACGACGCTCCCGAAATGAACGACGTATCGGGCATCGTTATCACTGAAGAGACCGTCAGGGACAAAAAGACTCCTGATTACGTAAAAGGCGTCGCCGCTCCGCAGGATGTCCCGGCGATAGAAAAGCCGCGGAAGAAATAAACGCTCACGGAACACGCTGCGAGGAGAAAAAGAATGAAGGACAAGACTTCTCTTTCCGCTGAGGCAAGGCGGATAATCCGCATAAATTCACTGCTTCCGGCAAAGAAGCACCCATTCAACTCGCAGAATTCCGGCGGAAAATCGTACGCGCGCTGGCAATTCGAAAAGGGAAAGGACACGATCGTGCTTTTCCTTGAAAAATACACGGCAAAAGAGATGTTTTCCGGAAAGCGCGTGCTCGACATGGGCTGCGGAGCCGGAGGCAAGTCCATGTATTACGCCACCCTCGGCGCGTCTTGCGTCGTCGGCGCGGATATAGTACCGGATTACAAAGAGCAGTCCGCCGCCCTGGCGGAAAGCCTCGGACTTTCGGACAAATTCACGTTCGTGCTCTCAAGCGCCGACAGTATCCCGTATCCCGACAAGAGCTTTGACACCGTCATAATGAACGACTTCATGGAGCACGTGTCAGAGCCCGAGAAGGCTCTGCGTGAGGCTCTGCGGCTTTTGGACGACGGCGGCAGGATATACGTCAACTTTTCCCCGTACTATCATCCGTACGGCGCGCACCTCTGGGACGCGATAAGCATACCGTGGGTACACGTATTCTTTTCCGAAAAGGCGATGATCGAGGCGTATAAATACCTCATATCCTCCCTTCCCGACCGGGAATACCGGGAAAATCTGCGGATAACGCGAAGGGATGACGGGTCGGAATATCTCGGATACATAAACAAAATGACGATTGCGCGGTATTACGCCATGCTCGATTCCATGGGGATCGTTCCGGTGTATAAAAAGGAAGTGCCGCTGCGTCCCGTTTTCACGCCGCTCGCGCGGATGAAATCGCTGAAAGAAAAATTCGTGCGGATGGTCGTCACGGTAATAGAGAAAAAATAAAATCAAAAAAGCGGCAAACGGCGCAAATGATTGATTGAAGCCTCCGAAGGGGGGATTGGAGATTATTATGAGCAAGGCGGATCTGATATTCATCGAAAACTGCAGAGACATACTCACTAAGGGCGTATGGGACACGGACAGAAACGTTCGCCCCAGATGGCAGGACGGCTCTCCCGCCCATACGGTAAAGCTGTTCGGGATCACCAACAGATACGATCTCAGCGAGGAATTTCCCGTAATAACTCTGCGGCGTACCGCTCTCAAATCCTCTCTCGAGGAGCTGCTGTGGATATGGCAGAAGAAATCCAACAACGCGTTCGAGCTGAAAAGCGGGATATGGAACGCCTGGGCTGACGAAAACGGCTCCATCGGAAAGGCGTACGGATATCAGCTCGGGGTCAAGCATAAATATAAGGAAGGCATGTTCGACCAGGTGGACCGCGTTCTTTACGATCTGAAAAATCATCCCGAGAGCCGCAGGATCCTCACGAACATATATAATCACGCCGATCTTTCGGAAATGAATCTTTATCCCTGCGCTTACAGCGTGACCTTCAACGTATCGGGCAACGTGCTCAACGCCATACTCAATCAGCGCAGTCAGGATATGCTCGTTGCAAACAACTGGAACGTGTGCCAGTACGCGCTCCTCGTACATATGTTCGCGCACGTATCGGGTCTCGTCCCCGGGACTCTCCTGCACGTCATCGCCGACGCGCACATTTACGACAGACACGTTCCTATCGTAAAGGAACTCATAGAAAGAGAGCCTCTCCCCGCGCCGAAGCTCGTCGCGGACGAGAGCGTGACGGACTTTTACGCGTATACGAAGGACAGCTTCCGTCTCGAGGATTATAAATACCATCCCTTCGACATTAAAATCCCCGTTGCGGAATGAAAAGGAGGACCGGCGTATGAAAATGATCGCCGCCGTCGACGAAAAAGGCGGAATAGGAAAAAACGGCGGGCTTCTTTGTCATATTCCCTCGGATCTCAGATATTTTAAGGAAAAAACGCTGGGAAAGCCCGTTATAATGGGATACAACACGCTGCTCTCCCTGCCGCGCGGCGAGCCTCTGAAGGGCAGGATGAATCTGATCCTTTCATCGAGATGCTCCGCGGACGCGGTATCCGGCTTTGAAAACGCGAAGCTTTTCAGATCCGCAAAGTCGCTTTTCGACGCTCTCGGTGAAGAAGAAAAAAGCGAGGCGTTCGTTATCGGCGGCGCCTCGGTATACAGGCAGTTCATAAAATACTGTGACACGCTTTACGTCACGAGGATACTGAAAAGCTTTGACGCGGACGTATTCTTCCCGGACGTGGACGAAAAAGTCTGGTACGAGGCTGAAAAAAGCGGCGTCTTTACGGAAAACGGCATCCCGTTTTGCTTCATCGTATATAAAAGAAGATCGGCTCCTGAATCTTTTCCGGAGTGCGCGGAAGACGAAAACAACAATACTCTTTTTCATAAATAAAAGGACAGGGCAATATGAAAACCGGCTTTTCAAACGAAAAATACGTTGAGCTTCAATCTGAAAAAATACTTGAACGCATAAATCTTTTCGACAACAAGCTTTATCTCGAATTCGGGGGAAAGCTTTTCGACGATCTCCACGCATCGAGAGTGCTTCCGGGCTTTGAGCCGGACACGAAGGTGAAGCTTTTGCAGAAGCTGAAGGACAAAGCTGAAATAATCGTCATCATCAACGCCGGAGATATCGAAAGAAAGAAGATCCGCGCGGACTACGGCATCACCTACGATATGGACGTGCTCAGGCTCATCGACAACCTGCGCGGGATGGATATCTACGTCAGCTCGATAGTCATCACCCAGTATACCGGTCAGCCCTCCGCCGATATCTTCTGCAACAAGCTGAAGATGCGCGGCGAACGCGTATATTTCCACAAGAACATAAAGGGATATCCCAACGACGTGGACACCATCGTCAGCGACAACGGATACGGAGCAAACGATTTCATCGAGACCACCCGTCCTCTCGTCGTCGTTACGGCGCCCGGTCCCGGCAGCGGGAAGCTCGCCACCTGTCTTTCTCAGCTCTATCACGAGTACAAGCATCACGTAAAAGCCGGATACGCGAAATTCGAGACGTTCCCGATATGGAACCTTCCCCTTAAACATCCCGTGAACCTCGCGTACGAGGCGGCGACCGCCGACCTCAAAGACGTGAACATGATAGACCCGTATCATCTCGACAAATACGGCGTCACAGCGGTGAATTACAACAGAGACGTGGAAGCCTTTCCCGTTCTCAGGAATATAATATACAAGATCACCGGAAGCGAACTTTACGCCTCCCCCACCGACATGGGCGTGAACATGGCGGGATACTGCATAACCGACGACGAGGTGTGCCGCGCCGCCGCCAAGCAGGAGATAATCCGCCGCTCGTACAAGGCGTGGTGCGATTACAAGAACGGCGTGTCCGATATATCGGTGGCTCACAGGATAGATTCCCTCATGAAGGAAATGGGCATATCCTCGAGCGACCGTCCCGTGGTGAAAGCGGCAAAGGAAAAGCAGATAAAGTCATCATGCCCCTCCGTCGCCATCGAAATGCCCGACAAAAGGATCGTTACGGGCCGTCTCGGCGATCATATAAACGCTCCGGCGGCGGCTGTCATAAACGCCATAAAGTATCTTTCTGAGATAAACGATTCCCTCCACCTTATTTCGCCGGTCGTCCTCGAGCCGATAATGCAGCTCAAATCCACCGTTTTGAGCTCGTCCGGCTCCAAGCTCAACCTTGAAGAATCCCTCATAGCCCTCAGCATATGCGCCGCGACGAACCCCATGGTATCGCTGGCTCTGACAAAGCTCTCCATGCTCAGCGGACTTGAAGCTCATTCCACGACGATGCTGTCCCCCGCGGACGAAGCCGTCTTCCGCCGTCTCGGGATCAACGTTACCTGCGAGCCGGAATTTGAATCAAAGAATCTGTACATACATTGAAAAGCGCCGAAAAACGGCATATTTCCCGTGTTAAAAATTTATCCATATACAGTACGCGGATCACATCCGCGCGGAAAGGAAACGATATGAAAGTCAGAAAAGCAGTTATCCCCGCCGCCGGTCTCGGCACGAGGATGCTTCCCGCCGCGAAGGCGGTCCCGAAGGAAATGATGCCGATCGTCGATATGCCGGCGATCCAGTATCTCGTCGAGGAGGCGGTCGCCTCCGGCATAGAAGAGATACTTATCATAACCAACCGCGGCAAGGAAGCTATAGAGAATTATTTCGATTTTTCTCCCGAATACGAAGCCCGTCTTGAAGCGTCCGGGAAGACCGCCGTTCTCGAAAACCTTCATCGCATAGCCAATCTTGCGAACATCACGTTCATCCGTCAGAAGGAGGCAAAGGGTCTCGGACACGCCGTCTACAAGGCAAAGAGCTTTGTGGGAGACGAACCCTTCGTCGTTCTGTACGGTGACGATATAATCGAATCCGACGTTCCCACCTCGAAGAAAATGATCGAGCTTTACGAAAAGTATTCCCTGCCGGTGGTGGGAGTTCAGGAGGTTTCGAGAGAGCAGATCAAAAAATACTGCACCATGGACGCGAAAAAGATCGACGACAAGGTCTACGCCGTAAAGAACATGATCGAAAAGCCGAGAGAGGATCAGATAATAACTCAGCTCGCCATACTCGGAAGAGTCCTTCTCACGCCGGATATATTCGATATCCTCGAGAAGACGGCTCCCGGCGCGGGCGGAGAGATCCAGCTCACCGACGCCATGGCTCAGATCGCACGGACGAAGGGCGTCATCGCATACGAGTTCGACGGTATGCGCCACGATATGGGAAGCAAACTCGGATTCCTCATCGCAAACTGCTGCCTCGGCATAAAGAACAAGGAAGTCGGGGACGATTTCAGAGCATGGCTCAAGGATTTCGCCGCAAAGCTCTGAGACGACCCGAAAGGATCGAAAACGGTCCGAAAAAAATAAGACGATCGCTCTCCCCGGGACCCCTCCCGGGGACGGCGCGTAAATAGCACGAAAACAGGAGACCGAAATGAACACAACGGGTGAAAAAGTCCGTCCGTCGAAAGAGGAATACTACCTCGACATAGCCAGGACCGTCGCAAAAAGAAGCACCTGCCTGCGCCGCAATTTCGGCGCAATCATCGTAAAAAACGACATAATAATATCCACCGGTTACAACGGCGCTCCGAGAGGAAGGGAAAACTGTTCCGACCTCAAATACTGTCTCCGCGAAAAAATGCAGCTCCAGCGCGGTGAGAGATACGAGCTCTGCCGTTCCGTCCACGCCGAAGCGAACGCCATAATCGCCGCGAAAAGAGACGAGATGATCGGCTCCCGCCTGTATCTCGCGTGCATCGACGCAAAAACCGGCAAGGAAGTATACGACGCTTCCTGCTGCCTCATGTGCAAGAGGCTCGTGATAAACGCCGGCATCGCCGAGGTGGTCGTGCCGCGCGAAAATGAAAAAGGATTCGAAGTGCTCAGCGTAAACGACTGGATAACCTTTGACGACAGCCTCAGCGGCATATCCGGATATTGACGTCAAAAATGAAAAAGATCTGTTCTATTGCTGCGGTGCTCATCGCGCTCGCCGCGCTTTCCGGATGCGACGGACTCATTCCGGCGCGTTATGACGATTCCGGCGTGTTTATCATAAACGGTGAGCGTTACGCCGAATGCGCGGGTTCCGTATGCGCCGCATATATCGGAGAAAAATATTCCAGATGGAACGATATGGTGTTTTACCTGATACCCGGCTGCGACTCTGCGGAATATTTGACTCTTTCCCGTTCGGACGGAGGAAACGTATTCAAAAAGGAGTCTCTTCCGGAGCCCGTTCTTTCTGAAATAAACATCACGAAGGCGTATTTCTGCCGGGTCACCGAAACGAAGGTCATCGCAGAAAGCGAGCTTACCGACAGAGAGCTGATATCCGCGATGGTGGACGCCGTGACAAACGGCGAGGAGTGCGTCATGCCCGGCTCTTCGGAACTTACCAGAGAGATCAGGATCGCGTCGGAGGACTACCCGTTTTTGTATTACCGCCTTTCATACATGGAGGACACGAGAGCGGACGGTTATTTATACGACAGAGGCACCGGCAAATGCGTTTTCGTCGGCAAGACCTTCACGGATTACGCCGTCTGACAGAATACGTTTTTATGAAAATTCTCTTTATATGCACGGGAAACACGTGCAGGAGCCCCATGGCGCAGGCAATATTTGAAAAGATGTGCCGTGAAAAGGGGCTTGATATAAAATGCGATTCCGCCGGAGTGCGCGCGTCGTCATCCGGACATACGAATCCGAATTCCGTCGCCGCGCTGCGTGAGCTTTACGGCATCGAATTCGATCAGCCGCCCAAGCAGCTCACGGGCAAGCTCGCGGAAGGCAGCGATCTTATCATCGCCATGAACGCCGATATCGCCGCCTACGCCGTTCAGGCGTGCGGCGCTCCGCGGGAAAAGGTGTATCTCATGCCCTCTCCCATCTCCGACCCCTTCGGCGCGGGGATCGACGTTTACAAAAAATGCGCCGCGGAAATAGAAGGCGCCCTCGGCGTTCTTCTCGAGCGTCT
>Ga0079305_1001797_pt1 | contig 24070 bp, 22 predicted proteins | sample LMS_cellobiose_e_FD_79183 | JGI IMG/M metagenome (GOLD analysis project Ga0079305, IMG submission 79183) | Rumen-fistulated moose microbial communities from Alaska, USA - LMS_cellobiose_enrichment | ecosystem: Host-associated > Mammals > Digestive system > Stomach > Rumen fluid ... | reverse complement strand
TTGAAAGCGCCGTTTTCCGCCACGGAGCCCTTGTCGGAAAAAGTGACAGTCTGTTTCGGCGCATTCAGATAATAGGTGGAGAGGAACGCGTTGTACGGCTCGGATATGCCGAGAGAAATATACTCGGTGATTTCTTTTGCGTTATAGTCGATAGGATAATAGAAAGAGATCCCTCCGTTGTTTCTCTCCTCAGCAGTTACCGAATAGACGACCGCCGTTTCCACAATTTCGTACATCTTGGCAAACTCGTCGAAATCGCTTAGCGCGAGAAGCTTGGTAAAATCGAGAAAGTCGATCATATTCGAGCTTCCTTTGAAAACGCTGTCATATCCGAATTTTTCGCACCGTTTCGCGGCGGCGATCACCTTTGAAAAGGCGTTATCTTTCCCGACGTATTCCGACAGATCCCGTCCCAAGGCGTCAAGGCGTTCAAATATCGGATCCAGCCCCGACAGATCGATCACGGAGAGGGTGGAAATATCCGCTTTTTTGCTCTTTTCACATTTCGCCATAAAGGAATCGCAGATATCCTTGCCGATCTCCGTCGGATCCTCTTTTGACGAATACGACTCCACTACCGCTTTGTAGTCCCAGCCGCCGGAGGGTACAATCTCTTCGGAAGCGACCATGTAACGGGCAAAATCCTTTAAGTAGTTCGCCGTTTCGATGCTTGCCATCAGGCAGGCGTCAAAGCCGATAATTTCGAATTTGGTATAAAGTCCCGCGTTTTCAAACGCCGATTTCAATTCAGCGAGCGTCAGTGCGTCAAAGCTGTAATTTTCGTCAAAGCATACGCCCTTTGCGCTCCCGCCGCCGTGATCCCACAGGATCAGCATATTATTCTTCGTGTGATAGGTTTCCTGACCCCATTTGAGAAACTCGGAAAGCGTCTCGCTTTGACCCATGTTGAGTTGGAACAGCGTATCGAGCAGGACGAGCGCTCCGTTCTTGACTTCATATCTCTGCGCCGCCGTGCTGCTGATCCCGTGGGAGCGCCAGGTCTTGGCGCCGCCGGTCTGTATGACGATATTCAGATCGCCCGCATCTGCCGCGAGTATCTCGTCGATGTTTTTTCCGGCAAGCCCCTGTTTTGTCTCGAGGTTCGAGCCGCACATATAGATGAACAGCGTGCGTCCGTCGGTAAGCTCCGGCACGTCCGCCGTCGTCTGTGTTTCGGTATCGCTCTGCTCGCCCTTCGGCTTGCCGCAGGACGACAGCGTTGATACGAGCATTGAACAAAGCAGCAATAATAAGAGGATCTTCTTTACCATACCTGTTTTCCTTGCTTTTTAATCACGATTTTTATCTTAGGCTTTTATTGTATCATAACTTTGTGACAAAATCTATCTTTTTTTGAAGCCGACGATATTTGCAATGATGAAAGTGCAGCCGGTTATCGGCGTTCTTCGTCCGATAGCCGCCTTGTTATTTCGTATTTGCTGCGTTCAATGTGTAAATCATGCTCTTTCTTCTCGCCGGTAGGTGAAACAAGTGTCAGAACGGTGTCGCCGGCTCTTTTGAAATCGGCGTGGAGCATATAACCCTCGGCGCTGTCGTCATATCTTATCTCAACGTCGCTGTACTTTTCATCCGCAAGATACGCCGTGTAGGAATCATCGAATCGGTATTCTTCTCCGCTCCCTATGATCTCGGTATGATTACGAACCGTCGCTTATGCGGCTTTACGTTGCGGGCGGCGGAACGGTATGAGGATTTTCTCCGCACGCGCCGCGGAAAAAAGCTGTTTTTGGAGCTCGGCGTCGGGTACAACACCCCAGTCATCATAAAGTATCCGTTCCGGAACATGACCGCGAAGGATGAAAACGCGGCGTACGCCTGCGTGAACTACGGCGAGGCGGTCTGCCCCGAACAGATAAAGGAAAGATCGGTCTGCATAGACGGAGATATAGGCGAGGTGCTTGCAAGGCTGAAATAAAAGCCGAACGCGTCCGTATCGGCAGACAAGTCTGAAAAACGCGAAATATTCCCGGGATCATACTGGTTGACCCCGGGAATTTTTTCTGATAACCAAGCGGACGCTTTATATTTTCGAGAGTATCTCGCCTATCGGACCGTTTATCTCGAGATCCTTTTCAGGATCGAGTCTGTAAGCGAGATGCTCCTTGTTTATTATAACGAGGTGCTTTCCCCTGAAATACTCCACGTATGAAGCCGCGGGATAAACGCTCAGCGACGTGCCGCCGATGATGAGCGTGTCCGCGTTTCGTATGGCGTCGACGGCTTTTCTTACCGCGTATTCGGGAAGCTGTTCGCCGTAAAGCGTGACGTCGCACCTTATGACGCCTCCGCATTCACAGTGCGGAACGCGCTCGGAAGAGGTGAAGATGTGATCCGCGCCGTAAACCTTTCCGCATTTTGAGCAGTAGTTTCTCGAGGTGGTACCGTGGATCTCGTAAACGGTCCTGCTCCCGGCCTTCTGATGGAGCCCGTCGATGTTCTGCGTGACGACGGCTTTCAGCTTTCCTTCCTTTTCGAGCTTTGCGAGCGCGAAATGCGCCGCGTTCGGCTTTATGCCGCGCGTGTCGAGCTTCTGACGGTAGAATTCGAAGAATACCTCCGGCTCGTTTTCAAGGCAGTCGGCGCTGAGAAGATATTCGGGACGGTATCTTTCGAATTTCACGTCGTGCTGGTTGTAAAGCCCGTCCTTGCTCCTGAAATCCGGCACGCCGCTTTCCGTAGATACCCCCGCGCCGCCGAAAAACACGATACGCTCCGACTCGTTTATTATCTTTTTAAGCTTTGATATTTTTTCTTCAAGATCGCTCATATACCGTTTCCTCTTTGACCTTTTATTCTTCGCGGACGAGACAGAGCCTTACGACGGAGTGAGCCGGCACCGCGATATCCGGGAACTGCGAAGCGTCAAACGGTGCTTCGCGTATTTTTTCAGGCTCGTCGAAGGAATTGTGATCGTGAACGTCGCCGCACGTGACCGCGTCCGCGCGCAGCAGTTTCCATCCGGGAATGGAAAGCAGGACCTTTTTGTCCTCGTGAAGCGCCTTGTTCACGATGCTGACCGTCATTTCGGTTTCATCTTCCGAAACGGTGGCGACGGTATCGAGATATTCGTCTTTTCCGTGAGGAAAGACGTCGGTGAGATACTGACCGGTGTGCTCTTTGAAAAGCTTCATGACGTAATATGTCGGAGTCTTATAGAATCTCGGTCCGTCCGTCTCGAAAAGGCTCTGGAGAAGGTTTGAGATCTGCGTCTCCATCGCAAATTCGACTATATCCGAATTGCGGTAGAAAATGTGCATCGTCAGCGCGGCGAAGATGCCGTCGCGCATGGTCTGCGTCTGATTCTGATTGTTTGAAAACGTCGCCTGAGGATGCCACGCGCCCCATTCGTCAAAGCAGATCTTTGTGCCGCTGTTTTCCTTCGTATGTTCTCTGATCGTGACGCGGTGAAGATCTATGTCGTACTGATACCGTTCAAGCAGGGAGAGAAGAGCGTAATAGTTTTCGTCGGTATAGTCGACGTCTCCTCCGCACATCGCGCCGCCCTGCTTTGCTCCGCCGAGATAATGGTGTACCGAGAGGGCGTTCGGCGCGGTGTCGCGCTGGTTTCGCGTAATGTGATCGAGCGCTTTCCCGGTCCATCCGGGAAGCTTGTGGCGCATGGAGAGCCCGAGACCGATGAAATAGAGACGCGCTCTGTCATTTCTTAAAACAGTCTGATACCTCAGATAGGTCTGAGCGTAAGATATAGGATTGTTGTAATCTATGTGCCAGACGTTCTCATCCGTATTGCCGATGCCCCAATGCGTCACGCCGTACGGCTCTGGATGCCCGTTTTCTGCGCGCATCCTGCCGTATTTCGTATCGACGCCGCCGTTTACGTATTCATACCAGTCCAGAAATTCCTCGGGAGAACCGGTGGCGGTGTTCACCGTCATGACGGGCATGGCGCCGGTCAGCTCGCAGAAGCGCAGAAATTCATCCGTGCCGAAGTCGTTTCGCCAAACGGGATTCGCCGGATCGGCGATGGGATGGTATCTGTTTTCACGCACCTTGCCAACGCCGTTCTTCCAGTGATAGTGATCGGCGCAGCATCCGCCCGGCCATCTCATCGCGCCGACGCCCATTTCGCGGCAGGCTTCAATAACGTCGTTCCGTATCCCGTCCGTGTTCGGTATTCCGCTGTCTTTTCCGACCCATATACCGTCGTATATGACCTTTCCGAAGTATTCGAAAAACACCGAGTGTATCGTTTTCGAAACGAAAAACTTTTCTTTCTTTTCAGGCGATATTCCGTATTCCATATCGATCTCCGTTCCGCCCATCGGGGCTCAAACAATGTCTGCCCTTGTTCAAAAGCGCGTTTGTGTGCGTGACGCAAAAGCATATAATGCGTCATGCTTATTCTACCATGAAATGCGGCGGAACGCAAAGCGTTTTTTGATTTTTTTTCATAAAAGTCAGCCCCTCGGGACACTTGTGATAGAGCAGGTGTCCCGAAGGGCGGCTCAATAGTTGATTACTGTACGGTATAGCTTAACGCTATGCCGTTTCTTTATGGGTTTTGTTTCTCTCGGAAAGCAGGCGCTGAAAGTCCGCTTCAAGCTCTTCCGGTGCTGGAACGGTGATGATGCCGACGCCGAGGTAGTGGATATCAACCTGCTGAAAGCGTTTCCCGTTCTCGCGGTACGGCTCGTGAACGACGATCTTTTCGATAAATTCGTGTACGATCTCCGGCGTCAGTTCGGTAAAATCCGTGACCTTGCGCACCTTTGCGATGAACACTCCGACGTCATCGATCTGCTTTTGCTCACCGTTAAGCTCGGCTTCAAAGACTTCAATCTTCTTTTGAAGCTCCGACTTCTCAGCCTCGTATTTCCCATTCAGCAGGTCAAATTGCTCGTCGGAAATGCGACCGTTCGCGTTATCCTCGTATGCCAGGATAAACATCGCGTCAATATCCGCAACGCGCCGTTTCGCTTTTTCAAGATCGCGTTTCTTCTTGGCGAGATCCTTCTTTTGATCTGAAACGGATTTTTCAAGCATTCGCGCGGCGAATACCGTTTCATAGTCGCGGACATACCGGAAAACGCGCTTCATGCTCTCAAAAACAACGTCCCTGACCTGAATTTCGCGGATGAAGTGCCCGCTGCAAGCGGCCTTGTTCTTTCTTGAACTCGAGCAGGTAAACCAGTTTTGCTCCGGTTTGAAGTCTTTGGCGGTGCAGAAATACATTTTCGACCCGCAGTCGTTGCAGAACATCAGTCCGGAGAACATACTGACTTTGCCTTCGCGCGTCGGTCTTCGCTTGTTTGAGCGAAGTGACTTCACGAGAGTGAAGGTCTCCCGGTCGATGATGGCGGGATGCGTGTTTTCAAACACCTTCCAATCCTCTTCGGGAATGTTTACCTTCTTTTTGTTCTTGAAAGACTTCGTTGTGCTCCGGAAATTGACCGTGTCTCCGACGTACTCCCGACGCTCGAGGATATCCGCCACGCAGGTCTGTGACCACCTTCCGGGAACGTCCGGCGTTTTTCCGGTCTTGCGTTCACCTTTGCGCCAGTATTCCGTGGGCGTCGGTATCCCTTCCGCAGTAAGTTTCTCCGCGATTTTCACCGGACCGAGCCCGGAGATGCACATAGCAAAGATCCGTTTCACGATCTCGCCGGCTTCCTCGTCAATGATCCAGTGTCCGTCCTTACTGTCCGGGTCCTTCATATACCCGAACGGGGGATTCGTCGTCAGCGGCTTGCCGGACATCCCTTTGTTGCGGAACACGTTCCGTACTTTTTGGCTCGTGTTCTTGGCGTGCCATTCGTTGAACCAGTCCTGCATCGGAACGATATCGCTGAGTCCTTTTGCGGTGTCGATGTTGTCCATAATGGCGATATACCGTATCCCGAGGCGGTCGAAGTCCTCTTCGAGAAGCTGACCGACGACAAGGCGGTTTCTTCCGAGACGGGAATGATCCTTGACGATCAATGTGCCGATTTTGCCCTGCTCCGCAAGCTCCATGATCTCCATAAATCCCGGGCGGGCAAAGCTGACGCCAGACCATCCGTCGTCCTTAAATACGCGGATATTCTTGAACTTGTTTTCCTTCGCGTACTTTTCGAGAATCGATATTTGGTTTTTAATGCTGTTGCTCTCTCCCTCCGAATCGTCGTCGCGCGACAAGCGGCAGTAAAGAGCGGTGATTTTATTCGTATCCGACTTTGTTTTCACATATACTCCTTTCTTCGGGTCGGATGCGATATGGATCGCAGCAACGATATCATATCACATTCCGACCGAAACTTCAACGCTTTAAAGTGATGATTTGTATATTTTTCAGTCTTTTCCCGCAATACGTTCCGCCGTTTGCATAACGGTCTCGGAAGAAGCGCCGCCGAAGTGCGTTCGCGCCAGGATGACCGTATCTCCGAAATCCATATTGAAATCAAGTCCCGTAGGCACGCACATCTCGGCAAAATACCGTAACCGCGCCTCTTTTGTCATCTCGGCAAGTTTATCAAGGAAAGAATCGTACGCCCTGACGAGCGCGTCATCTTTATCCTCGATCTTCTCTCCGTTTTCGATTTTGTAGACTTTCATATTATCTGTCCCATCCTTTCTTCTTTTTTCTTTGCTGTTCGTCAAGTTGTTTTGCCTGTAAGATCATATTATCGATCTGCTCGCTGCCGAATATCTTCCGCAGGAGTGCATGATCCTTGTTCCTCTTTCGAAGCTCGCTGTTTACGTGCCGTAGGCCTTTGTTCTCTTCTTTCAGCCGGTTGACCTCGTATTTGAGCTTATCGCCCTCGCGCCATAATCTGCCGTTGTTGTCGATGACGCGGCTGTATTCGTTGCGAAGTTGAAAGAATCTAACGAGGATCGTCTTTACCAGCTCTTTCAGCGCCTTGATGACCGGATCGACGAATTTCGTTTTGTACGTTTTCGCCGTCATAAGCGCAGGCGGATCAGGCAGATTGTAATCCGGTGAAGACGCAAGATCCTTTTCAATCTCATCGAGCTTTCGCTCGCCGCTTTCCAAACCTCCGATCCTTTTGGAAAGAGATTGTGCAGTACGTTCGGAATCGTCGATCTCCTTTTTCAGCCCGTCGGCTTTCTCTGTGAGTTCCGCTACTTCTTCGGCGCGCATTTTCTTTTCGTATTCATAGACGGAAAGATGCTTTTCATGCGTGCCTTTATGCTCCCACTCGAAACCGTACCGTTCCATCACCTCGGCAAGCGCCTCTTTTTCCGATTGCACCCATTGGCTCCATTCCGTTTCTTCGCGGGTGCCGCCCTTGAAGCCCTGCATGGCAAGCGCCTGTTTCAGCGAGACGCGTGTATCAAGCCCGCGAGTGCTTCCGATCATATACGGGATGAAATCAATGTGCAGGTGCGGCGTGGATTCGTCCATGTGCAGGTGTGCGGAGAATACCCGCAGCTGCGGATTGCGCTCCTGAAATCCGGCATAGTATTCCTTGAGCGCCGCTTCCGCTTGTCCGCCGATCTCGGTATCAGCGCCGGTATCCTCCCGGTTGCCGATCTGAATGATGATCTCGTGGAACGGTTTTTCCTGCTTTCCGTTGACGATGTGCTCGTAGTAATCCGTGATGACTCGGTCGCTCCGTTTCTGCTTTGCGTTGTACCGCGCGAGCGCGTCGTCGAACAATTCGTGATAGACCGTCTTGATCTTTTCATTACAGAAATCCGTGTTCAGATGCGTGCGCTCGGGATCGGTATTCTTAGCGTTGAATTTCCTGCTGTTGTGGTTCGTCGAGCCTTTTCCGACCTCGACGCTGATCGTTCTTTTCAATAAATATCCTTCCTTTCTCCGCCGATAGGCGGTGTTGTCCCTCGTGGCACTTCCCGAGGGGTTCTGTTACTCTTGCCAAGAGTAACGCAAAAGCACTTTTGACAACCTGCGGTCATCAAAAGCGCATTGCGCTCTGCGAGGCGGCTTACCGCTGCGGAAAATCAGCGCCCAGCGGGCGCACATTTTCTCTTGCGGTCAGGGCTCCGCCCTCGACGACCGCGGTCGTCTTCCCGGCAGAGCAGGTTTTTCGGAAAAACCTCCATGCACCCCGCAAAACTTTGGCAATAAAGTGATGCCAAATTGGCTCAGCTTTTCTGCCTGTGAGCCAAATCCGCCGCTTTTGGCTCAGATTTGGCAGTAGAATACTGTCGTGCGGTGACGGTAACGGTATATCTCACAATTACCGTCACTCCCGTCACCGCCGTCACCGTGGGGGTCAAAAGTGACAGTCAGTCCGATCTTCCTTTCGTTGATCTGGGGTCATATTTGACAGTCACTTCCCGCAAGGTGGGCGCAATATTCTAAAATGCGTTTTTTGAAAAGTGGGGGCAGTTATTCAATAACTGGTTTTGCCCTTTTATCTGAACCGCGTTCCTGCCCGAGTGTTTCTCCTGCGTCGCTTCGCTCTCTCCCACGTCGTCGCAAATTATGCCTCTATCGCTTTCGCGCAATCGCAAAAGCTCATCCGGCTCGTTGCTCCTCCTTTCCCCAAAAAGTCTTCAACTTTTCGGGGACCCCAATTTTGAGGTCATGGCAAAGTCATATCTCATTCAGACGGTCATCGGTTTTCAAAGAACAAAAAAGGAGCCGTTGCACAGAAACACTAAAAGGCGAGACAACTACCTCGCTTTAAAAAGTGTGTCTATGTAACGGCTCTTGTTAGGAGTCCGGGATCACTTATGGCTTGCATCCCCGCCCGTGATCCCAGGCAGATGGGATGTGTGCGGCGATTACGAGTCCGGGGTTCTCGAAAAGTCGTCAGACTTTTTGGGGTGGCAATCTTGCCGCCGCGTTGTCGGGCGTAAAGCCCGCAAATATGTTGACACCGATATTCAGTTTTCGTGGCTTTCCCGCACAAAGCGACAAAATCACAGATATCATTATACAGAACGTTTGTTCGTTTGTCGAGAGGTAAAATCAAAATAACGCGTCAATTTTCTCGGTTGTCGGTGTTTGCCGACAATTGACTTTTGACAAAACTTAATTTACTTTGATTTTTTCTGCGATCGGCTTTACGGAATTATTTGCAAATTAAAGTTCGGTTGTTTGTAAATAATGACTCGATGTACTTGAAAATTCGTCGATTTTATGCTATACTGCCAAATAAGATTTATATGGTGGAAGTTATAGCAGGCGCAGTTTCCTCTCGGGAAAACGCGGCCATATTTTTCTTGCCGAGAACTAGGCGAAAGGAGATAAAGATGAGAACCGATTTCAAAAAGAACGCCGCCGTCGCCCTCTTCTTTGCCTCCTTTATGTTTTTGCAGTTTGTGATCCTGCGTATGGGCAATCAGGCGGGATGCGGATTTCTACCCGACGGACAGCAGGAAAACGTATATATTTTCCTGCAGGTCTTTGTGATCGGCGGCATCGCGCTTCACATTGTCCTGAGTTCCGCCTTGAAAACAGGCCGCGCCTTAAAGATCATATCTGCGGTTGCGCTTACTGTTTGCGGCGTCTGCTCGGCGTATATGCTTTTTGCACCTATCGATTCTGCGCTTTATCTTATCGTCACGTTTATCTCGGTGTTTTGCCTCGGTTTTACTGGAGGTAAAGTTTACCTTGGAATGTCGAATTATTACGCGGCGGGGATCCGCGTCGGAATTTGCATGGGCGTTGGATACTCTACGGCTCTTTTGCTTCAGTTCCTGCTGCAATTACAGTGGCTTATCAAGCCCGCCATCGCTGTTGTGGCGATTGGGGCGTTCGCGGCGCTTTGTACGCTCTTTTTGCACGAAAAGCCGAATGCTGAAACACCAAGCGAACAAACGCACCCTGTTTTTTCAAAAAAGATTTTGTCGGCATGCGTGATCGCGGCGGCACTTCTCTTGTTCACGGCGTTTTACAACGGGCATATCCACCACCTGCAGGTCGAGTCCGGCTACAAGGAATATAATGTTTACACCTGGCCACGGCTTTTGATGATCCCCGGAATGTTAGTATTCGGTTTGATCGGTGATTATAAAAAAGGCAAATTATTGCCGCTTGTCGCCTTGTGCTTTTCGGTGGTCGCGTTTCTCAACGCCGTGCTTGCCGGAAAGGCAAATATGTACCGGCTGAATATGAGTTTGTACTATATCGCCCTGTCCGCCGCCGTTTCGTATTATAATCTGACGTTCTGGAAGCTCGCACTGGGGACGAAATATCCGGCAATATGGTCTGTTGCGGGGCGCGTGATCGATAGCGTTATCGTTATCCCGCTTTGCCTCGTTTCGCTTACTGAAGCGTCGGCGGGTGTCGTGCTTTCGCTCAACATTGCCGCGCTCGTCGCTATTATTATCGTGATGGCGCTGAACGGCGACTTCAATCTTTCACAGCGCCAGACGGTTTCAGAAAAGATCCCTGACGTGACAATCTCGGAGGATGAAGCGTTGTCTTTCGTCGCAGAACATTACAAGCTTACCCCATCGGAGATCAGGGTCTTCCGCTTCCTCGTTCTAACAGAGGATAAGCAAGCCGCAATCGCGGAAAAGTTATCCGTAAAGCTCCGGACGGTGCAGGCGAACGTTACGTCGATTTACCGCAAGACCGGAGTGGCGACCCGGTCTGGTCTTTTACAGATTTATCACGACATACAAAAGTAAACATAACCGATTTCAACCTCTCCTTCTCCTTGAAGGGGAGGTTTTTGCGCTCCGGAGGCAATATGCGTAAACCCGCATATTGCCTTCGGGCGTTTTGCGTAAAGCCGTAATTGACCGATTGAAAACGCGTCTGTATAGTAGTATAAGGAAAATTATAAATAAAAACAAAATCGAAAGGAACAGGAAAACTATGAAAAAGATTATCGTTTTGCTCTTGATCTCCGTGCTTGTGCTTACGCTTGCTTCGTGCTCACAGACCGCGAATACCGGATCGACGGAAAACACCAAAAATCAGGACCCGACGATTAGTGAGCCTGCGGGATCGGACACGGAAAAGGAAACGACGTCTCAATCCCTGCCCGACGGTTATTACAATGTCGGCGACTTCACCGTTTTCGTCCCGGAGGGGTGGACGGCGATCCCCGTTCCCGATCGCGACGACCCGTCGAAGATTCTGACGAATGATATTCAGCTTGCAAAAGACGCGGTTTACAACGAAGTTTCAAACACGTGGAATACCGACGACGGAGTAAGCTTCTACGTCACGTTACTTGGGCAGGAGGATTATGAACGCGCTCCCGAGGGAAGAGATTATTACGCAAAGGATTTCGCCGTGACGGATATGGAAGACGTGACGATCGGCGAACTGACGTGGCACGGCTTTTCGGTCAGCCCAATCGGCGCTCCGGTCTATATGATGTGGGCGGCGCGTGTCGACGGCGTCGGCGGTTACTATACCTCTATCAGCACCGCTTACGGAATGTCCCTTGAGGACGCCGACCTTCAAGCGATACTCGGAAGCTTGAAATAATACAAAATAGGAGACGAACTCAAATGAAAAAGGTTATCGCTTTACTTCTGATCCTGACCCTCGCGCTCAGTCTCGCCGCCTGCGGCGAGGGCGATAAAACGGAAACGAATCAAACCGGGAATCAGACCGATTCTGTCTCTGAAAAAACCGTGACGGACATCGCCCCAAATGATAATGAGATCGTGATCGGCGGCAAGACCGTCAAGCTCACATACGAGTCACACCACGGGGATATGTACTTCAAGGAAAACGTTGTCGATATCGAAAAAAACACCTACGGCGCGGCGTGTGATCTCAGTTGCCGCTCCGACGACGGCGTGTCGTTTGTGATCCATATCGTGTATTTTGAGGGCAAAAGCATCGACGAGGTGATGAGCGGTTCGGAGAATAATCTTACAGACAAGACCGTGGGCGGTCTGGAGTACCGCTATTTCGAATACGACGAAAACGGCACGCAGGGGCATACGTATGTTTATACTTTTGAAGGAACGACCTACACGATCAGTTTTGTGTCAAACTTTGATATGACCTCGCTCGAATCGGCGTTCCTTTCAAACGTGCGTTTTGAAAAAGAGTAATTACAAGGAGCGAACCGGAAAATAAATATGAAAAACAGAAAAAATTATTTGGCGGCTGTTCTCGCCGTCGCTCTCACGATAGGACTTTGCGCCTGCGGCGCGCAGACGACTACACCTGATCATTCTTCCTTCATCACCGGAAACGAGGCCGGAAACAGCAGCGAGACAAGCCCTTCCGGTTTCGTTTCAATATCCGGAGATGTTACGGAGTCGGGAGACAAACCCACGACTTCCGCAGAAACGTCAGCTCCCATCCCTGACTTTTCCACCCTGAACATCCGCCCCGCCGCGTGGGAAAACGTGGAATGGGAGAATTATTCGAGCACCTATTTCACTTTGCAGATCCCGAAGGGATGGAACGTGCAGTGGCAGGGCGACGCGAATCAGATGCAGTGGATGGCGACCTCCCCGGACAACACCGTCGGGATATCGAATATGGATCACGCCTATGCGTGCAAGGATGCGCGCGCTCAAGATTTTCTCGGATTCGCCGTTTCCATGACGGGCGGCACGGTGCAGGAGTTTTTTGAAGCGACCTTTCAAAACAGTGCCGAATATTTCACCGTGAAAAATTCCTGTGTGCCGGACAACATCGATCTGATACGACAGGTCAGACCATACGATTCGATCAAGGATTATCAGTCTCTTTACGCCGTGTTTAAGGACGACAACGTGGAAGGCGAAGGGATCTACTCGGCGGTCGTAATGGATTCACAGGACGTCTGGTTCAACGGTCTGAACTACGGAGCGTGGGAAGTCAACTGCATCCTCACACAGTGGGCTCCCCAGGGGGACCTTGTCAACTGGGCGCCGGTCATCGCACATATCGCGCAGTCCTTCAATTATACCGATACCTACATCCGTCAGTGGCAGTCTATCGCGCAGAGTGCGCTTACGCCCTATACCGGTCTTTCCGATACCGACCCCGTTATGGAAGCGTTTGAAGAGAGAAGCAAGTCGGACACCATTATTCAAGAAAAGCGTTCGGATATGATCGGAGAATACGAACGCGTTTACGATAATGATTCCGGCAATATTTACCGCGCATACAACGGATTTTTGGACGATATCGGCGACCAGAGCCGGTTCACACCCATAACGGACAGCCAGTATACGGAAGGCTACGTAGGGTGGATAGATAAGGATTGACGGGTATTTTTAAGAATTCCCAAGAAAGGAAGTTCGTGAATATGAAAGAAAACGGCAAGCAAAATTTTATGCCGCTTTATCTGTTCTTTGGGTCGATACTGGCACTCATCGTTTTGCCGAAACTTTTGATGACCCTGATGATGCTTGGAACGGGCAAGGCGCTGTCCGCATTTCAAAGCGGTTTGTGCTGTTACGTCGGTTACGCCGTAGGAGGAGCGCTGTTTTATTTCGCGCTCTCGGTCAACAGAAAGCCCCTGAAGGCGGTAAAAGATATTCTTTTCGGCGGGCTGGGTCTGCTTGCGATAAAGCAGGTCTTTTTCCTCGCGCACAACTTCGGACCCTTGAGTACGACGCAAATGAGCACGCCCGCGCTGGTGGCGGATATCGTCCTTCTCGTGCTGGAGGCGATGCTCTTTGCTTATCTGCTGTTTGTGTGGGTAATTGCGATCCGGGACGGAGAAGACAGCCTCGGAATCGGGAAAAGATTTTTGCTTGCCCTCAAGGGGATAAAGGAAATCCTTCTCTGCGCCGTTATTTACGGTGTGCTCAACTTCGGCGGCGGCTTCCTTTCGGATATGCTTCTCACAGGGCTCGGAAAGAGCCGGTCGGTGACGGCGTTTTTTGTAAAACTGACGCTGCTTGCGTTTATCATCTTTGCGGCGTTTTGCCCGGCGATCTACTTAATGCAAAAGAAAGCGGACGGTCTGCTTGCGCTCGGAGAAGGTGAGAAACCGGAAGAAGCGCCGGGCGATCCGGAAAGCGGCGCAAATGATCATGCTTCAAAAGAAGTAAAAAGGCTTTTCCCGATATCGGTGCTGATAAGTATCGGAGCGGCTCTTTTGACGGTGATCATACTGAATGTGATTCCGTTCTTTTTCGTGTCAAGCAGAAGCGCCGCCGTGCTGAACAGTCTCGGCTCCGGTATGGCGGACAGCTTCAACTACGCCGCCAAGCGAGACTATCTGATGGCGTTGAAGTCGGTCGATAAGGCGCAGGCGCTGCCAAACGCGTGGAAAGCGTATCTTGACGGCGACCCCGAGGCGGCAAAAGCGGCGTACGAACTTGGCAGGAATCTTTCCATGGCGGAACTTTTGTACTATTACACCTTAGCGGAAAATCCGGCAAAGGCGGAAGGACAAATCGCGCCGGACGTCACCACCGCTCTTCGTTCCCACGAAGGGGACGAGGTGTGGTATTTCGGCTATCTGGATATTCTCTCAAAAAAGGATACTCTCACCGAGACCGAGCGGCAGGAAAAGAAACGTGTCATTATGGAGCTCGCGGCGGGAAACCGGTTCAATTGCGCGGCAATCCTCCCCTCGGAGCTGACACGATCCGAGAGAGACGAGGTCTCCGCCAACCTCGGCGCTTACGACACCATATCGGAAAACTACGCCGACATGATCGGAGTATGGGAGATCCTTGAGCTTTGCGTCGAGCGGGACGGGGTCGATAATGAAGTCGCGTCCCGCCTACTGGAACTTGCCAAGGAGTATCCGGCAAGTGAAGAGATACGGGAGCTTGTATATTCGGTCATACTCGATTGCCTGAAGGACTATAAAACCAACAGTAAATACGTTTATTACGTATATGAAAGGTCTTCCGCCAACAATATAGTGCTGGGGCTGATCGACGCCGCGAATGAGAAGAAGGAATCCTTTGCGTTGGGCGAGCTTGCGATCCGTGCCGCGCAGCAGTTTATGCTATATAATCATTCTTTGGATTACTCACTCCAAAATTCGATCCGTGAAAAGACCTATCCCGTCATCCTGAATTTCGACAAGCTCTTTGAAAAAGAGCTCAAAAGGGACGACTCCCTCTCCGACGGTGAAAAGACGGACGTATGGAGCGCCCATTACCTTGACATGGCGCAGGTCATGACAGATATGGAATACTCAGAGGAGCTTCAGGAGTATCTGGAAAACGCGCTGAAGACTGTATCGGATGAAAGAATAGAAAGTTTGCTCGGCGCGGTTGCTCTGAAAAATTCCGATTTTGACACTGCGCTTCCTATCCTCGAAAAAGAGTACGAGGCGGACAAGGACGATCTCGAACTTACGATGGAGCTTGCAATACTGTATTTCAGAAAGGGAGAAATCACGAAATCCCTTGAGAAAGCGGTGAGCTTCACCGAGGGTATGCTTGCCCCCGGAGTTCTGGAGGAAAAACCGCAGCTGGGAACGGATTTCACCGCCCTTGTGGCTACCTATATAACCGGCGACAAGTCGGTCTTGGATAAGAGTTACGGCAAACACTGCGCCTATGAAGCGTTTACGGACGAACAAAAGGAGATCGTGGAAAGATCCGTTCTCCTTTCGAAAATGCTCGACTGCGAATACCGCTACCAGTTCAAGCTGTTTGGTTATATCACGGAAACGGGCGGCGACGAGGGCTACCGCGAGATGGAGAAGGACGCCCTCGCGTTGACCGAGGACTATCCGCTCCTTTCGACAGGCTATTACCTCGCGGGCAGGATACTGGGTCATTACGCCCGGGGATTCCGTGATGACGAGGCGGGCAGAAAAGCCCAGCTTGAGCTGATAGATCTCGATCGCGCTGTCGAGCTTTATGAAAAATGCCTGAGCTTTGAGGACGACCAGCCAGCGGTACTGTATTCCCTCGCCCTCACCCTCGATCACTTGGAACGGTACGAGGAAGCGCTGGAGGCGTGCGACAGGGCGATAGATCACGGATATTACGATTCTTGGTATGCCCGTTGGGGCGATGAATATCACGGCTGGGGAATACTGGAACATACGGAAAATCTCAGAAACAATATCAAATATAAGCTGGATCAAAACAGATAAAGAACAGGAGGTCATCAAATGATATTCATAGCTGTACTGATGCTCGTAACGGCTCTTTTGGGCATGATCCTGTTTGATATGCAGATCCTGTTCGGGATCCTCATGATCCTGTGCGCCGCGGGAGTGCTGATAAACGAGCTTGTGCTGAAAAAGAAGATACAAAAGAATTATATCAGATACATGATTTTCGGCGCTTTGACGGCGGCATTTCTGGTCTGCGCCCTGCTGCCCGGATCGAGATTGGCAGGCGTACCGGCGGCTGATGCGAACCATACCGCTTCTGTCGTTGGGGATCCGGCGGTTTCCGATGAGGATGCCGGTCATCTCAAAGCCGCGCGGGAGTATGTCGGGAGCGGGGAATACGACTCCGCGGAAAGGGAGCTCAATTCATTATCGGAGGAAGCGAAAAGAACGGAGGATTATTATCTTCTGTATTCCGATATCAGGACGGGCAAAAAAGGATTCGACGAAGTCGTCGATCCGTCTTTTCTGAGATTTTTGATGGACGGGGTCAGAGATCATCCCGAAAGTCTCCTGCTCAACTACAAGACCGGAATAGCGGCATACGCGATAAACAGGTATATCATAGCGGAGAGTTACCTTTCGAGAGCCTATGAACTCGCTCCCGAGGACGACCCGTATACGCCCTACGCCCTCGCCGCGGTGTATAAGCAATTGGGCGAAGACGAATACGCGTACGCGTTTATGACGATCGCCGAAAAGAACGGGATGCTGTCCTCCGGAGAATGCGGCGGAGAGGGACTTGTCGACTGGTATAACGGTTTCAAAAAAGAACTGAAAGAAAAGGAGGCGGCAAAATGAAAAGATCGACTGCATATCGCATGATCTTAAAAATATCGGTGGGCATTCTCGTGTGTGCGCTGTCGTTTGTCCCGGGCGCGACCACGGTGTTTGCGGACTCTGTCATGGACGCAGGCAGAGCCTTCGGCGTGTACAATTCGCCAAATCAACCCTCGTCCTCCTCCACGACCAATAACAGCGACTGGTCCCCGAAGTTCGGCGACTTCTACGACGCGTTCAAGGAGATAAAGAATCTGGTCACCGGCGGCGGTAAGACGGAGTCCGGGAATCCCGCTCCCGCGGGAGTCGCTCCCACCGTCGGAAACGGAGTGGAAGCGGTCGGCGGAAGGGTCGCTTCCGGAGTCAACCGGATGACGGGAGCGGCGGAAAACTTCGACCGGATCACCGAAGGCGGATCCCGTTTCGATTCTCCGACGGCGGATCTTTTGATAGACAGAGTACCCGCGGCGGTCAATTTCTCGTCGAGCGTCACGGGCGAAAACGCCTCGGGTCTGGTCGGCGGCTACGTTCAGGATCTGACTGACAGGGTAGACCCGAACACCGTCAACAATTACACCCGTAACGCGGGATGGGTAAAGACGACCGACAGCTGGCTCCGCAGTACGGGCTCATTCGGCATTACCGACGAGACGAGTGAATATCCGGAGGCCGTCAAGATCTACAACAGAGACGGCGCGGACGCGTATCAGAAATATGTGACCGACAAGATCAGAAACGACCCCGACTATCTCGCCGCGAAGAAAAAGGGCGACGCCGCGAGAAGATCCGCGTCGAGGAACACGCTGAACTCGTATTACCGACGCACTTACAGTTCCAATACCAAGGGACTTGAGGGCGGTCCGAACGAAAAGCCGAACATCTACCTCTATCCCGAAACATGCACGGACGTGAGAGTCGCGCTTCGTCATCCGGATCAGATCACGGTCTCGATTCCCGAATACCCGGCAGACGGCTGGAGGGTGACGGCATATCCGAACGGAAATCTGACGAGTGCCGACGGGAAAGAATACGGATATCTTTTCTACGAGTCCGAAATACCGGATTTCTCATTCCAATATGAAAACGCTTTTTATCTTCCTGCAGAAGATCGGGAGGAAACGTTTGAGAGAATATTGACACTTTACGGCTTGAACGAAACCGAAAAAGCGGACTTCAGGGAATACTGGTGCGAAAGACTTCCCGCCGGCAAGGATTATTATATGTACCCCCAGATCAATGAAGCCTGCGATCTTGTATCGCCCCTGGAGATCACTCCCGCGCCGGACAGTGTTTTCAGGCTGTGGTTCGTTTATAAGGAAGCGGACGGCGAGAACCCGGCCATAAAAGAGCCCGCACCGGAGCGTTTTGTCCGTGACGGATTTGCGGTTGTGGAATGGGGCGGCATGGTGTGGTAACGCTGCCCGGCTTGATTGAGGCTTGATTGAATAATACAACAGTGTGAGTTTTTCCAAAAACAATAAAACAAATCAAAAAAATGCAATCCATTCGACCGAATTGCTGGTGATGATTGCTGAATGCTTTAATTATGAAAAATGCGGCGGGATCGTATGGTCCCGCCGCTGTGCAGTGTGTAATTCTATTTTACGGTGTAGCCTCCGCCTCGATCATCAGTTTGACGCCGAGCCGGAAGCCGCAGGAGAACGCTTCAATCTCTGCCGTGGCGTTCATTTCTCTTATCGCCGAGGCATATTTTTCAAACAGTTCGGCTTGCTCGGGGGATAATGCGTCATTCAACCTTTCCTGATCCTTTGCCGCAATGCGAAGCAGGTTTTTGTATTCTTTATTTCTTTCAAGGAATTCTTCGACCGGATGGACGTTCCCGTACCACATATTTTCGAGTAATTTCATGCGAACACCACCTCGCTTTTCACAATCTCTTCGGCGCGGTTGCGGATGGAGTTCATACGGCATATCCATTCCATCTGATCGGTGGCTTTTAATTGTTCGGTTACACCCTCAGCCTGTTTCATTTGCTCGACCAGCTGAGAAAACAGTTCTTCTGCCTGCCGGTCAACCTCTTCGATCTGCTCTTTCAGCTTGCCCGACAGCATAAGCCCCGAATAGATGACCCGCTTATGGTTACGCAGATAATCGTGATACAATATCCCGAATCTGCCGACCTTGGGCGCCTCCGACGCTTCAAGACAGGGATAATAGTAGTCGCCTACCAGTTCATACTTCAATCCGGTTCTTTCGTCTGTAATGTACTTTTCCATTTGCAGTGACCTCCAAATTGATTTTAGATTTCACTACGATCCATTCGCATCAAACCCTCAAACAAACCGCAAGGGACACCTGCTCTATCGCAAGTGTCCCTCCGCACGTTTTTTCAAACCGCGCCTTTTGGGGGGCAGAAGCGGCTTTGCAACGGTAAAAAATGAAAAATCGTGAATTATTTTAGTATATGTAAAAGATAAATGCATCATATCTTGAATTTAATGATCAGATATGATAGAATGTTATCAAAGGTAACGTTGCCGAAAAACAAAAAAGAACTTCACTTAAGAAGTTCTTAATGCACACGATGTGCGGTTGGTCAAGCCAACGATTTGAGTAAACTTTTATTTGAACTCACAGCGCAATTTTGTAGGGATATCAAAACTGCGCATATATAGTACACCATTTTCAGGAGGATGTCAAGATGAGCGGACAAAAAATCAAAAAAAATTATTATCTTGGATTGGATATCGGTACTGATTCGATCGGTTATGCCGTTACGAACGACAGATACGATTTGTTGAAATACCACAGCGTGCCCGCATGGGGTGTACATATTTTCGATGAAGCAAGTCTGAACGAAGAACGCAGAATGCATCGTACCGCAAGACGGAGACTTGATCGCCGTCAGCAGAGGGTATCGCTGCTTCAGGAATTGTTTGCGCACGAGATTGCAGCCGTCGATCCGCACTTTTTCCTGCGGCTTCGTGAAAGCACGCTTTACAGAACTGAAGCCGGAGAAAAATTTACGCTCTTTAATGATAACGGCTGCACGGACGCCGAATATTACGCTCAATATCCTACTATCCATCACCTGATATGTGATCTTATGGACGATCCGCGTCCGCACGATGTACGGCTGGTTTACCTCGCTTGTGCATGGCTCGTTTCTCACCGCGGACATTTCCTCAGCAATATAGATAAGAACAATCTGTCGGATTTGAAAGATTTTTCCGGAGTTTACGGAACTTTTTGCAGTTACTTCAAAGAAAGGGAATATGCGTATCCTTGGAGCGGCGCCGACGTGAATAATATAGGCGAGACGCTCAAAAAGAGGATCGGAGTCAGTGCGAAAGAAAAAGAACTGACGACGGTTCTTATCGGCGGGAAAAAAGCGTCAAAAACGCCACAAGAGGATTTTCCGTTCAGCCAGGCGGCAATCATAAAACTGCTTTCCGGCGGTACATGCAAGCTCAAGGATCTCTTCGGAGAACGTGAGGAGTATGCGGAACTCGGGTCGTTTTCTCTTGACGCCGGCGACGACAAACTCGAGGAGATATCGGCGAACATCGGCGACGATTTTGAGTTGATTACCGTGCTTCGCGGAGTGTATGATTGGGCTGTCCTTACGGACGTTCTCGGAGATGCTCAAACGATCTCTCAGGCCAAAGTACAGACTTATGATATACATAAGACCGATCTGGCACTGCTTAAGCGCATCATAAAAAAATACTGCCCGGAAAAATATGACGAGATGTTCCGGGCGACAGATAAGGATAATTATTCTGCGTATTCCTATCATACGGACGATAAAGACGCGGCGTCTTTGAAACGTAAAGGAAAGGAAGACTTTTCAAAATACGTTCTTTCCGTGATCAAAGACGTCGTTCCGGAGAAATCAGACGCCGCGGAAGTGGAGGATATGCGCGCTCGTCTTTCTCTGAGAACGTTTATGCCAAAGCAGAGAGACGGAGACAACAGAGTTATACCGCATCAACTGTATTGGTTTGAACTCAGTGAGATCTTGAAAAAAGCGCAGGGATACCTTCCGTTCCTTTTACAAAAAGACGAGAACGGACTGAGCACCGCAGAAAAAATACAGTCGATCTTTTTGTTCCGCGTCCCGTATTTTGTCGGACCCCTTAACATGGCTTCCGAACACGCCTGGGCGGTACGCAAACCGGGAAAGATTTATCCGTGGAATTTTGAGAAAATGGTAGATTCATCGAATCGTACTTGACTTTTTTCATGAGCGGATCGCCGCCTTATGAAAAACGCACGGTTTTGCCTCCTTACAGAGTTCGCTTGCTGCGGCGGATCGCCGCCATACGGCCAAGGTCGCCGTTTTTGATCTCGCGGTCAAGGGCGGCGACGATCTTTTCCTTGCGGGCGAGGAAATCCGGTCCTGAAAGATTGACGCCGGAGATCGTGTGGTGGGTGATGAACGAGCAGTCGCAGGTCAGATTCTCCACGAAGAGCTTCAACTCCTCCAGCATTTCCTTTTCGGAGAGCGGGTCGAACTCTCCGCGTTCGGCTTCATCCAAAAGCGGCGTTCCCGGAAAGAGAGTCAGACCGCCGGTGCCGACGAGCATCGGCTTGCATTGGTTGAAGATTTTTGCGGAACCTATCGCGTGTTCGCGGCTGTGGGACTTGCCCGCAACGCCGTTTAAGAACGTCATCCAGTAGTCGATACCGGCTTCCTCAAGCTTATGACATTGTTCGAGGATATCGGCGGCGTGATAGCCCTTGTTGATACGGTCCAGCGTCCAATCGTCGCCGCTCTCCACGCCGAGGGATATCTCCCGCACGCCCAGCTCCTTCATTTTCTTCAGCTCTTCGACGGTCTTGTTTTTGATGTCCGTCACACGCGTTGCGGCGTAGATATACTCGATCTTCGGGAGATACTTGTTGATCATCACAAGGATCGGCTCGAGTTTTTCATATGTCAGCGCCAGCGGATTTGCCGAAAGCAGTTGGATCGTCCGGGCATCCGGATCGCATCCGGCAAGCTCCTTCAGATCTTCCTCGATACATTCCATGGGCGACATACGGAAGGGCACATCCTTGTACATGGTGCAGAACTTGCATCTGTTATGCGTGCAGCCCTGGGTGATCTCCAAAAGCGGCCAGGTGGGCCAGTAGGGGTTTCTGTATACGGTTCCTGTAAAATGCATTGTTATCTCTCCTTACAGCTCTGTCACGAAGTCTTCGATCGGCATCCGCTTGAAATGCCAGGCGTTGGGCTTCGACTTTTCGGACGGATAGCCCATGGCGAACATCATGACGGGAATGATGTTTTCCGGCAGATCAAACACCTGTTTTGCCGTCAGCGCGTCGAACCCGCGCAGCCATACGCTGTGAACGCCAAGATCCTCCGCCTCATACATCATCGTCGTGGCGGCGATACTCGCGTCTTGCTCGCCGGAGTTGTAATTACGGAACATCCGGTCGTGGGGTGCTTTCCACACGGTATTCAGATCGTAGCACACGAGGATCATCAGGGGCGCGTTGTAGTGGAACGGCGTCACCGTTTTCGCTTTCGCCAGCGCTTCGGGACTGTGCAGGACGTAAAAGCGCTGCGGCTGATAGTTGCAGGCGGTGGGCACGATCCGCCCTGCCTCCAGTATTTTGTCAAGCTTCTCCTGCTCCACCGGACGGGGATCGAAGAAACGCTCCGAGTATCTGTTTTTCGCAAGTTCAAGAAAATCCATATCCAATTCTCCTTTTTGGTTTTGATTTCGCACTTATTTTACGCATTTGCCTTGACTTTTTCAATATACAGAAGTATAATATAGTCAGGAATCATTACAGAATTGCAGTTTTGTAAAAAGAGGCGCGGTATGGCGGAGATCACAAAAAACTGGATCGCAGATAAAATGCGGGAGCTGATGAAGCATAAGCCCATCGAAAAGATCCGCGTGACCGAGATATGCGAGGCGGCGGATATCGAGCGCCCGACGTTTTATTATCATTTCAAGGATAAATACGATCTTGTTGCGTGGATGTTTACCTCCGACGCCGCCGGCACCGACGTTCTGTCCGTCCGCTCCGCCGCCGAAGGGCTCAACAAAATGAAGCGGGAGATCCTCTTTTACAGGCGCGCGTATGAGGATCAGTCGCAAAACGCGCTGTGGCGGTATATGATCGAATATTTCGTCAGCCGGTATTCCGATCTCGCGAAAGAAAAGCTGGGCGTCGATACGCTCGACACTCAGCTTGCCTACAGCATCCGGTTTTATTGTACGGGTTCCGTCGGCATGACGCGGGAATGGGTTCTGAACGACAACATCACCTCCGCCGAGACGGCGGTGAAAATGATGTTCTCTTCCATGCCGGAGAATATGAGGCGCGTTCTGTTCGGCGGCGCCGTTAGTCAAACGCGGCAGGAAAACAAGTAATATGTTAGGAAAACGATCCCGACAAATCGGGATTTAAGGAGGTAAGACAATGCCACAGCATGATTACGGCGAAGAGGATCTGAAAGCGGCGGGGGAGTTTAGGGATATTATCCACAAAGAGGCTCTGGAGATCGTCAGAAAAACATATCCCGAGGCGGACAAGGTCTTTGACCGATATCCCGTCGAAGCGTATTTCGAGGATGTCTGGGAGTACCCTGGCAAATGGTATTACTACGTCGCCGTGCCGCAAGGTGCCGGAGGACGGGAAAGCCTGATTCGTACGATTGTCCGCGACACGAAGGAGTATTACCGGACGGGAACAATACCTCCGCAGTATGGTCCGCATCAAACGTGTTGAACAATTCTGTTTTTCGAAATGATAACGATCCCGACAAATCGGGATTTGCGGGTTTGATTATATGAAACGTTTTTTCAATTTGTTCGGGAAAATCAAATCTTTTGAGATCGTCACGCTTCATACGAGCGGGATGCGCCACGTGACAGATTATGAGATCGTGAAAAGCGGCGACGAAGCGGAAGTGTCTCAATATGCCGTCGGATACAGAGACGGTGAAAAAGTGCGTCAGCTTGAAAAACGTGCCGTATGCTCTGCGGAATATGTGCTGAAGCTGATGAACAAATGCCGTCTGCTGTCGTGGGACGGATTTCACGGAAAACGCCCAAAAGGTGTCAAGGACGGCACGAATTTTATTCTCAAAGCGACCGTGAACGAAGGGAAAGAGATTTACGCGACCGGGTCGCAGAGGTTTCCACGGCATTACGGCGATTTCAGGGACGGACTCCGTGAAATACTGAACAACAAATAATGCCGACAAGCCTGGATTTGCGGAGGTGATACAAGTGGAAAACAAAGTAGTTACAGTTGGACGATGGCGTTATTCAGAACCAGCTCAAACATCCGACGAAAACGGTCAACTTGTCATTTTTTCAAAGTCATCTGTTGCTCCCGCTGAAATTTTT
>Ga0079305_1001789_pt1 | contig 24233 bp, 22 predicted proteins | sample LMS_cellobiose_e_FD_79183 | JGI IMG/M metagenome (GOLD analysis project Ga0079305, IMG submission 79183) | Rumen-fistulated moose microbial communities from Alaska, USA - LMS_cellobiose_enrichment | ecosystem: Host-associated > Mammals > Digestive system > Stomach > Rumen fluid ... | reverse complement strand
TGCCGAGAGCGCGTCAGGGAAGTCTCCGCCACTTGCGACGATGATCTTATCGAATTCCGTGATTCCCTTCTTCTCTTTCAGATGATCTGCCGCCGCGATAGCAGTGTCATATCTGTTCGGTCCCGCGAGCCTTATGATCTCGTTGTCCGGGACCGGATCGGGCTTTTTGATCAAAACGTCCGTCGCATTGGTCATGCCGTCCGCCTCGACTATCTTCGAGTTCGCGTAGCCGAGCTTTCCTCCCACTGGAAGTACGATCCCGAGCGGCAGTTCGATCGTTATGCCGGACATGGTGAACACTCCGGTCTTTTTGCCTTTGGCGGACACTACCGTGTTCTCTCCGCTGAAGATTATCTTGCCGGCGCTATCGGCCCGGATCCCGATCCCGTTATATCCGTGATCAGTGATCGCGGTGTCGCCTTTGGCGTTGGCTGTCACGTTTCCTCCGCTCACAGTGATATCGGCGGTCTGGCTGTATATGCCTGCCAGAATGCCCTCAGCCGTAACAGTTGTACTGTCGCCGCTGATGTTGACCGGGCCTGCTGAGTGTATTCCCGCGCTGTTCACTGCAGCAGCCTCCGCAGGAGCAGGCGCGCTCCCTCCGATGGCCTCGACTGTTCCGCCGCTTATCTCGATCAAAGCTTCGGACGGCTCTCTGGTATATATGCCTGCGCTGAGGTTTTCGGGCACGCCGACGTCTCCCGCCTGAGCTTTCACCGTTCCGTCTTTGACCCTGATCGTGTTAAGGCTGTAGATGCCCATGCTGCCGCTTTCGTAGCCGCTCTGAGTCACACCTTTAGCCACCGCATTGACCGTGCCGCCCGCCGCATCGATCAGGATGCCGTTTCTGCTGTACGAGTAGATCCCCATACTGTTTTGGCCCGCAGCCCCGGCCATCGCGTTCACGGTTCCCGTTCCGCTTATGGTAAGGCTTCTGCCCTCTACCCAGAAGTAGCTGTTCTCTGCGATACCATAGCTGGCTGAGGCGCCGTCCGCGCCTGAAGTGTTCACGCTGCCTGAGTTCTCGATGGCAAGACCTCCTATCACACTTATTCCGTAACTGTACTGAGCCGCGCCACCGTTCAGATCGATGTCGCCATCGCAGATCAGCGTCATCTGACCCAGTGAATTACCGCAGATCCCGTAACTGCATGGATAGAGATAAGCAGAGGGAACGCCTCCTGTGAATGCAGCAGAAGCTCCATCTGCGACTTCCACTGTTACGCCGCAATAATTCAGTGTTTCTAAGTTATATACATCCAGGGGATCGCCTATTAAAAGGCCGGCAGACCATTCTCTCGCGGTATTTCCTCCCGTGACAAAAGAGGCGCCTCCGGTAAACTTGATGGTGAAGTCTTCTGTTCCGGAATACACTATCCCACCGTCCGCTTCGGTGTTGCTTCCGATCTTGGTGCTGTCCTTACCGACGATGGTCGCGGCGTTCAATGTCAGGGTGTTGGTCTCAGCATCATAGCTGGCCGAGCCGCCCGAAGTGACGTCAACTCCGTCGATAACAGTAAGGTCCGCCGCATTCGCGCTGGTGACCTGCTCTCCCGCGATCCAGAGGTCGTAGGGAGTTGCCGGGGGCGCGGTGTATTTTGCGTTGAAATACTTAAGCTGGTTAACATCCCCATTTGCGAATGGCATCGGGTTGCTTCCGTCAGCGTTGTTGGAAGCGACAGCCGTCACATTCTCTCCGAAAACGCAGGCGGACTTTGAAACGCCCAAGGCTCTCTGTGAATACTGAGCATTGGAAACACCGACGGTCAGTTCGTCCTTATATACTGCAAGAGAACTGGCCCACAACCCGTAACTGTTGTAACCAACTCCTCCCTTGACCGTGACCGTACCGCCGTTTATCGTGACCGCTCCACCGTAATAGCCATAGCTCCAGCTCGAAGATTGCCCGCCGATGACAGAAACCGTGCCGCTGTTAACGATGAACCCATCTTTGGTTATCAAACCGTATGAATGGCCTTTTTTGGTGCTTGTGCCACCTGTAACGGATACGGTTCCTTCATCGACATCGATCGTCAGCGTTTTCGCCATAATGCCGGCTGTTGCAGGCTCGCTGCTGTAATTCTTCGTTGTGGTCCCTCCTGAAACCGTCAGGCTGCCACTCCCGTTAATGGTGAGTGCGCCTGTTGATATGATGCCGGGATTAAATAGATTATTATCTGCAGCAATTACTGTGTTGATTCCGTTCAGAGTTATGGTAAGCTCATCCAGCTTGCTGAAGATCGCTCCATATTCATCACCCTGAACGGCCATGAACAGGTCGGATACATCTTCGTTATGGCCCGTACCATCAGAAGTATATCCGTCCAGCGTGAGCGTTGACGTGTCCGGATCGAAGGCCCAGCCGGGACCGGAAAGACTGGCATCGGTCACCTGCACGTCCCCGATCCAGAGGGGGTATTCGGTGACGGGGGTTGCATTTTCCTTGCTCCGGATCTCGACTGCGTCAACGAACAGATAGCCCTGGTCCCTTCCGCTGCAATGGCGGATGGCGATGTAGACATTCTCCATACCGACGTAAGCGCTGAGGTCCGCTGTGTAACGCGTGTATGTCGTTGTGGGCACGATATCTTCCGCGCCGGAAATACAGGTCATATCAGAGATATCCGCGCTCGTACCTGCCCAGAGCTGGAAACGTTCCTCAAAGGAATCGTGGGATTTACGGGCGTACAATGACAACTCAAGGATATGATTCGCTGAATATCCGGAGAGGTTCACCGCGGGAGATACGGCCCAGTTGTTCACCGTACCATTTGAATTGTATTTGGACATGATAAAGCCGGTGCCCTCGTATGCCGGACCGATGGTGCCGCCGTTGACCAGACTCCTCCAATTGTTCCCGTCGCCGTCCGCATCCACAAAGGTCCAGCCTTCCTCCTCCGGGTCGGATTCAAAATAGAAGCCCCGGACAAGGGTGCCGGCAGGGTCTTCATCCGCAAACGCCGCCATTGGCAGCAGGCTCCCGACCATGAGGACAGCCAGCAATAAGCCGAGGATCCTTCTTGTTTTTCTCTTCATAAAAGCACCTCTTTTCCGAAAGATTGCGTTTCTAGCAGTTTACTCGCTTTTATCTATTTCTATTTATTATGATACCCTATATCCCGCTTTAACCGCAAGAATTATCGCACAATTGTCGCCGGTTTACGCCGCTTTTCCCGCTTGGAACAGACGCATCGGTGTGTTAAAATATCTTTGACAACAAACCATAAAGAGCACGCGAGAGACAAGCTCTGTGACCGTGCAGCAACCTGCCCCCGGGTAAGGTGCTAAAGCTTGGACGATGGGACGTCATACCGTATCCGATGATCAAAGATCCCATCGTCACGATGGGATCTTTTAAGTGCTCTTTTTCTCATGTTCATGCGGGGCATGACGTTACCGACCCGCGGAAAGGAGCACACCGATGAAAAACGACCTTTTGATCCACATCCCCCACTCTTCCCTTTACATCCCGGAGGATTACCGGAAGACCGCCCTGATAAGCCCGGACGAGCTCGAAGAGGAGAACCAATTCATGCGGGACTCGGGCGTCAGGGAACTGGTACCGGAGGCTTTGATGGAAAACGCGCTGATCTTCCCGTACTCCAGGCTGTACTGCGACGTCGAGAGGTTCCGCGACGGATCGGAGCCCATGGACGCCCGGGGCATGGGATATATATACACGCGCGACAGCAGAGGCCGCGAGATCTTCAGGCCGGACGCGGCGCACAGGGCGGAGGTCGACCGCGTCTACGAGGCGCACCACCGGGAGCTGGACGAACGCGTGTCGGCTATCATTTCGGAGTTCGGGAGCTGCCTGATCATCGACCTGCATTCTTACAGCGACGAGGCGGTGGACAGGCTCTTCGGGTATACCGGCTGTCCGGACGTATGCATAGGCCTGGACGCTTCATCGGCGGGGAGCGCCAGGTGCCGCCGCGTCATCTCGATCATCAAAAAAACATGCCGCAGCCTCGGTCTCAGCACCATGACCGACTACCCTTACAAGGGATCGATCGTGCCAAACCGCTTCTACGGCAGATCTGATACGGGTATAGTCTCCGTCATGCTGGAGATCAACAAGCGGATCCTGGTCTAGGCGCCGATCTTCGCTTCGTATATCGCCCTCGCGCGCTCGTCGAAGTCCGCCGCCTTCGGGGCGAATTCCTCTTCGAATAAACTCCTTATCTTCTCCTCCCCCGCCAGCAGTATACCGGTGACGAAAGATCCTCCGAGTGACGCGAACTCTTCGGGATCGTCGCAGGAGAAGACTCCGTCCGGATCCTTCCAGAAGGCGGTCGTGACCAGAGGGCCGCGGCCGCTTTCCGCTGCGGCGATGTGGAAGTATTCAACGACCATATTGCCCAGCGCCTCGGGTCCGAGATCATCGCGCACCTCAGCGTCCAGCGCCCGGGAGAAGACCGTCTCCGTCTTGATCCTGCATTTCCGGGCGTTCTCCTCGTAATAGCCGATATTCCTCAGAACGCCCGCGAAGCTTTTGCCACCGTCCCTGAACACAAGGCAGCCGTCGACGTCGTCAAGATCGTTGAAGACGAAGACACCGTTCTCCCAGCTAATCGAATCGGCAAAGGTGTCGCGCTCGGCCATATACGCCTCAAAAAGCGACTCCAGATATACGCAGACCCTGTACAGCTTCTCCGGGTCTATGCTCAGCTCATATCTCTCGGCCATTGTCTTCCGTTCCTACTCTATTCCCTTCACCACGTATTCCTTCGCCTCGACGGCTTCCTTCAGGACGTCGTCCGGGACCTCTTTGGTCAGGGTCACGACAGCGCGGTTCTCCTCGTGGCTGACTTCCGCGGATTCAACTCCGTCGATAGCCTCGAGAGCCTTCTTTACTGTGGCTTCGCAGTGCATGCACATCATACCTTCGATATTCATCGTCTTTTTCATTGTTTTCTCCTCCCCGGGATCAATAGTTACATCTTTATCATCATCAAAAGTCTCATCGACTTCAGCTGTCGTTTTCGCGGAGCGCTTGCGGTCGCGGCTCGGGTCGTGCACGTCCAGAAGGTTGAGCCTCAGCGCGTTCGTCACCACGAAGAAACTGGACAGGCTCATAGCCGCCGCTCCGAACATCGGGTTCATCGTCCAGCCGGTCAGGCCTATGAACGCTCCCGCCGCGAGCGGGATGCCGATCACGTTGTAGAAAAAGGCCCAGAACAGGTTCTGATGGATGTTCCTGAGCACCGCCCTCGAAAGGCGCACCGCAGCCGGCACGTCTGTCAGGCGGCTGTCCATCAGCACGACGTCCGCCGCGTCTATCGCGACGTCGGTACCCGCGCCGATGGCAATTCCCATATGCGCTCTCGTGAGAGCCGGCGCGTCGTTTATCCCGTCGCCGACCATTATGACCTTGCCCTGCTCCGAGAGATCCCTTATCACCTGTTCCTTGCCATCCGGGAGCACCTGAGCGATCACGCCGTCGACTCCTGCTTCGCGGCCTATCGCTTCCGCGGTGCCGCGGTTATCGCCGGTGAGCATCATGACGCGGATCCCCATATTCTTAAGCTGCTCGATCGCCTCGCGGCTCTCCTCTTTGATCACATCGGCAACAGCGATCATGCCGAGGAAACGATCACCCCGGGCGAAGAACAGGCAGGTCTTGCCGTCCCCCGCGAGCTCTGCGGACCGCTCCGCGAACTGCTGCGGTACACCGCAATACCCGGAGACGAACTTCTGATTGCCGCCCGCGAGCTTCACGGAACCGGCTTCGGCGGTTATCCCCTTTCCCAAGACCGCCGAGAAGTCCGTGACCTCGGATGCCGCGAGACCAAGCTCTTCCGCGCGCGCGACTATCGCCTTTGCCAGCGGATGCTCGCTCTTTATCTCCAGCGAATAGGCCAGGGCCATGAGTTCATCATCCGAAACGCCCTCTGCGGGAAGCACATCCGTGACCACGGGCTCTCCCCTGGTTATCGTACCGGTCTTGTCCATGCAGATCAGATCGGCCTTTCCTGTCTCCTCAAGGGAGACCGCCGTCTTGAAGAGTATTCCGTTTCTCGCTCCGACTCCGTTTCCGACCATGATCGCAACAGGTGTCGCGAGCCCCAGGGCGCAGGGGCAGCTGATGACCAGTACCGATATTCCCCTGGCGAGCGCGAACCCGACGTCGCGGCCGACCAGCAGCCAGATGATGACCGTCAGCACTGCTATCCCAATCACAGTCGGAACGAAGACTCCGGACACCCTGTCCGCTATCTTGGCGATCGGGGCCTTGGTCGCGGCAGCGTCGCTTACCATTTTGATTATCTGAGAAAGGGTCGTGTCCTCGCCCACCCTTGTCGCGCGGCATCTGATGAATCCGGACTGGTTGGTCGTCGCGGCGGACACACGGTCGCCGGAGGCTTTGTCCGCGGGGATCGACTCTCCGGTGAGAGCGGCCTCGTTCACCGCGGTCTCACCGTCGATCACCACGCCGTCCACCGGGATGTTCTCGCCGGGTCTTACGACGAATATGTCGCCCACCCCGACCTCTTCGACGGGGATCTCGATCTCCCGGCCGTCACGCTCGACCACGGCGATCTTCGGCGAAAGATCCATGAGCGTCTTGAGCGCGTCGGTGGTCTTGCCCTTGGATCTCGCCTCCAGCATCTTGCCGACCGTGATCAAAGTCAGGATCATCGCCGCGGACTCGAAGTAGAACTCGTTCATATACGCCATGACGCGCTCAGAGTCTCCTGCCGCCTGAGCTCCGGACATCGCGAGGAGCGCGTAGACGCTCCAGCAGAACGATGCCATCGAGCCCATCGCGACGAGGGTATCCATATTGGGCGATCTGTGGATCAGCCCCCTGAAGCCGTTCACGAAGAACTTCTGGTTTATCACCATTACGATCCCGGCGAGGAGCATCTGCACTATTCCCATCGCGACGTGATTGCCTTCAAAGAAGGACGGGAGCGGGAACCCGAACATCATATGCCCCATCGAGAAGTACATGAGCACGATGAGGAATCCCAGCGAAGCGATCAGGCGCTTCTTCAGGACAGGAGTCTCGTGATCCTTGAGAGCTTCCGCCTCCGCGCTGTAGTCGACGCGGTTCGACGCGCTCCCGCCGTCCGCGTGGCCCGATCCGTTCTTCCCCGCGGCGCTCTTCAGCGAAGCTCCGTAGCCCGCGTCGGTCACGGCCTTGATTATGTCCGCGCTGGAAGCGGTCCCTTCCACTCCCATGGAGTTCGTGAGCAGCGAAACAGAGCAGGAGTCCACTCCGGGGACTTTGCTCACGGCCTTCTCCACTCTGGCCTGACAGGCCGCGCAGCTCATTCCTGTGACTACGTACTGCTCCATCCGGCTACCTCATCAGCTTTCCGAGGGTGTTCACGAGCTCGTCGATGACCTCGTCGTTTCCCTCTCTGATATCGTCCCTTACGCAGGTCCTGATATGGTTCGTCAAAAGGACCTTATTGAAGCTGTTGAGCGCCGCGGATGCCGCCGACGCCTGGGTGAGGATGTCCGGGCAGTAAGCTCCCCTCTCCACCATGGCCTTGAGCCCCCTGATCTGGCCTTCTATCCGATTCAGCCTGTTCATCAGGTCTTTGTATTCTTTTTCGTCCCGCTCCTTGGTGCGGGCGCAGCATTCGCATTTCATCTCTGACATGTTATCCTCCGGGTCGCGCGGCTCGTCCGCCGCGTCACCGATTATATACCCCTATGGGGTATATGTCAAACAGCTTGATTCATTTTGTTGATCCAGGCGGCGCGTAGCTCAGGGGCCTTTTGTTGACAAAATCACTTATTCGCCTTTTTTGCACTGCATTTTGGGGCGTTTCGGCAGTTTGTCAACATTTTTCAGGCTCGTCTGACCCGTTTTTATTGACAAAACCTCTTTTTTGCTGATTATGCACTGCATTTTGGGGCATTTCGGCGTTTTGTCAACAAAACGGGCGGTGCCGCGCCGCGCAGCAGAGGGTGGGCGGTCCAGAACCGCCGCAACAGTAAAAAGGCGGCGCAGAACCGCCGCAATTAAAAGAGGGCGCCGCAAGGCGCCCTCTGAATGCCATCTGCTGATGTCTCTGCTATTGTCACTTCGCCTCAGTGCGCTCCTCCATCTCCTTCATGAGGAAATAGATGCAGCCTCTCACGCCTGCGCCGCTCGCTCCCGCGGGGTTGTATCCCCAGTCGGAACCAACGTACGCGGGTCCGGCTATGTCGAGGTGGAGCCATCTGTCCTTGTACTCGTCCTTGATGAACTTGTCCAGGAAGAGGCCGGCGGTAAGGGCTCCGCCCATGCTTCCGGGGGTCGAGTTCTTGACGTCCGCTACCTTGGACTCGAGGATCTGTTCCAGATGCTGGTTGAACTCGAGGATGGTGTAGTTCTCGCCGCTGGTCTGGGCCTTTGTCTTGAACTCCATCTGGAGGTCGTAGTTGTTGCCGATGACTCCGCTGGTATAGTCTCCGAGTCCGACTACGCATGCTCCTGTGAGCGTCGCCATATCGATCAGGAGGTCCGGTTTGACGTGATCCTGAGCCCAGGACAGGCAGTCGGCCAGCACCAGACGGCCCTCAGCGTCGGTATTGGTCACCTCGATGGTGACTCCGGCTCTGGATCTGATCACGTCGTCGGGCTTGTAGGCTTTGCTCCCGATGCAGTTCTCGGTCACGCCGAGAACGCTGTCGATCTCAAAGGGAAGCTCGAGCTCCGCGGCGGCTTTGATGATGCCGAGCGCTGCGGCCGCGCCGCTCTTGTCGGATTTCATAGTGTACATGGACGACGTGGGTTTGAGCGAAAGTCCGCCGGAATCGTAGGTCAGGCCCTTTCCGACGAAGCAGATCCTTCCGTAGGTCTCACCCTCGGGAACATAGGACAGGTGGATCAGTCTGGGCTCGTAGGGGCCCGCCTGGTTCACCGCCAGGAAGGCGTTCATGCCCTCCTGCTCCAGATACGCCTTGTCATAGACTTCGCAGTTCACGGTCGCGTAGTAACCCGCGAGATCCACGGCATCCTCAGCCATCTTCAGCGAGTTGTAGACCTGAGGTATCTCGTTCACGATGTCACGGACGTAGTTGGTCGCGCCTGCTATGATGCGGCCCTTGAGGATAGCTTCCTCGGCAGCCTCGAGCGCGATCCCGGATACGCTGACGACCACTCTCTCGATCGAGGTCTTCTTCGGCTCGCTCTTATACTTATCAAAGCTGTAAGCGGAGAGCTCGAAGCCCTCGGCTATCGCAGCGAGCTGTTCCTCCAGCTCGCCCGGTTCGGACGCCGAGAACTTCGGCAGCCTGATGCTGTCGATCTTGTGGCCGGCCAGAGCCTTGACCGTCTTGGCTATCGCGAGTCTCAGAGTCTCGGGCTTGTCGTCTTTGATGCTGACGTAGATACGCTTTACCGTCGGAAGGTCGCATACCGAGCCCTTGTCAAAGCCGCAGAGCGCGAGCGTGGAATAGTCCGGCGCTCCGTTGATGTCTCCGTTCAGCACGAATCTCAGTTCATAATCGCTGGAAACGTCCATCGTTTCCCTGTCGATCACCTTAAATCTCATATATTCCTCCTTTCGGGAGCTTGCGGCACGTCGAACGCCTGCCGCGTCGGCCAAAGCTTAGCGCAGCTGATTGAACGCTCCCATTCCGGCGTAGTTGGCGCACTCGTCCAGCTCCTCCTCTATCCTGAGCAGCTGGTTGTATTTCGCGACTCTCTCGGACCTTCCGGGAGCGCCGGTCTTGATCTGTCCGGTGTTGAGAGCGACGGCGAGATCGGCTATAGTCGTATCCTCGGTCTCTCCGGAGCGGTGGGATACCACCGTCGTATAGCCGGCTCTCTTGGCCATCTTGATAGCCTCGATGGTCTCGGATACGGTCCCGATCTGGTTGAGCTTGATCAGGATAGAGTTGGCGCAGCCTTCCTTGATGCCCTTGCTGAGTCTCTTGGTATTGGTAACAAAGAGGTCGTCGCCGACGAGCTGGATCCTGCCGCCCAGTCTCTCGGTCATGAGCTTCCAGCCCTTCCAGTCCTCCTCGTCGAGTCCGTCCTCGATCGAGATGATCGGGTATTTGTCGACCAGGGATTCCCAGTGGTCGACGAGCGTCTTGGAGGTGAACTTCTTCCCGCTCTTGGGCTGCAGATATTCGCCTTTCTTCTTGCCCTTCCACTCGCTCGCCGCCGCGTCCATCGCGAGCAGGAAATCCTTGCCGGGCTTGTAGCCGCAGGCTTCGATCGCTTTGATTATGTAGTCCAGGGTCTCCTCGTCGCTCGAGAGGTTCGGAGCGTAGCCGCCCTCATCGCCTACTCCGGTAGCAAAGCCTTCGGCCTTCAGTATGCTTCCGAGCTTATGATACACCTCGGCGCACATTCTCAGGGCTTCTCTGAAAGTCGGCGCTCCTACAGGCATGATCATGAACTCCTGGGTGTCGACCGTATTCCCCGCGTGGGCGCCGCCGTTCAGGATGTTCATCATCGGAACGGGGAGCGTGGTGGATCCGATGCCGCCGATGAATCTGAAGAGCGAAAGTCCGAGTGACTCGGCAGCCGCTCTTGCACAGGCGATCGATACGGCCAGGATCGCGTTGGCTCCGAATTTGGACTTGTCCTCTGTGCCGTCCGCCCTGATCATGGCTCTGTCTATGGCATAGATATCCGACGCGTCCATTCCGCAGAGCAGCTCGTCGATCTCGTTGTTCACATAGTCGACCGCCTTAAGGACACCTTTTCCGCCGTAGCGCTTCTTGTCTCCGTCTCTGAGCTCAAGAGCCTCGAACTCGCCTGTGGAAGCACCGCTTGGAGCGGTCCCTCTTCCGACTGTTCCGTCCTCAAGATATACTTCCGCTTCCACGGTGGGATTGCCGCGGGAATCCATGATCTCTCTGCCGATGACCTGTACGATCTCAAGATATGCCATTTCTTTTTCCTTTCTCCAAAAAGGGATCATCTTATCATCTGCGCCTTGGCGCTTTTTGACTATCCAACTGAATTATTATACCACTTGCCGGCCGCCTCTTCAATTGCCAAGCATCCCGATCAAAGCTCCCGTGCCGTATGACGCGATGTTCAATACCAAAGCCAGGAGAAGCGACGCAATCTCGCGGCTGTCCGGTGTCCCGGGCTTCGCGAACACCAGCCTGTCCGTGTCGAGCATATCCCGCTTCGCGAAATACAGTCTCCACTCGGAAAGGAGAACGGCGATCTCGATCGGTATCGCGGCTATGGCCGCGGCGCGGCTTCCGAGAGCAAAGCGGACAGACATGAATACGGTCACCGCCGCGGGATTGGTCATCAGATTCGCGAGGAAGACGAGGAGCATCCCCCTGCGGTCTCTCACGCCCAGCAGCCACGCGAGAATGAGTTCTGTCAGCTCTGTGATCAAGAAGGACCTCCCGATCCCGGCGATGAGGCTCAGCAGAGCGAGCTTTGTCACAGCCTCAGCCACGGCGTTCCTCCGGATCGCGCTCGCGGTCTTCCGAACCGTCCTCGCGCTTTGACGGGAGCTTCCTCACCGGCGTGATGCCGCCGAGGATCGCGGCGAGCGAGAGACACGTCAGCGCTGTCAGGAGCCATCCCGGCGGCGATACCAGAAACGCGGGCGTTCCTGTAGTCGACGGCACAGTGCCCATGAAGAGCGCGATCGTGGTGAGCCCGAACGCGGTACCGTAAAGATTTCTTCCCATGATACGCGCAAGGGCTGTAAGCGTTATGGGCATGCTCATATTGAAAAGGAATACCCCGACGATCCCCGCAGCGGCGGATGACGGAGCGAAGCTGAAGAGCACGCCAGCAAGCCCCAGGCTTATTATCGAGCTCTTCTCCCAGCCGATCCGGTCTCCTATGATGCCTCCGGCCATCTTGCCGAGGACTACTCCGCATGTGAAGATCAGCCCGAGAAGCGGAACCGCCTTCCAGCTCCAGGCCATCAGGTGGCCGCAGTAGGATCTCAGGAGAACCGTTACAAACAGAAGGACTGAGCAGATCACCGCTGCTGAAGATGATATCGGCGCGGCCTTACCGCTAACGTCGAGGGTCTCTCCGCTCTCCTCATTTGCTTCGCAGGTGCTTTCGGCTTCTTCGCTCCTTTCGAGCGAGAGGATCGCGTAGGCGCATATCATCATAAGGACGATGCCGGCTATCGTTCCCGGGAGCGATATGCCTGAAAGCCCCGCGAGCTTTCCCGCCAGGTATACACCGAACGCTCCGGTCGCGACGAATATGCCCGGTCTCTCTGCCCTGCCTCCGCACTGGTTCAGGGTGTCCACGCCGCCGCCAACATGGAAGCAGGAGTTCCCAAGGCCGGCGACGATACCCGTAAGCACCGGTGCCTGAGTGAAGTGAGCGACCAGAAACGCCAGCGATACGAGGCCGCATCCGGTCGCGGCAAGCTCGCGCGGTCTTCTCATCACATCGCAAAAAGCTCCCACCGGGAGCTGAACAGCAAAAGCGAAGAAATTGTATGTGAGGACGCAGACCGCCCAGGGCATTTTGCCTGCGCTCGCGGGAAAGGCTATCGCCGACATCAGAAAGATGCAGCAGAGATCCACCGCGAAGTGGGCCGCGCTGAACACGGCGAGCCTCCTGTCAGGCGACGCCTGCGCGACCTTTATGGCGCGGACCTCGGCGTCCGCGTTTTTTGGAAGCGGGCTTAACGGAAACATGATGAGCTATTTCTTTCTGCGCCTGATGATGACGACAGCTACGACCGCGCAGACGATGAGCGCGCCTATGATGACAGGAACATACTGCCCGATGACCTCGACAGGGCCCGGCGGAAGCGCGTCGACAATATTAAGAAGGCCTTTCATCATTTCTTCCTCCTTTTGATGATGATCATCGCTATGACCGCGATGACTATGAGCGCGATGATCACAGGTATGACAGAGACCCCTGTCCGCTCCTCCGGAACATAGGGAAGCTCATCGGCAAAGCACACCGCCGGGATCAGAAAAGCGAAGAGCGCCGCGGCAAGAGCCGATATGCGCGAAAAAGCTTTCATATCCTGCTACCTCCTTCTCCTTGTCACGAGAACTATGACGATAACTACTATCGGGATCATAACGAGTGCGAGTACTACCGACGCCAGCGCGATCACCGCGATATTGGCTCCGCCTGTCGGCAGTCCTTTGTCCACGTATTTGTGAAGCTTGATCTTCTCGCTGTTTCCCGGAGAATCCCAGTCACCAAAGTCCCATTCATCTTCGATCTCAGTGTCGGAAAGCCTTATCCAGCCGAAGGCCTGAGTCTCGTAATCGTAGGCGAATCCCCAGGTCTCACCGGCCGAGTCGAGAGCCTCGCCGCCGATGAAGAGGGATGTTCCCGCGGGGATACCGTCTTCCGTCACCGGATCGTACTCAGTGCCCGGGCCGTATCGGAATGCCGTTCCGCCCTCAGCCGTCACGTTTACGAAATACGCCGTGACATCCTCAGGCAGCACTATGTCTTCCCCGAACTGTCCCGGAAGCGTCGGATTCGAGGGATCGATGAATACATCATCCACCTCCTTGACCTCCGTAAGCGCTACCCAGCCGTATTTGCCCTCGTACTCCGTATAGCCCCAGGAGATCCCGTCGCCGGAATATTTCATTTTGGTTATGTGCAGGAAATAGCCGTTCGGGATCATGCCGTCTATCAGCTTCTCGTACTCGATCCCGGCGCCGGCGCGGAAATTGACTCCGCCGTCATCGGCATCCACCATGACGTAGATATCTGTCTCGATCTCGGTGTCGTCCGGGATCAAAGCGTCCCCGAAGCACACTGCCGGAAGCGCGGCGATAAGGACAAGGATCACCGCGAGCGCGATAACGGCTGCCCGCCCGGAATATGACTTCCTGCCTAAAGCGGCTAAGATCCTTTTGCTCACGACTGACCACCTCCCTGGGCGAGAGCCCTTTTGTTCGCGGAATAATTGTAGTACAGAAGGCCCGCGACGACCACGACGCACCCTGCTATCTGCCAGGACGTCGGCTTCTGTCCGAGGATCAGCGCCGCGAGTATCGTCGCGAACACCGGGTCTCCCGATTCTATTGCGGATACGTACAGCGAGCTGACATAGCCCATGCAGAGGTTGAACGCCGCGTGCGCTCCGATCTGGCATGTTATCGTTACTCCCAAAAGGAGCAGATAGTCTCTGGCGGGATATCCGAGCACAGGCGTCCTGCTCGCGAGACAGGCTATCGAGAAGCAGACCCAGCAGCTGAAGAAGACCATGAAAACGTATACGCCGCCGTTCACCCTCTTGCGCACTTCGTTCCCGACCGCGAAATAGAGTCCCATGAACACGGCGCAGAGGAAGGCCATCATGTCCCCCGCGAAGTCGCCCGAGGAGAGCTGAGAATAGTCGAGCCCGGCTACCACCGCCCCGCCCAGCAGAGCGAGAACTATACCCATCACTTCCTGCCTGGATACCCTTTGTTTGAATACGAGGACCGTTATCAGGAGCACGACCATCGAATGAAGCGCTCCTATTACGGACGCGCTCGCGATATTGGTCATCTTGACCGCGCTGAACCAGGTGAAGAAGTGCAGGAACAGGAACAGCCCCGCGAGCGCGGAGAGCGCCTTGTCGTGCTTCGACACTGTGAGAAGTTCCGCGCGGTATTTTGTGAACACCGGGATCGCGAAGAACGGAAGACCCATCGTGAGCCTCCAGAAGCCTATGACCAGAGCGGACGCGCTTATGAGGCGTCCGTAGATCCCGGAGCTCGAGCCGGCAAGAACCGCCAGCACCACTATTATCTTTACATATTTCTTGAGAAAAGCGTTTTCCTGTTTCATGTCTGTTTCAGCACCTGTTTCCTTGATCAGGCGGGCGCGCAAACGGTTTTCGCCTTGCCCGTCCGCATTCTTTAGTATATCATTTAAGCGGATATTATTACAGCTTTTTCACCGCCCCGGGCAGAATACGCGCGGCGGTATCATAAGAACAGCGAGGTGCTATTATGAGATTCTTTATCGCTGACGCGTTTACCGAGACTCTCTTCGGCGGAAATCCGGCAGGGGTCGTTTTGATCGACGAAGACAGGGACTATCCCTCCGATGATGTGATGGTGAAGACCGCGGCGGAGCTCAGATACTCCGAGACCGCCTTCATCAAAAAACTCGCTCCGGGCGAGTTCAGAGCCAGGTATTTTACGCCCGCGGCGGAGGTCGACCTCTGCGGCCACGCCACGATCGCGTCATTCTACTGTCTGATGCAGGCGGGGATGATCGGCGAGGGCGAGACCTGCCTGGTACACACCCTGTCGGGCGATATCGAGGTCAGCGTCACGAACGGCTTCGTCATGATGGACATGGCGACTCCGAAACACCTCGGCACGATCAAAGACGCCGTCGAGCTCGACCGCCTCTATGAGGTGATGGGGTCCGAATACAATCAGAAGACCGGGCTCTATCCGATGATGATATCGACCGGACTTCCGGACATCATGATGCCCGTAGCCAGCCGCGAGGAACTGAACGACCTGGCGCCCGACATGAAGGCCCTCACCGAGCTTTCCAGGCACTATAACGTGGTGGGCGTACACGCGTTCACCCTTGACGCGGAGGAAGGAACGACCGCTCACGCGAGGAACTTCGCCCCGCTCTACGATATCGACGAGGAAGCCGCGACCGGTACCTCCAACGGCGCCCTCACCTACTACCTCTGCCTGAATCAAAAGATCCCGCCTCACTCGGAGTGCAGGATCGTTCAGGGTGAATCCATGGGAAGGCCTTCCGTCATCAGGACTTCGATCGACGCGGGCGAGACCTGCCGCATCAAAGTCGGCGGAAGTGCCGTCATCCTCGCGAAAGGCGAGATAGAATTATAGATCCTCTATCACAGTGTTCATCCACTTCTTCGACAGCCAGCGTCTGATCAGTATGGCTCCTTTTACGATTATCTCGATACGGGTCATCAGAAGCGCAAGGTGGATCGGAAGATGCCATACCAGAGCGGAGAGAAAGGCCAGCGGCACAGCGACCAGCCAGACGCAGCCGCTCTCAGCGAACATCGCGAAGCGCGTGTCTCCGCCGCCTCTCAGGATCCCGGTCACCTGAACGCCGTTGAAAAGATCGCCGACCAGAGTCAGTCCGAAGACCAGCAGGATATAGTACGTATAGGTCTTGCCGATATCCGAAAGCCTGAACACGCCGGAAAGCGGCTTGGCGACCAGGCAGGTCGCGGCGCCTATCACTATTCCCACGATCAAAGCGACCTTGACGATGTGCTTGGATAGCTTCCAGGCGTATTCCTTTTCACCCTTCCCGAGCTTCTCGCCTATCAGGATCAAAGCGGCGTCTCCGACGCTGAAGGAGGCGAAGTTAAAGATATTGAATATCGAGTTCGCTGCCTGGTAAGCGGCGTAGGCCGTTGTGCCAATGCGGTTGAAAGCGGCGACGTACATCGTCTGCCCGAATCCCCAGAGGAATTCGTTTATCGTGGTCGGCGTCGCGTTCTTCACTATCCTTTTGATCAGTTCCCTGTCCCAGCCGAAGAAGCTCCTTACGCTTCCCCGGAAAGCGTTGCTCTTTCGGAAGCCGAAATACGCGTCGAGGATGACCTCGAGAAGACGAGCGGATACCGTCCCTATCGCGGCGCCGGCTACCCCCAGCCTCGGGAAGCCGAGTTTACCGAAGATCAGGATGTAGTTTATCACGGTGTTGGTCGTGAATACCACGCTGCTCACTATCATCGGAAGCCGCACCTGCTGGGTCGCCTTGAAGGCCATCTCCATCGGAGCCGAGAACGCCAGCAGAAGGAATGAGAAGCTGTTTATCCTCACGTACTGTGCCGCGAGCGCCCTCACTTCGAGGTCGTCCGTATATATGGACAGTATCCTGTCAGTAAACCCGTTCGCCAGAATGAAAACGAATATCCCGAGCCCCGAGAGGAGCGTGAACGCGAAGCCCACGACCTTGCGGATATTCTTCATATCGCGTGTCCCGTAGAACTGCGCCATAAAAGTCGCCGAGCCGCTGAGGAGCCCGAAGAGCACCATATAGTGCAACATAAAAATCTGAGCTCCGACGCCTACGGCTGCGAGCTCAGTCTCTCCCAGAAACCCCACCATGAGGTTGTCCACCATGGATAGGGTCGCGGCCACCACGCCCTGAACGGCGATGGGCGCGGCTATCCTGACAAGCTTTTTATTCAGTTCCTTCTTGTTGAATTCCGTCGACAGAGTTTCCATCTATATCCGAATCATGCTCGTCTTCATCGTGAATGCGCACGGCTTTGATCGTCGGCATCTTGTGTGCCGGGTCGGTCAGGAAGACGTAGAGATATGCGAACGCGATCAAAGCGAGGATCACCGCGTCCTTGTAGAGCTCGCGGCTCACCAGGACCGCCGACATGCCCATGATCGCGCTGATCCCGTACATCATGATCACCGCGCGCCTCTGCCCGTAGCCTGAAGCTATCAGCCTGTGGTGCAGGTGGCCCTTGTCGGCCTGCATTATGTGCTGGCGGTTCACCAGCCTCCTCAGGATCGCGAAGGACGTGTCGAAGATCGGGATCGCGAGCGCGACTACCGGGATGATCACCGCGACCATGGTCGAGCGCTTGAGCGGTCCGACCACGGACATGATCGCGATCATGAAGCCGAGGAAGAGCGCGCCTCCGTCCCCCATGAAGGTCTTCGCCGGATAGAAGTTGAATGGCAGGAAACCGATGCAGGCTCCCGCTATAGCCATCATCGCGAGGCAGACAGGCACCATGCCGTTTATCGTTCCGTGGATGTAAGCCACATAGGCTATACAGAGCGCGGCTATGGCCGATATTCCCGCGGCGAGGCCGTCCAGACCATCGATCAGATTGATGGTATTGGTTATCCCTACGATCCAGAAGACCGTGATCAGGAAACAGCTTATCGCGCCGAAGTTCAGGTGTCCTGTCCCGAAATAGTTGGAGATGAACGTGATCCTGAGGCCGAGGGCGTACATCAGCACTGCGATCGCGGTCTGACACGCGAATTTGACGCTCGCCTTCAGATCCTTCAGATCGTCCACGACGCCCAGAAGATACATCAGGGTGCCTCCGATCATCGCGAACCTTATCCTCCTGTTCACGAGATCAAAGGCGATAAGAGCAGCCATCGTACCCAAAAAGATGGCCAGTCCGCCGAAGCGGGGCATAGCCTTGTGATGCATGCGTCTCTGATCTTTCGGTATATCCAGAGCGCCGATCTTATGGGCGATTTTGATGCTCACCGGCGACATGGCCAGGGACACGATAAAAGCGAGTCCGAAGGTCAGCCACAGGGTGCTGCTTTCCGGGTTCATCTCTCTATTTTACGTCTTTCTTTACGTCCTTGTTTACGTCCTTCATCATGATGACGCGCTTGCCCGCTTCCTCGAGCAAAGTCACCGCCATCTCGTCGGGGTAGCCTTCCTTCACCACGATCTTGTCGATCCCGGCGTTTATTATCATCTTGGCGCAGATGGAGCAGGGCTGATGAGTGATGTAGATCGTGCCGCCCTCGATGCTGTGGCCGAGCCTCGCTGCCTGGATAATCGCGTTCTGTTCGGCGTGAAGCGCCCTGCAGAGCTCATGGCGCTCGCCGGAAGGCACTCCGAGCTTTTCTCTGAGGCAACCGCCGAGCTCGGCGCAGTGCGCGAGGCCCCTCGGGGCTCCGTTGTAACCCGTCGCGATTATGTGCTTGTTCTGCACGATGACCGCGCCGACGTGGCGCCTCAGGCATGTGGAGCGTTTGGCGGTCAGTTCCGCCATCTCCATGAAATACTCGTCCCAGGTCGGTCTCTTCTCGCTGATATTGGCTTTGGTCTCTTCGCTCATCTTTTTCCCTCTGCTCATTCGCTCACGATGCTGTCGAAATATATCTCTTTAAGATAGAGCCCCCAGGGAGGCGCCGTGTGTCCGGCCTTCCCCCGATCCAGGCTCCCCAGGATCTCCGGCATCTCATCCGGCCTGATCCTCCCGAGCCCTGCCTCTATCAGAGTTCCCGCGATGATCCTCACCATATTGTAGAGGAATCCGTCGCCGGTTATCTCCATCACTATCTCGCGTCCGCCGCTTCCCGGCTTCCGCTCCTCCAGCGTGAGATCCGTTACCGTTCTCACAGTGGTCTTCCCGGGCGTTCCGCCCGCGGCCATAAAGCACCGGAAGTCGTGAGTCCCTATCAGATGCCCCGCGGCCTCCCGCATCAGAGCGATGTCGGGCTCACCCTCGATATAGTACACGTAGTTTCTCAGGAATATGTCCGGTTCACCCGTGCGGATCACATATCTGTAGGTCTTTCCCCTGCAGTCGAATCTCGCGTGGAAGTCCTGCGGCACTTCCGTCGCCGACGTTACGCGGAGGTCGGCGACTTTGCTCCCGGCGCCGGTCCTTCCGCCCGCGAGCATATGGTTCACGGCGAGCGGTATCTTCTCCACCGGGATCGCCGATCCGGTCCTGAAGCTGCAGCACTGGCCGAGGGCGTGAACTCCCGCGTCGGTGCGGCTCGTTCCCGCTACCGTCACCTCGTGCCCCAGCACCGCAGCAAGCGCTTCCTGAAGCGTCCCCTGAGCTGTTCTCAGGCCGCTCTGCTCCTGCCAGCCGTGAACGAGGCTGCCGGCGTATTCCATTGTGAGCAGGATATTCCGTTCCATCCGTTTATTTTATCACAAGATGAGCTCGCTGCCCAGCCCCCAGAAAAACACGAGATATGCCGCTGTGCACACGCCTATATACGGCGCCATCGGGACGTAGTCGGTGCGCTTTTTCCGGCCTGTCGCGAGCAGGATCACGAAGTGCGCCGCCGAGAGGAAGGCTGTCGCCATGAATATTATCACGACTCCCGCCGGCCCCGCAATGAATCCCAGTGCCGTGAACAGCTTGATATCGCCCCCGCCAAGGGTCTCGCGCCTCGCGGCGATCTTCCCGATCAAAGCTACCGCGCCCATCCCGAAGAAGCCGATGGCCGTTCCGAGGAGGCAGGTCTTCCACGACCCGTGGTAGGGGATGAATCCCATGCCTGTGATGGCGAGAAGAACGATCACCTGATCGGGCAGTATGCGGTATCTGATGTCGGCCATCGCGAGCACCGCCAGGAAGAAAAGCGCCGCCGACGCCGGGAGAGCGAACATCCAGTCGTCGATCACGAGCTTGATATTGAGCACGATAAATAGCATGGAGAGTATGAACTTCCACGGTGTGCTCTTCACTCTCTCGGTCCGGCTGTCGAGCAGTTCCGCGGAAGGCTCCTCATCGTAGTCGCAGAGCCACCTCGGCGGCATACGGTTGATGAAGTGCACCGAGCCGTTTCCCTCCAGCACTCCGAGCAATATGGCCGTAAGGCATTTGATCACTGTGATAAGTACCGCTGTCATTCCAGAAACGCGCCAAGCCTGATGTTCATCCGGCTTTTTTCCAGCCTGTACGCGGAAAGATCTTTTACGCTTCCTTCCATAGGACGATCTCCTCTGGTTTTAACTCGATGGATGTTCGATTGGCACGGGGGTTTGTGCTCCCTATTTCGCGGGGACTTTGCCATCCCTGAACATGCGCATCATCTCGTTTGTCAGGCTAATATCATCCGGCTGGAGCTCTATGTCCTCCCGCCTTACCCACTCTGCAAACTTCAGTTCGCCCGGATCCATCGTTATCTCACCGTCTCCCTCCGCCTCGCAGTAGAAGCCGGTCAGGATATCCTGGGCTATGCCCCAGGGCTGGGATTTATAGTATGTGATGTTCTTTACTCTGACGCCTGTCTCCTCCATCACCTCTCTGGCGACGGTCTCTTCCAGCGTCTCTCCGATCTCGGTGAAACCCGCGACCAAAGCGTTATGGCCATAGCCTATGCGGTAGCGAGTGATCAGCATCGAGTCGCCCTTCAGAACGCCGACGATCACAGCAGGGTTTATCCTCGGATAGACCACGTTTCCGCAGACAGGGCATCTCATCGCGCGCTCTTTCCGATCGTGCTCAAGCGGTTTCCCGCAGCGCCCGCAGAAGACGTTGTCTCTGTACCAGCGCCAGAGATGCCACGCAGTATACGCCGCGAACAGTTCCTTGCCGCACCAGGTGCTCCTGAGCTCGCGAAGCGACTTGTAACCGAAGTCCTGCGGCATCTCCTCAGTTTGCTCTGCCGCAGTGGCTTCCGCGCCGGCCGCCTGTCCCGACGGCGCCAGGAAGTACTTCTGATCGTCTATGGAGAAGAGATACGTCGCGTCCGCGCAGTCTCCGACTCTCGGGAAAGCCGCGCCTTCATCATCTACCTTTATCAGCACCCTTCCGTCCGCGTCAAAGACCAGAAGATGGTCCTCCGCTTCCGCCTTGACGTTCCTGTACGCGTTATCCAGCCTGCTGGGCAATATATCCTGGATCATATGGCCTTGCTTCCTCCTTGATATAACTGCACATATAATACTAGCGGAATGTTGGTTTTTCAAGAGCAAAGCCCAGCTGCTCACGCACTGGGCTTATTTCCGGTATTTTTCTGTTCAGTTGGATCGATCGATTTGCAAACTATTGCGGTGCACCGCAATAGTTTCGGAAAAGCGGCGTGCACTTGCAGGCTGCACGGCCGGCGGGCTGCAGGCGCCGCGATCTAATCAGTAAATATCTTCGTAGAATAATATCTGTCGCCGCTGTCGGTGAGGATCACCACTATGGTCTTGCCGCGGTTCTCCGGGCGTTTGGCGACGCGGACGCCGGCCTCGAGGGCGGCTCCCGCGGAGATGCCTACCAGTATTCCCTCCAGACGGCCGAGCTGTCTTGCCCTGTCGAAGCAGGACTCGTCGTCGATCGTTATGACTTCATCGTATACGGTGGTGTCCAGAGTCTCCGGAATGAAGCCTCCGCCGATACCCTGAATGGCGTGGGGGCCGGGCTTGCCTCCGGAGAGGACCGCCGAGTTCTCGGGCTCCATCGCGATAACGTGTATAGCGGGGTTCTGCTCTTTCAGATAGCGGCCGACTCCGCTCAGAGTGCCGCCGGTACCTACCCCGGCGATCAGGATATCGACTTCGCCGTCCGTATCTCTCCAGATCTCAGGCCCTGTGGTCTCATAGTGGGCTCTGGGGTTAGCGGGGTTTACGAACTGACCGGCGAGGAAGCTCCCCTCGGTCTCGCGGGCGAGCTCTTCCGCCTTCGCGATGGCGCCGGCCATGCCCTTTGATCCATCGGTCAGAATGATCTCCGCGCCGTAGGCCTTAAGGATGTTGCGGCGCTCCACGCTCATGGTCTCCGGCATCGTCAGGATCACGCGGTAGCCCCTGGGCGCCGCGATCGAGGCGAGCCCTATCCCCGTGTTCCCGGATGTAGGCTCTATTATCGTGCTGCCCGGCTTAAGGATACCGCGCTCCTCGGCATCCTCTATCATCGCCTTCGCCACGCGGTCCTTGGCGCTTCCGGCAGGGTTCAGATACTCGAGCTTGACGAGAAGCCTGGCCTCGAGCCCTTCGGCCTTCTCTATATTCCTCACCTCGAGGAGAGGTGTATTTCCCGTGAGTTCCGCAACGTTTCCGTAGATCCTTGACATAGCGTTCCTTCTTTCCCGCAAAAGAAACGCGGGCCGGTGAACCCGGCCCGCAGCTCATATCTGCGCTTTATCTGTAGTCGTTTATCACCTTCACTATTATATCATGAAGGAGCTCGACCGTGTAGTCCCCGACGATGGGCTCCAGATGGCTCTCGCCGACTCCGGAGTCGTCGGTCAGGAAGACGTAGGTGCCTCCGGTCATGATCGCCGCTGCTCTTCCGAAGATCTCGGTCTCACGGTCCGCGTTGGATGCGACCACGGGGATCAGCACTATGCCCTTCTCCGCTGCGGTCCTGATGGACTGCCTTATCGACTCCTCCACCTGGTCGTGAGGCGGAGCATCAAAGATCAGAAATGCTATCCTCGCGCAGTCATCTCTCCACTCGGAGCTTCCCATGGTCTCGGCGAGGATCTCCGCGACAGCCTCGGGGGTATCTCCTCCGCCCTCGGCGTACTCTGCCTCGAGCTGGGCTTTGACCGCCGCGACATCCTGAGTGAAGCCGTTGCATTTCGTCACGTATGCATCGCCCTCATCGCGGTAGAAGTTGGCGGAGAAATAGACGCTGCCGTCCCCGACCTCGCCCGCTATGGACGAAAAGTCCTTCTGGAGATAGGCCAGCTCGTCCGACATGGAGCCTGTCGTGTCCACTATGAACATTATCTGAACACCGGTAACGGCTTCTGCCCCGGGCTCTACGGCAAGCGCGTAGTCCTCGCTCTGCACCGCGGCTCCGCCTCCCTGGCCGCCTTCCGCGGCAGCCTCGGGGACAGTTATCTCGACTCTGCTTCCCCCGCACTCTATGAACGAAGGAGCGTCAGCTTCCGTATAGAACAGATACGCGGCTCCGTCCTTTCCGCTCCTCGCGGTCCAGATCACGTTTCCGGATCCGTCCTTGAGCTCGACCTTCTCGCCCCTCGCGGGTGCTCCGCCCGGGTCTGTCACAGTGACTTTGACGCGGTTTCTCGGATCCAGGCCGTACGACGGGAATGAGAGCGCGTCCGAATTCACCAGGTTCACGAAGAAGGGCCAGTTGGCGTGGTCGTTCCACTCGGCTCCGGTGAGAACAAAGGCTTCGCCTTCCCCGGGCAGCTGGTGGTCGCCCGGATAAGCCGGGACGCCGTCCGAGGTCGTCTTCGCGCTTCCCGAAGCTCCTTCACCGTACATGCTCACCATTCCCGGCGAGGACGGCGCGGGCGCTCCGTCACTGGTTGCATCAGCGAGCTCCGCTGCGTGATCGGCTTTGTCCTCGTCTGCCGGCGAGTTGTTCTGACAGGCGGAAAGCGTAAGCATCATCAGGAGAGCGATCAGAATGACCGCGGCCGCCCTTATCAGGGGGCTCTTTATATCAATAAACATCGCTTTGTTTTTCATGGCATTACCTCCCGCAGCATTCTTCCGTTCAGACGGCAACTTCCATATCGTTGTATATCTCCGTAAGGCTCTTCAGACATTCATCAGCGTTTCCGACGGTGTCTCCGCTTACCGAGAGGGAGAAGATATAGTCTCCCTCCGCGCTGTACCAGTAGAGCACTGCCGCTCCTTCCGATCCGTCGACCGCCGTATAATACCCGCCGTCGAGTGTATCGTAGACCGCGTGCACACCCTTATCCCAATCGTAGTAAAGGCCCGTGAACGCTTCTATCTCTATCGGCTCCCCCGTCGCTCTGTCCACCTTTTGGGCGCGGAAGTACACTTCCCGTCCCCCGTAGGTGAATCTCACCTCGTCGATCAAAGGCTCCACCACATATCTGAACCAGATTTCCTCCGTTGCTCCCTCGGGCAGCGTTACCGCGACGCCGTCCTCGGAAGCCATGATATCCCTGTCTATCTCTTC
>Ga0079305_1001788_pt1 | contig 24258 bp, 20 predicted proteins | sample LMS_cellobiose_e_FD_79183 | JGI IMG/M metagenome (GOLD analysis project Ga0079305, IMG submission 79183) | Rumen-fistulated moose microbial communities from Alaska, USA - LMS_cellobiose_enrichment | ecosystem: Host-associated > Mammals > Digestive system > Stomach > Rumen fluid ... | reverse complement strand
TATTGGCAGGCCTCAGGCGAGAGCCTGAAAACCTCCATGCGCGTCAAGACGCGCCTCAGTCAGCTTACCGGAGAGGGGTGCTACACCGGCGGAGCTTATCCTTTTGGCTATCGCATCGAAAAGCTGGGACGGTTAAACAAGAAAGGCCAGGAGGTCTACGACCTGGTGATCGACGAAGCAGAGGCTGAAACTGTCCGTCTAATCTTCCGTAAATATGCCGACGAAGGCTATGGAGCGCAGAGGCTTTGCCGCTGGCTGCATGAGGAAGGAATCCAGAGCCGGGACGGGAAAGGCTTTCCCAATACCACCATCAACCGCATCATCAAGAACAGAATCTACATAGGCGTTTTGAAAAACGGAGAAACGGAGATTAAGCTGGACCGCCTGCGGATCGTAGATGACGCCTTGTTTGCTCAAGCGCAGACGGTCATGACCGGGCGTGTATGCAAGCACAAAAGCATCCCGATGAACAACAAGGGCAAGACCCTGCTGGTGGGAAAAATCTTCTGTGCCCACTGTGGCAACCGATTGACGATCACCACCAGCGGGCACAAACAAAAGGACGCCGACGGCAACGACGGCTATATCACCAGGCTGCGATATCAATGCCATTATCAGGTCCGGCATCCCGGAGAGTGTGACGGCCAGTCGGTTTACGTCGCAAACCGCGTGGATTCCATCATAGACGAAATCCTGCGCCTGAAATTCTCCGAAATCAAAGCGGCTTCAAAAGCGGAAGTCCTGAAAAAGCAAAGGGACCGAGACTGTAAGGCCGCGCAGCAGCGGCTGGAGCAGGCGGAGAAAAGCCTCCGGCTTCACGAGAGAGATAAAAAAGACTTCCAGGATGAGGTCCTGAAAGTAATCCGCGGCGAGAGCAAACTCAGTATGGACTTCCTGAGCTCTGCCATCGAAGAGACGGAGAAAGAGCTTGAGGAAGCAAAACTCGCCGTAGAAGCCGCCCGGCAGCATCTGGCAAGCACAGAGGAGCTGGCGCAGCAGCGGAAAGAGGAACTGGACGAAATCATCACGTGGGCAGATATTTACAGCAGCGCGACCCTAGAGAGAAAAAAGATGATTGTCGCCCATTTAATCAAAAAGGTCAGCATCGGGAGAGGCTATCAGGTATCCGTTGAATTCAACATCACATTCGATGAACTGCAGCGGGCAATATCCGGTGAATACCGCGAAGAAACGGACGTCTGCGCCGCCGATTTACCCGTCACAGAGCTTCAAACCAGCGCATAAACACGCGTATTCAACAACAAAAGCAAAAAACCACCATACGGTTCGCATCCCAAGGAAAACAGGGGATAAAATGTATGCCAGGCTTACTTATAAGCAAGTCTGGCATACATTGGTGGAGACAAAGGGATTCGAACCCTCGACCTTACGGATGCGAACCGTACGCTCTCCCAGCTGAGCTATGCCCCCAATTTTTTCCAATTTTCAGTTTTCCCGGGATGCGGCTCAGGTGGGTGGCAAGCGAGATACGCCAATTGACTATAAACTGGCCCACTTGCACTCCCAGCTGAGCTACGCCCCCATCCGCGGCTCCGTTTGGAACCGCAAGGGGTATTATACCACGGTTTTTGAATTTGTAAAGCACAAATATTCATGAAACCGGCCTCGGAGCACTATTATTCTCGTATGACTATTATATTCCCCGTTGAAAAACACGGCATAATGTGCTAATCTTATGCCAAAGGGAAAAAACAGATCGGGAAAGACCGGTCCATCGACCCGACAAACCGAAGAAAGGAAACGAAACAATGGCCGACGAAGAAAAGAAAGTTTCCCCCGGCGCGGAAGCAGAGGGCGCCGAAAAAGCATCTGCCGAAGGGGGCTTCCCCCCCTTCCCCGCGGATTTTGACTGGTCCAAGCTGCCGCCCCCTCCGGCGGACTTCGACTGGTCCAAAATGCCGCCTCCCCCCGCGGATTTCGACCCCAGCAAGTTCAAGGACTTTGACTTCTCCAAGATGCCCCCTCCCCCCAGCATGGAGGAGATGACCTCTGGGGAGGATGAGCCCCTGGAGGAGGACATTCTGAAGCAGAAGGAGCCCGCCTACTGGCTCAAGCATGCCCCCCGGACCATCCGGGGCAACATGAAGCGCGCCTTCAAGCTGGGCGCCCAGGGCGAAAAGATGGAGTGCACCTGCTGGAACCGCCGCTGCCCCTATTTCGGCAACTGCCGGAAGTGCATCGTCTTCCACATGGCCCTGAAGCAGGTCCCCACCTGCCAGCGGGACATGCTGCGGGAGCTGATGCGGGAGGGCGTTCTCGCCAGCGACCTCTACCTGGACGTGGACCCCTGAACCGAAACATAGGAAAAGGCCGGCGCCCTGCGCCGGTCTTTTTCGCGTATCGAAGCGACGAAAGGAGAAAAATGGAGCACACCTATCCCAACCTGTTCACCGAGGCGGGCATCGACGCCGGGGCTGTGGAGGCCCGGGTCCGGGCGGTCTGGCAGGCCCTCACCGCCGGGGAAGACCGCATCTACGGCGAGACCGATGCGGACACCGGCTACTTCACCGACACGGGGAACGACGACGCCCGGACCGAGGGCATGTCCTATGCCATGATGATGGCGGTGCAGATGGACGACAAACCCCTTTTCGACAAGGTATGGCGCTGGAGCCTCAGGTATATGCGCCACGACAGCGGACCCTACAAGGACTACTTCGCCTGGAGCTGCAACCTGGACGGCACCCGCCGGGCCCAGGGCCCCGCCCCGGACGGAGAGGAATACTACGCCATGGCCCTGTTTTTCGCCTCCCACCGCTGGGGGGACGGGCCCGAGCCCCTGGATTACAGCGTCCAGGCCCGGCGCATCCTCCACGCCTGCGTCCACAACCGCCCGGAGACCGTGGATGGGCGAATGGTGGGCGGCCCAATGTGGGACCCCGAGACGAAGCTCATCAAGTTCGTGCCGGAGACTCCCTTCACCGACCCCAGCTACCACCTGCCCCATTTCTACACGCTGTTTTCCCTCTGGGCCGATGAGAAGGACCGCCCCTTCTGGGCCGAAGCGGCGGCGGCAAGCCGGGCCTTTCTCCGCAAGGCGGTGAACCCGGATACCGGCCTCGCCCCCAACATGTGCGCCTTTGACGCGCAGCCCCTCCCCGTGCCGGAGGGGCAGGAGCTGAACCCCTGGGCGGAGCTGGGGCGCTGCTACTTCTCCGATGCCTACCGGGTGGCCATCAACATCAGCCTGGACCACGTCTGGTTCCATGCGGACCCCTGGCAGGTCACCTTCGCGGACACCCTGCAAAACTACGTCTACACCCACGCCGAACCCTCGGAGCACGTGGTCTATCCCGACGGGCGCATTTTTGAGGCGGAGCCCATCATGCATCCCCCGGGCATGAAATCCACCTGGGCCTGCGCCTCCCTGGCCGCCGGCGGGGAGCACCGCCTGAAAGCGGTGCGGGATTTCTTCGCCATGCCCCTGCGCGCAGGCAAGCGGCGATACTACGACAACTGCCTCTATTTCTTCACCCTGCTCGCTCTCAGCGGGAATTACCGCATCTGGTAATCATCCTTTCAAAAAAAAAACGGCAGGCAGCCCCAGGCTGCCTGCCGCTATCATCTGTCGTTATTCTTCGCCGCCTGTGACAGCGCCTTCTTCGTCCGTGGCGGTGCCTGCTTCGTTGCTGACGGCGCCTTCTTCGCCAGTGACAGCGCCTGCTTCGTTGCTGACGGCGCCTTCTTCGCCGGGGACAGCGCTCACCGGCTCTTCATTCACCGGCTCTTCGGGCTCCGGCTCCTCTGTTACCGGTTCCTCATTCTCCGGCTCCTCTGTTACCGGTTCCTCTGTTACCGGCTCTTCGGGGGGCGCTTCCTGAGCTACCCCGCCATTGGAGGCAGTGCTGGGGCCGGTGCTGACGGTGCTGCCCGAATTGGGGGTGGGCTCCGGCGTAGGCTCCGGGGTGGGTTCCGGCGTGGGGGTGGGTGTCGGCCGTGCCGTGGGCGTCGGGGTAGGCGTTGGCGTTGGGGTAGGCGTCGCTGTCGGCGTGGGGGACGGCTCCGGGGTCTCCGTCGGCTCCGGCGTCGGGGTAGGCGTTGGCGTTGGGGTGGGCGTCGGCGGGGGGGTCAGCGACGGCGTCGGCGTGGGGGTCGGGGTCGGCCGCGCGGGGGTGGGCGTGGGCACATAGCTCTCGGCCTCGGCGGCGGCCACGCGGTCCGTTCGCTCCGCCCAGACGGTGACGCCGATGACGCCGATGGCGAGGCAGGCGATGAGTACCCAAAGAATGATTTTTTTCATCCGGTACCTCCCGGTCCTCTCTTTCGTTGGGAAAAGCCCGCCCCGGACGCCCCGGTGGGCGCCGTGCCGGGAATGGGCATTACAAGCGCTGAATGTTTGATATTATATATCGTTATGCTTCCATATGCAAGAGCGACTTTCCTTGCCTTACCGAAGCAGCTTTTTCAGGGCATTCTCCTCCACGCCCGGGAGGATGCGCCGGAGCTGCTCCAGCACCCGGGAATAGGATTCCGCCGGTTCCCGGCGGTAGACTGCCTCGGTGAAAGCGCTCCCCATGGACTTTTCCGGGGTGGAGTATTCCGCCACGCCCCAGCCATAGGGCTTGCCCTTCTTATCCTGCATATATACGAAGTCGCTGATGACGACGTAGCACTGGGCCTGAAGGCTGGCGATGAGGGTGTCGAAGCCCTTTTTCCCCTCCGGGCCGTAGTCTCCCCTGGCCTTCAGCGCCCCGGTAAGCACCGGGGCGCTGGCGTCCAAAAGGTCGAAAAGCTGCTTCTCCCGCCACTGGGCCAAGCCCTCGTCATAGCGGGCGTCGAAATCATATCCGTCCCGGCGGTAGTTGGCGAAGTCAGGGAACCACTTCCGGCTGATGAACACCGCCTTGTGCTGGAAAAACTTTCCGTAGGCGCAGCCGGTCTCCCGAATGACGGGGCCCTTCCACTCCCAGGGGCCGGGCTTATCCGTGAACCAGAGGCCGGGGGCCACCCGCTCCTCCACGGAGAAACCGGGGACGGAGTTCTTGAACAGGGGCACGAAGCCCAGGTCCTCCACTGCCTCCTCCAAATCCGCCTGGGAGCGGATGGTGATGTCAAAGGTGGTCATGACCGGGGGTATCTCAGTCCAGAGTGCCGCAGAGGGAATCGGCCAGCTGCATGGCATAGGCCAGGGCCCGGCCGTAGCTGTTGCCGTTGAGGAGCAGGGGGTAGTCCACGGCGTACATGCCGCCGGCGGCGTTGCCCACGGCATAGAGGCCGGGGATGTTCTTCGCATCCGGGCCGATGACGTTCAGGTGGGTGTCGATTTGGGCGCCGCCGAAGACGTCCAGCAGCACGGGACCCCACTTGAGGGCGTAGAAGGGGCCCTTCTCCACGCTGGTGAGGAGCCGGGCGCGCTTGCCGAAGTCCACGTCGTCCCCGGAGGCCACAATCTGATTATACCGCTTCACGGTGGCCAGCAGGTTCTCCACGGGCACGTCCATCTTTTCGGCGAGCTCCTCCAGGGTGTCGGCCTTGAAGGCGGTGCCCTGCTCCAGGAAGCGGGCCACGGTGGCCTCCATCTGCTCCCGGTTGAAGCTGTCCCCCACCACGCTGAGGGGCATCATGCCCTGGCCGCCCAGCTCGCTGAAGCGCTCGTCCATCTCGTCCAGATACTTGCTGTCCATGACGGTCCAGGCATAGTCGCCGCCGGGCTGCATGAGGCAGCGCACGGACTTGGCCTGCATCCAGGTATCCTCGTTCATGAAGCGGCGTCCCAGGCGGTTCACATGGAGGAAGAAGCCCTGATAGCCGCAGCCGCCCAGGGCATGGAGGGTGGCGGCCCACTCGGGGTTATCCAGGGCAGCGCCGGCCCAATAGGCCATCTTCTGCCCGTCGCCGGTGTTGCCGGGGCGCTTGAACTGGCTGGGGGGCCGGGTGCCGATGGGGCAGAAGGCCTCCAGCATCTCCCGGTCCTCGCTGCAGTCGCCGGTGGCGAGGACGACGCCCTTCGTGCCCTGATAGCGGCGGTACTTCCCGTCGGGGCACTTGGCGATGCAGCCGGTGACCCGGCCGGTCTCGTCCTTTTCCAGATACAGGGCCGGGGTGAGGCGCAGGAGCTGCCCGCCCTTTTCCTTGAGAGCCTTCTCCAGGATCTCGCAGGCCAGGGGGCCGCCGCCCCACTGCTTGTATTTCGTGCTGCCCTGCTTGAGGAAGATGTGGTGGGTGCCGGGGTACTCGCTGAACATGGGGCCCTTGTAAGCCTCATACACGCCCACCTCCAGGCAGTCCCCCGCCAAATCCAGCATCCAGTGGAAGCCCTCGGCGCTGCGGTTGAGGAAAATCCACAGGAGATCCTCCTGGACGCGGCTGCCGCTCATCTTCAGCCAGTCGGCGGCCAGCACCTTCTTGTCGATGGTGATGCCCTTCTCCGCCATGACGCGGCTGTTCACCGCGGCGATCTGCCCGGCCAGGGCCAGGGTGTGCTCGTTCTTATCCAAATCAATGACCTTGAGGCCCCGGTCCGCGCAGCGGGCGGAGGCGGCGAGGCCGCTGATGCCGCCGCCGATGACCAGCACCTCGGTGGTCACGGTCTCGGCGATCTCCGACTCGGGGATCTTCTCCGGGGGAGTCTCCCAGCTGTAGCCCTTGCGGGGAGAGCGGTTGGAATAAAACTTCATTTCCAGTTCCTGGGGCATGTTCGTCTCCTTTCTTCGGCGGAAGCCGCCGAACCGGTTTTTATTCTTGGCTTATCATAACACATCCTGCCCCCCGGAAACAACAAATTGTGTCTTTTTTTGCAAAAATGCCCCGGCTCCCGCGAAGGGAGCCGGGGCGGGGTTCGCTTGCCGGGGCATTATTTCAGCTGGCTGACCTTGCCGGTCTCCTTATTGCGCCAGCGGGGCTTCAGGGGCAGGGGCCAGTTGAACTCCATGGCGCCGGGGGTGGGGCAGTCGGTGGCGCAGCAGCCGCAGTACCAGCATTCCTCGGGATGGAGGATGATGGGAGGCGCGCCCTTTTTGGGGTTGGGGATGAATACGTCGATTTGGCAGGTCTCCACGCAGGTGTTGCAGCCGATGCACTTCTCGGGATTGATCTTCACCGGCACATTGGGGGTCTGCACATTGGGAATCGCATATACTTTCTCGGACATCGTCTTTCCCTCCGTTCTCAGGTCTCCGGCTTCCAGACGCCGGTGTAGTCCTGGTTATGGGCCTCGTACTGCTCCTTCATGTTGCCCCAGAAGCGGATGGGCAGGCGCTCGAACTTCACTTCCCCGTTCTCCTGCCGGAGGGTGAGGTAGTTTTTCAGCTCCTCGGGGTCCTCGTTGGGGTAGTCCAGGCGCTCCACCCCCAGGGCGGGGCTGGTGAGCCGCCGCTCCTTCATGGCCTGGATGATGATCTTCGCATGCTCGATCATGCTCAAATCCTCCAGGGAGCGCATGAGCTTGTGGGGGTCCAGGGCGTAGAGCTGGGGCACCGCGAATTCCTCGATGCGCCCGATCTCCTCCAGGGCCAAATCAAAGAGCCGCTCGCTGCGGTAGTGGCCCACGTAATACTGCATGACACGGCTGAGGCCGTTGTGCAGCTCCTTCCACTCGATGCCGGAGGAGCGCCTGGCGGGGGCCAGCACCCGCTCCTTCTCCCTGTCAATCTGCGCCCGGGACACCGCCCCTGCGGCCACGGATTTGGCGTAAGCGGCGGCCTTGCGGCCCGCGTAGCGCCCGGTGGCGGCGGCATAGCTGTGGTCCTCGGGGGAGAAGGTGGAGGTCCCGGCGGCATAGAGCCCGTCCAGGGTGGACTTGAGGTTCCAGTCCACCAGGATGCCGCCGCCCCGGGCGGCGTCCCGATAGCTCTCAGAGGGCTGGAACTCCATGTAGGAGTAGTTCATGATCTGGTCCTTGGTCATGTCGAAGCCGCCCTCGGTCATGGTCTTGACCATGATCTTCGTGGTGGATTCCTCATTGAGCATCAGGTTCCAGGTGGCGTTGGCCTCGGCCTTCTTCATGCCGGCGAAATCGCCGTAGAAAGGCAGCTCATATTCCCCGGTGCGGATGCCCTCAAGGATCTTCTCGTTCACGGGCCCGGAATTGGAGAACATGGCCCCGCCGTCGTCCCAGCCCTGGATGGGGATGGGGAGCACCTTGTTGTTGGCGTCCACGATGGGCACGTTTTCATAGCTGGCGTCGCCGCCGCCGGTGTACCACTTGTGCTTGAGGCCGGTGGCGATGCGGTAGGGGTTGGAGCCCTCCATCATGGTGAGGGTCGCCCCGGCCCGCCAGGCCATGGTGGAGCTGTCGCCGCTCTCGTTGCGGGAGAACATGGAGGAATAGCCGCCGTGCTCCATGTCCATCATCCACAGACTGCCGGAGCCCGCGGTGGACATGATGACGGCCTTGGCCTTCACGATGAGGAATTCGCCGGTGCGCACGTTGATGCCCGTGGCCCCCACCACGCGCTTGCCCTGCACCCCGTCCTCGTTCAGGAGGCTGGTGGCCATGACCCGGTCATAGACCTCCACCCCCAGCTTCTTGCACTCCTTTTTCAGGATGGGCTTGAAGGTGCTGCCCCAGATGCGGAGCACCACGTTGTTGCGCTGGTCGGGGGGGTTGTAGCCCGGCTTGTCCCAGCCCTCGTGCTCGGCATAGCCGGCGAAGCGGGTGTAGCGGGGGGAGACCATGAACTTGGTCTTGTCGTCCCGGCCCTCCGCGCCCACGAACTCGTCGTCCGTGTCCCGGATCTTGCCGCCCATCTGCTCCATCTCCAGCAGGGTGTCATAGTCCTCGCGGCACTGGATTTCGATGCCGATGCCGTTGGAGAAGGGCCCCAGGGCCTCCATCTCCTGGATGGCCCACTCGTCCGGGTCCACCCGGCTCAGGGGGTTGCCGGGCACGTTGCACCAGTGGTCGCAGCCGGGGCCGCCCGCGCCGGAGCGCTTGACATCGCCCTTTTCCAGCAGCACCACCTTCGCGCCCTGGCGGGCGGCGCTGATGGACGCCCAGCAGCCGGCGATGCCGCCGCCCAGGACAAGTACATCGGTCTCAATCTCCTTCTCCTCTCCGAACTTAATCGGATAGGGCCACTCCGGGGGCGTCCCCTCGGATTTCAGGTAATCATGCCAGGTTCCCATGCTTCTGCCTCCTTTATGTAATGGTATTTACGCTTCACTATATCCTGATCATATCATTATAATGAACAAATGATGGTGAAACCGCCGCAAAGCGTTTCTATCCCCGGAGCATTTCGGCGAACTTTGCCAGGTGGTCGGGAATGGCGATCTGCTGGGGGCAGACCTGGGTGCAGCTGCGGCAGCCCACGCAGGCGGAGGGCTGCTTATCCTCCGGCAGGGCCATGAGGGCCATGGGGGCGATGAAGCCGCCGCCGGTGAGGGCGTGCTCATTGTAGAGGGAGAGCAGGTAGGGGATGTCCAGGGACATGGGGCAGTGGGCGGTGCAGTAGCGGCAGGCGGTGCAGGGCACGGTGCCCCGCTTCCCCATCTCCTCCGCCAGCTCCCCGAGGGCGGCCAGCTCCTTTTCATTCAGGGGCTTTTCCTCAGCAAAGGTGGCAAGGTTTGCCTCCAGCTGCGCCATGTCGGACATGCCGGAGAGGATGACCTTCACCTCCGGGAGGGTCTGCAAGAAGCGGAAGGCCCAGGCGGGCACCGTCTCCTCCGGGCGGAGGGAGCGGAGCTTTTCCTCCCCCTCCGGGCTGAGGGATGCCAGCGCCCCGCCCCGCAGGGGCTCCATGACCCAGACGGGGATGCCGTACTCCTTCAGAAGGGCCACCTTCTCCTCCGCCTCCTGGAAGCGCCAGTCCAGCCAGTTGAGCTGGAGCTGGCAGAACTCCATGTCCTTGCCGTAGGCCTCCAGAAAACGCTTCAGCACCGGCAGGTGCCCGTGGCAGGAAAAGCCCAGGTGCCGGATGCGCCCGGCCTTCTTCTCCGCCATCAGATAGTCGTAAACGCCGTATTTGGGGTCCAGGTAGCTGTCGATGTTCATCTCGCACACGTTGTGGAAGAGGTAGAAGTCGAAATACGCCACCCGGCACTTTTCCAGCTGCCGGGCAAAAATCTCCCGGAGCCTGGGGAAATTGGAGAGGTCATAGCCGGGGAACTTGTCCGCGAGATAGTAGCTCTCCCGGGGATAGGCGGCGAGGATGCGGCCCATGACATTCTCGGATTCCCCGTCGTGATAGCCCCAGGCGGTGTCGAAGTAGTTGACCCCGCCGACAAAGGCGGTCTTCACCATGGCCGCCACTTTTTCCTCGTCCACGCTCTCCGGCTGCCCCTCGAAGCCCGGGAGGCGCATGCAGCCGAAGCCCAGCGCCGAGAGCCGGAGGCCCTGAAATTCCTTGTAAATCATCCGCGTCACTCCTTGTATAATTCTGGTCTGATTTTACCGAATCCGGGCCGGGGCTGTCAAGCGGGCGGTTTCTCCGGCACAATTTCCTGTCTGTGTCTTTTTTCTTAAACTGATGTGGAAATGCGCACAATTATGTGGTAATATTTGTTTTTAGGTGGGATTTTCCCCACAAATATGGCAATCATTCAGATAAACTCAAGGCCGCATCCCCATTCCTGCGGGGGCAGAGGACACCTGCCCACAGATTTTTTTCGTCCACGGCGGAGGCATCCGCCGGAGAGGAGGCCGCCTTTATGAGCCTTTATGCGGGGGCAATCCTGCTGACGGAGCTTCTCATGGCAGCGATGGTCCTCCATGTGATGCGCCATACCAGCTTTACGAGAGAGGAGAAGGCCTGGTATCTCCTGACCTTCTGCTCGGTCATGCTGTGTGCCGGCGCGGAGTTCCTGTCCCGGCATCTGGATGGCCGCGCCGCGCCCTTCGCCCTGCCCCTCACCGTCATTACGGTTATCCAGTTCTCCCTGGCGCCGATGCTGCCGGTATTCTTCATCGGCGCGCTGGGCATGCAGTCCCTGGCAAAGAAGGCCTCGGCCGTCTTTGCCCTTCACGCCGGGGCGGAGATTGTCTCTGCCTTCTTCGGGTGGATTTTCTTCTTTGACGCCGGGGGGACCTATGTCCGGGGCGGGGCGTACATCATTTATGAGGCCTTCTATCTCATCAGTCTCCTTTTCCTCATCGTCAGCCTGATATTTGTGGGGCGGCGCTTTCAGCACCGGGACCGCCTGACCATCGTCATGGTCCTGGTCATCATGGTCGCGGCCATCCTCCCCCTCCTGCTGTTCAAGATATATACGGATTATCTGGGCATCGGTATCTGCGCCTGCCTCTGCTACATCTATTACAACGACCTCATCCAGGCGGACCTCCGCTCGGAGCTGGTGGAAGAGCAGAAGCGGATTTCCCGGATACAGGCACAGATTATCTCCAGCATGGCGAACCTCATCGAGAGCCGGGACATGGAGACCGGGGAGCATGTGGCCCGCACCAGCCGCTATGTGAGGACCCTGGCGGAGAAGTGCCGGGAGGACGGGGTATACGCCGACCTCATTGACGACCGGTTCATCGAAATGATTTCGCTCCTGGCCCCCATGCACGACATCGGGAAGATTGTCGTCCCGGACAGCATCCTCAAGAAGCCGGGGCGGCTGACGGAGGAGGAATTCCAGGAGATGAAGCGGCACGCCTCCGAGGGGGGCAAGGTCATCGGCGAGGTGCTGCGGGGCATCACAGACGAGGATTATCTGCATTTCGCCTCGGACATCGCCGCCTACCACCATGAGCGCTGGGAAGGCCGGGGCTATCCCGCCGGGCTGAAGGGAGAGGAGATTCCCCTGGCCTCCCGAATCATGGCCATCGCGGATGTGTACGACGCCCTCATTTCCGAGCGCTGCTACAAAAAGCCCATGTCCCGGGAGGAGGCCATAAGGATTATCCGGGAGGAGAGCGGCACCCACTTTGACCCCCGGATTGCGGAGGTGTTCCTGCGCCATCAGTCGGATTTTGTGTAGGGCATCCTTTGCCGATAAAAACCCCCGCAGGCAGCCTGCCCGCGGGGATTTTCGCATGTACGCGCCTTATTTTTTCTTTTTCTTTTTGCCCTTGAGCTCCTCGGAGAGGATATCCCCCAGCTTGCTGCGGCGGCCCTCCCCTTCCCCGAAGGTCTCCCCCAGCTTGCGCAGAAGCTCCTTCTGCTCATTTGTGAGGTTCCGGGGCGTCTGCACCGTGACGGTGACGAACTGGTCCCCCCGGCCGGAGGCGTTGAGGCGCTGGGTGCCCTTGCCCCGGAGGCGGAAGACCGTGCCGGTCTGGGTGCCGTCGGGGATGGTGTACTTCACCTTCCCGTCCAGAGTGGGGACCTCCACACTGTCCCCCAGGGCAGCCTGGGTGATGGTGATGGGCATCTCATAGTAGATATCGAAGCCCTCCCGCTCAAACTGGCTGTGGGGCAGCACGGAGACGGTGATGAGCAGATCCCCCGCCGGGCCGCCGTTTGCGCCCCGATGGCCCGCGCCCCGGACCGAGAGGGTCTGCCCGTCGTCGATGCCGCCGGGGAAATCCACCCTGGTGGTGGTGTTCTTCCGCACGGCTCCCTTGCCCCGGCACTTGGGGCAGGGGCTGTGGATGATTTTTCCCGCGCCGGAGCAGTCCGGGCAGGGGCTGGTGCTGGACATGACGCCGAAGGCGGTGCGCACCTGGCTGCGGATGGAGCCGGTGCCGGAGCAGCGGGAGCAGACCTCGGGGGTCGTGCCCTTGGCGCAGCCGGTGCCGGAGCACTCCGGGCAGTTCTCGATGCGGGAGATGGGCACCTCCTTGGTGCATCCGAAGGCCGCCTCCTCGAAGGTGAGCTCCGCCCGGACCCGCAGGTTCTCCCCCTTCCGGGGGCCGCCAGCGCTGCGGGAGCGGGCGGCGCCCCCGCTGAAGAAGGAGCCGAAGATATCCCCCAGATCCAGGTCGTCGAAGCCGCCGAAGCCGCCGAAGCCGGCGCCCCCGGCCCCGGCCCCCGCGCCGTAGCTGGGGTCCACCCCGGCAAAGCCGAACTGGTCGTAGCGGGTGCGCTTCTCCGGGTCGGAGAGCACCTCATAGGCCTCCCCGATCTCCTTGAAGCGCGCCTCCGCCCCCTTGTCCCCAGGATTCATGTCCGGGTGATTTTCCTTGGCCAGGCGGCGATATGCTTTTTTTATTTCCTCTTCGCTGGCCCCCTTCTGGAGCCCGAGGACCTCATAATAATCCCGTTTATCCGCCATGGATAAGCACCTCTTCTATTGGGAAAAACCTGCCGCGCGCCGTCGGCCCCGGAGGGGCCGGCGGCGCGAAGCAGAGAGAGAAATCAGATGATGAATAATTACCGAAAATGTCAGGGGTTGTCGTCGTCCACGACCTCATAGTCCGCGTCCTGATAATCCCCGCCGCCGGAATTGCCGCCGCCGGTATAGCCGGTGTCGCCGCCGGGAGCCGCGCCGCCCTGGGGATTGGCGCCATTTGCCTGGTAGAGCTTCTCTGAGAGCTTGTAGAAGGCCTGGGTCAGCTCCTCCGTGGCGGCCTTGATGGCGGCGGTATCGGTGCCGCTGAGGGCGGTCTTCAGCTTCTCGACGCCCTCCTTCACCGGGGCCTTGTCAGCCTCGGGCAGCTTGTCGCCCACCTCCTCCAGGGTCCGCTCGGCCTGATAGACCATCTGGTCGCCCTGGTTGCGGGTGTCCACCTCTTCCTTGCGCTTGGCGTCCTCGGCGGCGTACTGCTCGGCCTCCTTGACGGCCCGCTCCACATCCTCCTTGGACATGTTGGAGGAGCTGGTGACGGTGATGTGCTGCTCCCGCCCGGTGCCCTTGTCGGTGGCGGAGACGTTCACGATGCCGTTGGCGTCGATGTCGAAGGTGACCTCAATCTGGGGCACGCCCCGGCGGGCCGGCGCGATGCCGTCCAGATGGAAGCGGCCCAGGGACTTGTTGTAGGCCGCCATCTCCCGCTCGCCCTGGAGGACGTTGACCTCCACGCTGGTCTGGTTGTCGGAGGCGGTGGAGAAAATCTGGCTCTTCTTGGTGGGGATGGTGGTGTTCCGCTCGATGAGCTTGGTGAACACGCCGCCCAGGGTCTCGATGCCCAGACTCAGGGGGGTGACGTCCAGCAGGAGGATGCCCTCCACGTCGCCGCCCAGCACGCCGCCCTGGATGGCGGCGCCCACGGCCACGCACTCATCGGGGTTGATGCCCTTGAAGGGCTCCTTGCCGGTGAGGCGCTTGACCTCGTCCTGCACGGCGGGAATCCGGGTGGAGCCGCCCACCAGGAGCACCTTGTTCAGATCGCTGGCGCTGAGGCCCGCGTCGGAGAGGGCCTGGCGCACGGGGCCGGTGGTCTTTTCCACCAGGCCGGCGGTGAGCTCGTTGAACTTGGCGCGGCTGAGGGTGAGGTCCAGGTGCTTGGGGCCGGAGGCGTCGGCGGTGATATAGGGGAGGTTGATGTTGCTGGTGGTGACGCTCGAGAGCTCGATCTTGGATTTCTCGGCGGCCTCCCGGAGGCGCTGCATGGCCACCCGGTCGGAAGAGAGGTCGATGCCGTTGTCCTTCTTGAACTCCGCCACCATCCAGTTCATGATGGCCTCGTCGAAGTCATCGCCGCCCAGGTGAGTGTCACCCGCCGTGGCCAGGACCTCGATGACCCCGTCGCCGATCTCCAGCACGGAGACGTCGAAGGTGCCGCCGCCCAGGTCATAGACCATGATCTTCTGGTCGGTCTCCTTGTCCAGGCCGTAGGCCAGGGCCGCCGCCGTGGGCTCGTTGATGATGCGCTTCACATCCAGGCCGGCGATCTTGCCCGCGTCCTTGGTGGCCTGGCGCTGGCTGTCGTTGAAGTAGGCGGGCACGGTGATGACCGCCTCGGTGACGCTGCCGCCGAGATAGGCTTCCGCGTCGGCCTTGAGCTTGCTCAGCACCATGGCGCTGATCTCGGGGGGCGTAAAATTCTTGCCGTCGATGGCGACCTTGTAGTTGGTGCCCATGTGCCGCTTGATGGAGCTCACCGTCCGGTCCGGGTTGGTGACGGCCTGGCGCTTGGCCACCTGGCCCACCATGCGCTCCCCGGTCTTGGAGAAGGCCACCACGGAGGGCGTGGTACGGCTGCCCTCGGCGTTGGCGATGACAATCGGCTCGCCGCCCTCCATGACGGCGACGCAGCTGTTGGTGGTTCCCAAATCTATGCCAATGATCTTACCCATGATAATTTCCTCCTTAAAGTTCCTTTGGATTTATATTCAATTCAGTTCGCCACTTTCACCATGGCAAAACGAATGACCTTGTCGTTCAGCTTGAAGCCCTTCTGGAATTCCTCCACTACCAGGTTCTCACCCAGGCTCTCATCCTCCACATGGATGACCGCGTTGTGCTCCGCCGGGTCGAAGGGCTGACCGGCGGCCTCGATGGGGGTGACGCCCATCTTCGCGAAGATCTCCGTGAGCTGGGCCATGGTCATCTCCACTCCCTTGTAAAAGCCGGGGTCGCTGCACTCGGCCTTGAGGGCCCGCTCCAGGTTGTCGTAGACCGGCAGGAGCTGCAGGACCGTGTCCGCCTTGCCGTCGGAATAGGTGGTCTCCTTCTCCTTCTGGCTGCGGCGGCGGTAGTTTTCGTATTCGGCGGCGAGGCGGAGATACTTGTCCTTTTCCGCGCCGAGGGCCGCCTCCATCTCCGATTTCAGGGCCTCCAGCTTCTTTTTCAGCTCCGCTTCCTTTTTCCGGCCGAATTTTCCCCCCCCGCCTTTTTCCGGGGTCTCCGGGGTCTCGGGGACTTCCGCCTCCGCCTCCGGCTGAGGCGCTTCCTCCTCCAAAGGCTCCGGGGTCTTCTTCTCTTCGTCCATGACTAACTGCTCTCTCCCTCCGTGGTGTGTTCATCCGGCGCGGTCAGCTGCGGCGGGGGCTGTACCGTGCCCGCCAGGGCCGCCTGCTGCATCCCCCGGGCGATGCCCCGGAGATAGGCCGCCACCCGCGCATAGTCCATGCGCACGGGGCCGACGACGCCGATGACGCCCTGCATATTGTTTCCCATGTCATAGGATGCCAGCACCACGCCGCTGTCCTTGAGCTCCTCGGCCACGTTCTCCGGCCCGATGAGAATCTTCACCCCATCCTCCCCGCCCTGGGGCAGATCCCGGATAACGTCCTCGTCCGAGAGATAATCCATCAGCTTCTGTGCCTTGTCCACATCCCGGTATTCCGGGAGGGAGAGGATGTTGCTGGCCCCGGTGAGCACCGGGCGCTTGGGCTGGGCGGGGGTCATGGCCTGCATGGCAAAGGCCGCGATGGCCGCCACGGCGCCGCTCTCGTCCCCCAGGCTCCGCTCGGCGGCGGCGATGAGGGCCGCATCCATCTCCTCCGGGCCGATGCCGGTGAAGCTGGCATTGAACACCGTGGACATCTTCTTCACCAGGGCCTCCCCGATGCCCTCGGGGAAGCGCATCACCCGGTTCACCGCGCTCTCGTCATCCAGGAGGAGCACGGCGATGACGGTGGTATCGTCCACCCGGATGAGGTCATAGCGCCGCACCGTGTGCCGGTTGGGGGCCGCGGCGGCGGTGTAGACGGGGTAGCTGGTCATCTCGCTCACCAGCTTGCCCGCATCCGCCAGCAGCTCGTCGAAACGGCTCATCTTCTGCTTCAGCGCGTCGTTGATGCGCTGGGTCTCCTCCAGGCTCAGGCGGTGCTCGTTCATGAGCTCGTTGACATACACCCGGTAGCCCATGGGGGAGGGGATGCGCCCGGCGGAGGTGTGGGGCTGCTCCAGAAGGCCCATGGCGGTCATCTCCGCCATTTCGTTGCGGATGGTGGCGCTGGAGCAGTTCAGTTCCCCGTTCTCGGCGATGGCCTTGCTGCCCACGGGCTCCGCCGTGGCAACATAGCTCTCCACAATGATTTTCAAAATCCTGCGCCGCCGCTCGGTGAGTTCCATGTCCCCCATCCCTGCTTTCCGGTTTTAGCACTCTTTGTCTTTGAGTGCTAAACGTAATATAATACAGCCTCGTCTCCTTGTCAAGGCCCTTTTGCGAACAAATTGTAAATGATTTTTTCCGCGCCGGGATTGCAATTCCCGGGAGGGGAGATTATAATATTACGGTTAATTTTGCTGAACATTTAAGGAAGGGTCGGATACCCATGGATATTCGCAACATCGCCATCATCGCCCACGTTGACCACGGCAAAACCACCCTGGTCAATGAAATGCTGCGGCAGGGGGGCGTTTTCCGGGAGAACCAGGTGGTGGAGGACCGGGTCATGGACTCCGGGGATCTGGAGCGGGAGCGGGGCATTACCATTCTCTCCAAAAACACCGCCATTCATTATAAGGACACCAAAATCAACATCGTGGACACCCCGGGCCACGCCGATTTCGGCGGCGAGGTGGAACGGGTGCTGAAGATGGTCAACGGGGTGCTCCTGCTGGTGGACGCCGCCGAGGGGCCCATGCCCCAGACCCGCTTCGTCCTCTCCCGGGCCCTGGAGCTGGGGCACCGGGTCATCGTGGTGGTGAACAAGATTGACCGCCCCGACGCGAGAATCCACGAGGTCATCGACGAGGTGCTGGAGCTGCTTTTGGAGCTGAACGCCACGGACGAGCAGCTGGACAGCCCCATGCTCTTCTGCTCCGCCCGGGCGGGCACCGCCGCCTATTCCCCCGAGGCGGAGGGGGAGGATCTGCGCCCTCTCTTCGACACCATCCTGGAATACATGCCCGCCCCGGAGCGGGACGAGGAGGGGCCCTTGCAGATGCTGGTCTCCTCCCTGGACTACAACGACTATGTGGGGCGCATCGCCGTGGGGCGCATCCAGCGGGGCGTCATCCGCCAGAACCAGGAGATCCTGGTCTTAAGCTCCGAGCACCCGGAGACCCACCTGAAGGCCAAGGCGGTGAGTCTCTATGTCTTTGACGGTCTCAGCCGCACGGCGGTGACGGAGGCCGGGGCCGGGGACATCATCGCCCTCAGCGGCATCGGGGACGTCACCATCGGGGACACCATCTGCGCGCCGGACTGCCCGGACCCCCTGCCCTTCGTGAAAATCTCCGCCCCCACCATGGAGATGACCTTCTCCGTGAACGACAGTCCCTTTGCCGGGACGGAGGGAAAATTCGTCACCTCCCGCGCCCTCAGGGACCGGCTTTTCCGGGAGACCCTCAAGGACGTGAGCCTCAGGGTCACGGAGACGGACAGCACCGACAGCTTCAACGTGGCCGGCCGGGGGGAGATGCACCTCTCCATCCTCATCGAGACCATGCGCCGGGAGGGCTTCGAGTTCCAGGTCTCCCCGCCCCGGGTGCTGACGAAAACGGAAAACGGCGTGACCATGGAGCCGGTGGAGGAGGTCGTCATCGACGTGCCGGACGCCGCCGTGGGCTCCGTCATCGAAAAGCTGGCGCAGCGGAAGGGGGACCTTAAGGAGATGACCCCCACGGGGAGCCGCACGAAGCTCATCTTCACCGTGCCCAGCCGGGGGCTTTTCGGCTACCGCAGCGAATTTCTCACCGACACGAGGGGCGAGGGCATCATGGCCTCCGTCTTTTCCGGCTACGAGCCCATGAAGGGGGAGGTGAAGCGGCGCAGCACCGGCTCCCTCATCGCCTTTGAGACCGGGGACGCCGTGGCCTACGGCATCTTCAACACCCAGGACCGGGGCACCATGTTCATCGGGCCGGGGACGAAGGTCTACGGCGGCATGGTGGTGGGCTCCTGCCCCAAGCAGGAGGACATCGTCATCAACGTCTGCCGCAAGAAGCAGATGACCAATATGCGTGCCTCCGGCTCGGACGAGGCCCTGCGCCTGGTGCCCCCGAGAATCATGAGCCTGGAGCAGTGCATGGAGTTTCTCGCCGACGACGAGCTGCTGGAGGTCACCCCCAAGTCCCTCCGGCTGAGGAAGCGGGTGCTGGACCACGAGCGCAGGGCCAAGAGCGCCTTCCGCAGTAAGCAGCAGAAATGAAGGGAAAGCTTATCGTCATCGAGGGGCTGGACGGCTCCGGGAAGGCCACCCAGGCCGCGCTGCTCACCGACGCCCTCCGGCGGGCGGGCCGGGCGGTGCGCGCCGTCACCTTCCCCAACTATGAAAGCGACGCCTCCGCCCTCATCAAAATGTATCTCTCCGGCGCTTTCGGGCAGGAGCCGGAGGCTGTGAACGCCTACGCCGCCTCCAGCTTCTACGCGGTGGACCGCTACGCCGCCTGGAAGCAGGACTGGGGGGAGTTTTACCGCGCCGGAGGCGTCATCGTGGCGGACCGGTACACCACCTCCAACGCCGTCTACCAGTGCGCCAAGCTCCCCCGGGAAAAGTGGGACGAATATCTCGACTGGCTCTTTACCTATGAATACGCCCTGCTGGGCATCCCGGAGCCGGATTTGGTGCTCTATCTCCGGGTGGACACGGCTTTGAGCCAGGCCCTCATGAGCGGGCGCTACGCCGGGGACGAGGGGAAGAAGGACATCCACGAGCGGAACCGGGCGTTTCTGGACCGCTCCGGCGCGGCGGCGGAATACTGCGCGGAAAAGCTGGGCTGGCGGGTCATCGACTGCGTTTCCGGCGGGGAGATGCGACCCCCGGAGGAAATCCACGCCCGGCTCCTGGCCCTCGCGGAGGAGTGTGTCAGCGGGGCCGGTTAAGCGAGCAGAAAGCTCCTTTGTTTCAGGTAGGGAGCTGCATCGGCACTGTGACTACCGATTGCAGGTAGAGAGCGGAAGGGAATCCAAGGGGAAACCCAGGGTTTCCCGTGGCCGCCACGGAGGGGTCGGGGGGACCGTTGCGGAAGGTCCCCCAGCGATTCTTTGCCTTCTTTCTCATCGCGGAGAAAGAAGGTCGCGAGCCGGAGCGAGCGAAACTATCCCCTGGCAGAGATTCACAAACAACAACAAAAACAATCACACCGGCGGAAGAAGCGCAAAAATGTGCCTCTCCGCCGTTTTTCTGTTTTGACTTGCGCCCTCCTGTGTGCTATGCTGTCTGTATAAAAGCAAAAAACAAAAAAGGAGAAGCAGCATGGACGTCATTAAAGTGGTTATGCCCGAGGCAAAGCCCGGGGAATTCGCCATGCCGGTCATGGACGTGAGCGGCGTGAAGCGGAAATTCCTGGACATCCCCTATGTCCCCGGCGGCGGCCCCAAGCAGTCTTTGGATATCTTCCTCCCCGACGAGGGGGAGGGCCCCTTCCCCACGATTATCTTCATCCACGGCGGCGCCTTCTGGGGCGGCGACAAGCAGGACATGCAGAACGTCTACCTCATGAACGGCATCCGCCGGGGCTACGCGGTGGTGAACGTGAATCACCGTCTCTCGGACGAAGTGAAATTCCCCCTGCCGGTCTACGATGTGAAGGCCGCCGTCCGCTTCCTGCGGGCTAACGCGGCAAAATACTGCCTGGACGGGAGCCGCTTCGCCGTGGGCGGCAACTCCGCCGGGGCCTACTTCGCCGCCATGCTGGGCACCAGCGCCGGGGTGGCCGCCCTGGAGGACAATTCCATGGGGAACCCCGGCGTGAGCAGCGCCGTGCAGGCGGTCATCGGCCTCTTCGGGGTCTATGATCTCACGGAGCAGAGCGAGTTCACCGAGAAGACCCCCGCCATGGGCGGCTTCAAAATGCCCAACTTCGCCGACCAGTTCGCCGGCGTGGTCTGCCGGGACTGCCCGGAGCTCATGGCCCTCACCTGGCCCGGCAGCTATGTGACGAAGGACTGCCCCCCCACCCTCATCCAGGGCGGCACCGCCGACGAGGTGGTGCCCTACGAGGCCTCCCCCGAGCTGGTGGCGAAAATCAACGCCGTCTGCGGCGAGGGGCGGGCCATCCTCCACAGCCTGGAGGGAAGGACCCACGGCCACGCGGACTATGCCGCGCCGGAAAACGAAGACAGGCTCTTCGCCTTCCTGGACGGGGTTTTCAAGAAGTAAGGAGAACTGCCATGGCCGAAGTCGTCGCCGTCTGCATCAGCACCCTCAAGGGCGTGCCGAAAAAGGAAGTGCCGGAAATCGAGCTGAAAATCGACCACGGCATCGTGGGGGACGCCCACGCGGGGAACTGGCACCGGCAGGTGAGCCTGCTGGCAAAGGAGAGCGCGGACAAGATGCGGGAGAAATTCCCCGCCCTCAAAAACGGGGCCTTCGCGGAAAACATCCTCACCTCCGGCATCTCCCTCTGCACCCTCCCCATCGGGACCCGCCTGCGGGTGGGGGAAGCCCTGTTGGAGGTCACCCAGATTGGCAAGGAGTGCCATAATTCCTGCGCCATCCGAAAAATCACCGGCGACTGCGTCATGCCCCGGGAGGGCATCTTCGCCAAGGTGCTGGCGGAGGGCACCGTCCGCCCCGGCGACGGCGTTTCCGTTGTGGAATAAACAGAAACTAAACAATAAACAGAATCGAGGGAGACAATCATGAAGAAAAGAATTCTTTCCGCGCTCCTCATCCTGATGATGGCCCTTTCCCTGCTGCCCGCGACGGCGCTGGCGGCAACCGCCCCCACCGAGGCGGACCTGAAAACCCCGCCGACCATCTCCAATCTGGAGATTCACGACGACGGGGAGGGTTTCGTCTGGCTGGAGGTCACGGTGTACACCCCCGAGAACGTGCTCAACGCCATCGATTATTACGAAAATCACGAGCTGGGCTACAATCAGGCGGGGTACATCGGCGGTATTGAGCTGCAATTTTCCATCGACGGCGGCGAATGGCAGTCGGACAGTCTGGCTCTTGCGTGGAGATACTATGAGGATACGGAAGAAGTACCCTGGAACGGCATTTATGAAACCGGCTACGCTGACGAGCTGCATGTGGACAGCGAGGTCAAGGCACACGCCCGCTACACCGGTGCGGACGCGGACGGAAACCTCCGCTACAGCGACTGGTCCAACATGCTGACCCTCAATGAGCCGATGGACTTCCAGGCCCACAACTGGGCCAAGCCGGAGCTGACGGAGGCGGATAAACTGGGTCTCATCCCCGACTGCCTTAAGGACGCGGACCTTACCGACAACATCACCCGGGCCGAGTTCGCCGCCGTGAGCGTGAAGGTCTTTGAGGCGCTGACGGGGACCAAGGCGGAGCCCGCGGCGGTGAACCCCTTCACCGACACCAGCGACGCCGAGGTGCTCAAGGCCCTGAACGTGGGCATCACCGACGGCGTCAGCGACACCGCCTTTGCGCCGGATACCCTCCTGAACCGGGAGCAGATGGCCACCATGCTGACCCGGGTCTACAAGAAGGTCGTCCTCTCCGGCTGGACCCTCGGCACCGACGGCGAGTATAACGAGCAGTTCCGGGGCATGTTCACCATGCCCGCCCTCTTCGCGGACGATGGGAACATCTCCTCCTGGGCGAAGGACAGCGTGTACTTCATGGCCGCCAACGGCATCATCGAGGGCATCGATGAGACCGACGCCGGGGCGGTGTTCGGCCCCAAGGCCGTGACGGAAGCGGAAAAGGCCGTGGGCTACGCCCAGGCCACCCGGGAGCAGGCCCTGCTTCTGGCGGTCCGCACTGTGAAAAATCTCGGCTAAGCCGCGCTCGTCCGGCCCGGAGACCGGGCCGGACGAGGCGCATTTTCCCCCCTCTGAAAAACTAAAATATTAAGATATGGAGGTCAGTGCAGATGACTATGAAGAAAAGACTGATTTCCGCGCTCCTCATCCTGATGATAGCCCTTTCCCTGCTGCCCATGGCGGCCCTGGCCGTCTCCGATTCCGCCAACGGCGACTGGGGTGAAAAAAGCGTCACCCTGAGAAACACGGCGGAGGCGGAGCTGATGGTTCGCGTCGGGGACATCGACGCCCTCAACGACGAGTATGCCATCGATGATGGGTATAACCCCTTTACCGCCACGAGCCAGCACCCCCACGGCTACCCCTGGATTAAGGACGAGAGCGACCCTGCCGGGACGGACCGCATCTATGTCGGCTCCGCTTGGAACGGAGAAGGCCGCGACGGCTACGCCGGCAATTACCTCGGATACACCGAAGGAAATGATACGGAGAACGCCTACGGCCAGGGCGCTCTGGAAATCTCCATGCGCTATGACGCCTCCGGCATCACCGTCAGGAACGCGCTGCTCCAGCTCTGCATCGACGATTTTCAGGCCCTGAGCTGGGGAAGCCGTTTCACCGTCAGTCTCAACGGCAAGGACGCTCCCTTTATCGCCGAGCTCCTGAATCAGGTGGACCAGACCGGCCCCACCTCCTACATCATCTCCGCCATTATTCCTTCCGGCTTCTTTGAGGACATCTCCTCCGGCAATCTGGTCATCGCCATTGACGAAACCGCCGGGATTGGCGATGGCTACGCCGTGGACTTTGCCAAGCTGCTCATCAATTACAAGGACAATGTCTTCACCGGCACCTTCTCCGGACATACCGAGCCCGGCGCTACGGTCCGCCTGCTGGGGACCTCCACCACCGTCAAGGCCTCCTCCACCGGCGGCTTTGAGTTCGAGGCCGTTCCCGGCCTGAACGCGGTTCGCGCCTCCAAGGACGGCTATGAAGAAGCCTATGCTTTCGGCATCGTTTTCTCCTCAAACGTCCCTTCGTCATGGGAGGACGAACCGTGGGAGCCCTGGCTCAACCTGTATGAAGGCGTGGGCAATCCGGATATCGACTTTTCACAGTTCGGCGCCACCGCCGCCTGGGAAAACGCCCACGGCTGGGCCGAGGCGGAGCTGAACACCGCCAGCCAACTGGGCCTCATCCCCGACTGTCTGATTGGTCAGGATTTGACCCAGCCCATCACCCGGGCCGAGTTCGCCGCCGTGAGCGTGAAGGTCTTTGAGGCGCTGACGTTCACCAAGGCGGAGCCCGCGGCGGTGAACCCCTTCACCGACACCAGCGACGCCGAGGTGCTCAAGGCCCTGAACGTGGGCATCACCGACGGCGTCAGCGACACGACCTTTGCGCCGGATACCCTGCTGAACCGGGAGCAGATGGCCACCATGCTGACCCGGGTCTACAAGAAGGTCGTCCTCTCCGGCTGGACCCTCGGCACCGACAGCGAATTTAACGAGCAGTTCCGGGGCATGTTCACCATGCCCGCCCTCTTCGCGGACGATGGGAACATCTCCTCCTGGGCGAAGGACAGCGTGTACTTCATGGCCGCCAACGGTATCATCGAGGGCATCGATGAGACCGACGCCGGGGCGGTGTTCGGCCCCAAGGCCGTGACGGAAGCGGAGAAGGCCGTGGGCTATGCCCAGGCCACCCGGGAGCAGGCCCTGCTTCTGGCCGTCCGCACCGTGAAAAATCTCGGTTAAGCTGCGCTCGTCCGGCCCGGAGACCGGGCCGGACGAGGTGCATTCCCCCCCTCTGAAAAGCAAAAATATTAAGATATGGAGGTCAGTGCAGATGTTTTTCACCAAGTTCGAGCCCATGACCAAGGAGGC
>Ga0079305_1001787_pt1 | contig 24265 bp, 22 predicted proteins | sample LMS_cellobiose_e_FD_79183 | JGI IMG/M metagenome (GOLD analysis project Ga0079305, IMG submission 79183) | Rumen-fistulated moose microbial communities from Alaska, USA - LMS_cellobiose_enrichment | ecosystem: Host-associated > Mammals > Digestive system > Stomach > Rumen fluid ... | reverse complement strand
CCGTTTTAGGCCATGTTTCCCGCAAAATGGTGAATATTATTTTCGCTGTCCTCCGTGACAATTCCCCCTATTCTCCGGCTGTTTGACTTTTTTCGCTTGACAAATCTTTATAGCCGGTCTCGTATATATTGGAGAAGGACAACTCCTGCCCATCCTGGAAGATATGCTCGTCCGAAAAACCCAAAACCGTACAAAAAGCTGAATTATGGAACACCGGGCGGATTTGTCCGCCCTCCAGACGGTAGACGCACAGCCCGCTGGGAATGCTGCTGAGGAGCGTTTCCAGCTCATGCGCAAGCCTCATTCTACTCCACCGTCCTTTTCAAATCGTCCCGAAAGATCTTCGCCCTTTGAAATTCCTCCTGTACCACTTGATATAAAACCGGATAGTCCGCGCGCTGCTGTCCGGTCCGCAGCGGCTCCACCATGGCGCAGACCGCATCATACAGCGGGGTGAGCCCCATATTCCCGGCCACCCCCTTCAGGGTATGCGCCGCCTCGAACGCGCCGCGCAGATCGCCGGACGCGACTGCGTCGCCCAGCTTCTGCAGGTTTTTATCCTGGAACAGCATATCCAGAAGCCGCAGATACATCGTCTCGCTTCCCATAAACCGCGCCATTGTGGCCCCATAATCCGCACCATAGGCTTCAAACGCTTCTCTGAATCCCCGCATTCCTCAGGACTCCTTCCCGAAAATAAAATCAGACAGGGTCTGATACAGGCGCCCCGGTTCGATGGGTTTGGCGAGGTGGGCGTTCATCCCCGCAGCCTTACTCTTTTCAATGTCATCATCAAAGGCATTCGCGGTCATTGCAATGATCGGGATGGAATCGGCGTCGGCGTTGCTGAGGTGCCGGATGTTGGTGGCAGCTGTCAGCCCATCCATCAGGGGCATACGGATATCCATAAGGATTGCGTCGTAATACCCCCGCGTCGATTTGCTGAACAGTTCCAGCGCCCGCAGCCCATTTCCTGCCGTTTCAACCTCAAACCCCTTGTTTTCCAGCAGCATTGCGGCCACTTCGGTATTGATCTGGTTGTCCTCCACCAGCAGAATCCGTTTTCCGGAAAAATCATAGTCGGTGATCTCGGGCTGTTTTTCCTGGCTCTCCTTTTTATCCAGAGCCTTGGTAAACGCAGAAATCAACGAGGATTTGAACATCGGCTTGCTCATCAGCAGGTTAACGCCCGCCAGCTTCGCTTCATGCTCGATGGAGACCCAGTCGTAGGCGGTCATGATGATGATTGTGACATCCGGCCCGACAATCCGGCGGATACGCCGCGCGGTTTCGATGCCGTCCATCTCTGGCATCTTCCAGTCGATCAGGATCATATCATAAAATCTGCCGTTCTCCCAAAGGGTTTTCACCTGTTCGACGGCTTTTGTTCCGCTGTCCACCCATTCGGCATGGATTCCCATCTCCTTGAGCGTGGCGACCGCGCTCTCGCAGACAGTCACATCGTCGTCCACAACCAGTGTTTTCAAGTGAGAGAAATGATAATCCCGCTTTTTCAGATGGTGTCGGAGTTTTTCCTCCTCGGTGATGCCGAGCTTCACATTTATAGTGAATTCGGAACCAATCCCCTTGATCGAGCGCACTGTGATGTTCCCGTCCATCATATCCACAATGTTCTTGGAAATGGCAAGGCCCAGCCCGGTACCGCCATACACGGCGGTGGCGCCAGTGGATTCCTGGGAAAACGGCTCAAAGATATGCGGGAGGAATTCCTCGCTCATTCCAGAGCCGGTATCGTTCACAATAAAGCGCAGCTCAGCGTCATTTTTGGTTTTCCTGCGCTGTTCAACGGAAAATGTGACCTTCCCGTTCTCGCTGGTGAACTTGATGGCGTTCGACAGGATGTTGATCAACACCTGCTGCAGTTTCATGGCGTCTCCAATGTAGTAATCGTCCAGAACCGGGTCCACAATACATTCATATTCCACACCCTTGGCCGCCGCCTGGGTATAACAGATGGCATTGATCCCGCTCAGGAATTCCTCTACGGGGATCTTCTCATTTTTTAAGAGCATCTTGCCGCTTTCGATCCGGCTCATGTCCAAAATGTCGTTGATCAGGGACAGCAGGAATCTGGATGAAATGCCGATCTTGGACAGGCAGTCAGCGATCCGCTCGTCATCCCCGATCGACTGAGCCGCAATTGTGCTCATCCCAATGATCGCATTCATCGGCGTGCGGATTTCATGGGACATCCGGGACAAGAAATCGGTTTTGGCCGCGTTGGCCTGTTCCGCCGCAACTAGGGCCGCCGCCAAATCTTCCCTCTGTTTCTGCTCTTGCCGGACCACATCCGTAACATCGGAGCGCGCCATGCAGACCCGCCCCAGTTCCTTATTAATATAGAATACCTGGAACCGCTTGATCCGCCGCTCACCGTGATCATCCTTCATCTCCACAATGAAGGAGTAGGTGTTTTGCTCCTCCAGCATCTTTTTCATATAGGCATAGTCCAGCTTGCCAAGATATTCTTTCTGCCAGGTTTCGTCCATAAACCGCTGGGCCACCTTACGGATCTCTTTCTGAAATTCGCCCTGTCGGGGGACGGTGTCCCTGCGGCCTCTGTCCATCGAGATCGTGCGGTGAAAATCGCGGGGAATGTTGATGTCGGTAATAACGTCGTAATCCAGCTCCGCCAGCCGGTTCAGGAGCTCTCTCTGAATTTTCTGTTCGGTCACGTCATGCGTATAGAAAAACAGGATGATGTCCCCAGTTTCCGGGTTCATATAGGAGCGAAAGTTTGTGCTGCCAAAGAATGCCCCGCGGTCATTGCGCCTGCGCAGAAAATCGAAATGGTATTCTGTTTTTCCCGCAGCGTAATCCGCCAGCACCTTATCCCTGCAAAGCTGCCTGCGGATATCCTCCCCATAAGCCGGGTCCACCGCGGAGGCCGCCAGGTTTTCGATCGTATCATCGTAGGAATCTCCGGAATGCGCAACCGCTACATCCGCCGTCGCCAGATAGCTTTCCATCCGGTTCTGTGTGGCGTTGAGCCGCCCCTGGATGCAGCCTTCCGCTGAAGAGAGCTCCACAAAATAGGAAAGCTCCTTTTCATACAGTTCCTGGACCCGTTCCCGCAGTTGCTTTTCATCGGTGATATCCACAAAAACACAATAAAAATACTGTTCCCCATCTTGCTCGGTGAACAGCTGGCCTTTGATGGAAAGCCATTTGACCGTCCCATCCTTGCACACCAGACGGCTCTCATTATGGATGGTATTCCCATTCATCAGCTGCGCCTTCAATTTATCCGCCATCGCCAGCAGGTCCTCGGGATAGATCACTGTGGACATTTTGTTGCCCATGGCTGCAAATTCTTCCCGGCTGTACCCGATAAAGTCAAACAAGCCGTCGTTGGCCTCAACGACAGAGAAATCCGGATCAAATTTGCAGCGAAAAACCGCCCCGGGAATGTTGTTATAGATATGCAGCAATTCTTCCCGCGTCTGCTTTTGCGCCGTGATGTCAATGCAAACCGAAGCAATGGCGGGCCTGCCGTTCTCCGCTGTGATCCGTCTGCCATCATCGTGAACCCAGATATAGGACCCGTCCCTTTTTTTCATCCGGTATTCTACTGTGTATTCTCCCTTTTCGTCCAGCTGGCGCCCTACCTGCACATCCACAAATTCCCGGTCCTCCGGCGCCATGCAGTTGGAAATCATACCGCCAATATCAGAGATAAATTCCGCTTCGCTCTCATAACCCAGATATGCCAGCATCTGCCGGTTGATAAAATAAAATGGGAAACCCGGCTCTATGTAACCGCCCATCATCCCGCCGGCCAGAGAATCATTCAACAGCTCCTGACGCTGACGGGCGATATTTTCCATCACCAGCGACCGCGGATAGTGCTCGCTTTCAAGCTGGCTCGCGCTGGGTTCCGCAAAATGAAGATTTTTGATCAGGCATTCGCCGCCTTTTGTTTGAACCAGGGTGAAAAATGCCCGCAGCCGCCAGGAATACAGCGTATTTTTCAGGATCAGCCCCGCGGCCAGACTGCATACATGCTCCGCAATCCTCTGCTCATGGATATCAGCCAGTTCAAAATGAAAAGGCTCGGGTATCTCCTGAATGTCCTGCCTGAGATATGCTGCCATTTCGGTGCTTCCCTGGGCAGACTCGTCCTCACCCGTGCCCACAAACCTGACGTCTTCTGATAAAAATGTCAGCGTCTTTTCCGCGTCGCGCTGTTCAAACCAGCTTTGACAGAACCGCCGAACCGTTTCCTTGGCTGTCGTGATCATCCGTCTCATCCTTTCCACAAAGGCATGACATGCCCTGCCGCGCCTTTGCGAAGCACAAATCCCGTTGTTCCGGATTTTGCCTGTATATGTTTTATTTTAGCATAGGAAACGTTCGGGGGCAATCTTTTTTATCGTTTCCACCGCCCTCACCACAGGCAGCGGCAGACCCTGCGAACGGATAAAGCCAAACCCTTTCTGATGCGGCAAAAAGGGGCCCGCTCCACAACATGGAGCGAGCCCCTTTCCCAGTCTCAAGCTAAGTTTGGAACCCGTGAAAAACAGGGCAGCAGATCCATAGCGGCTGTCACGAGCGTGGTACACACCGCCATTGCCGTAACATTGGCAACCGTCGGGTGAACGCCGCACGGCAGCTTCCCGCGGATCATCTGCGCCGTGGGGCCGCCAAGAATGCCGCCCAAAATACCCGCGAACAGCGCGGGCAGCAGCCCTCCGCCATAAAAGAGCACGCAGGCCGGGCCCACGCTTACAACCGGGATAAAGGTGGCGTATCCGTCCGCAAGCCGTTCTCCGTAAAGGAAAATCCCCACGGCCGATCCGGTGAACTGGGAAAGCAGAATCGCGGGGACAAGCCCGGTTCCATAGACCCCATGCCCCGCGCAGAGCGCCGTTTCCAACAGCACCCCGCCCAACAAGAAGAGCGAGGCTGTCTCATTGCCATAAAACTGCGCCTCACTAAAATCAGCGAGCATCCGTTTCACCCGCCAGGCGACCCCACGGCCGGCTGCGGCTGGTTTTTTCGCCGGCGGCGCCGCCACGCCAAAAAGCGCGGCACAGACCGGACAGATCACCGCCCCGGTCACTGCCATCGCGATGACGCTCGCCACCATGCTGGGCAGCCCGAGCGGCGCAGCCACATGGAGATTCAGCCACACCGCCGTGGGCGCGCAGAAAAGTCCGCCCAAAACCGAACCGGCAAAAAGCTGCCGCCAGCCCGGTCCGCACAGCAGGATAACCGCAGGCGGCGCGCCGGCCACCGGGATGAAGGTCGCCGCCCAATCCGCCCCATCGGTAAAATAACTCCCAAACCGGCCGAACACAAAAAGGGTGAGCGCGAGCGATGCGAGCTGCGCGGCAAGCACCCAGGGGAACAACACGGGGTTCCCACAGAGCGCGAAACGCGTGGGCTTTCCGTCCCGCCAGCGCAGCCATGCAACGATTCCGCCCAGAATCACGCCCAGGCCGGAAAGAATTCCCGCGTAAAACTGCGGCTCGGCGAAGTTCATAAAGAACCAGGCAAGCTGTTTGGGCAGGCTTTGGGCGGCGCCCGCGACAATCCAATCGTAGTCAAGCGGCAAAAGCGTGCTTCTTCCAGCCGCGGGAAGCCCCCAGTAGCAGGCAAATCCCAGCGCCAGCCCAATCAGCAGGCCGCCCAGCCGTTGGGGCAGTGGATCCCGCCGCGTCATTTCGAGAGCAGGAAGGTGATGTACAGGCCGGTGAGGATCGCTGTGGTGATCACCCCTGAAACGTTTGCACCGATTGCGTAGGGCAGGATGATTGCGGACCGGTTGGCCAGCGTGACCTCCTTCTGCGCGACCTTGGCAGTGGTCGGCACGCAGGACACCCCCGCTATACCCGTCACAGGATTAAACTTTTTCCCACTGATGAAGTAGGCCAGATATCCGCCGCCAATGCCGCCGATTCCGGAGATCAGCAGGGCAAACATCCCGAGTACCAGCAGCTTGAGGATCACGGGATTTAGGACGGTTGTCGCCTCGCAGAGCACCCCCAGCAGAAGCCCCAGGAAAAAGGTGGAGGCATACAGGAAGGTGTTTTCCAGCATTTCAGCATATTTTTCCACCCCCGCTTCGCGGATCGCCACCCCAAGGAAAAAGCTTAAAAACAGCGGCGCGGCAACCGGGAAAAGCAGCGAAAGCACAAGACAGGCGACGATCGAAAAGACCAGCTTTTCCCGCCGGGTCACGCTGGCGATCCGGTCATCCACAGGCGGCTTGATCCCGCGCAGCTTTTTGGGAACCAGCAGTCGGATCAAAAATGGATAGCCGCCGTAGGTCAGACTCAGATAGAGGTATGCCACAATCGTGATTGGGACAAACAGGTCCTTTGCCATTGTGAGCGAAGCAAACAGTACCATCGGGCCGTCCGCGCCACCGATGAGCGCAACCGCAGCCGCGTCTCCGGGGGCGAGCCCCATCGAGATGGCCAGCGGAAAGGTCAGGATGGTGCCGAGCTCGGCACAGAAGGCGATCAGCATGCTTGTGAAGGGATAGGCCAACAGGTATCCCACGTCGGTCAGCACCCCGATCCCCAGGAAAACAATACAGGCGATCAGCCCGTTGCTAAAGGTAAACGTATAAATCGGCTGCAGGAAATCCACCTGCAAAATCTGCATCAGCGCGTTGGTATCGGACACCATTGGATCGACAAAAATATTTCCCATCACGCCGGTGGACAGGTAAAGCACCGCGCTGTTGATCGCCACCATGCCAAAGCCCATCGGGATCATGATGAGCGGCTCCAGCGTATGTTTGCAGCCGAGATAGAACAGCAGCACGCCCAGTGCGATCAGCAGGATGCGCGCGAGGGCCATCCGGGGATCCACTGCGAAAAGGGTTGAAATCCCCTGAAACAACATTGAAAGGTCCATATTCTCACTCCTTATTGCGCCGGACGGAACTCATTTGCGCACGAACTTTTGCAGGACTGTGCGGATCAATGAGATCGCCACGGCTGTCAGTATTGACAGCACAAACGCCACACCGGCAATCTGCGCCGTCATAATCCAGACCTGTGCCATGCCGTTCACCTCCATCAGCCAATCACTGCGATCACATCTTCGGTATTTACCACCTGGTTCTGTTTTACCCGGATTTCCCGCACCACGCCGTCATAATCGGCATAAATTTCATTCTCCAGCTTCATGGCCTCCAGAATGACGACCGGGTCGTCCGCGCGAACCGTATCGCCCACCTGCACCAGGATTTTTGCAATCCGCCCGGACATCGGCGCTTCGACGACGTTTCCGCCCTGCGGGACGGGCGGCGGGGCCGGTACAGGCGCGGGAGCCGCCGGGATTGGCGCCGCGCAAGCGGGTGAAATCGAGCTGACCGCGCCGGTCTCCTCCACATCCACCTCATAGGTGAAGCCGTTATAGGTAATTTTCAGATGCTTCATATGGGACACTCCTTTTACTGATCAATTTTTTCGCTTTGGCCCGCGGGATTTTCGGGATGCAGCCAGTAATAGGCCGCGGCCGCGATGACCTGTTCAGCGCTAAGCTCTCCCGCGGGCGCGGCTTCAGCCGGCCGGTTCGCCCCTGCGGACACGGCGGCGCGCGGTTTCACATGCCGGATCTCGCGGCGGACGTTATGGATCAGCACCGCCGCGCAAACCGCCACTGCCACCGCCAGCCAGAGCGACCAAGCCAATGACAAGGTGGAGATCGTCATTCTGTTTCCCCCTTTCAGACAAGCGAGAGGATGGTTTCCATCTCACGCTGCAGTTCGATCGCTTCCCCTAGGGTCATCTTGCGAAAATGGATGACATCCCCGGGCTTGACCTGCCCGACCTTCCACAGTTCGGCGGTCGGCACGGTGCAAAACGAGATGAACCCGCCGAGGCTCGGCCCGTCCACACCGATGATGATCGGGGTGTCGCCGGAAAAATTGACCGTCCCAATCGCATAGGTATAATCGTGCATATTCGAAGGATGCCGGCCGCCTTCCCCGCCGTCGGCGCGCGCGAAAACCGGTTTCGGGCCTTCCAGGCGGATTCCCAGGCGGTTGGCGTTGTAATTCACATGGTAATCCGATGAGAAGAACAGGTCCGCGCTTTCTTCGGTGAAGAAATCCGGACAGCCATGCGGCCCGGGCAGCGCGCCGATCTCCCACCGGCTGGTATATTGGGGCATGCAGGAGACGTTGAAGGCATTTTTGCGCGATTTCACCGGCTTTCCGGTAAAAATCTCCAGCATATCGCCCTTTTTCAACGGCCGGCCTTCAAAGCCGCCGAATTTTCCATATGCAAAGGTCGAGCGGCTGCCGAGGTATTCCGGCACGTCGATCCCGCCGCGGATTGCCAGATACGCGCGGAACCCTCCGCCAATCACCCGGCCGATCTTGATCCGCGCACCTTTGGGCACCTCGACCGGCGTCCACCAGGGAAGCTCCTCCCGATCCATCGTCGCGGCAAATTTCGCGCCGCCCAGCACGATCACCGCCGGGTCGTGAAACAAAAGGGTCGGTCCCATGCCGGTGATTTCCAGCCCGGCATCCCCGTCCTCATTTCCCGCGAGACGGTTCGCAAGCCGAAACGCAAACGGGTCCATCGGCCCGGAGGGTGGGATCCCGATATTCCAATAACCGATCCGTCCCGGGTAATCCTGAACAGTCAGGCCAAGGCCGCCGTCAATAATCTCAATCATCTAACCCGCTCCCCTTCCTAATAGCCCTGTGTCGCAAGGCCGATTGATTCCGCCTGCCGGCGTCTAAATGCCAGCGCCTGCGGTTCCACCTGCCGGCAGAATTCCTCATAGGCGCCAATCTCAAATTCCCCGTCTGCAATCTCAAATTGATAGGTGTTGTTATGCACCCCCGCCCCCATACGGTCGAGTTCCTCCTCGCTCACAGCGACAAACTGAACCCGGTCGAACGGCCGCAGCAGCCACGGAGCCTCCCGGAAAGCGTCGTTTAATTGCCAGGTGTCCCAGAACGGGACGGTGCGGCCGATGAGCTGGTAACCTCCCGGGGATTCCATCGGATAGATGCACATGAACGCGCCGCCGATGCCGACCGCGCCTTCTGGCGTCATCGTCCGGGCGGGATTATATTTCGGCGCGCTCATCCGGTAGCGCGGGTCGAGCGGCACCGCGCAGGGCGCGCCGAGATAGACATCTCCCAGGCCGATCACCAGATGCTCGGTGGCGAGGAAGTATTCCCGCACCTTTTCAACCCCATCGAGCCCGTTGCAGCGCGCAACAAACTCCATATTGTCGGGCAGGTACGGCGCTTCGGCGCGTACCGACTCCATATATTTACGGACGTAGGCCAGACATTTTTCATCGTGAAACGCGATCGGCAATTTCACCAGCCGGGAAGGAACCGGCTGATCCTCATATGCCGCGATGCTCTTTTCCGCCATGCGGATGACCTCCACCAGCCGGTTCAGAGGCAGCGTGAGGCTGTCGTAATAGATGAGCATTGACCGTACACCCGGTGAAAGTTCCCGGATTCCCGCGACCTGCATCTGCCGGATGATTTTTTCCAGCCAGTAGAGACGCACCCGGTAGCCTACATCCAGTTTCATCTCGCCGTATTCCACCAGCACATAGTCGTTTCCGGACATCCGGATGACAACCTTCCGGTCCGGGGTGTTTTCATTGAGGACACATATGACCGCCTCTGATTTGATTCCCAAGCAAAGTACCCCTTTCTTAAAACGGGACGCATTCGGACGGATGTCTGAATGCGTCCCGCAAATTTTATGCAGGCGCCGCGGACAGCGCGGATTACTTGAGACCCGCCGCTTTGACCGCTTCGATAAAACGTTTGGAATCGGTCACGTTTCCAAATACGCCGCCCTGCATCTTGACCGATTTGATCGCCGCCTCATGGTTGCCCATATCGGTCGCGCCGGTGCCGTCTTTCATCAGGACACACCAGTAGCCGTAATCGTTCGCTTCGCGCATGATCGTATGTACGCATACGTCGGTGGTGATGCCGCAGATGACGATGTGGGTGATGCCCAGGTTCTTGAGGACCATGTGGATGGTGCTCGAACCGAAGGCGCCCTTCCCGGCCTTGTCGATGATCATTTCGCCCGGGATGGGGTAAACCTTTTCGTGCAGGTCCCAGTTCGGCTCGCCGCGCACCAGCAGCCGTCCGAGGCCGTTTTCCGGCACGTCGCCGATGCCAACGCCTTCACCGATGATCTTACTGCGCAGGACCTTGTTGAACGGGGCGTCCGAAAGATCGGGTTCATGGCCCTCGCGGGTGTGGATCACCTTGATATCGGTGCCGCGCACCGCCTCGAGCGCGTTGGCGATCGGCTCCAGGGCCCGCGCGGTGTTGTTGAGGTCGTACCCCATGACATCCACATAGCCTTTTTTGCCGCAGAAATCGGTCTGCATATCAACCGCGATGAAGGCGGTACGCGCCGAATCCATCTCGACATAGGCCGTGTCTCCGAAATTCGGGCAGTCCTCGACCTCGACCTTGATCAGCTTGCCGATCGGCGCGCCATAGAGCCACTGCGGGAACTCAAAGGTTTTTGTCTCTTTGAAGCGCTCATACGCCTCCTGCACCTTCGCCAGTTTCTTGTCGCGGTTCACGCTGTAAAGGGGCTCGTATTTTCTCAGTTCTGCCATGCTTCTTACCTCCTAGATTTCATATATGGGTGAATAATGTTTGACCGTATTTTGCGGGGCGTTCAGGCTTTTGCTTTCTCGCGGAAGATGATCTGCTCCATGATGACCACCAGGATGATGACCATGATGACCGGGTTCTTGAAAAGGGTGCCGACCAGCCGCGGGACGGTTGCGAAGAAAGTCTCGGGCAAAAAGTTGAGCCCAAACGCAAGGAACACCGAAAATCCGACGATGAAAATTTCCCTCGTCTCAAACTTGGGACCTTTGGCCCAGTTGTCCGCGCCGATGCCAATGAGGGTGCAGGCGACGCCCAGCAGCACCGCGCCCGCGACCGCTTCCGGCATTGCCGCCATCAGCCCGCCGACATTTCCAAAGAAGGAGAGCACGATGAATGCGATGCTCGCCACGATCAGGAAAAAGCGGGAGGCCACCCTGGTCAGCAGCACGAAGCCGAGGTTTTCGCCGTAGGAAGTGTTGCTAGGAACCCCGAAGATCGAGGCCACAACCCCTTCCACCAGCCCAAAGGCGGTGAAATAGCGGCGCTCGTCCTTGGGCTCCATTTTACGGCCGATGATTCCCGTATAACCCTGCACATTGCCATAGAGGTTGATGGCCGAGAAGATGTTGACGATCACCATCGTGATGATGAGGTCAACCGGCGGCATGCTCAAGCCGTAGGGGAAAATCTGCGGAAGGGTAAAGGTGGGCATCGACGAGACAAGCGCCCAGTCGAATTTTCCCATTGCGATGAACACCACATAGCCGAGCACGATTGTGATGAGCACCGGGATCGAAGCGATCATCCCCTTGCCGCGCAGCGACAGATAGCCGCAGATGAGCGCGAGCAGGATACCGATGAAGAAGGGAGCAGTCGCGTTCTGGCTGGCGATCAGCCCGACTCCGGTGGTGCTGGTGGTGAGTCCCACCATCATGATCATCGCGCCGGACACAAGCGGCGTCCAGACGCTGCCAATCTTGCTGATGAGCCCCGTGGCCCCCAGAATGGCGACGATGATACCCGCGATGATATAGGCGTTGAAAGACTGTAACGCATACTCTTTGCCGCCCACCGAGAAAGCCGCAACGATGGCAAGCGACGGGATGATGTTCGGTCCGCAGACCATCGAGAGCTTGTGACCTGCGCAAACCTGGACGAGGGTGGAAATTCCGATGATGAAGACGACGCGCACCATATACATGCCCATCTCTTCCCCTGTCATGCCGAGGCCCTTGCCTACAACCGAGTAACCCCACACGACCGGGTAGAACATGATCATGATCCACTGCAGCGAATAGATGATCGCGTCCTTGGTTGAGCGCGGCTTCTCCTCCGGCTCGTAGACAAGCTGGATTGTGCTTTGGGTTTTTACCATGATTTTCCTCCTCTCACATGCCTGATGTAAATAATTCTGTAATCATATTTTAACAAATCGGTAATAATTGACCATTTCTGCTCCAGATAAAAAAAGATCCATTCCTTATCCTGATCAGATAAATTACAGATTTATTATAAAAATATTATCCACATTTTGTAATTTATTTATCTATATTCATGACAAATCTACAAAAATACACTTTCCCCGGACGCAAAGCGCCCGTGAAAAGTGTATCCATAAATTTCCTATTCCTGCCGCATTTCTGCAGCCGCTTTCATCAAGATTCCTGTTCCCCAAGCCGTCCTTTCCAGCGCAGGCTGTTCAGCCGGTAAAGCCTGAGCGCGATCAGCAGCCGAACCCGCTTGCTCGTCCCGTCCAGCTCCTCCCCTAGGATCTGTTCGATACGGCTTCTGCGGTACGCAAGCGTTTTGGGATGCAGGAACATCCGCTTTGCGATGGCCGTATCGCTGTCCCCGGTAAGCAGCTCCTCCAGCGTCAGCAGGAGTTGTTTTTTCTTGCGCCGGTCATAGGCGATCAGCGCGCCCAGTTCCCCCTCTACAAACTCCACCAGCTCCTCGTCAAGCGGCAGATGCGAAAGCAGCGATTCCACCGCCAGGTTTTCATAGAGATAAACCCCGCCGCGGCCGAAGATCTGCGCCCCGATATCCAGCGCTTTCTGCGCTTCCAGAAAACCCGCATTGATCCGGCCCGCCTTTTTGGCGCGGCGCCCGATACCAACGCTCAGGGGAATGTCCGGCATCATCCGGCTGATTTCGGCCAGGAGCTTTTGATAGAGGCCTGCCAGAGCCGCCGGGCCATGCTGTTCCGAAAAATATAGATGCACCATGCAGCCCTGCATTTTCGTGATAACCGGCCACACGCCCCGCGTTCCCACCGCCTCCTCAAGCGCCTGAGTGACTGCATGAGCAAGCAGGTCGTAGGATTCCCCCTGCAGCCGTCCGGCGCGCAGGACACAGACGGTGCACGGGCTGGCAAGGTCGACGCCGAGCGAACTGATATACTCCATGTTTTTCGGGGAGAGAACCATCCGGCCCAGGAGCAGGTCATTGAGTGATTCCTCCCGCTTCTGGATGTGCGCCCGCAGTGAAATCTGAAAAAGGATCATGATGATCGACGGAATCGCCGAGTCGATCAGTTCAAGATCCGCGCGGCTGACCGTCCTGCGCCAAAGGTTCAAGGTGATCACCGCATAGAGCCGGCCGTCAAAGGTCACCTGTTTTTCATAACTGACGGAGCCGGGCACGCCTGGTTTGACCGATCGCCCCGCGGACTGCGCGAGCACCCTCCCTTCGGGGCTTTTGATCACCACTTCCCCGCCGCACCAGCCGGCAAGCGCCTGGGCGACCTCTTCAAGCGTTCCGCCCCCCACCGCAATCTCCTGCAGGCGTTTTGACAGGTCTCCCGATGTTTTGATTTCAACATAGTCCTCTTCGATGATATGCGAAAACGCCTCGAGGATCACACGGTCGAACTGGACGTTTGAGGGCAGGGAGATAACCGGAAAATCCAGACGGTCCGCAATTTCAAGGACCGGCGCCGGCAGGCACTTGATAAAACGGCTGAGCTTGATTGCCAGGCCGCTGACATTTTTCCGGCAAAGCTGTTCGATCAGTGTGCCCAACGCGGAAGGGTCGTCCTTAAACGGATAAGCCGTGGTCAGGATCAGCTCATTTTCCGTTACCCAGTTGGAGATGTCCGGTACCTCCATCACATTTACAAGATGTACTTCCCGGCTCAGCCCGCGGTGGCCAGCGAGCACCTCCGCGCCCGCAAAGCATTCCAGCGTCAAAATCCGGCTCATGTCAAATCCCATGCTTCTCTCCTCCCTCCAATTTCGATTATACAGGATCCTGGATACAAAGCAACTCGTATTTTGCCTGCTTTTTAAAGCGCGGGCCTGTTCCCCCCCTCGTAAATCTCCTCCCATCAGCCGCTTGAACCCCCGCAAAGCGCACCAATTCAAAAGGCCCGGGGACCGCTTCACAGCGGTTCCCCGGGCCTTTTGCTTTTTAAATATCCCGTGGGGGCCGGATCAATAGATCATTTCCCCGGGCTCTTCGATGAAGAGCTGCAGCTTCGCGTAGAGATCCTCCAGCACGAAACGGCTGTCAATCCGGCGGTAAACCCGGATCATATGCTCGCTTTTCGAGGGCTGATAGGTCATATCCGGCGCTATATGCGGCGCTGGAACCAGATCGTAATCGTTCGGATGCTCATTGAGCATCAGCCCAACGACCGGCGAGTCACCCAGATACCAGCATTCGCCGGTGCGCAGCGAACTGCGTTTGCCAAAATAGGTCTGTCCCCATTCGACCATCTGGGTGAACAGGTAATCCCCAATCGCCCCATTCGGCTTCACCCGCACCCGCAGTTCGGCCAGTGATACCAGCATCTGCTGATAAACATCCTCCGGCACCTGCCACAGGTCAAGCCCCGCGTCCATCACCACATTTGCGGCATGCAGGTCGTTTTTGAGGTTGTACTCCATACCGCCCTTCGGATAACGTCCGCCGCCGATCCAGATGGCGGTGAAGCGCCCCACAATCTCGGGACAGAGCAGGCAGGCGCTTGCAAGGTCGGTCAGCGGGCCCAGCACGGTGACATAAAGCGGTCTGGCGTCCTCCCGCAGCGCTTCTTCGATGATGAGCCGCGCGCCTTCCGAAGGGACCGGCGTCTGTTCGTCCGGCAGGGCGTGCTCCGCGCCTTTGCGCAGGATCTGTGGTTCCAACCCCATCAGCCCAAAGAGCTTTTCCACTTCGTGATAGCTGTCCAGCATGCTCGCGGCGGATTTCTCCTGCCCAAAATGGGCGGCGACGATCCCGCGGTTGTCGAACCGCGGGCTCAGGAGGGTCTGCACAATGGCATATTGGTCATCCGCCTCATTTTTGGCGTCGGTGCTGGTGATGACACGGATCATTTTTTCCGGGGGCACGGGAAAACCCGACTGTTTATAAATCATGGTCCTTCCTCACTTTCCCGGCTTAATAGATCAGATTGACAAAGAAGAGCGACAGCGGCTCCACAAAGATGAGCAGCAGCAGGCAGATGATTGCCATGATATAGAACGGGATCGCCTCTATGACAAAGTCCTTGATCTTGCACTTTGTAATACCGCAGGTCACAAACATGACCGTGCCGAGCGGCGGAGACAGGCAGCCGATGCCGAGGTTAAAGGCAAAGGCAATCGCAAAGTGGATTGGGTCGATGCCCATCGAAACCGCGATCGGCGCGAGCAGCGGGACCAGAATCAGCTGGATGGCCGTGCCTTCCATGAACATGCCCATGATAAGCAGCAGGAAGTTGACGATCAGCATGAATACATATTTGTTGGAGATGGCGCCCAGGACCACATTCGCCAAAAACTGCGGGACTCCTTCCTTGGTCAGAACCCATCCGAACGAGGACGCCGTGCTGACGATGAGCAGGATGCCCGCCGTGGTGATGACCGTCTCCTTCATAACCTTGAAAATGATCCTGGCATTCAGCTCCCGGTAAACAATTCCCAGGATGAACGAATAGAGGATTGCCACCGAACCGGCTTCGGTCGCGGTGCAGATGCCGCAGCGGATGCTTCCGATGATGATGACCGGCATACATAACGGAGCGGCCGCTTTCTTGAACGCCTCCCAAAACGCACCCTTCGGCAGCGGCTCGGTCGCGGGGGGCTGGTAGCCGCGCTTTTTGGAAATGATGGTCACGAGAATCATCATCGAAAGGCACAGGAGCAGCCCGGGGCTGATTCCCGCCACAAACAGCTTTCCAATCGAGATGTTCGCAAGCGAACCATAGATGATAAGCCCGATCGAGGGCGGGATGAGCGGCGTGATGATCGAAGAGGTCGCCGTGACGACCGAAGAAAACGCGTTCGAAAATCCCGCCTTTTCCATCTCCGGAACGAGCATTTTGGCTTCCATCGCGGCGTCCGCCAGGTTCGAGCCGGACATGCCGCCCATCAGGGTGGAAAGCAGGACGTTCACCTGCGCAAGGCCGCCGTACATCCTGCGGGTGAGCACCACGCAGAAGTCCATGACCCGTTTGGTGATACCGGAATAGTTCATGACAATACCGGCGCAGACAAAAAATGGAATCGCCAAAAGCGGGATGCTCTCCACCCCTGAGATCATCCGCTGCGCGATGATCTGGGTCGGCACGGTCGTATTCATGGCAAAATAGAACGCCACGCCCGAGATGATCGAAGCGAAGACCGGGACGCTGAGCAGGAGCAGGGTCAGCATGATCACAAGGCAGCCAACAACGATATTCATGTGTCCTCCTCCTCATCCGAGAATATCTGCGGCGCAAACCGCATGCCCGCGAAATTGATCAGCATCAGCAGGCAGGAGATCGGCATGGCCGAATAGATTGCCGCGCTGGGGATTTTCAGGGTGTCCGTACGGCGGTTCATCGCAAGCATCTGTAAGAAGAGCTTGTAACCATTGAACAGTAAAAACAGCAATACCACCGTCACAGCAATATAGACAAACCAGGTGATTGCCTTACGCTGCTTCGGGCCCATCATATCCACAAAGACGTCCACCGACACGTGGCCGCCGTTGCGGATGGCCGCGCTCGCTCCAAAAAACAGGATCCATACGAAGCAGGCCAGCTGGACCTCCTCCACCCAGACAAGCGGGGAGTTCAGGAAATAACGGAACAGCACACCTGCAAAGGTGATGAGGATCAGAACTGTCGCCGCGGCAATCGCGATGAAAAGATCGATGTTTAAAATAGCCTTTAGAATCTTAACCTTTTGCGTCTTCATTTGTTCACCTTCTTATGGCAGGATGTGTTGGCTGGTCTCACAGCCGGCGGCAGCACTCCGGGGCTCCGGAGTACTGCCACCGTGGTATTCGGTTATTCTTTAGCCATTGATGATCCCCATGACAGTGTCATAAAGGCCCGGGCTCACGGTTTTTGCAATTTCCGAGGACTGGAACAGTTCCTTCATCGGCGCCAGGAATTCGGCTTTCTCTGCGTCGGTGAGCTCGATGATTTCAACGCCTTCTGCCTTGAATTTCTCGATCATCTCCGCATCCGAGGCCAGCGCGAGGTCATTGTTGAAAAGGCCGGCTTCTTCAGCGGTCTCACAGAGCCACTGCTGCTGCTCCGGTGTGAGGGAGTTATAGAAGGTGGTGCCGCAGAACCAGGTGGTGGTGGCCTTCGAATGGCCGTCCAGGGTCAGGTATTTCGCAACTTCCTGATATTTTCCGTTATACAGGACCGAAAGCGGATTCTCCAGCGCGTCGATGACGCCCTGCTGCAGAGCGGTGTAAACCTCGCCCAGGTTCATCGAAACCGAGCTCGCGTCCATCAGCTGGAACGCAACCACATGCATATTGGCGGTTGGGACGCGGATCTTGAGGCCCTTCATATCAGCCAACGAACGAACCGGTTTGGTTGAGAGGATATGACGTTCGCCATAGATCCAGTTGGCGGCCAGGATTTTCAGGCCGACCTTTTCTTCGAGCTGTTTGGACTGCTCTGCAAACCAGTCGGAATCGACCAGTTTCCAGACCTGATCCCAGGTGTCAAACACGCCGTACGCAACCGAGATCGAGAAATCCGGCACGCCGCGGTCGGCAAACATGCCGCCGTCGCCCAGCGTGATGACCGAGTCGCCCGCGATCATCTGGTCAACCAGATCGTTTTTGCTGCCGAGCTGGCTGGAGGGATAGAGTTCCACCTTCATGGTGCCGCCGCTTCTCTCTTCGAGCAGGCGTTTCCACTCGTTGGCCGCGAGGTCGATCGTTTCACCGGGATTGTTCTCGTAGCCGATCGAAAGGGTCACTTCCGGGGCGGCCGGGGCCGCTTCGGAGGATGCAGCCGGAGCTGCCGGTGCGGCCGGAGCCGCGCTGCTGGAAGGCGCAGCGTCCGAGCCGCCGCATCCCGCGATCAGGGTTACCAACATCAATGCTGACAATAAAATGGCAAGCGTTTTTTTCATTGTGTTCTTCTCCTTCTCTTATATGGTTCTGTTTCTATCTCATCTGCCGCGCAGCGAGAAGCCGTTTCAATGCCGCCCTATGCCCGATGGCGGTAGACCTGGACGCCAAGATAATTTTCGAGCGCCTCCTGCAGGATGTCCGCCACATGCCCGCGCACAAAGCAGACATGATGCTCGAATCCGTTCTTGCAGATGTATTTCATAAGCTCCTGCAGGCCCGGCACATGGCAATTTGCAAGGCCGCCCTTGGTCGGCAACGGTTCGCCGGTGAAGTCCCCTTCCCCGACATATGCCTTCGCAATCCCCTGCTGATCATCGGTGGTGATCCGCAGGTAGGTCATCGGACCGGGCGCGACCTGTGCCTTGCAGGCGCCGAAGCACCGGTCTTTTCCAAGCGTGTTGCCCAGCACGTCCAGACATTCGATCTCCATCTCCTCGTTTTGGAAAAAGGATTTCGGGAAATTCGAGCAGTGCAGCGAAATACAGCGGTCGCGTTCCTCGCGGACATTGTTGTTCCAATCCATAAGCGCCGGGGCGCTTCCCGCCGCGAGATAGGCCGCCAGCATGCTCACAGCGCCGGTCACATCGCTTTCACAGGCGCTCGGCCTGCCCGCTTCGCCCATCATGCTCATCGCAAGGCAGGTGGCGCAGCCGTAGTTGTTTTCCACGCTGTCCCAGCACTGTACGGTGCTCGCCTGGCAGTCGAGCGAAGCGACACGCGCCTCAATCGCAAGGCAGAGCTTTGCCTGCCGGGTAATCTTTTCATTCGCAATGGAGTCCGGGATTTTCCCATAGGCGCGGATCGCGGCTTCCTTTTCCCGAACCGCTTCGCCGTCCGGCCAGTTGATCGCGTCAAAGAGGATCTCCGACATGTCCACCGTCTGCACGCTCACGCCAAGCCGCTGCAGGATTTTTTCGGAGAACCGCACCGTGTTAAACGCCACCGGCCTTGCGCCGAGCATGGCGATGCGCGAACCTCTCAAGCCGGTCACAACCCGGCAGACTGCCGCGAAACGTTCCAGGTCCTCCCGGAAAGCGGGGCTGTCAATTTTGCAGGTGTGGGTGGTGGTTTCGGTATAGCGGATGCCACGCTGGTAGAGGTTGTTGCAAAGCGAAATCTTTCCGCAGAAAGCGTCCCGGCGGTTGGCCATGTCGAGCTTGTCAAAATCGTCGTCGCATGCCTGCACCAGTACTGGAACGCCGAGCCCTGCCAGGTCGATCGCCTCCGCCACGCCGAGCTCCTCTCCAAAATTCGGCAGCACCGCGATGATACCGCTGATTTCGTCCGCGTGCTTTTTGAAGAGCGAGGCACAGGTTTTTGCCTCTTCATAAGTGAGCACCGCGCCGAGGTGGGTGTCCTGCTCGGAAACCATCACATACCCGTAGCCAAGGTCGTCGAGCAATTGCGTGATCTGCGCGCGCGCCGTCTGCACCAGGTGCGACGGAAAAAAACCGCGCGTCGTCACAATCACGCCGAACGTCTGTTTTTTCATCTTGCCTTCTCCTTCTTACTTACCGATTGATCAGGCTTACCGCCTGTTTCCAGCCCGCATAGAGCCGGTCACTTTCCGTTCTTTCGATCTGTGGGGTCCGCGCCGTGAACTGCCGCCTTGCAAAGAGCGCCTCCCGGTCCGCCGCGCCGCAGCCGATCGCCGCGCCATACGCCGCGCCAGCGGCGGAAAGCTCCTCAACCGCGTTCACCTCGAGCGGTATCTGCAAAAGATCCGCCTGGAACTGCATCAGGAAACGATCCCGCGTCGGTCCCCCGTCCACCCGCAGCACCGAAAGCGGCTGCGCAATCGCCTGGTTGATCGTTTCGACCACATCACGGATCTGGTAAGCGATGCTTTCCTCCGCCGCGCGCACGATCTGCGCCTTCCCCGTGGAGGTGTTCATTCCCACAATCGCCGCGCGCGCCCGGTCATTGAAGTACGGCGCGCCCAGCCCGGAAAAGGCCGGAACCAGATAGACGCCGCCCGACGATCCGGCGGACGCGGCCAATTCGCCCGCCTGTTTCCCGCTTTCCAGCAGGCCCACGTCCTTCTCAAGCCATTTGATGACCGCGCCGGTATAGTTGATGTTCCCCTCGAGCACATAGTCAACCTGGCCGCCCATTCCCCAGGCAAGGCTGACCGCTATCCCCTTCCCCGCCTTCGGACGGGCGCTCCCCGCATTCATCATGACCGAAGATCCGGTCCCATAGGTGGCTTTTGCCGTGAACGGGGCGGTGCATCCATTTGCGAAGAGCGCCGCATGCGAATCCCCAAGCATGCAGTGGACGGGGATCTTTCCAGGGAACAGCCCGCCGAAATCGGATTCTCCAAACAGGCTGTCGCTCTGGCAGATTTCCGGCAGGCAGCCGGGATCAATCCCAAAAGCCTTTGCCAAATCCGTGTCCCAGGAGCGTGTATCAATATTGAGCAGCTGGGTGCGGCTCGCATTGGAATAATCGGTTTTATGTACGCCCGTGAGCTTAAAAAGCAGCCAGCTGTCCACTGTACCGCAGCAGAGCCTGCCCTGCCGCATCAGCCCGGCCGCCTCCGGCACGTGCCGCATGATCCAGCCGAACTTCGCCGCACTGTAATACGGAGAAAGCGGGATGCCGGTACGTCCCAGCACATCCCCTTCCAACCCGGCTTCCCGAACGTCCCACACAATGTCCGTGGCTCGCGCGCACTGCCAGACGATGGCGTCACAGACCGGCCTGCCGGTTTGCCGGTCCCAGCAGACCGCGGTTTCGCGCTGGTTGCTGATGCCCGCGGCTGCAACCTCCCGGGGCTGCACGCCCGCGCGTTCCAGCACCAGGCTGGAAACCCGCAGCACATTTGCATAGATCTCCTCCGGGTCGTGTCCAATCCAGCCTTCCGGGCTCACAATCTGCCGGTGCGCCAGATCTTCCCGCGCAACCAGTTGGCCAGACACATTCCAAAGGGTCCCTTTGGTGCTGGAAGTGCTTTGGTCGATCGAAAGGATGTAACTCATCCGCGCGCGCCTCCCCGGGCCAGTTTCATTGCTTCAGCCGCAATATTCTCCGGTGTGAAACCGTAGTGCCGGAACAGTTCGGCGCTGCTTCCAACCTCATACTGCTCGTCCGGAAAGCCCATGATCTTCACCGGCACGGGGGAATACTCCGCCGCAGCGTGGGCGACCGCCTCCCCGAGTCCACCGAAGATGCTGTGTTCCTCCAGCGTAAGAATTCCTGCGGTTTCGCGGGCCGCGCCGGCCACCGCCTGTTCGTCAACCGGCTTAACGGTGAACATATCGAGTACCCGGGCCGAAACGCCCTGTGTCTTTAAGAGACGCGCGGCTTCCTTTGCAATATACACCATCTCACCGCAGGCGATGATGGTCACATCACTGCCGCCGCACACCAGTTTTGCCTTCCCGATTACAAAGCTCTCGTCCGCCTTGTAAATCTCTTCCACATCGCCGCGCCCCATCCGCATATAGGCCGGGCCTTCGGTCGCAGCCAGATATTGTGTGAGAAAACGGGTCTGCACCGCATCCGCCGGCGCAAACACCTTGATCTGCGGGAGGCTGCGCATCCCGGCGAAATCGTGCAACGCGGTATGGGTGCCGCCAAGCGGTCCATAACTCACCCCGGCGCTTACGCCAACCACCTTTACATCGCTGCGGTTATAGGCAATATCCACCTTGACCTGTTCATAGGAGCGCGCCGAAAGAAAGCAGGCCGGGCCGGTTACAAACACCCGTTTGCCGCAGCAGGCAAGCCCTGCCGATATCGCCACCGCGTTCTGTTCCGCGATGCCCACCTCCACAAACTGATCTGGAAGCGTCTCGGCAAATGCTCCGAGCGTCACGCTGCCGCGGGAATCGGTGGCAACCGCGTAGATTTTTCCATCCGCGCGCGCCGCATCGAGCAGCGCGCCTGTAAAAGCCTTGCGGCAGGATCCCTTCGCCATCTCACCGTTCCTCCATCTTTGAAAGCAGATCCTCCCGGATCCGCGTGTATTCCTCATCATTTGGAACCTTATGGTGCCAATCCGCCCGGTTTTCCATCACCGGGGAACCATAACCCTTAATGGTGCTGCAGATGACCGCTGTTGGCTGTTCCTGCGCGCGGATGCGCAAAGCCCTGCAAAGTTCGGCCTGGCAGTGGCCATTGCACTCCACCGCGTTCCAGCCAAACGCCCGGTAACGCTGCGCAAGATCATCAAGCGGCATCACATCTTCGGTGCAGCCTGAAATCTGCAGCCGGTTGCGGTCAACGACCGCAGTCAGATTCGACAGTTTGTATTTCGCCGCCGCCATGGCCGCCTCCCAGACCGAACCCTCCGCCTGTTCGCCATCCCCCATCAGGACATAGACCTGTGCGGGAATGCCGTCCCGTTTCAGCGCGAGCGCCATACCGGTCCCCGCCGAAAGTCCATGTCCGAGCGCGCCGGTTGCGAGCTCCACACCCGGAACCTTGCGGGTCGGATGCTGCGCCAGGCGGGTTTGAAACGCTGCGTAGGTATCGAGCTCCTCCTTCGGGAAAAATCCCCGGTCGGCCAACACGGCATAGAGCCCTTCCGCGCAGTGGCCTTTGCTGAGGATAAAGCGGTCGCGGTCGGGCGCGCCTGATTGGATTTTGGAAACATCCATCACCTCATAATAAAGGCTCACCAAAATATCCATGCAGGACATGCTGCCGCCAATATGGCCGCCTTTGGAACGGCGGACCATTTCGAGCACATCCAGCCTGCGCCGCCACGCGAGCTGCTCCAGCGATAGGCTCATTTGAACGCCTCCATTGCGTCAATTAAATTTCGTCATTAATTAAACTTTATTTTTAATTAATAATTTAGCTATATTTTAGCATCGCTTTTAATTTTGGTCAATTGAATTCCAAATATTTTTTTAATTTTTGTTTATATTATCGCTATAATTTTAAATTTTTTATATATTTCATCCATATTATTTTAAGCAACTCAGCTTTACAAAGAGTTTTTTAATAAATAATTTAATAAATCGTTGACTAAAAATAAAGCTTATGATAGAATTAATTACCAGAGGCACAAGGTCGATAATTAAGGAAGTGTTGACAGATGGCAATTTTAGCCAAGGATATCGCCAATGCGTTAGGGATATCGCCCACCACAGTTTCAATGGTTTTCAACAATCACCCCGGCATCAGCGACGAAACCCGAGAAAAGGTTCTCAAGGCCGCAGCCGATATGGGCTATACCAAGCACCTTGAAAAATCCGCAGGCAGCCAGGTGAAGCATATCCAGCTCATCCTTTACAAGCGCCACGGAAACGTCGTCGCGGACACACCATTCTTCGCGATGCTCACCCAGGGGATTGACGCACAGGTTAAAAAACGGGGCTATCAGCTGCTCATCACCTACTTTTACCAGAATGAAAGCATCCCGGAACAGATCCGCTCCCTCCAGGCCACCAACTGTGCGGGAATCATCCTGCTGGCCACCGAAATGCACACCGTCGACCTGCGGCCGTTCGAAAAGCTCTCCATCCCTATCGTGATCCTCGACAACTGTTTCCCCTTCAAAAACTATGACAGCATCCAGATCAATAATATCCAGGGCGCGCGGCTCGCCGTCCAGCACCTGATCGACTGCGGTCACACCGAAATTGGCTATTTGAGCTCGCGGGTGGAAATCCGCAATTTCCGCGAACGCATGGAGGGCTACCTCAAAGCGATCCGCACCATCTCAGTCCCCAACCATTCCAGTAAACGGATCATCAAAATTGCTCCCACCACCGAAGAGGCCTTCACCGACATGGAGGCCTATCTTTCCAGCACGTCCGGTCCCATGCCGACCGCATTCTTCGCGGACAACGACATCATCGCCGCAGCCTGCATGCGCGCCCTCAAACGGGCCGGTTACCGGATCCCGGAGGACATCTCGCTCGTCGGCTTTGACAATGTCCCGATCTGCGAAGCGCTCGATCCGCCGCTGAGCACGATCGATGTGCCCAAATCCACATTGGGCAAGCTCGCCGTCAACCAGCTTGTCAGCCTGATCAACGGCGAAACCGACGGCGTGACCACCAAAATAGAAGTCTCCACCGGGCTCGTTAAGCGTGACAGCGTTCGAACGCTGCATCCAGGAAAGCCCGCGGTCAGCGCACGCGCATAGAGTCCGCTCTGAAAAAAATAATAATCCCCCGGCATAGCCGGGGGTATTTCATATGCGGGCAAAGCCCTATGATGCCAGCCGCACCTTAAGGAGCATATACGGTCTGCCATTTGCATGAGATTATTATCTACTACCCGTAAACGGGTCGTTATATTCTTTGAGTGTCATCTGGTCTTCAACTTGATCTTCTTTAAGTTGATTTTGTATGTACTCTG
>Ga0079305_1001786_pt1 | contig 24270 bp, 30 predicted proteins | sample LMS_cellobiose_e_FD_79183 | JGI IMG/M metagenome (GOLD analysis project Ga0079305, IMG submission 79183) | Rumen-fistulated moose microbial communities from Alaska, USA - LMS_cellobiose_enrichment | ecosystem: Host-associated > Mammals > Digestive system > Stomach > Rumen fluid ... | reverse complement strand
TGCAAATCAATAGACATAATGCCCCATTTGCTGATCAGCTGTCGTAGCATGGTTTTAAACGCCATGCCGTCAAAATCTTTTTCCCAAAAAGTATAACCTTTCTTTACAGCATAGCCTTTGGAGTATTTAAGAGCGTGGGCTTCCATCTTGGCCCTTGACCAATAGAGAGTTTTGCGGAAGCCATTGGTATATTCAAACATCGCGTAATATCCGACGGTGGGAGCTTCTTCACGTTTGTTCTCATCTTCAATTAAATTTACCTCGATGTCTTCGCTCAGAGGATCATATTTCACCAGCTCCCCTTCTTTAATAGCGAGGACGTTGAGTTTTTTATACTGGCCGGATCTGATGGCCAGCTGTATATATCCTTTATACCCAAGAATAAAAGTGGCCACTTTACGGTTATTTTTGTTGTCATCAAACGGGACCATATAGTATTGCCCGAGCTGGGGTGACGGGGATAGCTTTAGCGCTTCGCCGACCATTGCGGCATTCAATATTGTATTATTATCGCATTTGGCCAATTCGATATTTGTCGATACAGCCGAAATGATCGCGGTTATAAAACGTTGGCCATCTTTACCGCCTATAACCTGGTTGATGCGGTTCCTAACGACTTCGGCCGAAACAAACGACTTAAAATCAAGTTTCTTTTCTACCAGAGATTGTTTTGCCATTTTACTTTACCTTTCCATATTTAATGTTGTGAAGTTTTAAAAAGCCGACCAAAGCTTCTTTTTGGCTTTTGGTTAACCACACCCGGAAGTCGTAGGCTTTGAGTTCGGCAGAATCTTTTGGAGTTATTACATCTTCCGGGGTGGTATCTTGTGCCGCGGCCTGTTCTTTGGCCTTTGCCTTATCAAGGTTCGCCAGCTTTTCTTTATATTCCAGGGCCGCAGTTAAACTTAATGTTTCTAAGTATCTTTCCTTCACCGGCGTTAAATAATCGCCGGCCTGTTTTTCGATACAGTGAAGCGAAGCGATAATATCGCTTAGTATCTTTTCCATGTCGGTGAATACGGTATTTATATTATATCCCGCGTTCAGCCAGCGTTCGTTAAAGATGCGCGCTATTCCAATGTCTTCTGCTATAGGACCAGCGATGGCGTTCCAGCGCTCGGTGATGATATTCTTTTTTTCTTCTTTATCTTTTTCTTCGAATGCTTTTACCTGCTTATCTATGGCGGCGGCTTGTTCATCGACCATCGCAGTCAATTCCTTTACCTTTTCTTCAAACGAAAGGTAAGGGGCTAAGCATTTTGCTTTAATTTCTTTACGCTTGACCTCAATTGCATCTTTGAATTTGTTAAGCGTGGCACGATCCGCCTTAGCATCCCGGATTGAATTAACGGTGTATATTACACCTTCATATTTTTTAAGGGCCTCCGCTAAGGCCGATTTAAGTTCAGCATGGTTGAATTCTACTGCTTTTAAAAACTTTTCGGCCGGGGTTAAAATTATAATCTCCATACTCATTTGATTTCTCCTTAGTTAAAGTGTAAAAGCTGGGGCGCAAAGCGCGTAAGTGTCGTAATACGCATTGCTACGAATGGTGGGGCCCGTAGCACCCGAGGGTAGAATAACGACCCACACGCCGCAGGAATCATATTCATCAGAAGTCCAAGCCCAAGGGAGTTCTTCAACTTCTTTTAATTGCTCATATAACAACTCCCAACGACATTTTCCTTGGTCGTGGTCGTATTCCCATAAGAACCAACGCGTCGGTAGAACTCCACCATTCTTTCCACAGAACCTTACCGCTTCGTCATAATCAAGATCGTTTTCATAAGCGTATGTTTCTGTTTTGCCGTTAAACGTAATACTAATGTTTTTCATGTTTCTTCTCCTTTAAAGTGGCGGGAGGACAAGGTTCGGGCATTTATCAGATTGCACGCAGTCCCAAAACTTAAGTTCTTCTGCCAGTAAAAAATCCATATCTTCGCGGTAATCTTCTGCGTTGAATCGGTAGTGTTTAGTTATAAGTTTGACTTCATCGTCATATTCGTACTTGAGCTGAGCTTTTAGTATTGCAAAGCTGTAACCGGTAACCATCAGATATTGTAGCACCTGACAAAAGTAGTTATCGGGCACACGGTCGTTCCATTTTTCATTCTGCATGGATTGCAAAATGTTCGTGGTTTTTATTTCCAGAACGCCTTTTTCGCCGGTTTCTTTAGATGTTAATTCTCCATCCAGCGATCCAAAGATAAAATCATATTTTGGATGACGCCTGGTGTCGTAGTCCGTATGCCAAACTTCGTATTCCGGGTAGTCTAATTTAAACATTTCTATAAGCAGCGGTTCGGCTGCGACCCCGTAAGCGACATATGGTTTTTCGGATATATCTTCTTGCTGGCGGCGGCCTGTCTTGATTTCCCAAAGATCAACATTGGAAATATAAGGGTTACGCCCGATAATGGCAGCTGCATCAGAGCCCCCGATGCCTTTGTTCCGTTCGAGTAGCCAGGTTTCCTTATCCATTAGCCAAACCTCCATTCGCTTATAAGCTCGTTTAACGGCTCTACGAAAAACAGACATCCGTAAAGGAGGGTAAACGTAAGCATTGTGGCAAAGAAATCCAAAGCCAGGTCTTTTTTTGGGTATTTCTTTAAAAGGGTGATTACATCATTCATTTTGCCACCGCCTTTGGGAACAGTACTGATGAAATCATCTCATCCATCATTGAGCTGGGGTTTGGGTTTAAAGCGGCCTTGGCTCGATCTATAGCTTCTATAGCTTCTTTCCAAGCGTAACCGGCTTCTCTTTTTTGATATTCCGGGACATATGGGTTCCCGCCGTTTTTTACCTTAAAAACATCCATCCCCCATTCATCGTGGCATATAGCCTCGATAAGATATCCAAGATTCGGGATGCTATCGTCCCCTACACCGTGGGCATCATCAGCGACCTCTTCCATCTTATCCTCAAAAGCCCTGTCAAGAGCTGCCTCTTCTTCCATATCTCGATATTCCTCTTCATCGCAAACCGCGATTTCGGCTCTGTGGTTTATTTCATCCCAGATCAAACCGACGAGCTGGTCGTATCTTTTAGCTTTTTGTTCTATTGTTAACATTGGACGGCCCTCGCTACTTCGTTGCAAAAAGAGTTATCGGTGTAATCGCATAAGATGTCATTCGGTTCGTAGGGCAGTATTGAAAAGGACCCCAAAACCTCGCCGCCATCCAAGCAATTTATAGTCGCGGCTTCATCGCCGCCATCTAAGGCGAGCACTATTTCGTCAGAATTGCTGCTTTTGATTATTAGCCCTTCCGAGTCATGTATGTGAAACTTGACCCTCGGGTTTATTCCCTTCGCGGATGAAAGCAATTTACGAATCGTTAATTCATTGTCGTGTGGTATGTATTCTGCCATTTTTTGCCTCCTTGTTGTTGAAAACAATGATATAGTAATCATATTACGATTATTCCGTCAACAATAAAAAATCAAAAAATGATTATTTTTGTATAAAAAATAAAAAAAAGCCAAGGAGCCCCTGGCTTTCGAAAGATAAAAAAATCCTTAGGGGATTATTTTATACTCTTAGATCTTGCGATTATCTCGTTCAACATCAATTCTTGGCGTATTTCTTTTTGGCATTTTTCGGTTTGGCAATCCGTGTAAAGCAAGCGTTCGGGGCACCCTATTTGGTTAAAAGTTTCTATAGCCTGTTTATGGTCGGCTATGGTCAGCTTACTTATTTCAACCTTATGATTAAGACACAGCCTGATTTTTTCATTGTAGGCCAAATCTTTTTCCGTGATTTCGGAGTCGGGGGGCTCGAGGTTTTGAATATGTTCTGCAAAAACTAAAATAGATATATAAATGAACAGCCCGGAGAGGGCGATGATAACGCCAGCGCCAAGCCACCCAAAGCGATCCTTCCCAATAAAGTCAGAAAAAGGTATAACCGCTTTACTCATTATTATTCCTTTCTAAACGAACCTATTACTACAGCAACGATTCCACATTCGCCGCAATCTCCTGTGTCTAACCTGCATGGGGCATAAGCCGGATTACTTGAGTGTGGCACGAGATATGTTCCGTTATCAGTTCTCCTGTATTCCTTAACGGTTGCTTCGATCGTGCCATCAGGCAGGTGTCGTTCGCAAATAACTTTTTTCCCTGTTTCTGGCATACCATAGTCTATGGCTGGCACGCAGATAACGCATGTTCCGGAGGGATAAAGCAGGTCCATGCTATCTCCCCGGACTTCTAGGGCGAACATTTTCATTCCGTTATATTCCGGCATGAACGGGGGATTAATCGTGTAAAAATTATTTTGATCCCATTCCTCTGCCGGCTGGAATGTGCCCGCCTGGACGAATCCGACAACAGGTATTGTCGTTATTTTAATTTGCGGCTGCATGTTTTCCGGTAACAGCTCATAAGGGGGGACGTGCAAAACTTCGCTCAGACGTTTAAGCCATTTAACATCCAAGGTTATTTCACCATTTTCGAGTTTCTGAATGGAACCTTGCGCTACGCCAACCATCTTCGCGAGTTGTGTTTGTGTTAAGCTGCGTTGTTTTCGCAGTTCTTTTAATCTATTTCCCATCATTTCTCCTTATTAATCTTTTTATGATTAAAAAACAAGAGAAAAGATAAAAATTAAAAAAAATAATCGTAAACCGATTAAAAATGTGTTGACGGGATAATCATCTTACGATTATTCTCCCTTGGTATGAAAGGAAGTAATCATGAAGCTTGCGAAATACCTTAAAAAACAAAAGTTAAAAATATCTCATTTAGCGACAGAATTCGGGGTGGTTCATTGTGTGGTGCGGAGATGGTGCATCGGAGAAGTTATTCCTGACAGAAAGAACATGCAAAAGATTTTTAAATGGTCGAAAGGCGAAGTTACGCCTAACGATTTTTATTTTTCGGCAAACGATAACGAAGACAGTGATGGCGGATCACCAGGAGCCGCTTGATGTAAAAATGAGGGAAAGGGAAAGTAAATGGCTACGATTAAAGAACTATGCGATCATGCGGGGATATCGGTTGCTTGTTACTATAGAAGGATGGGCGGAGGGATGTGCCAGAAGGAAGCTCTTGCTGCCCCGAAAGCAAAATCTGGCAGGCCAAAGAAAAGCACCTTTTTACGTTCCCAAACAAAAGATAGCACCCCTTATGCTTTATTTGCAGTTTTCCAAGGGGGAGATGAATTTGATGTTCGCTATGACGAAAGAGCTACGGAACATTTGCCCGAACTTTGCAAGATTTTTATGAGGGAAGCATCAAGGCTTTTTGTCTTTGAGGAGGGGCGTGATGGTTAAAAGAAAAATCAATACAGACACCAGAGTTTTTACCCCGGAAGAATTTGATAAAGTGTGCGGGGGCGCTGTTCTAATTGAGTTAAACAGGCCAAAGGCTGCCGAACCTAAATTTCAAGTTCATTTTAACGGTAAGTATTTTGCGATGAACAAAGTCTCGGATTTAAAGATGTGTATTCAAAACGAGCTGGGGTCGACCGAACTTTGCCGCATGTTGTGTAAGACCAGGCCCCCTAGGGGAGATTAGAGTTTTAGGGGGGGGGCTACAGTTTGCGGAAACAGTCAACCTGCTGGCCTTTTTAAACCGACCAGAAAGAAAGGGAAATATCATGATTAAAAAAACATTGTTGGAAGATATTCTTAAAAAAAGAGCTATCGATGAAGACATGGACGACATTTTTGGTGAAGACCCGTATGACGACGGTGAGGCGGCTTTAATGATTTTTGAATTTTTAGGGGCCCCGATAGCCAAGGCAAGACCGCGAGTAACCCGAGCGGGCATTACTTTTACGCCAAAAAAAACCAGGGATTATGAACAAAGTCTTGCTTATGCGGCGGGGATAAAAATGGGGGGGAAAGAACCTTTTGACGTGCCGCTTAAAATCAACATTCGTTTTTTCTTTCCCATTCCTAAAAGTTTTAACAAATCCAAACATAAATTGGCAGCGGACAAGGTTTTACTCCCAGCAAAAAAGCCGGACATCGACAACCTGATAAAAGCCATATTAGATGCGTTGAACGGGATTGTTTGGGTAGATGATGCGCTTGTTTGTGCGGTTGTGGCGGGGAAAAGCTATAGCGAAAACCCTAGAGTGTTTTTAAAAGTTGAGCCTATAGGAGGGGAGCAATGAGGGACGGATATTTTATGCGCCACAGCATATCTGACTACCAGTACAAGGAGAAATGCTACGGCGTTATGGATGTTGAACAGCTGCGCCAACGTATAATCTTTATGTGGCGAAGCACATTAAAATTAAACAAGTTTGATTTGATCGAGCTCAACCTTTCCGGCAAGCCTCAATTTATGGTTTTTCACAAAGGGAGATTTATAGGGTTCATTTATTTGAAGTTCGGGGAAGGGGGAGGCCTTGATGATGCCGACGTGGATTTTGCAGCGCATCTTCGCCGCAACGGGACAAATTATGCCATTGTCAGATCGGTCTATGAATTCTTGGAAGTTTTGAACTTGTGGGGGATAGGAGGGAAAAATGATGCGGGATAGTTTTATTTTTTACGACAGTTTTTACGCAGCGATTTGTGAGCTTCCGGATGATATCCAATTGCAGGTCTATACCGCAGTTATGCGTTTCGCTCTTAAGGGAGAGGAACCCGATCTCACAGGGGTTGCTAAAGCTGTTTTCCTGCTTATCAAACCGCAGATCGCGGCCAATAACAGAAGGTTTGAGAACGGGTGTAAAGGCGGGGCGCCTAAAGGGAATCAGAATGCCAGAAAACAACCTAAAACAACCGAAGCACAACCTAACAGCAACCAAGCAGGAACCAAAACACAACCTAATGTAAATGTTAATGTTAATGATATAAATAAAAAAGAAATTAAAAATAAAGAAAAAAGAAAAAATAATCAGCCTGTGGATAACTCTGATCACCAGGCGCTGTCTACCGAGGATTTTTTGGCTAATTGCGAGCGACTAAAAAGACTTGCGAGCCAGGCTTTCTGCCACTCAGACCAGTTATTTATAGATGAAAACTTTTATATTCCTTTCAACGATCCGCCATTTCAACCCTATGCGCTTATGCCGGAACGAACAAAAAGGGCTTTGCAAGTTTGGCTTAAAAAAAAGTTTAATGGCAAGGCCGTTGATAAGAAGTGGATAGCGGAAAAGCTTGTGAAGTTTGGGACCGAGAATGGGGACTTCGCCAAAATGATGGAATTAGCCGAAAACGAGGAAGGAGGAGTGTAATGGTGGAAATGCCACGGAATCGAAGAGATTTAGAAAAGGCCCTTCGGCGTGCTTTTGAAGTAGACCGGATGTTGCCGAAGGTCGGGCCAAAAATACCAAAGACAATGATTGGGAAGATGATCATTATCCCGGACGATGATCGAAGCATTGAAGACCTTTTGGAAGATGCTGATTTGGAACGCCGCTCTATTAGCCGAGACGACATGGAGCTTTGGATAAAATCTAATGAATGGATGCAGACAATATCCGGCCTACGTTATCTGGTTGTAAAAAAAAGATGCCAAGGGATGGGGTGGAAACGAATTGCAAAATATGCTGAAGAAAAAAAGGCTGCGGACAGGATGTTTGACCGAACAACCTTGTGGCGGATTTTTGTAAAAGGATTGGATGAAATTATTAGGAAAATATGAATTGCAACACTTTGCAACACTTTGCAACACTTTTGTGCGCGACATATACGCAAAAAAAGCGTATGTTTTTTGATAAGGTTGGAGTTTAGTATTTACCAACCTTCTCGCGGAGGGGAGGGCCCCTAAAAAGACCATAAAACGCATAATAGGCCCCGAGCATTTACTTCTCCCCTCCGGCTTGAAAACAACAATAAAAAACAAGGAATTTGATGATATGTTTGCAAAGGGACAATCCGGCAATCCGAGGGGGAGACCGAAGGGAAGTCCTAATAAAACCACGCAAAGTGTAAAAGAAGCGATTTGCCAGGCTTTTGGTGAGGTCGGAGGGGTTGATTTTCTGGTCAATTTGGCCAAAAAGGACCCTAGAACTTTTGCGATGTTGCTTGGCCGCATCATCCCGACCGAGGTGCAAGGAGCGGTCGAAGGTTTGGTCGTAAAGCTTATAACTTTTACGGAGAAAGAGTCTGAGCAAAATGGAAGTAACAATTCCAAATGATTGGGTCCCTCGCGATTATCAGCTGCCGTTTTGGCGGTACATGCAAAGCGGAGGGAAACGTGCGGCCTTGGTTTGGAACCGGCGCGCCGGGAAGGATAGTTGCAGCCTGAATTGGACGGCGTCCGATGCTTTGCGCAACGTTGGCTTATACTGGCACATGGCGCCGGAACAAAATCAAGTGCGCAAAATAGTATGGGATGGCATCGATAAGCAAGGCCGGCGGATAATAGATCAAGTTTTCCCCGAAGCAATCCGCGCTGGGGTAAACAGACAGGACATGCGGATTGAGCTTAAAAATGGTTCAATCTGGCAATGCGTTGGCAGTGATAATTATGACTCGTTGGTTGGTGCTAATCCGCGTGGGGTGGTTTTTTCCGAATATGCTGTCGGCGATCCGGCGGCTTGGGATTTTATACGGCCGATATTATTGGAAAACGACGGCTGGGCGATTTTCCCGTACACGCCACGTGGCCAAAACCATGGTGAAAAGCTTTTTGAGATGGCTAAAAAATCGGAAGATTGGTTTTGCCAACTTCTGACTGTCAATGAAACAAAAACTGCGACCAAAGAGCAGATTGCCAAAGAAATGGAAGAGCTGACCGAAACCAACGGGCAGGAAGCCGCCGAAGCAATAATCAACCAAGAATACTATTGTTCATTTACGGCCGCGGTTCTCGGCTCTTACTACGGCAAGCTTATAGAGGATTTGGAAAACGCGGGGAGGATTACTGACAGCGCTTATGAACCATCTCTGCCGGTGATAACCGCATGGGATTTGGGCGTCGGTGATGCGACGGCTATTTGGTTTGCTCAGAAAAGGGGAACAGAGCTTGATATTATTGATTATTACGAGGCATCCGGTGTTGGGCTCCCCCATTACGCGAAGGTTTTGAAAGAAAAGCCTTATATTTATGATTTTCATATTCTGCCCCACGATATACGCAATATGGAATTCGGGTCCGGGATGTCCAGGCTTGAAACTTTGCGGGGAATGAATGTCGGAAGGGTGGAGGTACTGACTGCCGAGGCTGTGGACGACGGGATTGATGCCGTTCGTCGGTTGCTCCCAAGATGCCGTTTCCAAAAAACCAAGTGTGCTGCCGGGCTAAAAAAATTGCGCCTGTATCAAAAGGAGTGGTCGAACAAGAATAATGATTGGTCGCTACGGCCTAAACATGACTGGACAAGCCATGCCGCGGACGCATTTCGCTACTTGGCGGTTGGATATTTGAAGTTTAACCCGGTCCAAGCGGCGAATAGTTTTTCGCGCCAGGTTGATGTTGATATTAATTGGAATGTGTTTTGATGGACAAAGCGTATATTGTTTTTGATAAACTGCGCAAAGGGAAAGGTTTTTGGAATTATTTCATCTCGCGGCGCTGGGGGCATGTGTTCATGGTGATGGACAAAGGTGCCCAGTCCATAGTGATTGAAACACTGTCTTGTGGCGTATATGTCGAACTGGTTAACCAAAGATCACAAGAGTTGATACATGAATTCATATTTAAGCTCGACGGTACGGCGGTTATAGAAGCGACCGTGCCTGAAGCCAAATATATTAAAGGGTTCCGTCCTAAAGGGCTAATTACTTGCGTATCGCTGGTTAAGAGTATTTTGCAGGTAAGGGATTTAAGCATCACTCCTCACGGATTGTTCAAGTCGCTTAAAAGGTCGGGATGTAAAGTGATTTTTGAAAGAGGTAAAAATGACGGCAAAAATGTCAGCTATCGCGGGGTTAAAAGGTAAAGAATCTGATCCGGACAGTGCGGGGTGGAACGCTTTGTCGTCGGCGCAGAAAAAAGCTTATGCAAACAAGGCTGCCTCGGGGGACTTAAACAAAAACAAATTCGGGTTTTATTCCAGAAATTATAATAAGCGAGCGCAGCAAGAGAGGAGTTATCAGGAAGGTTTCAACCTTTATAAGGCCGAGCAAGAGGCGATAAGGATTGAAAAGACCGAGAAGTCTAAAAGGTCGAGCACGGGTTCTGGGATGGGGTCTTTAATTTCCCCGCAATCCCTAGACGGCCTTAAAAATCGGCTTGGTTAACGTTTAACACGAAAGGATCTAATTATGGGAAAAGGCAGCAGCGGTTCTGATAAGTATGCAAGAGAAAGTTTGGAGCTTCAAAAGAAGCAACAAGCAGAGCTTGAAGCAAAAGAAAAACGCCTAAAGCAGCAGCAAGATGCGGCGTTGAGGGCCAGACGATCGGGAGGGACTGTTTCTTTGGTCTCGCCGGAAAGCTTCGAAGAGATGCGCTCCACTTTAGGCTAAAAAGGAAAAGTTATGGCAAGATTAACACCGGAAGTTTTAGTCGCGAGGATAAAGACATCCAGGGATGAAATCGCTTTAAATCGTCAGATCTATGAAGATGCTGACGAGTACACAAATCCCTTTAAAAACGGCTTTAAAGACAAAAACGGCGCACATAATCCAAACACCAAATCGTATGACTCTACAGCGATGATTGCTGCGAACAATTTTGTAAATACGATGGTTTCAAAATTCACACCTCCTTTCATGCGGTGGGCCGAGCTTTTGAGCGGCCCGGCGATAAAGGAAGATGAACGAGCGCAGCTTAATAAAGATTTGGAAAAAGTCAGCAATATAACTTTTAGCAACATCAACGCCAGTAATTTTGCGACGGCATCTCCGGAAATGTATTGGGAGCTTGGCAAAGGAACCGGCGTTCTCATCGTTCTGGAGGGGGACGAATTCCAACCATTCAATTTCATAGCTCCCCCGTTGTCACAAATGGGGTTCTTGGAAGGCAAACGTGGAACCGTGGATTTTATTACACGCACTTGGAAAATAAAGCCGGGGCTCATTAAACAGACTTGGCATAAAGCATCAATTCCGGCTTCATTACAAAATCTTATAGGGGACGATAAGCGAAGATCTGAGGAAATCGAGGTCGTGGAATGCTTTTATTACGACTATGAGGATTTGGTATGGCATTATGATGTTTTGTATGAAAAGGAAAAGCATATACTTTATCAGTCCGATTCACTCACTTGCCCTGTGATTGTGGTGAGATGGCTTAAAATTCCCGGTTTCGTCACGGGGATTGGCCCCGTTGTGCTGGCTCTTTCGGATATTAAAACTCTAAACAAAATGAAAGAGCTTATGCTGAAGCTCGCTGCTTTGAATGTATTTGGAGTTTACACGGTAACAAACGACGGCGTCTTTAATCCGAGTACAATCAAAATGAAGCCTGGGGCATTTATACCGGTCCAAAGAAACGGCGGCCCGGAAGGAAAGACTATTGAGCCATTGCCTACGGCCGGTAATTTCCAAGTGCAAGAATACATGATTAATGATTTGAAAGATCAAATCAGGCAGATCATGCTTGATAACAGATTGCCCCCGGAAAACGGGCCTGTTAGAAGCGTATTTGAGCTTTCACAGCGAATTAAAGAGCTATCGACGGATATCGGGGCTTCTTTCGGCAGACTTATGTACGAATATATTATTCCTTTGTTCCGCCGCTGTTTGGAAATTGAAAAAAATAAAGGGCTTATCAGCCTGCCGGAGGGAATCGATATTGATAATTTCTTTGTGCAGATCCGGATAGTAAGCCCGATTGCGCAGCAACAGTCCGTCGAAGACTTACAACGCTTTACCCAAGCGTATCAGATTTGCCAGAGCATTGATCCACAGATCGCAGAGCTGGCTTTTTCTCTTGAAAAAATTCCGGATTTTATCTGCGAAAAATTAGGCTCCCCCGCGTCACTCTTGCGCGACGAAGAAAAACGCCAAGAAATCAAAGAAATGGTTGTTCAAAGAGCTTCGCAAATCGTGGCGCAAATGATGGTGGCCGAAAACAGTGGAGGCAAAAATGGAAAATGATGAAGAAGAACAAGCCGCGATGGAAAAAGCCTTCCGCGAAAAGTATGATCTTGCAGTCCTTTTCAAGGAAGTGTTTTCAACCCCCGAAGGAGCGAGAGTCTTAAAACATCTTCGCAGCATTTTTATTGAAAACGTAAAGTTTAATCCCAACTTTGATCCCTTAAAAAGCATCCAGTGGGGGTTCATCAGAGAAGGCCAGGCGATGGCCGTTCAATATATTGAGGAATTGATTGAGTTCGCCAATCAACCACAACCAACCAAAGATACGGAGGAAGTAAATGACTGAACAAACAAATCAGAATGATGAGACAACCGAACAGGAAAACCAAACCCTAAATGAGGGGCAAGAGGGCCAAGATGATGGGCTTTTGAATATAAATGGCGCTCAGAAGCCTACCCAGGAAGGGGAGCCAAGCGAAGATGAGCCCAAGAAAAAACCAGCGGATCTGGCCGAACAATTCTGGGATTCCGAGAAGGGTGAGGTAAAAATAGATGAGCTTGCCAAGGCTTATAAGGGCCTTCGCGACAAAATGGCCAAGGGTCTGGATAAGGCCCCTGAAAAAGCCGATGATTACAAGGTTACGTTTGATGATGGCATAAATGTCGCCGATGATGATGAAGTTCTGGCTAAAGCAAAAATCGCCGCGAAGGCTGCGGGCATTTCAAACGAACAATTTGGGAAATTGGCTAATGCCTTTATGAAAGAAACCGGAGGGGTATTCCTTCCTCCAACCGCGCCGACTGATGAGGAAAAAGCTCAATATCGTAAGGCGGAAATGGAAAAAATCGGTCCTAATGCTCCGGCAATAGTCCGTGGCATCAGTTCTTGGATCAATTCAAATAAGTTAAACGGCGTGTTTGATGAAAACGATGTTTACGTTTGCCAGGACATAGGGTCCACGGCAGAAGGCGTAAAGTTTTTAAACAAACTTCGTGCGATAACCGGGGAATCGGATATTCCGGCTGTTAATAACTTTGATGATGGAGTCCCCTCGGATGCTGAAATTTTATCCATTATGCGATCTGACGCTTATAAAAAAGGTGATGCGAACACCGTAAGCAAAGTCGCTGAGTATATGGAAAAAAGAATTAAAGTAGGAAGGCCTGAAAGATTGCAGGCTTGACTACTTTATAGCCGCTTTAACCGCGGCTTTTATCCACCAAAATCATAATAACCCTTGACTGTTTGGCCTTCCCCTGTTCCAGGGCCCAAACACAATTGGCCTCTTATCTTTGTTTTGGTTCGTTCAACTTTAACTTTAACTTTAACAACTTTATTTAAGAGGAAAATAGAATGGCAACTAATGTAAGTGCTGCCTTCCAAGCGACTTTTGATGCTGAAGTCAAAATCGCATACGAAGACACAATGAAACTTCGCAACACTTGTCGTGTAAAAACCGGCGTTGTTGGTAAAACACATCACTTCCCGTATATGTCTGGAGGTATGGCTACCGAGCGCCAAAGCAAAACCATGGTGACTCCTATAAAGGCCAAACATGATGGGGCCGTGGCGACTTTAGCAGATTATTCGGCTGCGGATTTTTCCGACGTGTTTGATCTGGCCAAAATGCCTTTTGATGAACGCAAAGAATTATCGAAAATAATTGCTTCTGCTATGGGTCGTCGTTCCGATCAAATCCAGCTTGACGCTCTTGCTGCGGGCGCAAACTCCAGCAAATATGTTGCGGCGAGCTTCGGGAGCGGGGGTAACGACCCGGCAACGTTCAATTTGAAAAAATTGCTAAGGCTTAAACGCTTTATGGATGACGCAAACGTCCCCGAAGATGATAGGTTTTTAGCAATCGATGCGTCCGTTCTTGAATCCGCGTTGCTTATCAACGAAATCGGTTCGTCTGATTTTAATGTGACGAAGGCCCTCTGCGATGGCTCCTTGAAAAAATATGCTGGCTTCCAGTTTATTTTGATCGGTTCGAGAAAAGAAGGCGGGTTGAAGAAAACAAAAGCGGGCGATATCACCACGGTTGATGCATATGCTTGGCATAAGCAAGCTGTAGGGTTCGCCATTGGGATGGAGATCAAGACCGAAATTTCCTACGAAAATCTTTACTCTTCGTGGCTGATAAACGGCTTGTTCTCTGCCGGCGCTGTTGTTGTAGACCCCGAGGGCGTTTACAAAATGTCTAACCTTGTTGTTTCTTAGAAAGGAGGCAAATTATGGCTTTTGATGCAAAATATTTCGGTTTAATTGGCGGCCTTGCCAACATCGAATTCTTGCCCATGCTTTTTGGTTATAAAACCAAAGATAGTGCGTCCACTGTAAAAACCGCAGGTTATTTCAATGATGTGGCTTATAAGCTTAACGTCGGCGATCTAATCACGGTTGTTACGCTTAATTCTGGCGGGGTTCCTACCGCTGTCAATCAGTATGCGGTATCGGCAATCACGGAGGGCGTCGTTAGCATTGTTGGGGGAGCGGCAGAAACGCTGGCTCTTGACGACTTGTCGGATGTTACCATCACTTCTGCGACAGAGGGTGACGTTCTTGTTAAAACCGCAACCGGATGGGCCAACGCCCAAATTGCTCTTGACGACTTGTCGGATGTTACCATCACTTCTGCGACAGAGGGACAAGTGCTCAAGAAAAGTGCTACGGATTGGGTCAACGGTACGGACGCCACTTCTTAGCCTTGTTACGGCTGGGGGAGGGGGTATTAACCCTCCCCATTACTTTTATTTCGGGAGTTAAATATGACTACAACTAAGGTTGATATCGCCTCGCAAGCGCTCGGGCTTTGCAGGGCCGGGGCTATTTCGTCCTTCGAAGACGGATCTAATGAAGCCGAAATTATAAGTATGTATTACCCAACGTTTATCAAGGATATCTTTTCACGCTATCCTTGGGACTTTGCTACTGTTACCCGCCGGATGAACATGGCTGCCGGCCAGCTTTCAGGTAGCTTGAATGCATTCATTATCCCCGCCGAGGTAAAACGTATATTAGGTGTATATTTTGATCCCGAATGCGAACATGCCTGTAAGGATTTCCGTGAACAAGGCGGCTATATTCTGTCGAACGAAAACGAACTGTATATTAAGTATACAGTCTATCCGGATGAGAACTTGTGGCCAGGATATTTTGTGCATTACGCAATATATGCATTGGCGGATATGATATGCATCCCCATGACCGATGACGATGAGCTGGCGGCGAAGTTACACCAAAAAGCTTATGGTTCACTATCCGAGGGTGAAAGGGGTGGTAAGTTTGCAATAGCTGCGAACATAGACAGCCAACAGTCAACAAATTCAATAATTGAAGAAAGTCCGCTTGCCATAGCGAGGTTTTGCTGATGCCAAAGATAAGAATTGAACAGCAACGATTTACTAAAGGCGAAATTGATCCGAAGATGGCGGCTCGTGGGGATATCGAACAATATTACGGTTCCGTTGCCGAAGCGGAAAATGTTTGGGGGATAAGACAGGGAGGACTAACAACCCGACCCGGCCTTGAACTTATTTGCCCCCTAGACGTAAGCCACCATAAGATGATGGAGTTTATAGTTAACGCTGATACGAAATATCTAGTTGTTTGGTCAGCGGGCAAGGTTCAAATTTTCAGAGATGGAGAGCTTAAAAGCACGATTGATGCATCTTCATATAATGACGGGAGCATCTCCGCGCTTAATTTTGAACAAATGTATGATACAATGTTCATTTTTAACGACCTTGTGAAGCCTCACAAGATTTTCCGAACAAATGATACAACATGGTCAATCAGCGAAGTGGACTTTAGGTATATTCCCCGTTACCCGTTCAATCTTACGACAAGTACGCCAGCATATAACCTTACACCTTCGGCCAAAGAAGGCGAAATTACTCTTACATGCTCCGGGGGGTTCTTTACAGCCGACAGTGTCGGGCAATATGTAGAAGGTAACGGGGGGAGAGCCAGAATAACCCGCTATACATCATCCACCTCAGTAGGCGCGGTTACCGAGGTTTCCTTTTTTAACACAAATGCTATGGCCGCCGGTACTTGGGATTATCTGTCCGGCTATGAAGATGTTTGGTCCAGCAGCAGAGGTTGGCCTACGTCGGGGGCTTTTTACGAGGGCCGACTTTGGATAGCTGGTTCTTTATCATGCCCGTCGAGAATATACGGCTCGCGCGTAAATCACTTTACCGATTTTAACCCGGGGAACATTCTTGATGATGATGCGGTTGATGCTGAACTGACATCTTCGGATAAGATCACAAACATCATATCCGGGCGCAGCTTGCAAGTATTTACCATTGGGTCCGAACATGTTGCTTCCCAATCTTTGGGCGACCCAATTACTCCCAAAACCGTAAACTTTAAAAAGCAAACTTCCATTGGTTCAAAGGTTAATTTAAGAGTGTTTGAAATTGAGGGAGCAACCATTTTTACCAACAAATCAAGCATTCACGAGTTTGTTTATGATGATTCTCAGGCGGCATATTCATCCGGGGTTGTTTCACTTTTATCCGGGCATCTGGTCAAAGATCCAACGGATTTTACGGTTCGTAAATCATACACGGATAGCGGCGCAACATATATTGCGCTTACAAATTCCGACGGAACCCTTACGGTTTCAAACATCCTAAGATCACAGGAAGAAAGCGCATTTACGCGCAATACTACCCAAAACGGAAAATTCATCAATGTTGGGACCGATGGAGATGATATATATGTTATAACGGAGCGCAAAATAAACAATCAGACGGTGCATTATCTTGAAAAATTCAATGATGATCGTTTGCTCGATTGCTCCATTTTGAAAGAATATGACACCGCGACCGATACTATAACTGGGCTGGAGCTATTAGAAGGCGAGGATGTTTGTGTCGTTGCCGACGGTTATAACATGGAAAACAGAACAGTAACCAACGGGGCTGTAACCATTGAACGCCCGGCTAAAAAAGTCGAGGTCGGTTATAACTTTGTTTCAAAAATTAAAGATTTGCAGGTGCAAACCCCAAATCAAGGGACCACTTTGGGATATAAGAAGAACGTGTCCGAAGTGGTTTTGGATATATTCGATACGGATTGCATATCCGTGAATGGGAAGTCGGTTGTTTTCCGAGGGTTTGGCCCAGAAGGTAACGGTTCTCCGCTTGATGCTCCCCCTCCGGCATTTAGCGGTATAAAAAAGCTCATGGGCTTTAGAGGTTGGGACAATACAGGTCAAATTACCATAACAAAGGACAGCCCGGGGAAATTCACTCTGCTGTCCATAGCAAAGAAAGTGAATTTTTAACATGACAGCAATAGAGCCTATATTATTTGGTATGACGGCGGCTGAGGCTACTGCAGCGGCTGGGGGAGCGGCTACGGCGGCCACAACTGGATTGCTCGGAGCCGGAGGAAGTTTCGCGATGTCAACCGCCCTTGGCACTATTTTAACCGGGGCAGGAGCAGCAGCATCAATCCTCGGGGGTATGGAACAGGCTAACGCCGCCAAGTCAGAAGCTGAACTTATGGAAGTCCAAGCGGGGAATGAACGTATCAAATCTATGCAGAAATCAACAAAAATAAGGGAGCAGATGCTACGGGACGCTGCTACCGCAAATGCGATGTTCGCTTCGCGGGGACTTAATCTTTCCGGAACACCGGAGCAATTGGTTAATGAAGGGATGAACCAGGCTAACCAAGATATAGGTATAGTGGAAGATGAGGGGCGAATAGCTTACATGCAATCGAGGGCAAGGGCGAAGGCCCTTAGAGGTTCGGCCCCATATTCCCTTTTGTCAGGGGTTGGCCAAGCTGCGTTTATGGCCGGGAATTCGCAAAGTATTGCAAGGATGGTAAGTTAAAATGATAAGAGAGGTCCCACAATATCTGGCAAGAGAAGTATCAAATGCGCCCTCCGTAGTTATAGAAGACACTCCCAGGAGGACTGCTGCCGGCTTTTGGAATCTTATGGCTAAGAATTTTGCTACTGCAGAAGCAACTATCGCGAACCAGGCAGAAAGAAAATATGCGTTATCGCTTGATGCCGTGAGAAAACAAGAGATAAACCGCATTGAATCCGAGTATCAAGGTGAACCGGAGGCCATGCAAAAGGCTTTTATCGCCAACAAGGAAGGTATGATCGGGGCGATTGAGTCGGCCGAAATGAAGGAAAAATTTGCTATTGCCTATGATTTAGAAATCTTACCCTCGCTTAACAGGGCAGTCGCTGCCAAGACCAAAAGATTGGATGAAGAAACCACTATCGGTGCCAGCCAAAGCATAAACGTCGCGACGGAAGATATGATAAAAAATACAGATGGGATTTTTTCTTCGGATCCGCAAATGATGCAAGCAAGTGGTGCCGCTATACAAAGAGATTTAATTGCTATTCGTAAAGCTCTGGTGACAAGAAAATCAGATGGAAGTTATGCGCTTTCGTCTGAACAAGTTGCCAAAGGAATGCAGCCATACCTAAACAGCCTGGTAAAAGGTTTAGCCGTTCAATATGTTAAAACCGCCGAAGATAAAGCAAAAGCATTGGAATCTCTTGATAGAGGAGAAGTAACTTTTGCTTTGCCTGGAGATGATGGCGCTTCAATAGATGTGCCATTATTTCAAATTGCGGATGATGACGGGAAGGTCGCGGCAAGAAGGGCTGTTGAAGCCTATATCAATGACGAAAAATTTAACGCCGCTTTTCGGGTTCGCCAGATGGAAGAACGCTATAAAGACGAAAGAGCGGATTTTGACATTAGGTCGTCCAGAGGGGAAGTTACTTATCAAGACATAGAAACGATGTACTCTGAAGGTAAAATCTCCGATGCCGAAAGGGTGCAATACATCAAAGCAAAAGATAAGCATTTAACCGATAACAAGTCAGATCCCGCGGCTTATGCCCAGGCTGTACAAGATATTGCATCAGGAAAGATCACATCACCCGAACAAATTGTTCATCTAATGGGGACGCTTAAAGTAAGCGTCGAAGACGGCAACAAACTTATAGGGCTTTTAAAAACCAGGAATTCTGCGTCATTTGATATTCTTAACGGCGCTTTAAAACAGGTTGATAAATCAATGCAAAAAGGCTTGCTCGGGAGCTATACTTCGGCTGATGCTGAAAAAATTCAATCTGTAAAAAATATATTGTTAAGGGAATATGACGATCTTATTGCAAAAGGTGCCTCGTTGGAAGAATTCAGAGACACTTTTGCTCCCGACAAAGTCAGACATGTAATTGATACAAACAAACCAACGCTACGCGAAACTATACAAGCGATAACAGGTTCGATGTCTAATGATACTTCAGATAAAGATAAAAGATTGCCAAACGAAACTATAGCTGAGTGGCGTAAGAGGACCGGAAAATGAGTTTTGATTACAAAGAAGCAAAAAGGGCAGGTTTTTCTGACGAAGAAATAAGGGACGAGTTAAGACCGGAACTCTTAAACGCGGGGTTTTCTGAGCCGGAAATCAATGCTTATTTTAAAGAAGAAAGCGGAGAAAAGATGCTTTCTCTCTCCGGCCAAGAACAAAGCGATGTGATAAAATCAATCCCCAGGGATCTGGGCTTTCTTGATGCAATAGAACTTGGTTTTAAAGGTTCGAATACCGGTATGCTTACGACTTTAGAAGCTCCTCCTCAGCTTACGCCGGAGGAAGAGGAGAGCTTAAACTTTCCGGAGCGTATCGCCCGCAGCTTGTCAGCAATTGTTTCGGATATACCTTTCTATGTTGCCGGGGCAAAGATTGCGGCTCCTGCGGGGGCGGTTGGTGGCGGCGCTATCGGGAGCGTTGTCCCCGGTATTGGAACAGCTGCCGGGGCCGGGGTTGGAGCCGCTGTAGGGGGGACATCTGGGGCTTTTGCATTGCATTCGGCGGTGAGAAGTATTTTGGTTCAAGCTTATAAGCAAGGCGATGTTTCATCCTACGGGGAACTTTTGGAACGGTTAGAGAATGTTGATCCAGAATTGGTCGGAGGTGAAGCAGCAAAAGGTGCAGCCATAGGAGCACTTACATCTTTTGCCGGATTGGCCGCTAAGGTTGGAGCCGCTGCCTTGGGAGCTGGGACTAAAACAACGGCGGCAGCAGGGTTCTCCGGGGAAGTCGCCGGGTTAACGGCGGCGAGCGCAGGTGTCGAGGGGAAGATGCCGACTGCTGACGATTTTATTGAAAACGCAGCTTTAATTGGGTTACTTAAGGCCACGAACAAAACCAGTGTAAAAACTGTAAATAAAGTGACAAATGATGTTTTGCCTAAGCTCCATGATGCTTTTGTAAAGTTTGGCGCCGTGCCGGAGCAGATTGTCGAAATGGCGAAGAAAAATCCCATTATCTTTGAAAACATCCTGTCAAAGAATCTTAACATCGATGGCTCGCAAATAATTAAAGAAAAGCGCGAAATAAAAAAGGCTTATAACGAGGTTAAGAAAAATCCTTTCGGGGGCACTCCTGAAGAAGTCCTCGCATCTATAAATCCGGAAGAACTTAACCGCTTCCTTATACAAAGAGGAGCCGCCATAAAAGATGTAAACGGCGATATTATTATCCAAGGGAAACAGCTTTTGAAAGAAAAAGGTACTGAAAGAAACTTCGGGTTGACCAAGATTATTTTTAAGCATGGACTCAAAAAACGAGATATGGCTAAATTGCCAGAATTTTTAAGGGAATATGACCCGGCGGAAACAAATGATCGCCTGGTTATTTATAGAATTCCTAAAAATAAAAAAGAGGTTTACGCGATTGTCTTTAATAAGGAAGCTCCAAGTTCTACCCCCCGGCTTATCATGCCCGAGAAAGCAGATACACCCGAACCGATTACTATTTCTGCATCCGGGGAAGGAGCTTCAGAGAGCATTGTATCAGAAAGTAAAAATAAAAACAAGTACTTAGTTAGCATGTATAAAGAAGCCTTTTCAGATAAGCCTTTATCTGAGCCTAAAAGCTCGGCCCAAGAGGTAAATTTTGTGGCGTTTTCGGGGGATAACGCCATATATTCGCACGGTAATTCTGCCTTGTTAAAAATGGAAGATACAAAACCTGTTAAACTTGATGCGCAGAGCACCGTTCGCATCAGCGACATCATTAAGAATCTTGAAGAAAAGATCAATATTCCCATCCGTGTGGGTAAATTTAGAAAATCGGGCCCTGGGCATCTTGGTATTTATAAGATAAAACCCGAAGTCATACGTCTTTCGGCCGCGAATGATATACAAACGGCCACGCATGAAATTGGGCACCACTTGGAAAAAACGCTTTTCGGGAAAATAGGTTCTGATGAAATAACCGCATGGTATAAAGAATTAAAGCCCATCGCGACTAAGCCTAGGAAAAGAAACAAAGCTTCGTTTTCTGCAGAAGGCTTCGCGGAATTTGTTTCAAAATATGTTGCGAAGCCGGACGAAGCAAAAAAACTCGCGCCAAAATTTTATGATTTCTTTGAAACTAAGCTTGATGAAATTGCTCCCCAAATCAAAAACTTATTGTTGGATGCAAGAGCCAGTGTTGATGCTTGGGCAAAACAGCCGGCAGAAATGCAAGTATTGTCCCATGTTTCTATAGGAAAGCGCGATTTGCCGTTCTTAAAAGTGAAATCAAAAGAGGCGTTTAATAAACTGTATACAGCTTTTTTTGATGATCTTTATCCCATTAAGGACATCCAGAGCAAGCTTGGTATTAAAGAAGTAACCGGTTCTGACCCGTATGGAATTGCCAGGTTGCAAAAAGATTGGCTTGGTAAGGCTGAGCACTTTTTGCAAAAGGCGCCATTTAATTATTATACATACAAAAACGAAGGTCGCCCACTTAGAAACATTATAAATGACGCTGAAAATATAAATGAGTTCACGGCATATCTCACGGCTAAAAGAGCAATTGAACTGAACAAAAGAGGGATTACGACCGGTATTCCGATGGCCGCGGCCAAGATAACTCTGAAGAATTTAGATGGCAAATACAGCAAACTATCAGAGGAACTTTATAAATATCAAGATGCCGTTTTGAGATATGTAAGAGATGCCGGGTTAATATCCGATGATGTATATTCCGCGATAAAAGAACAAAATCGGTTTTACATCCCTTTTAAGAGGGTAATTAATGAAACCGGGAAACTTGATATAGGGAACGGGGGTAAGGGCTTTAACGCTAAAAACCCAATAAAAAGAATAAAAGGGTCGGCCAGGGATATTATTGACCCCATCGAAAGCATCGTTGCTAGCACATACAATGCAATTTTTATGGCAGAAAAGAACAAGGTCGCCATGGCAATAGCAGATCTTGCAAGGATTGATAAGGCTGGTTTGTACATAGAGAAAATACCCAAACCTATGAAGGCCATAACACTTAAACCAACCGAAGAAATGCTGGAGCAAGGCTTTGAAGATATGACTATCTTTAGACCGACAGAATACTTTGATAAAAATAACCAGATTCAAGTGTTCAAAAACGGAGAAACGGAGCTTTTCCAAGTCGATCCAAGCCTTGCAAAAATCATGAACGGGCTTGACCCCGTGAGTGTAAGTTTTATTGGCAAAGTAATGATGCAACCCAAGAAATGGCTAACCGCCGGGGCGACTCTAACACCGGATTTCATAGCTAAAAACGGATTCCGAGACACTATACATGCATTCATCACAAGCGAAAATAGCTTCACTCCGGTTAAAGACAATTGGAAGGGATTAAGATCTGCGGCCAAAAAGGACGATATATATTGGGAATGGCGCAAGGCTGGAGGCGGAATGTCGGCCCAAGTGTCTTCGGACAGATCATCGCTACAAAAAAGGATGAAAGACCTTATGGAAACAGGGTATGCAAAAAAAGTTTTCAACACCATAAAACCATCAGAATTACCTTTGCTCGGATTTAAAATTATGGAAGGGATGCGGGTTGCTTCGGAAGTTATAGAGAGTTCTACGAGAATAGGCGAATTCCAAAAAGCTATGAAAGGTAAAGAGGCCTCTCCGGAGAATCTCAGAAAAGCGGCTTTTGCGAGTAGGGATATAACTCTTGATTTCGCACGCAGCGGCTATATCACCCGAGCTATAAACTCTTATCTGGCATTTTTTAACGCCGGCATGCAAGGGACAGACAAGTTTATAAGAACATTTAAAAACCATCCCGCTAAAGCGCCAATCCTTATTGCCGCATCGATCATAACGCCAAGTGTATTTTTCGCGCTGGCGTCGCACGATGATGAAGCGGTGATGCAAGTGCCCCAGGCCCAAAGGGACATTGCTTGGGTTTTTCGCGTGGACGATGTTGTCTTTCGTTTGCCAAAACCGCAGCAGTTCGGATACATCGGGACTTTGGTGGAAAGAGGGGTGCATTATGCTCTTGATAAGATGGACGGGAAGGAAAGATCAGAAGCTTTCCACAACGCCGGTAAGGCTTTTATGGAAGAATTCCAGCTGGGAGTGATTCCCACTTTTGCAATGCCAATAATTGAAGAGTATGCAAATAAGAACTTGTTTATGGACAGGCCCATCATCCCGTACGATCGCGAAAATGCTTTGCCGGAATACCAGTTTACACCGTATACAACCGAATTAACCAAGGGATTATCCAAAATAATCGGAGAGATCGTGGGCCAAGAGAATACATTTTCTCCCGCCGTGGCAGAGAATTATTTGAATTCATGGGGAGGGGGAACAGCCAGGTATATTCTTAATTTCGCAGATTTTGTTTCACGGAAGTCGGGCATACTTCCGGACCCGGTTAAACCGGCGGATACGTTGGCGGATGTTCCTTTTGTGCGAGCTTTTGTTGCTCGTTCCCCTTCAGCCGGGGCGGAAAGCATACAGCGCTTTTACGAAGAATACGAAAGCATGAACAAATTTTTGACTTCGTTTAAGTTGCAAATAAAGGATTTGAACTCAGAAGAAGCTCAAAAGCTATCGGGGTATGCAGGGTATGCTGCCATTATGTCCTATAAAAACAACCTGTCGGAATTGAGCCAAACGATACGTCTTATTGAAAAAGACCCTGTTTCAAGCGCCGGCGAAAAAAGGCAGCTCATAGATCATGTCTATTTAGGGATGATCAGTATCGCAAAAGAAGGTTTGCAGGCTATCTATGCGATTAAAGATGAAATAAACCAAAAACCAGAAAGTGGAGGTTCCAATGACTGATGAAATCAAGATACTGCAAAACAATGCATACACGCAGATAATAGCTGCCGGGGGAGAAACAGAACTTGACTTCACTTTCCCGATATTCGATGCAGCGCATCTTAAAGTTGAGGACGTGGATGGTGATGGCGTTGCCACCGAGCTTACTTATTTGGTCGATTATGAAGTTTCCGGTGTCGGGCAGGAAGCCGGCGGCAGCATAACGCTTTCAGATACCACATATCCCGGAGGAGCGATCCAGGGGCATAAGTATAACCTTATTTTG
>Ga0079305_1001784_pt1 | contig 24313 bp, 23 predicted proteins | sample LMS_cellobiose_e_FD_79183 | JGI IMG/M metagenome (GOLD analysis project Ga0079305, IMG submission 79183) | Rumen-fistulated moose microbial communities from Alaska, USA - LMS_cellobiose_enrichment | ecosystem: Host-associated > Mammals > Digestive system > Stomach > Rumen fluid ... | reverse complement strand
GTAAGCTTTCTCGCTCGGAAGGATCTTTGATCTCTGAAGATTGGACTCGACCATCAGAATGATAGCCTCATCACGGGTCAGTTCCTTAATCTCAGCCTTCACAGTGGATAGCCCTACAAGCTCGCAGGCCTTCGTCCTCCTGTGTCCGGACACGATCTCATATCTGCCGTCTTCCTTCTTTCTTAAGGTAACAGGTGTAATGATACCGCGTTCCCTGATGCTTTCCACAAGCTGCTCCATGTCCTCATCAAGCCTTACCTGAAAAGGATGATCCGGGAACGGGTCGATCTCAGAAAGAGGGATATTATAGATCTTGGGCAGCCTGTTTTCGGCACGTCCCTGATCTGTCATAAAAAGCTCATCGTACGCTTTCTTCAGCCCGAGATCGATGTTTTTCTGTTCTTTCAAGAGCTTCCACCTCCTCTGTGAATCTGCTGTATGCTTCGGCTACCTTGCCTTTGGGATCATATGAAAAGATGCTGCATCCTTCCAGGCTGCATTCCGCCGCCCTTACCGAATGCGGTATCTCCGTATCAAAGACATGAAGTCCCTCTCCAACATTCCGTAAGGATGAACTGATGGCTTTAGCGTTATTGGTGCGGCTGTCGACCATCGTAAGCAGTATCCCGTCTATCTTAAGCACTGGATTAATTTGCCTTCTAAGCCTGCTTACAGACCCTATGAGAAGGTTTAAACCCTTCGTCGATAAAAAGGACGGCTGCGACGGAATAATGACGGAATCCGCCGCCACGAGCGCGTTGATGGTCATCATACCAAGAGACGGCATGCAGTCGATCAGGATGTAATCATAGTTCTCCCTGACAGTACCTATATATTCTTTAAGCACATATTCCCTGCTGATCGCGTTGAACAGTCCTGCCTCAAACGCAGAAAGCTCTATATTGGAAGGAAGAAGATCCATCCCCTCCGGATGACGGATGATTCCGAAATCGGGATCCATCTCTCTTTCCTCTAAAACGTTCTGCATGACCGAAGCCAGGGACGCCTGAAGCTCGTCCGGGTTTCTGATCCCAAGACTTACTGTCAGGCTCCCCTGCGGATCGGCATCTATGAGAAGAATTCTGTATCCGGACATAGCAAGGCGCGCTCCCAGATTGACAGCGGTGGTCGTTTTGCCCACACCGCCCTTCTGGTTTGTGATTGCAATTACTTTGCATTCCTTCATAGAAGTAACCTTTCATAGCTGAATGTCCTGAGAATACAGGACACATAGTTTCATTTATTCTCTGCAGTATTCGCCCACGGCTCCCCTGCAAAAGGGAAATCATCAGACGCCGGAGTGCTTCTCCAGTCCATAGGTCTTTTGCCTCCCCGCCTTCTTTACAGCCGGGCCGCGAATTACGGAAGTATCATTAGCCCCTGCACCTGTCATGGCCATGGACGGTAGCAAGCCGCCCTCTGCAGCAAAGGATCTGTCGCTCGCCTTTCGGGTCCTGGCGCTCCTGCTGCCTTGGCTTAGGGGCTCCTCGCCCCACAGCACAGGGAATGTATCTGATGAATGTATATGGAGTTATCAAAGTGCACGAAGAAAAATGCTCTTCAATATCTCCATGCGAATTTTTGAGACAAAAAACAGCCATAAAAAAAGAACTTTTTGAAAATAATTTCTCAAAAAGTTCTCGTGTTAATCCTTATCAACAAATGTGCAATTAAATAGCCTTATGGGAATTCTCTGCACGATTTGTGTTAAGCTTGTGTTAAATTGTGTTATTTCAGCCCGGTTTTAGCTCAGTTTTGCACCTGCCGGAATGCGCGGGCTCACCATCAGAAGATGGACTTTTTCTTCGCCCTCTTCAGTGTGGGTAGCCGTGAGCAGCATACCGTTTGATTCAAGCCCCATCATCTTTCTCGGCGGAAGATTTACGATGGCTATCAACGTCTTTCCGATAAGATCTTCCGGTTCGTAGAACTCGTGGATACCGCTGAGAATCGTTCTGTTTTCAGGGGTTCCGTCGTTTAAGGTGAACTTCAGAAGCTTCTTGCTCTTGGGCACTGCTTCGCAATCGAGAACCTTTACGGCCCTGAAATCGCACTTCGAAAAATCGTCAAACTGGACGTAATCGGCAAAGAAAGGCTCTATCTCCACCTTGCTGAAATCGATCGGTTCTGCTTCGCTGGAAACGACGTCCAGGGCAGAATCATCGTCCGTCAGTGTTAAGTCGCCAAAACGTTCCGGCTTCATTGTCGGGAAGAACAGGACGTCGCGGATCGAGGCGCTGTCGGTCAGGAGCATGACGAGGCGGTCGATGCCGATGCCGAGGCCGCCGGTCGGCGGCATACCGTATTCGAGAGCGTTGACGAAGTCGTAGTCGACCTGGCACTTCGCCTCCGGTTCAACGGCCTTCCGCTCTGCGACCTGGCGCTCGAAGCGCTGTTTCTGATCGATCGGATCGTTCAGCTCGGAGAAGGCGTTGCCGAATTCGGTCGCGTTGATGAAGAACTCAAAGCGCTCGGTAAACGCCGGATCGTCGGGCTTCCGCTTCGCGAGCGGAGAGATCTCGACGGGGTAGTCGTAGATGAACGTCGGCTGGATGAGGTGTTCCTCCACGAACGCATCGAAGAATTCGGGGAGGATCGAGCCTTTCGTCGGGACCTCGGGAAGTTCGACCTTGTACTGCTTCGCAAGGGCGATCGCCTCTTCGTCGGTCGTGACCGCGGCGAAGTCGACGCCGCTGTACTTCTTCACGGCCTCGGTCATCGTCATCCGCGTCCAGTTGTCGAAATCGATGGTCTGTCCCTGATAGGGAACGAGCCGCGTTCCGAGCACCTCGTCCGCAAGCGTTTTAAAGAGGCCTTCGACGAGGTCCATCATGCCGTGGAAATCGGTATAGGCCTGGTAGAGTTCGATCGAGGTGAACTCGGGGTTGTGCTTCGGGTCCATTCCCTCGTTGCGGAAAATGCGGCCGATCTCGTAGACGCGGTCGATCCCGCCGACGATGAGGCGCTTCAGGTACAGCTCCGTTTCGATGCGGAGGACCATATCCATATCGAGCGTGTTGTGGTGGGTCAGGAACGGACGCGCCGCGGCGCCGATCTCAAACGGCGTCAGGATCGGCGTTTCGACCTCAAGATAGCCGCGCTCGTCGAGGTATCGGCGGATCCCCGCCATGATCTTTGAGCGCTTGCGGAACGTCTCCTTGACCTCGGGGTTGACGATGAGGTCGACGTAGCGCTGGCGGTAGCGAAGTTCGGTATCGGTCAGGCCGTGGTACTTTTCGGGAAGCGGCTGAAGGCTCTTCGAGAGCAGCTTAAGAGCCGTCACGTGGCAGGAAATCTCGCCGCGGCGGGTGCGGAAGATCCGTCCGGATACGCCGACGATGTCTCCGATGTCGAGCTTTTTGAAACGCTCGTATTCCTCCGCGCCGAGGTCGTCGACGGAGACGTAGAGCTGGATCTTTCCGGAGCCGTCCTGGAGATCGGAGAACGACGCCTTTCCCATCCCGCGCTTCGAAAGAAGGCGGCCGGCAAGGCGCTCCTCATCTGTCATCACGGGCGCTTCAGGCGCTTCGAGTCCCCTCGCCTTCGCTTCTTCGAGAGCAGCCGCTTCGAGCGCTTCGAATTTCGTTTTCGCATCGGCCGCAAGGCACGTAAAGTCGAACCGGACCTCTTTATAGGGGTCGCGGCCCTCAGCCTGGAGCGTCTTCAGCTTCTCGCGGCGGATCATCCGCTGTTCGGAGAGCTGTTCCGCCTGTTGTTCTTCGGTCAGTTCGGGCATCGCATTCGCCGGACGGTTCTTTTCAGCCATGTTTATTCTTCCTTGAAAATCTTCTGCACTTCGAGTTCCACGATATCGCCGTTCGGGACTTCGATCTTGACGTGATCGCCGACCTTTTTGCCGAGAAGCTCCTTGCCGATCGCGGATTCGTGAGAGAGGCGCGGAACGGGTTCGGCAAAGGGATCGGCCTCGGGCGTCGGAACGATCTTATAGGTCACGATGTCCTTCGTCTTTACGTTCTTCACGGTGACGGAAAGGCTTACTCCGACAACGTCGAGCGTCAGTTCTTCGTGATCGATGATCTGGGCGTCGCGCATCATCGCTTCGAGCTTCTGGATCTTCTCTTCAAGTTCGGCCTGTTCGTTTTTCGCAGCGTCGTATTCCGCATTTTCGGAGAGGTCGCCGTAGGAACGCGCTTCCTTCAGATGTTCCGCGACTTCCTTCCGGCGCACGCTGACGAGGTATTCGTGTTCCGCTACGATCTTGTCGTAGCCTTCCTGAGTCAGGAGAGTCTTTTCGCTCATGGTTTTTTCCCTTTCTTATTTTATATTCGTGCCGGGGAGATCGAATCAAGCAAAAATCGCCCCGTTTTCGTCGAGACTATGCGCAACATTTTACGCGGTTTTTCGGAGTGCGTCAAGCGGTTTTGTTACAGTTCAATCGAGGCGAGCAGCGCGCGGAGCGCGTCCGCCGTCTCAAGGGCGTTCACGCGGCGGCGGATCTCTGCTGCGCCGCGGATTCCTTTCATATAAAAGCCCCAGAGCTTCCGCATCTCAAGAACGGCGCGCCGTTCTCCCTTCGCCTCGATGACCAGATCGAGGTGGCGAAGCATCATCTTCCGGCGCTCCTCGGGAGTGGGGGCGGAGACGGGCCTTGCCGCGGAGACGGGCCCAAGGCGGCGCTCCGGCGAAGCCGGAGGGGCGGAAACGCAGGCGTTTCCGCCCGCATCGCCGCAAGGCGATGCGCCGCCCTCTTCCGCGTTCCAAAGCGCAAGCGACTCGCGGAAAACCCACGGATTCCCGAGTCCTCCCCGTGCGTACATCACGGCGTCCGACCAGCCCTCGCGGATCCGCCGGACACCGTCCTCCGCCGTGAAGAGATCGCCGCTCCCGATCACGGGGATCGAGACGCGTTCCTTTACACGCCGGATCCGTTCCCAGTCGGCTTCGCCGCTGTAGAACTGGTCGCGCGTCCGCCCGTGGACACAGATTGCGGACGCGCCGGCCTCCTCCATCATCGGCGCGAAATCGAGAACCGCATCGCGGCTTTCTTCGTCCCATCCGAGGCGGCACTTCACCGTAACGGGACGCGCCGCGCGTTCTTCGCGCGCGGCGCGCTCCCCTTCCGCGCGGACGGCCGCACGGACGATCTCCGCGGCCTGAAACCGGTCTTTCATAAGGGCCGAGCCCTCGCCGTTCCGCACGACCTTCGGGACCGGACAGCCCATATTGATGTCGATGAGTGCATGGCCCTCCGGCATGATCTCGATGCAGCGGCGGATGTAATATTCCTCATGGCCGAAGAGCTGGACTGCGACCGGCCCCTCGTTCGGATCGATCGAAAGAAGCTCCGCCGATCCGCGGTCTCCGTATGCGACGCCCTTCGCGGAGATCATCTCGGAGTACGTCAGGGCAGCGCCCGATTCGCTCGCGATCCTGCGGAACGGAGCGTCCGTAAAACCCGCGAGAGGCGCCATAAAAAAGGGATGGGGGAGGAGCACTCCCCCGATCCGCATCGTTCGTTGTTTCGTATCGTTCCGGTTCATTCCTTCACCGCATCCGCCGGCGTTTCATCCGCAGCGGTTTCGTCTTCGGCCGGAGTCCCGGCTGTGACGGTCTTCTTTTTCTTTTTAAAGATCCCGCCGGATTCCGCCTTTCTTCTTTTTTTCCGACGGGTTCCGTCGGACGTCACAATCTCCTTCGTCACGGGATCGATCGAATCGACCAGCGCGTAGTCCTCCGTCTCGGTCGGAAGTTCCTTTTTCGTCAAGGCACGGCGGATCAGCCACCGAAGCAGCGTGTAAATGCATGTAAACACCGGCACGCCGAGGAGCATTCCCCTGAACCCGAAGAACCCGCCGAACACGAGGATCGAGAACAGGATCCAGAGCGGTGAAAGGCCGACCGAATCACCGAGGATCTTCGGGCCGATGATGTTTCCGTCAATCTGCTGCAGAACGATGATGAAGATGACGAAGTAGAGACACTGGATCGGCGATTCCACGAGGATCAGGAGCGCGCAGGGGATCGCGCCGATGATCGGGCCGACGGTCGGGATGATGTTCGTGATGCCGACGATGACCGAGACGAGCAGCGTGTACGGCATCCGCATGATCGAGCAGGCGATGAAGCAGAGCACGCCGATGATCAGAGAGTCGAACAGCTTGCCAGAGATGAACCCGGAAAAGACGCGGTCGACGAAGCGGGTGATTTCGAGCGCCGTGTTCCCCTTCTCCGCGCCGAATATGCTGTAGCCGAGGCGCTTTGCCTGGGCGGCGAGCAGTTTTTTCGCATTGAGGATATAGACGCAGACGACGATGCCGATGATGAAATCGACGACAAAACGCAGAATCGCGAAAACCTGGGCGGAGACGGAACCGATGAGCGACGTCAGGTTCGGGAGAAGCGTGTTTTTCGCCCAGGACGTGATTTCGTTCACGATCATCTCGGAATAGCGGTTGAAGAGATCGGCGATGGCGGGATTCCGTTCGAGGAACCGCTCACCCCACGCCGAGATCGTATCGATGTACGTCTGGGACTTTGAAATGAGCGTCGTGACGGACTGGATCAGTCCCGGAACGATCATCGCGAACGTCGCGTAAATGACGCCGAAGATGAAGAGAAGGACGAGTACCGTACAGATCACCTTCGTAAGGCCGGCGCCGCGCTTCGGATTCTTCTTCGAAAGGCGCGGGAGAAGAAGCCTCTCGCAGAGGTTGTAGAGCGGTACGCTCAGCCACGCAAGGACAGCGCCGAGAACGAACGGCTGGAGGATCCGGCCGACGGAACCGATGCTGCCCGATACGCCGCGCCAGCGGTAGACCGCGAAGATGAACAGCGTGCCGAGGCAGATGACGATCAAGGCCGTCAGCCCCCACGTCAGCTGGGTCCGGGAGAGTTTCCAACGTTTTTCTTTTGTTTCCTGAGTCGTTTTCGGTTCTTGCATGGGTTTTCCTCGAAAGAAACGCCTTTCCAAGGGGCAGGGAATTCGGACGGAGCCGGTCGGGTTACTGGAATCCGCGCACGTCGACGCGCACGCCGGAGATGTTGAAGGCGGTCATCTCTTCGACGGCCGTCCGGACGTTTTTCTGGATCGCCTTCGCCGTCACGGGAACGACGGTCCCGTTCTTCAGCACGGCCGAGAGCTGAAGCGCAACGCTGTCGATGTCCGGATCGATCAGAATCCGCGAGATGCGCGCGACGCCCTCCGTCGTTTTCGCCGCATACGTCGCGATCTCCGCAATGCACGAATCGGCGATCGTGTATTCACCGAGATAGCTGTAGGTCGGCCGTACGAGCGTCCGCTCGCCGACGGCGCGGGATCTTCCCGGGATCAGATCGCGCAGAAGCGACAGCGGGTCCATAAAGTATCCGGAGAACTGGCGCTTGATCTCAAGCGTCGGAGCGGGGATGACGTGCGTCCCCTTCTCGTTCCGCATCTTTCGCGCAATGATGCGTTCGCGCTCCGATGTAACGCTCTCGATCGGGATATAGCTCGAAGGCGCGGGAAGACCGAGGCGCTCCGTGATCTTCTCTATCATATCGGGCGAAGTCCCTAAAATCAAGATGCTCTCGGGATTCCGTTCGCGAATCGCGTTCCGGACCTCCTCCGCATGGGCCTCCTCGGTAAAGAGCGCCGTCTTGATTGCGCCCACCTTCGTCTTTTCGCGCTTTGCGGACCGCCCCGCAAGGACCGAGTTTCCGGAGATCAGGAGGCCGTCGTCGATCAGCGTATCGACGCCGAGACGGTGTGCGAGCTGCATCGCATGGTAGCTCTTGCCTGTTCCGCTTTTTCCGTAGAAACCGATCGTTTTCATAAGTGCGTTAGAAAAATCACAAGGATTCGAAAAGTTTACTTGTACTTTACGTTTTTTATGCTATAATGCGCTTGTAGCGGGCAGGTTGGCCCGCAGGTCATGGACTGAAAAAGGAGGACACTATAATGGCATACAAGATCACGGATGCTTGCATCAGCTGCGGCGCGTGCGCTGCGGAGTGCCCGGTAGAAGCGATTTCCGAAGGCGACGGCAAGTACGTCATCGACGCCGGAAAGTGCATCGACTGCGGTTCCTGCGCAGGCGTTTGCCCGGTAGGCGCACCTGAAGCGGAATAAACGAAGGTTGCTGTCCGAAACGGCCGCTTTTTCAAGCGGCCGTTTTTCTTTTCTCTTGTTCGGGTGTTCGGGGCTGCGGTTCGGAAAACGGTCCGTGCCCGGTTCTGTCGTTTACCGGACGGAATCCTCGGGGTGCTGCATATAATACGTCAGGCAGGACAGCGAATCCGAAAGATGGACGTCCTGGATCGGGATGCCCTTCGGCACGATGAGGTCGGCCGCCGCAAAGTTCCAGATCCCCTTCACACCTCCGTCGCAGAGCTTCTGGAGCACTTCGGGAGCGGACGTTTTCCCGGTACAGATCACGCCGATGTCGACGGAATGTTCGGCGAGATAATCGGAAAGCGTATCGTAGGCAAGGATCGGGATGTCCTTGATCGTCGTTCCGATCAGGTTTTCCTTCACATCGAACATCGCGGAGATGTAGAAGCCCCACTGCTGGTATTTGGAGTAGTTGACAAGCGCGCGGCCGAGGTTTCCGGAGCCCACGATGACCATCGTATACTTCCGGTCGAGGCCGAGAATCTCGCCGATCCGGTCGTAGAGAGACTGAACGTTATAGCCGTAGCCCTGTTGGCCGAATCCGCCGAAATTGTTCAGATCCTGGCGGATCTGGGAGGCCGTATAGCCGATCCGGTCGGAGAGTTCGCCCGAGGAAATCCGTTCGATTCCCTCGCGCATCAACGTTTCAAGACATCTACGGTAGCGGGGAAGTCTGCGGATAACGGCATCTGAGATTCGAATGTTTTTCTTGGTTGTCATAATGTCCGAGGTCCTTTACCTATGAACAATCGTTCATTGCATTCATATGAATTATAGCACACGTTTCGCAAGATTGACAACTTTTTGGCATAAAAACCGTCCGCTGCTCCGGTGCCTCTCATTTCGCAACAGAAAACCTCCGCGTTCCGCGGAGGTTTACGATTCCGTGTTCGGTTTGTGATCCGGTCAGATCCGGTCCTCGACGAATTTGACGAGATCGCCGACGAGTTGCATTTTTTCGGCCTCTTCGTCCGGGATTTCGATATCGTACTCGTCTTCGATCGCCATAATGATCTCAACGGCATCCAGAGAGTCCGCTTCGAGATCCTTCATCATATTGGTGTTCATCGTAATGTCGGCTTCGTCGATTCCGAGCTGGTCGACAATGAGTTCCTTGATTCTGTCAAATACCATATTGGGTTCCTCCTGATATCTAGCCCTATTATAGAGAGGCGGTCCCGCGGGTGCAAGTACTTTTTCAAAGTTTTCGAAAGATATTTAGGTAATATAACTATTGGATCGGTCCGCCCCTCCCGCAAGCCTCTCCGGGCCGGTTTCCGGGCCTCAGACGAACCGGTCGAGTTCCTCCGCGGCAGCCTCCCACGCGTCGTATGCGGCGGCGAGCTCCTCCTTTTTTTCGTTCTGGAGAGCGAGAAGATCGTTCGCTTTTTTATAATCGAGAGACGCCGAGCAGAGCGCCATCTCGTTATCGAGGTCGCGGATCTCCTTCTCGAGCCGGCTGGCGTCCGCCTCGGCCTTTTCGCGCTTCTTTTCAAGGCGCTTCCGGTTCGTCTCACGCTCCTTCTGGGCGGCGCGCTTCTCCTTTTCGGAAAAGCCCTCGTACGGATCCTTCTTCGCCTCGCCGCGCAGCTCCGCCAGATAGGTGCGTCCGGACGGAATCGCGCCGCTCTTCTTTTCGAGATAGTAGTCGTACGCGCCGAGGAACGTTTCGCCGCCGTCTGCCGACAGTTCGACGATCCGCGTCGGAATGCGGTTCAGGAAGTAACGGTCGTGGGAAACGAGGATGATCGTCCCCGGATACTCGAGAAGCGCCTCCTCGAAGATCTCCTTCGAGGAAATGTCAAGATGGTTCGTCGGCTCGTCGAACACGAGCACATTCGCGCCCGCCATCATCATTTTCAGGAGCGAGAGGCGCGCCTTTTCGCCGCCGGAGAGCGCGGAGACGTCCTTGAAAACGTCGTCGCCCGTGAAGAGGAAGCGTCCGAGGATCGAACGGATCTGGGTCTCGGTATAGAGGCGCCAGTCGGCGTGGATCTCCTCGAGGACGGTGTGGCTCCCGCGGATCGTGAGCTGTTCCTGGTCGTAATAGGCAAGCTCGACGTTATGGCCGTAGCGGATCGTTCCTTCGTCCGGCCGCATCGTGACGCCATAGTAGCCCGATTCCGGGGATGCCGCGACGAGGAGCTTTAAGAGCGTCGACTTTCCGATGCCGTTCGGACCGATGATCGCAACGCGTTCGCCGCGCTTGACGTCGAGGTCGAGGTTCCGGAAGAGCGGAATGATCTTCCCGTCTTCGCCGCGCCGGAATCCCTTTGAGAGGTGCTCCGTCCGGACGACGTCGTTCCCGCTCGGGTAATTCTCCCGGAACGAGAAGCGGATCGTGGCGTTCTCGCCCTCCGGTTTCTCGAGCCGCTCGACGTGGGAAAGGCGTTTTTCGCGCGACTGGGCGCGCTTTACGAGATGTTCCGTTCCGTGACCCATATACCAGCGAATCAGATCTTCTTCTTTTTTGATCTCTTTCTGCTGCTTTTCGTATTTCCGAAGAGCGTCCTCGCGGGCGGCCTTCTTCTTCCGGACGTAGGTCGTATAGTCGCCTTCGTACATCGTGAGGCGCTTCCGGTTGATCTCGAAGATCCGTGTGACGGTCTGGTCGAGGAAATAGCGGTCGTGGGAGACGATGACGAGCGTCCCGACGTAATTCTTCAGATACGATTCAAGCCACTTCAGCGTCCCGATGTCGAGGTGGTTCGTCGGCTCGTCGAGCAGAAGAAGGTCCGGCTTCCGAAGGAGAAGGCTCGCAAGCGCAAGCCGCGTCCGCTCACCGCCCGAGAGCGTCCGGATCCGCTTGTCGTAGAACTCCGGGCCGAACGCCATCGACGTCAGGATCCCTTTGACTTCGCTCTCATAGACGCTGATCCCCCATTCCTCCGCCCGAGCCGCCGTTTCCTCATATACGGCCTGCATCTCGCCGAGAACCGTGTTTTCGGAGTCGAACTGGGCGGACTGTTTGAGGTAGCCGATCCGCGTTCCCTTCGCCACGAAAAACACGCCGTCACTCGGTTCGTCCTCTCCGGACAGAATCGAGAGCAGCGTCGTTTTTCCCGCGCCGTTATCGCCGACGATGCCGACGCGGTCGCCTTTGCTGATGTGGAAGGAGACGCCCTCGAGGACCTCCTCGGTCCCGAAGTGCTTCTCCAGATCGCTTGCGGACAGTAGGATCATAGGGTTTCGGTTACGCTTCCTTCCAGGCCCTGACTTCCTTCCGGATCCAGTCGCAGACCTCGTCGATGCCTTCGCCGGTCTTCGCAGAGACGGCGATCACGACCGCCTTCGGGTTCCGCTTCGCGATATAGCCCTTGCAGGCCTCGAGGTCGAAGTCGAAATACGGCATCACATCGATCTTGTTCACGATGACGAGATCGCAGACCTGGTACATCAGAGGATATTTGAGCGGCTTATCGTTGCCCTCCGGGACGGAGAGGATCGTGACGTTCCGGGCCGCGCCGGTGTCGAATTCGGCCGGACAGACGAGATTTCCGACGTTTTCGAGAATGACGAGGTCGGCATCCCCCGCTTCGAGCGCCTCAACGCCCTGGCGCGTCATCTCCGCGTCGAGGTGGCACATACCGCCGGTGTGGAGCTGGATCGACTTCACACCCGTCTCCTTCGCGATCGTCTTCGCGTCGACGTCGGAGTCGATGTCCGCCTCCATGACCGCGATCGTCATCTCGTTTTTCAGACGGTTGATGACCTGCGTCAGCGTCGTCGTCTTTCCGGCGCCCGGGGAAGACATCAGGTTCATGAGATAGATGCCCTTCTGTTTCATGTCGGCGCGGAGGGCGGCCGCGTCCTTGTCGTTGTGGTCGAAGATGCTCTGTTTGACTTCGATGATGCGGACAGGATCCATATTGTACACCTCTTTCTTACGGTTTTCAGTTCTTTATACAATCGGCCGGAATGTGCTCGCAGGCCGTTTCGGGCAGGTTTGCGTTACAGCGGGAGGTTCGGGTCAGCGTCGAGACCGAGGCCGTCGAAGTTTGCGCCGCCGCGCACCGTCTTCGGCGCGCCGGCCTTGTAATATGCCGCGCAGGCGATCATCGCCGCGTTGTCGGTGCAGAGGACGGGTGCAGGACACGAGAACCGCACGCTGCGTTTCACGCAGAGCGCCCGCAGGCTCTCCCGCAGGAGCGAATTCGACGCAACGCCGCCCGCGAGCGCAAGCGTCCCGTAGCCGGTCCGTTCCAGGGCGTGTTCCGCCTTCGTGACGATCGTGTCGACGACGGACTTTTGGAAGCTCGCCGCAACGTCCGGAACGCAGATCGTATGGCCGAGCGCCTTTTCGTGATTCAGGTAGTTCAGGACGGCCGTCTTCGTCCCGCTGAAGCTGAAGTCGAGCGAATCCTTTTCCAGAAGAACGCGCTTGAATTCGACCGCGTGTGGATCTCCCCCGCGCGCCGCCCGGTCGATCAGAGGACCGCCCGGATAACCGAGTCCGAGAACGCGCGCGACCTTGTCGAACGCCTCTCCCGCCGCGTCGTCACGCGTTCTTCCGAGGATCACCGCGTCGTTGTAACCGCGGATCTCCATAATGTGGGTATGGCCGCCGGAAACGACGAGCGCGAGGAAGGGCGGCTCGAGATCCTTCTCCTCGATGAAGTTCGCGGCGATGTGGCCGCGGATGTGGTGGACACCGACGAGCGGGATCCCGGTCGCGAACGAGACGGCCTTCGCCGCCGCGACGCCGACGAGAAGCGCACCGACGAGCCCGGGACCGTTCGTCACGCCGATGAGATCGATGTCGGAAAGCGCAACGCCCGCCTCCGATAGCGCCATAGCGATCACCGGGTTGACGTTTTCGAGATGGTGGCGCGAGGCGATCTCGGGGACGACGCCGCCGAAGATCTTATGGGTCGGGACCTGGCTCGCGATGATATTCGAAAGCACCTCGCGGCCGTCCGCTACGACGGCGGCCGAGGTTTCGTCACAGGAGGATTCGATTCCGAGCGTCAGATGTTTCTGGTCTTTCATTCCTTTTCGCGCCAGTAGATCAGCGCGTCCTCGTGGTTGTCGGGGTAGTAGCCGCGGCGTTTTCCCGCAGGACGGAAGCCGAGCTTTTCATAGAGGGCGATTGCGGGTGCGTTCGAGACGCGGACCTCGAGCGTTTCGCGGACCGCGCCGCGCGCTTCAGCCGCAAGAATCAGCGCTGTGACGAGCATCTCCGCGAGACCGCGCCGCCGGTATTCCGGAAGGATCCCGACGTTTGTGATATGGCCCTCGTCCTGGATCAGCCAGATCCCGGCATAGCCGATCACGCGGTCCCGGAGCGCTCCCTCCGGTTCATCCTGCCCGTTCGTTCCGCCGTTCGGGCCGTCAACCGTTCCGTCCGTCATATCGACCAGCAGAAGATACAGCACCGGATTGAGCCCCGAGAACTCCCCGCGGAACATCTCCTCGGACCATGCCTCCGCCGGGAAGATGATCTTCTCAAGCTCCGCGAGCGTTCCCGCGTCATCGGCCGTTCCGACCCGCATGCCGATCGTATTGTTCCGTTCGTCGTTTTCCATCGTTTGGGTGCGTTTCATCCTTTGTCGGTCCGCTGTGTCTTCGCGGTGTATTCCGGCTCCACGCCGTTATTTCGTGAACACATCGAGCGCGGCCTTCAGCTTTTCCTCGCGTTCGGCGTCGAGCTTCCGCTCGGCCTCAGCCTTTCGGAGGTAGACCGGCTCCGCTTCGTTCCACGGAACGGCCTTCCCTTCGTTTGCCATCATCCAGCCGAGATACGCGACGGCAAGCGCCCGCTGGTAGCGGAACGCCTCCGGAGCAAACGCCTGGAAGCCGTCCGGAATGAGATCCGCGTCGCACCACGAAAGGAGGCGCGAGCCGATCTCCTTCTGATACGGTTGGATGCCGTCACCGAAGAAGAGCGGTGTCATCTGCTTCCCCGTTTCGATTCTGTAGTTGTGAAGCGGGATCTGAACAAGGTTCATATAGTCGTTGATGTCAAACGCGGATTCGGGAACCTCTGCGAGACGCTCGCCGTTTTCCATCCGGTAGGCGGCGCCATAGACCTGGCTTCGTTTCGCGTCGAAGACCGGGCAGATCAGCGTCCGTTCGTCTGGCGCGTTGTAGAGGAACGATTCGAGCGTCGGGACGGGGATCACCGGGATCCCGAGCGTCTGGCCGAGCGTCCTGGCGATCGTCATGCCGATGCGGATCCCGGTAAACGAGCCGGGGCCGCGGGAGACGGCGATGTGGGTGAGGTCCGAAACGGAAACGCCGTTCGTCCGGAGGAGTTCCTCCGCAAGCGGGAGCGTCGCCTCGAGATGCGAAAACTCACCCGGCGCGACGCGTTCGTCGGCGGTGTCCGTTTCCGGCTCGAGATAGGCGACCGACGCATAGGGGCCGGTCGTTTCAATGGCTAAGATCCGCATCATTTCCTCTTCGTTTTCTTCGATTCAAAGCCGGTAACGAGCATCCCGCGGATCCGCGCAACGCGTTCCGTTTCCGTTTCGCCGTACGCAAGATCGATCCGGACAGCGTCCGCCGGGATCAGGGAGCCCGCCTTATCGGCCCATTCGACGACGGAAACGCCCTTTCCGTAGAAGTATTCCTCGCAGCCGATGTCCGCGAGTTCCTCTTCCGATTCGAGACGATAGACGTCGAAGTGATAGAGTGGAAGCCGGCCGTCCCTGTATTCCTGGATCAGCGTGAACGTCGGAGACGTTACGGGCTCCGAAACGCCGAGTTCCTTTGCGATGCTCTGGGTCAGCGTCGTCTTTCCCGCACCGAGGTCTCCCGAAAGCGCGAAGACCGTTCCGGGTTTCGCGTTCTTCGCGAGGAGCCGTCCGAACCGCTCCGTATCCTCGAGCGAACGGAGAACGACGACCTGTTCATCCGCGGGGTTTTCGCACTCCGCGAGACGCACGATCGCTTCGGCGTAGATGTGGGCCGCGCGCATCAGGCTCTCCTCAAGCGTGTATTCGTTCGCCTGGTGGGCGAGGGACGGATCGCCGGGGAAGCGCGCGCCGAACGCAACGGCATTCGGCAGCGTTCTCGCGTATGTCGCGCCGCCCATCGTCATCGGCTCGTGCTCCGTATCGCCCGTGAATTCCCGGTAGCAGTCCATCAGCGTCTGAATGAAACGGCTTTCCTTCGGGACGTAGAGCGATTTCTTGTAATCGCCCTTGACGATCCCGAGATCCCACTTCTCCGCGACCGGAAGGATCGCGGCGTAAAGATCCTCGTCCGTATACGCGACCGGGCAGCGGCAGTTGACCGTGATCTGCGCGGCCTTCGTATCGCCCTTTAAGAGGCCGACGTTGAAGGTGAGCGGCCCGACGATGTCGTCGGATGCGGCACAGCCCATCGAGCTCCCGTCCGTCTCCATCGCGATATGGGTGTTGTAAAACGCGATGAAATCGCGGACGTCCTCGTTGTTCCAGTCCTCGATCCGTCCGAGGAACTGCATCAGGATCGAGATCGCGTTCAGGCCAGCCTGGGGGATCGCCGCGTGGGCGGCCCGTCCGATCGCCGTGATCTCAAGGGACTTCCCGCGGAGCTGGGATTTCAGCGTATAGCCCGTCTCATCGCGGAACGCGTCGAGTTTATCGCGGATGCGTTCGTAGGAGGCCGCGCGGATGAGCGCCTTCGCCTCGGAGGGAACCGCGTTCACGACCGATCCGCCCCGGAGCGACCGGAGCTCCGTTCCGCCGGCGCGTCCGGTCCCGAATTTTGCAGCAAGTCCGAACGTCACGAAGCCCTTCTCCGCGTAGATCAGCGGGAAGCCGGAATCGGGAACGAACGTCATATCGGGCGCGGGGACCTTTTCAAGATACTTCGCCATTCCGGTCCAGTTCGTCTCCTCGTCGAGTCCGAGGATCATCCGGACGCGCCTCTTCGGACGGTATCCGGCGTCGGCGAGCGCCTTCATCGCGTAGAAGCACGCGATCGTCGGGCCCTTGTCGTCGCCCGTCCCGCGTCCGATCAGCTTACCGTCCTTCCGGACCATCGAAAACGGGTCGGTCTCCCAGTCCTTCGGTTCGACGGGTACGACGTCGAGGTGGCCGACGATGCCGAGCACTTCGTCAGAACGGCCGGAACGGTCTCCGTCCCGGTCGTATTCCCAGCCGCCGAACTCAATGTGGCCGCCGTAGTTGTCGACGTTGACCGCATCGAAGCCCTCCCGCTCCCCGCGCGCGAGCATCCACTCGAACGCGCGCTGGACGTCGTCGCCGAAGGGGTGTTCCCCCGGCGTCACGACCGCGACGGACGGGATCGCGACGAGCTCTGCGAGATCCCGCATCATATCGTCTCTGTAGGAATCGAGCAATGTATGTACATTCTTCATCTTTTTCTCCTCAACAAGTCCTCCGAACGCTGCCGGAAAACACCTCCGCTCACGCTTCGCTTGCCGGAACGTCCGACGGCTGCGGCTTGCTTCTTGGACGCCGCGTCGAACTCGCTTCGCTCAGACAACGCCGACGGCGTTAGCCAATCAGCTGCGCCGGTGCGCCGGGACGTTCATGCGGCTCGCTCGCAGAACGTTCGCGGACGTATTTTCCGGCACGTTGCGGGAGAGGATTGTCCGAGCGGCGTTGAGAACGTCGGTGCTTAGCGATTGACGAGCCTGCTGCGAAGTCAGAGCTTAGCATCCGCTACGTTCGATTCGCAGCGCGAGCGTAAGCGAGGGCAGTCCTCTTCTGCAACGCGACGGACAGTTACTCCTCCTTCACGGTGAGTTGTTTGATGCCGTCCTCACCGACGATGTGATACGCGGCGAAGCCGTCGCGGGCCAGCGCAGCGAACTGCTTTCCGAGTTTCTTTGCGCGCGGAACGGTCGTGACCTCATAGCCCTCCTTCCGGAGCGATTCGGCCTTTCCGAGCACCGCCGCGAAGTCGCCCTCCGCGTCATAAAGAAGCGCGAGACGCGGTTTCCCGAGCGCAAACGGCAGCGGTTCCCCGGCCTCCTGCATTTCGGAGAGAATGTCGGAGATCCGCTCGAAGCCGATCGAGAAGCCGACGGCCGGCACGTCCTCGCCGAGGAATTTGCCGACCATCTTATCGTAGCGGCCGCCCCCGGCGATCGAGCTGTTGAATTTCGGGGATGCGATCTCGAAGATCGTTCCGGTATAGTAGCCCATTCCGCGGACGAGCGAGGGATCATAGACGATTCGGAAGCGTTCTCCCGCAAGGACTTCGACGTTTTTCATGATCTCCGCAACGCTTTCCGCGGCCTCCGGGCATCCCGAAAGCGCGCCGACGGCCGCAAGATCGCGGATCCCGCCGTCCGCATCGCCCGCGAGAAGCTTCTCCGCAAACGCGCTGACCGCCGCCGGATCGTATCCCTTCGCAAGGAGTTCCTCACGAACGCCCTCCGCGCCGATCTTGTCGAGCTTGTCGAAGGTGATGCAGACGGAGGAGACGTCTTCCGGCGCAAAGCCGGAGGAGGTGATCAGGCCGGTCAGGAGCCGGCGGTCGTTGATGCGGACCGTGAAGTCGGTGAAGCCGAGAGCCGAAAGCGCCTTTGCGGTCGTATGAATCAGTTCGGTCTCCGCGCGGTTCGTCGGATCGCCGATGATATCGATGTCACACTGGAAAAACTCGCGGTAGCGGCCTTTCTGGGGGCGCTCCGCGCGGTAGACGCGGTCGAGTTGGATGACCTTGAACGGGCTCCGAAGCTCGGCGCGGTGGGCGGCGTAGTAGCGCGAAAGCGGCATCGTGAGATCATACCGGAGCCCCGCGTCCGCGATGTCGTTTTCGGTCAGGTTTTCCTTCGTGAGGTCGAGTTTTTCGCCCCGTTTCAGGATCTTGAAGATCAGCGACAGGTTTTCGCCGCCGTCGCTCTTGTTCAGCCGCTCGATGTCCTCGAGGATCGGCGTCTGGATGCGCTGGAAGCCCGCGTCCTTATAGACGTCGAGAATGACGGACTGCATCGCCTCGCGGAGGCGCATTTCCTTCGGGAGAAAATCCCGGGTCCCGCGTACGGGGTTTGCGTTGATGGCCATAAGGGTCCTTCCTTCGGTTCGCGGCAGGAGCCGCACAGGTTTTGACGGATTACCGATCTGCGGCAGAAGCCGCACGTTATTTTGCGATGAATGACGCGCCGATGAGGTCCGTCATCCGGGAAAGCGCATCCTTTGCGCGGTCAAGATGGCCGGACGCGAGGAGCGCTTCGTTCGTTTCGAACGAGCCGACGAGGGGAACGAGCGCGTAATGCGTCGCGCCGCCGGCCGTGTATTTGTCGAGCCAGCACGGCACCGCGTCCGCCGTCACGCCTTCGAGAACGCCCTTCGTTTTGTTGTAGGTAAACGTCACGCGCGCGAGCGCCGTTTCCTCGGTAAAGACGTTGTTCGGGGTATTCGGAAGCGTTTCGCGGCGCTGGTTGGAGATGAAGTTTCCGAGCGAATAATAGACGGGAACGGTCCGTCCGTCCGCCGCGGTCACCCACTCCGCGGCCTGGGGAACGTGGGGATGGGAGCCGATCACGACGTCGGCACCCGCGTCTGCGAGCGCCTTTGCGGTCGACTTCTGGGCGTCGTTCGCGAGGAGACTGTATTCCTGGCCCCAGTGAAGGAAGCAGACGATGACGTCGGCCCCCTCCTGCCGCGCTTCCCGGATCCAGGCGGTGAACTTCGCGAGATCGGTGTTCACCTCCCACTCGGAAAAGCCGTAATCGGCCGAGCGGAAGGAATTGATCAGCGGAAACGCGTCGCTTGTCAGCGTGATCCCGTTCAGGGCGTGTTCGGCCGTTCCCGTAAACGTTTCGTACGTTGCCGTCACGAAGCCGATCCGAAGTCCCTTCACGTCCATGATCGTGTACGGCGCTTCCCACTCGAAGTGGCTTCCGACAGTCGCAAGGTTGTTCTCACGCGCGACGCGGATCGTGCGGAGAAGGCCGTTCGTCTGTTTGTCGAACATGTGGTTGTTGCACGTATTCGCAACGTCGAATCCCGCCCAGCGGAGCGCTCCGGCGAATTCGTCGGGCGCGGAGAAGGCCGGATATCCCTCCGGCGGGCCGCCCGAAAACGTCGTTTCCACGTTCACAACCGCGAGGTCGGCCGCTTCGATGAACGGTTTCACAAAGCGGAACGGGTCGCGGAAATCATACGTGTCTTCGCCCGTTTGCGCCGCAAGCCACTGGCTCCTATGGACCATCGCGTCTCCCGCGGTCACGAGCGAAAGCGATATGATCTCGTCGGGGGGCGGTCCGGGCGGATCCTCCGGCGTCGTTACGGTCGGCGGGTCGTCCGTTGCGGGCGGCGTTTCGGGTCGGTCAAACGGTTTCCATACGAAGAAAACGAGCGCAAGGACCGCGAGGAGAACGAGCAGTATGACGAAGAAGCGCGGTTTGAGCCGCGCCTTCGTTTTTTTGTGCCGGTCGCTTCGTGCCATTGCGTTTCGCCCGTCCGGATCGTTCGGGAACTATTCTTCGACGGATTCGACGCCGGTGATCTCGGGGTACTGTTCCTGAAGAATGCGTTCGATGCCGCCCTTGATCGTCTGCTGGGCGTACGGGCAGCCGTGGCAGGAGCCCTGAAGACGGCAGAGAACGACGCCGTCGTCCGTCAGGTCGACGAATTCCACGTCGCCGCCGTCACGCTGGAGATAGGGGCGGATGGTGTCAAGCGCTTCTTTGATCTGTTCTTTGGTTGCCATGGTGTTCGGTTTCCTTTCTGTTCGTTATCGCGCGGAAGCCGCGCAAGGGAGTTTGTATTTACTCTTCGTCGCCCGGCATCTCGTCGGGTGCAAGGCGGGAAGGCGTATACGTCAGGGGGTTCACGAAGGAGTTTTCGGCGACCATCCAGACGGTCTGGGCGCGCGCGAGATCTCCCTCCCGGTCCATCGAGGCAAGCCCCGTCACGCCGGGAAAGTCCTCGGTCCGTTCGAGCGCCGTCCGGATCGACGGTCCCGTCAGCTCGCCCGCGCGCTCCATCGCGTCGACCAGAAGCATATACGCCTCATAGCCGAGCGCTTCGGCCTCGGTCGGAACGGCATCCTCGCCGTAACGGAGCCGGTAAAGCCTCAAAAAAGTCGTCGAGCTCTTCGTATAGGGGACGAGCGGGTCCCAGTCTCCGGTCGTATAGAGGCCGTCCGCCGCTTCACCCGCGTTCATCAGAAAATCGGGTGTTTTCAGGTTCTGGGTTCCGAAATACGTCCACTTCGCGTTCGCGACGCGCGCAGCCTTGAGGAACGTCGCGGCATCCGCAGCGCTCCCGGGAAGATAGACGGCCTCGACGCTGCACGAGCGGAGGACCTGGATCTGGGTCGTGAAATCCGCCGTCCCGCTGACGTAGGAGACGATCGGGCAGCGGTTCCCCGCGTTGCGGGAGAACTCCTCCGCCATCGAAGCCGCATAGTCGTCGTTCGCCGGAAGCAGGATTGCGAACGACGAAAGCCCGAGCGTTTCCTCCAGATACCGCGCAGCGGCCGAAGCCTGGTCGGTTTCGACGGTCGCCGTCCGGAAGATCCAGTCCGACGAGCCCGTCAGAAGCGGATTCGTCCCCGTCACGTTGACGAGCGGGATCTCCGCGCGTTCGAACGCATTCGCGGATGCAAGCGTGAGCATATTCCCGTAGCTTCCGAGGCAGGAGATGCAGCCGGCGTTCACAATCGATTCCGCGGCCGCTTCCGCTTTTTTCAGGGAGGATTCGTTGTCGGCACGGACGAGTTCGATCGCCGTTCCGTTCACGTCGGTCTTGAGAAGCGCCGCGAGCTCGATCCCGCGGATCTCCGCCCCGGCGCCCGCCGCGTCGTTTCCGGTAAACGGTTCGAGAAGCCCGATGCGGACGACGCCTTCCGGAACGGTCTCCGTTACCGGGGTTTTTTCGCATCCCGCAAGGAGTGCCGCGAAAAGCGCCAGCACCGCGAGAAGCGCCATGACCCGTCCGGCTGTTCCCGCGGCCGTCCGCCTTCCGCGGACACGATTCGGTTGTCGTTTCTTCGATATGGTCATACACATAAAGTATATCACATCGCGCCCGCGCGGGATAGAAGAACATTTTCTATATACCCAAAAACGGCGCCTCCGCGCAGTCTTCACCAAATCTTCCGAGACGGCGCGCCGGATTTGGTGTATACTGGACGTACGCACATCGCGAACGAAAGGACTATTCCATGGATCATCCGAACTTCACCGTCATCAAGGGAGGCGGCGACTATACGGTCGAACCCGCACGGCGCGTCTTTGTCTCGGCCGAGGCAACCGACACGCGTCTGATGGGCGTCTCCGCGCTCGCCATCCTCTGGGAGGTCTATCCCACCGCCGGGACCGACGCCGGAAGTTATCACTTCCACCAGTTTTTCTATTACGACGCCGAGGAGTTCGGTCTCGACAGCTACCGCTCGATGCGCGGCGACGACAAGCTCGCGCTCGAAACGATGCAGAAAGCGATGATCGGCGGGCTCGGCGGAAGGAACGTCCGGCTGACGGAACGCGAAGCGCGCTGGCTCGTCCAGGCCTATGTCCGCGGCTCGCGCGAACAGGGCGCCGAGCTTGCGGAGCCCGTCCGTGAATACGAATTCCTTCTCCACGATCCGATCCTTCTCTCCGATAAGGAGAAAGGCTTCCTCTGGCGGAAGATCTGCTGCCCGCTGAAATCCGAATATCACATTCTGAACTATTTCGTCATGCGCCTCACCGGCCACGACCGGAGCGCCGTCCGCTATCTGACCGACTCGGACGAAACGTGCGAAAACGCGCTCCGCGCGATGAAGGAGCTGTCGCCCCAACCCGTGACGCTCTATAAGAGCGAGCTTGTTCCCCACGCGGACGAATCCGGAACGTCGTACCTCTCGGAGGCGGTCCTCGAGGATGACGACGGCTACTTCCTCGCGGTCCTTGAAATGACGCTGACGGACGATCTCAACATGAACGAGCGGAAGGTCAGCTCCTTCCGCGTGAACTCGAGCTTCCGGATCTCCCCGGAGGAAGCCGCGATGCAGATGAACCGCGACGAGTTCATCACCTGTTACGACATCAACGCGGCGCCGGACGTGTTCGACGCGATGTTCGAGATCTTCTCGCTCGGCTTTATGCTGACGAACCACGACAACGGCCGCCTCTTTATGGAATTCAACGACAACAACGACCACGTGAACAAGCCCGTCTTCAAGCTCCACGAGGACGTTCACGGTCTTTACTACGTCTCCGACTTCGCCCAGCTCATCGTCGCCGCCTACTCCGAGGCCGCGATCACCGAGCTCGAATTCAACATCAGCCATACCCCGCTCGCCGAGATGACCCAGGTCGCCGGCCGCTACAAATTCCGCGAAACGGTCCTCTACGACTTCATCGACAGCGGCGCGGAGGACTTCGTGACGTACGTCGAGGACATCAAAGGGGAATGATTCTGTAGATTCTCAAGAGAAGATTTTTGTGCTTGCAAACTGGCAAATACAGGGAGCATATGAAAATAATAGTTGATATCGGTTCGTGACTGCTGTATCCTGTTTATGCGAAAAGGCGATAGTATCGCGCCGATTGTAAAGAGATTCTTTGCGTTGCATTGACAACGTGCTTAAATTTTGTTACACTTTCGTCGATCAAAAGAGGAGGTGTGCATAATGTCTGCGAGTACAACGAATATCAACGTCCGCGTGGATTGTGACCTGAAGCGGTCTGCCGAAACGCTGTTTGAGGATTTGGGACTGAATATGTCGACTGCGATCACGATGTTCCTGAAGAGCGCCGTCAGCCACGACGGAATCCCGTTCGAGGTGAAGCGCTATACGCCGAACGCCGTAACGCGCGCCGCGCTGAACGAATACGAAGAAATGAAAAAGAATCCGGACGCGTATAAGCGCTACGATTCTTTTGACGAACTGACCAAAGAGGTTTTGTGAATGCTGAAACTAATCGCGTCGAACCAGTTCAAACGAGACTTGAAACTTGCACAAAAACGCGGATTGGATTTGGCGCGGCTGCGGGCCGTTGTCAACATGCTCGCGAACGAACAACCGCTTGATCTGAAGTATCGCGACCACAGTTTGTCCGGAAACTACAGCGGCTTTCGGGAATGCCATATCGAACCCGACTGGCTGCTGATTTACCGCATCGAGAGCGACATGCTGGAATTGTTCCTGTTTCGCACAGGTACTCACGCAGATCTGTTTTAACCGAACAGAACGGCGGGGGCGTTTCGGCGCCCCGCCGCTCTGTTAGCAAAACAATAAAGACTAGAACGAGATGCTACTTTCATTTCGCAAGCCACCTTTCCGACCGAGCAGTACGAGTTCTTTCACGGACGTCGTAGTATGTACGGGTTACTCGAAGATCCGCACGAGCTCGTGCATGATGTCCGAGATCATAAGGTGCTGGGGGCAGGTCGCCTCGCCGGCCGCTACAAATTCCGCGAGACGGTCCTTTACGACTTCATCGACAGCGGCGCGGAGGACTTCGTGACGTACGTCGAGGGAAACAAGGGGGAGTGAGCTTCGGCTTCGTATTGAATTATATTTGCATCGTATGAAACAGAGCAGTTTAACAGGGGCGGCCGAAGCTGCCCCGCGTTACAATAATTCTTTATGTTCTTTTGTTCTCTTTTTTCTTGTTTTCACATACTTGCATACTAACAGATCATACGTTACGCTTTGTCCATTATTGCATCAACCCTGCATAATACGCATACGCATATGTTGTTGCGTTCGGATTTGCATCTGGTCGATAAAACTTCGCCGGAGCCCAAATATACGGATATGAGAGTGTGTTGTTTCTTTTAACCCTTACCATCCATTCAAGCCAATCTCCCGTCGAATAATACTGAGACAAGTCTTTTTCATATGTGTATCCGGAAACAAAGTTCATTGAACCCCCATCAATCCAGGACGTTGCTCCCTCGGCACGGTGGTATATTTTTACCTCAACCGGTAAAACATCACCATAGAACGCCAAGTCGATTTTTGCCTTTGTTCCGTCCCATTGTACGTAACTGTATGTGTCGACGCGACGTCCGTAATTCCAAGAAGACGAATTAGCAAATAATGTGCTGTTTTCCATTGATATCCTCGAGGAATAGGTATTGACGTTATATGCCCCGAAGTGGAGATGCTTCGAAACAGGGTCGCCAGTGGAATAATTGCTCATAGTTCCAACTTGCTCACCCTGATTGAAAAACAGATCCAAGTCGCCGTTTCCGAGATTTGTCATATGTTGATAGTGACAAAAAACTCCTGGATAATCTGTTGACAAAGAAACAGTATTGAACTCATTGTTGGCAAAAATCGTCAAATAACCATCAGTGACTG
>Ga0079305_1001783_pt1 | contig 24385 bp, 25 predicted proteins | sample LMS_cellobiose_e_FD_79183 | JGI IMG/M metagenome (GOLD analysis project Ga0079305, IMG submission 79183) | Rumen-fistulated moose microbial communities from Alaska, USA - LMS_cellobiose_enrichment | ecosystem: Host-associated > Mammals > Digestive system > Stomach > Rumen fluid ... | reverse complement strand
CGAAGTCATGGGTAAATACCATCCCCACGGAGACAGCTCCATCTACGAAGCGATGGTCAGGATGGCGCAGGACTTCTCCATGAGGTATATGCTCGTGGACGGACACGGAAACTTCGGATCCATCGACGGAGACGGAGCCGCTGCCCAGAGGTATACCGAGGCAAGGATGTCTCCCTTCGCTGTCGAGATGCTCAGGGATATCGACAAGGACACAGTAGATTTCCGCGACAATTTTGACGGCGAGGAGAAGGAGCCGGAAGTGCTTCCTTCCAGATTCCCGCAGCTCCTGGTGAACGGTTCGAACGGTATCGCGGTCGGAATGGCGACATCGATCCCGCCGCACAACCTCGGGGAGGTCATCGACGCAACGGTCTATATGATCGACAATCCGGAATGCGACGTCGACGACCTTATCAAGATAGTGAAGGGTCCGGACTTCCCGACCGGAGCGCAGATCCTCGGAAAGGCAGGCCTGCGCGACGCCTACCGCACCGGACAGGGAAAGGTCAAGGTCCGCTCGGTCTGCGAGATAGAGGAGACCAAGGGCGGAAGGACCCAGATCGTCGTCACCGAGATCCCCTATATGGTGAACAAAGCCCGCCTGATCGAGAAGATGGCGGAGCTGGTCAAAGAGAAGAAGATCGACGGCGTGTCGTCTATCCGCGACGAGTCGAACCGCGAGGGCATCCGCATAGTCATCGAGCTCAAGAGAGACGCGAACCCGCAGATCACGCTCAACAGATTCTATAAGCACAGTCAGCTCCAGGACAGCGTGAGCATGATAATGCTCGCTCTGGTCGACGGACAGCCGAAGCTCCTGACCCTCCGTGACTTCCTCTCGGAATACCTGAAATTCCAGAAGGAGGTCGTGACCAGGAGGACCCGGTACGACCTCAAGAAGGCCGAGGCGAGAGCCCATATACTTGAAGGACTCCGCATCGCGCTCGACAATATCGACGCGATCATCAAGACGATCCGCGAATCCTATAACAACGCCAAAGAAAACCTGATGAAGAAGTTCGGGCTTTCCGACATTCAGGCGCAGGCGATCCTGGACATGCAGCTCAGGAGACTTCAGGGTCTGGAGCGCGAGAAGATCGAGGCCGAATACGAGGAGCTGATCAAGAAGATAGCTTACTTCAACTCGCTCCTCGAGAACGAGAGACTGCTCATGGGAGTCATCAAGCAGGAGCTCCTCGAGATCAAAGACAAATACGGCGACAAGCGCCGCACCAAGATCGTCAGGGACGAAGGCGAGTTCGAGGAAGAGGATCTCGTGGAAGAGGAGAGCGTTGCGATCACACTCACCCACCTCGGATATATCAAGAGAGTACCGGCCGACACCTACAGGGCCCAGAGACGCGGAGGCCGCGGCATCACGGGAATCACGACCCGCGAGAACGACTTCGTCAAGGACCTCGTGATGACATCGACCCACGACTATCTGATGTTCTTCACCAATACCGGAAAGGCTCATAAGATCAAAGCCTACGAGGTGCCCGAGGCCGCGAGGACTGCCAAGGGAACGCCCGCGATCAACTTCCTGAACCTGCTCCAGAGAGAGCGGATCACGGCCATGATCCCCGTCAAGGAGTTCTCGTCCGAGAAGTACCTGGTAGCGGTGACCAAATCCGGAATGATCAAGAAGACATCGCTCGACAACTTCGACACCAAGAGGTCGACGGGCCTTATCGCGATCAACCTGCACGATGACGATTCTCTGATCGGCATCAAGGAGAGCACCGGAAACAACATAATCATCATCGTCACCAAGAAGGGCAAGTGCATCAGCTTCTCCGAGCGCGACGTGAGACCGATGGGAAGGACCGCGGCAGGCGTCCGCGCAATCAAGCTGGAGAAGGATGACGAAGTCGTATCGATGGAACTCGTCGAGGCGGGCGAGCAGCTCCTGGTCGTCACCGAGAACGGCTACGGAAAGCGCACTCCGGTCGAGGAATACAAGGTCCAGGTGCGCGGCGGCAAGGGCGTCCTCACCTATGACAAGGCCAAGTTCAAGAGGACCGGAAACCTGATCGGCGCCATGGTCGTCGACGAGAAGGACGAAGTGCTCCTGATCAACTCCGACGGCATCATCATAAGGATAAGAGCCGAAGAGGTCAGCGTCCTCGGAAGAGCGACCCAGGGCGTCAAGATCATGAAGGTCGAGGAAGGCAGCAAGATCGTAGCCATGGCCAAGGCCATAAGGGACGATGAGGAAGAGCCCGAATCCGCGCCGGCGGCGAAGAAGGCCTCCGGCGGAAAGAAGAGCAAAGCCTCTGAAGACGAGCAGCTGACGTTCTAAGAGTTGTCAAGTGCCGGATCGCCTGAAGCGATTCGGCACTTTTGATGAAAAGACCGTTAATTTGGGGTATAATCGACCTGTACGGAGATCATTTATCCGGAAGGAGATGTTATATATGGATAATCTTAAGATGGTCATCCCGGGAAAGCCCGAGTATATCACCATGATAAGGCTGGCCGCCGCGTCGCTTGCCGCGCAGGCGGGCTTTGATCTCGAGGCCTGCGAGGAGATAAAGATGGCGGTGGGTGAGGCATGCAAGAACGTGTCCTGCCACGGACAGGCCGGTTACAGCGACAGATATGAGCTGGACTTCATAGTGGGCAGCGGCAGCTTTGAGGTGACGGTGATCGACGACTGCGACTGCCACACTATAGAGAAGACCGCCCCGCCGTGCAGGCAGTGCCCGCAGGAGGGAGATATCGGCGTCATCATGATAAGATCCATGATGAGCTGCGTCGAGATAGGCTCCGACGCGTCGGGTCATAAATACATCAATATGGTGAGAAGAAAATGACGGAACGGGAACTCTTTGAAAACTACAGAAAAGATCCCACGACCGAGAAGCGCAACGAGCTTGTGGAGAAGTATCTCTACATGGTCGATATTCTGATCCGGAAATACCTCGGAAAAGGCGTGGAGTACGACGATCTGTATCAGGTCGCGGCGCTTGCGCTCGTCCAGGCGGTGGAGCGGTTCGACCCGGATAAGGGCTTCGAGTTCAGCACCTTCGCCACTCCCACGATACTCGGGGAGATCAAGAAGTATTTCAGGGACAAGCAGTGGAGCCTCAAGGTACCGAGGCGCCTCAAGGAGACAGCAGCCAAGGTCCAGGAGACCAGAGACGCTCTTGAGAACAGGCTGCACAGGGCTCCGACGGTCCGGGAGATCGCGGAGGCGACGGGCCTGTCCGAAGAGGATATCATCCAGGCGATGGAAGGATCAAAGGCCTACGGCACCTTCTCTCTCGACAGCACCTATGAGGACGGGGGCGACGAGGGAGATTCGAGCCCGCTCGAGAAGTATACGGGATTCGACGAAAAGGGCTACGACCGCGTTGAGATGGCCGAGCTGATAGACAGCGTCGTGAACGGCATGAGCGACCGCAACAAGTTCATCTTCCGCGAGCGCTTTCTCAACAACAGATCGCAGTCCGAGATCGCGAGGGAATTGGGCGTGTCGCAGATGACCGTATCCCGCGCGGAGAGAAATATGGTCGAGAGTTTCAGGAAGCAGCTCATCGGATAGAGGCGCCGGGGCATGATCCGGCTGACGGGCCTGCGGAACGGAGGAAGATATGATAAACAGCAATATAAGGATCGGGTTCATCGGATTCGGCAATATGGGCAAGGCGATCTGCGACGGCCTTCTGAAGGCTGACGCTGTCGATCCGTCAAAGATCAGCGCCTGCGCCAGGGACTGGGAGAAACTCCTGGACAGCACCGAGGCCCGCGGCATCAATGCCTGCATGACCGCGGCGGAGACTATAAACCAGTCGGATCTCATAATCGTGGCGGTGAAGCCCTATCTGGTAAGACAGGTGCTCGAGCCGGTCCGGGATCTGCTTTTCGGAAAAGCCGTGGTGAGCGTCGCCTTCGGCTGCGACTCCGCGTTCTATGAGAAATTCCTGCCCGAAGAGGTACACCTTCTCTATATGATCCCCAATACGCCGGTGTCATGCGGACACGGGATCCTGCTCTGCGAGGAGAGGCACAGCCTGACCGAGGATCAGCTCGGAGCGTTCAGGAGGATCTTCGGCGTCCTCGGCGACATCATATTCGTTGAGACGGACAAGATGACGGTTGCCGGAGAAGTCGCGAGCTGCGGCCCGGCCTTCGCGGCGATGTTCATCGAGGCTCTGGGAGACGCCGGTGTGAAATACGGACTCAAGCGCGATATCGCCTACAGGCTGGCGGCCGGTATGGCGGCCGGGACGGGAGCTCTTCAGATGGAGAGCGGAAGGCATCCGGGCGAGCTCAAGGACGAGGTCTGCTCCCCCGGAGGAGCGACGATAAGAGGCGTCGCGGCCCTTGAGGAAGCGGGTTTCAGAAATGCTTTGATAAAAGCACTGGACGCGATACAGAAAAAGTGATATTATGCTATAAAATAAAAAACCGCGCGCGTATTTTGTGGCGCGGAACAATAGCGGCAGATCGCCGCATTTAGCGCGACAACAGCTTTACCTCTATGGTAATCTCCATTATCACGAAAAAGGGGCCACCTCTCCATCGGCCCCTTTTTCATTGATAAATACACTATTCGTTTATTGCTCCAGCCCGCCGTGAATGACCTCCCACACTCTGTCGCTGAGCTCTGTCTGCTCCGCGCGGCTGAGATCGGCGGTCTCGATGGGCGGATGGATGGTTATCACCGCGCTCTGGCCGCCCTTGTAAGCGCCTTCTTCCTCAAAGGAGCGGTAGGTGCCGTCGATGGTGATCGGGACCACCGGGACCTTGGCCTTGGTCGCGAGCTTGAAGCTTCCGGGCTTGAACTCGGCCATCTCAGGGCCTCTGCTCCTGGTGCCTTCCGGGAAGATGATGAGCGACCAGCCCTCCTTCAGGTATTCCACACCTTTCTGGATGGTCTTGAGAGACTCTCTGGGGTCACCTCTGTGGATGAACAGCCCTCTGGTGCGCTCGATCCACGGTCCGAGCAGGGGAACTCCCTTGAAATCGTCCTTGGCGATAAAGCTTGCCACGTGTCCGTCCAGGGCGTCCATCATCGCCATGATGTCGAAATATGACTGATGGTTGGCAACGTAAACGCAGGGGCCTTCGGGGATATTCTCCCGGCCTCTGACCTCGTAGTGAAGATCGAAGCTCTTTTTTATGATCCCGATCCACTCGCTTTCACCCACTGCGAGGATGCGGCGCTCCTCTTCGATATCGCCTGCTGCTCTCGCCTCTTCAAGCAGTTTTCTGTAATGGGGAGCGATCCTTGCGGATGCAGCGAGTTTCAGAAAAAATTCGGCATTTCTTAACAGTTTCATAATTGAATTGTAGCACATAAAGCGTGGATTTTTCCACAAAAAGTGGAAAACTGCCGCGAAATAGGGTAAAATGATCGGGAAGTTATCAACATACCCATGTGGAAAACAGGAGGATGATATGAGCAAGATCTACGTGTGTGGAGCATGCGGATACGAATACGACCCCGCTCAGGGAGATCCGGATAACGGGATCGCTCCCGGAACGGCTTTTGAAGCTCTTCCCGATGATTGGGAATGCCCCGTCTGCGGACTCGGCAAGGACGTGTTCGAGGAAAAGAAGGACTGATCGGGATCCCGATCGGAGAAAACCGCCGGAAGATCGACTTCCGGCGGTTTTGTCTTTCCGGCATCCGGCTTTCCACGAACGCGCGGGCTCTTGTTAAAAGGCGCGGAATCGAATATAATAAAATATTGGAAAGTTAAAGGAACAAGCCGCAGAGACAGGAACGATCCGGAGGATGATATGGCAAACAAACCTGTACTTCTCGTGATGGCCGCGGGCATGGGCTCCAGATACGGCGGCCTCAAACAGATAGATCCGATCAGCGAGCAGGGGGAGATAATCCTCGATTTTTCCCTTTACGATGCCATGCTCGCGGGCTTTGAGGACGTGGTTTTCGTCATTAAAAGGGAAAACGAGGAAGACTTCAGAAGGCTGATCGACGACAGGGCCGGAAAGCGCATGAACGTGAGGTACGCCTTCCAGGAACTCACCGATATCCCCGGGGGCCGCGAGGTCCCGGAGGGAAGGGTCAAGCCCTGGGGGACAGGGCACGCGGTCCTCTCCGCCAGAGATCTGATCGACGGACCCTTCGCCGTTATAAACGCGGATGATTACTACGGAAGCCACGCTTTCCAGATCATGTACGATTTTCTGAGCTCCGGCTGCGACGGTGATAAATACAGATACGCGATGGTCGGCTATCAGGTGGAGAAGACGCTTTCGGAGAGTGGCCATGTGGCGAGAGGAGTCTGCACGGTCTCCGAGGACGGAAAGCTTCTCGACGTTACCGAGAGGACCAAAATAATGCGTCTGGCGGACGGACGCATCGCATATACCGAGGATGACGGAGCCAGCTGGATGGGCATCCCCTACGGCACGATGGTATCGATGAATTTCTGGGGATTCACGAAGTCCATGATGGACGCTCTCGCCGAGGGGTTCGGGAGATTCATCGACGAAACGCTGAGCATCCCGGCGGATCCCGACGGAAGCGTTCCGGAAAAGGTGCTGAAGGCGGAGTTCTATCTCCCCGGCGTAGCGGACAGGCTCCTCAAGGAAGGCAGAGCGGAGGTCACCGTGCTCAGATCGCCTGACCAGTGGTACGGTGTGACGTATAAGGACGACAAGCAGGGCGTCGTCGACGCGCTGAGATCGATGAAGGACAAGGGCTTCTATCCCGAGGTTCTCTGGCCATAGAAAGAAAGGACAGTTTCAGAAATGAGAACAGATCTGGTTAAATTCGCCGTGACGGATATCGATCAGAAAAGGATCGCGAAATACGCTGAAAAGAGCGGCAGGATCGTCGTATCTTTCAACGTCGACGAGCTCGATGAGGACGGCGACCCGATAATCGAAGTGGTGCTCGACACCAGAGACAAGGTGGGCGAGATCCGCAAGGAGGATATAGAGGTGTTCAGGAAGAACATCTCCGTCGCTAAGGACGCTCTCATCAGGATCATCGAGGATACGGACGTAGAGGTCGAGGAGCCCGGAGAAGGCGAGCCGGAGGTGCTGGACAAGTACTACTATGCGAACGTTTTGCTCGCGGTCCCGGAGAACCTCTCGACCAACCGTTCCAGGCAGAGCATCATCCTTCAGAAGATAGGATTCTCGGTCCTTACCGTCGCGATACTGATCTCCTGCATCAAAACGGCGCTCACAACATACCCGATGGCGCTGTTCCCGGGGCTCGCGCTCGCGGCGCTTCTTATGTATGTGGCCTTCGGCAACGATCTGAAGAAGGCCAAGACCGGGCACAGCTATATGATCACCGGAAAATACAAGAACGGATTCTAGGAACGGATAAACAGGACACAGGAGTAAAGGCAGAATGAATAATTATGACGTGATAATCATCGGCGGAGGCCCGGCGGGGCTGTCCGCGGGACTGTACGCCGGTAGAGCGAAGCTCTCGGCTTTGATCATCGAGAAAGAGCGTGAGGGCGGCCAGATCGTGGTCACCAGCGAGATAGAGAACTACCCAGGCTGCGTGGAGGATGAGACAGGCGAGACGCTGGTCGAGAGGATGATCGCCCAGACGGAGAAGTTCGGCGTGGAGCGCAGATTCGACGCTGTCAGGGACGTCGAGCTCGAAGGACCGGTCAAAAGGGTCATCTGCGCGGGCGGAGAATACGAGGCCAAGGCTGTCATCATCGCGGCGGGAGCCTATCCGATCTCGATCGGATGCCCCGGGGAGCGTGAACTCTCCGGCATGGGCGTCTCTTACTGCGCGACCTGCGACGGACCCTTCTTCAGGGACCTCGAGGTCTTCGTCGTGGGCGGCGGAGACTCGGCGGTCGAGGAAGCTATCTATCTGACCAAATTCGCGCGCAAAGTCACCATCATCCACAGGAGAAACGAGCTCAGAGCCGCGAGGTCCATTCAGGAGAAGGCTTTTGCGAACCCGAAGATCGCGTTCATGTGGGACAGCGTCGTGGAGGAGATCCGGGGGAAAGACATGGTCGAGGCTATGCTGGTCCGCAACGTGAAGACCGGCGCGATCACCGAGGTCAAGGCCGACCCGGCTGACGGGACCTTCGGGATCTTCGTGTTCATCGGGCACAGACCCAACAGCGCGCTGTTCAGCGGCAAGGTCGCCATGGACGAGAGAGGATATATCCCGACAGATGAGGATATGAGGACGAATATACCGGGCGTCTTCGCCGCGGGAGACATCAGGGTGAAGAGCCTCAGGCAGGTCGTGACGGCCTGCGCTGACGGAGCGATCGCTGCCGTCCAGGCGGAGAAATACATAGAGGAGATGTAAAAAACTCTTGCAATCGCGGCATCTTTGCTGCATAATAATAGGGCGCGTCGGCAAAGACGGGATGTTTTGATGCCCGGACCGCGCCGGAGCGCGAAATTCTCTGTGCTGTTTGCAGCAGCACCATTTAGTCCATAGGGAGGTGAAACAATGGTTAATTACGAAGTCATGTTCGTCATCGATCCTGCTCTGGAAGATGAGAAGAAGGACGCGGCCGTGGAGAGAGTCAAAGAGATCATCTCTGCCGAAGGCGGCGAACTCGGCGAGACGGATGTCTGGGGCCTCAGAAAGCTGGCCTATCCCATCCAGAAGAAGAACGAGGGCTACTATGTGGTCCAGCAGTTCGCAGCCGAGCCCACTCTTCCGCTTGAGCTCGACAGAAGGCTGAAGATCTCCGACGATTATATGAGACATATCATCGTCAGAAAAGACGCCTAACAGGAACGAGGTGGAGTATGAACAGTGTAGTGCTAATCGGAAGGCTGACCAGAGACCCTGAACTCAGGTATTCATCCGGGAGTCAGATGGCTATCGCCAAGTTCACCGTTGCGATCGATCGTCCGCAGCGCGCAGGCAGGGAAAAAGAGACTGATTTCCCCCGCGTCACGGTATTCGGCAAGCAGGCGGAGAACTGCGAGAAGTTCCTGACCAAAGGCAAGCTGGTCGCGGTCCAGGGAAGACTCCAGACAGGGAGCTACCAGGACAAAGACGGCAAGACCGTCTACACCACCGACGTCGTAGCCGACAGAGTTGAATTCCTCGAATGGGGAGACCGTCAGAACGGCGGAAGCGCTTCTAACAGCGGTTTCTCCGGCGGCTCTTCCGCGCCGAGGAACGATTACTCTCAGTCGGGCGGATTCGACGATGAGATGCCGGATTCTTTCCAGGCTATCGATGAAGACGTTCCATTCTAAATGTTCCAAGCTAAGAGAGGAGACATGACATGGTTGAGAAAAGACGCCCCAGCGGCGGAATGAGAAGGAAGAAAGTCTGCCAGTTCTGCGCCGACAAGGCCGAGGGCATCGACTATAAGGATGTTGAAAAGCTCAGGAAATTCGTCACCGAGAGAGGCAAGATCCTCCCCAGAAGAGTGACCGGGACCTGCGCTATCCACCAGAGAGACGTGACCACCGCGGTCAAGAGAGCCCGCCAGGTCGCACTTCTTCCCTACGTCGCAGACTGATCTTCGCGATCAAATATGACAAGACAGAGACCGCCGTCTGAGGGACGGCGGTTTTTAGTGCGCGCGTTGTCCCGGCGCTGACAGATAATGTATACCGTATGCGCCTCCAGTGGTATATGGAAGGCCGCGCATATTGCAAATTTGGGAGATAGGTGCTATCCTTTATTATGATAAAGCAAATTATGGGAAGCGTAAGATGAACGGCAGAAGAAAAGAATTGGATCATCACTGGATAGAAGGATCATTCGGCGGGAATCAGGAGTGGTTCCTGGGACCGTGGATGAAGGGCGGAGGATGCGGCGCAGAGACCGCGATAGAGAGCTCGATACATTTCGCCAGGCATTTCGGGAAAGAGCATCTCTACCCATTCGACCTCAGCCGGCTGAGCAGATCGGACTACCGGAAGTTCGGAACGATAATGAGGCCCTATCTCTCGCCTAGATGGACCGGAATAGACAGGCTGAGCATATATATCGACGGATTCGGGCAGTATCTGGCGGACCGGGGCGAGACCGGAATCAGGATGGAAGGGCTCGAAGCCGCGGAAGCGGGCTTTGATCAGGCGCGGGAGGCGGTGATCGCTCAGATCGACCGGAACATCCCCGTTCCGATGCTGGTCCTTAACCACAGCGACAAGCGCTTCGAGGAATACATCTGGCACTGGTTCATACTCTGCGGATACGCGGAGGCGGAGGAGGCGCCTGAGCCGGGACCGACTGAGAGCGCCGGATGCGCGGCGAGCTGCTGGAAGGCGCCGGAGGGCGAAACGCGTTTCTACGTCAAGACCGCAACCTACAGCGAATGGGATTGGCTGGACTTCCGGGCGCTCTGGGAGTCAGGCGAAGAGAGAAAAGGCGGACTTATACTTTACCGATTGGACTGAACGCGGGGGAACCGCGAAGCGGGAGGCAGCATGGAAGTCATTAAAGAGGCAAGACCAAGATACAATATAGTTGAGAAGGAGGTCCAGGACGGAGTCGAGTCGATAATCCGGGAGGTCCGGACGGGCGGGGCGGAGGCGCTCCGGAGACTCGAGAGCTTCTACGGCGGAAACTCCAGAGAGGACTTCGCGGTCACTCGTGAGGAGATCGACGCCGCCTATCTGGAGGTGAACGACAGCGAGATCGCGGATATAATGGAAGCCGCGGCCAATATCAAAGCCTTCGCCGAAGCGCAGAGGGCTTCGATAGCCGATCTTCCGTCATTCAGTCCGAAGGAGGGCATTTATCTGGGGCACAAGGTCATACCGGTAACCTCGGCGGGCTGCTATGTCCCCGGAGGGAACTATCCCCTTTACTCCACGGCCCTGATGCTGATAATCCCCGCAAAGGTCGCGGGCGTCGGACGGGTAGCAGCCTGCTCGCCGGTCGACCGCCGGACGGGAAAGGTGAATTCCAGAACGCTGGTCGCGATGGATATCGCCGGAGCCGATGAGATCTACGCGATGGGCGGGGCCCAGGCGATAGCGGCGCTCGCCTACGGTACCGCGGGGATAGCTCCGGTCGACGTCATAGTCGGCCCGGGGAATAAATACGTCGCAGAGGCCAAGCGCCAGTGTTACGGTCAGGTCGGTATAGACTTCATCGCCGGCCCCAGCGAGGTCATGGTCATAGCGGACGGAACGGGCGATCCCGCGGTCGTCGCGGCGGATCTCCTCGCTCAGGCGGAACACGACGTGAACGCGAAGGCTTTGCTCGTCAGTCTGGACAGAGATTTCGCCTGCTCCGTGATCAAAGCGGTCGAAGCCGAACTCGCAGAGCTTCCGACCGCCGAGATAGCCCGAAAATCGTGGGAAGTGAACGGCGAGGTACTTCTGGCGAAGGACCCTGCAGAAGCGATAGAGCTCGCGAACAGAATAGCCCCGGAGCATCTCGAACTTAACGTTCAGGATCCCGTGACATATTTCGACCCCGAAAGCGACATCCCGAAGCTTAGGAATTTCGGCTCTCTGTTCATCGGACAGAACACGGCAGAGGTATTCGGAGACTACGCCTCGGGCACCAATCACACGTTGCCCACCGTCGGCGCCGCCAGATATACGGGCGGCCTCTATGTGGGCAATTTCCTCAAGACCTGTACCTATCAAAGCATGTCGGAAAGCGCCTCGCGCGATCTCTCGGAGCTGACGGAGAGGCTGGCTCTGGGAGAGGGCCTGCACGGACACGCGAGAGCGGCCGCAGAACGGAGGAAGAAATGAGCAGCATAATACTTCATCACGGATCGGACCGCATCATCGGAGCGCCTTTTATCGAGGCGGCAAGGCCGGGATGCGACTTCGGAAGCGGCTTTTACTGCACTGAGGATTCGGAGCTCGCCGGAGAGTGGGCCTGCAGAGCGGGAAAACCCGGGTTTATCAATCGCTACGAATGGGATGACGAGGGATTCAGAGTGCTCGATCTCAGGATGAGCACCGCGCTTGCGGAAGATGACGAAGATGAAGATGTCGAGGAGGCCAACGCGGAAAAAGCCGCCGCAGCCCCTGCCGATCCCGAGGAGAACCTGCTGAAGTGGCTCGCTCTGGTGCTCTCGAACCGCGTCGTCCCCTCCTTCAGCGAGGAATTCCGGGCGAGAGTCGAATGGCTAAGGAAATACTATCTCCCGGACATTTCTGAATACGACGCGATCATAGGCTACCGCGCGGACGACGTCTGGTTCTCCATGATCCGCGCCTTCCTGAGCGACGAGGTCTCGATAGAGGCGCTGAAGAAGAGCCTGGACGAGGCCAACTGCCCTGTCCAGTTCGTATTCAGGACCAGAGAGGCGATCGGCGCGCTGAAGTTCGTCGGCACGCAGATAGCGGACGACGGAGTCTACTATCCGAGGAGAAAGCAGAGGGACCGCGCGGTGCGGGAGATCCTCGCCGGCGACCCCAAGGGGACCGGAAAGCAGATCCCTCTGGAGGATCTAGCCAGGACGCTCGAATCCTCATATCTGAAAGACGCTATGCGGACGCTGGGAGAAGCTGTGGACTATGGAGTGAACGACTGCGGAGTTCCTCTTGCGCCGTTCCTGGAGCTCCTCGTCGCGGCCGAGACCGGAGAATGCCTTAAGAAGACCGACCCGAGGGTCATATCGGGTCTTTCCGGAGTGGAACTCGCCAGGGAGATCATGGCGAAGAGCGGAATGGGAGCCGGAGGACCGGAGCCCTCGGTAAAACAGAAGGCTTCCCCCGAGTACCGGATCGGAAGAGCCCTCGCCTGCTATTCGGTGGGAATGGGCTGCGGCCTGAGGGAGCTCCTCAGGCTGATAAAAGCGGACGATCTGATGAAGCTCAGTGACAGGATCCCGGAGGGAGACGAAGGCGAGTGGCTCACGGGGATCGAACGCCTCGTCCGCCGCAGAAGCAGCATAAGCCGCCTTCAGGTGCAGAGAAAGATAAGCGGGCTGTCTCAGAGGAAGCTCGCCGAGCTCTCGGGCGTGAACCTGAGGACGCTGCAGCAGTATGAGATAAAATCAAAGGATCTCTCCAAGGCCTCCGTCTCATCGGTAAACGCCCTCGCCAATGTGCTCGGCTGCAGGCCGGAGGACATCCTGGAGATAGCAGAATAACCTTACCTAAAACGATTGAAACATATGCCTGATGTATTCGGCGCGCTCCGCGATCATCTTCTGAGACGTGGGGGCGCCGAATTTGGTATCAAAGCCGTGCATGGTCCCCCGGGTATCCCGGAATTCCACGGAGATCCCGGCCCCGCGGAGGCGCTCGGCGTAAAGGATCCCGTCGTCTCTCAGGCAGTCGAACTCCGCGACCTCGATATACGCGGGCGGGAGCCCTGTGAGGTCGGCTGTTTCGGCCGGAGAGCGCATCTCAATCGGAATGTTCTCGGGGTGCGGGTCGGTAAGGGGCGTGACCTTCTTTGAAAGCTCAGAGTTCCACATCGGTGTGTCGGTGAACCTACGGCAGGATCCGCTGTCGCTCCTCGCGTCCAGCCAGGGATAGATGAGCAGCTGGAACAAAGGCATCCTTCCGATCCCCCGCTTGCGCGCGAGAAGACAGGACGTCACGGCGAGCGCGCCTCCCGCGCTGTCGCCGCATACACCCAAGCGTTCCGGGTCGATATCCAGCGCCTCGGCATTATCGTAGGCCCAGAGGAGAGACGCGAAGCAGTCCTCCTGAGGATAGGGGAAGGGATGATCCGGCGCCAGCCGGTATAAGGGGAAGATCACCCTGCAGCCGGTGAGACGCGCGTAGGACATGGCCGCGTGATAGTGAGACGGAGAAGCGGGGAAAATAAAACCCCCGCCGTGGAAGTCCATCAGGCACGGCGCGGGTCCTTTAATATCTTCAGGCGAGATGACGAGCACCTCTATCTCCCCGCCTTCGCAGGCGGATATCTTTTTCGAGACGACGCGGAACCCGGCGTCCCGGCGCAGAAAGCCCGGGACCTTCAGATTCTTCTGAGCCATCCGGATGAAGCCTTCACTGACGGAGGGCGTGAACTTTGAATAGGGGAAGAATTCCCTGCTGATCGGATAACGAGTCGATGCCATATCCCTGCCGCCTCACCGCGTATGTCGGGCTTATTTGACGTATACCTTCGGAAGTCTCTGGCCGAAGGCGCAGCAGATCTCGTAGTTGATCGTTCCGGTAGCGTTCGCGATGTCCTCGGCGGTGATGGAGTTGACGCCGTCGGAACCCATGATGATCACTTCGTCGCCGACATGGACCTCGGGAACGTCGGTCACATCGACCATGCACTGATCCATGCAGATGTTCCCGGCGACCGGGCAGACCACGCCGTTCACGATGACCTTCGCGTACGCGGAGTAAGGACGCGGATAGCCGTCCGCATAGCCGAGAGCGAGAGTCGCGATCCTGGAGGGACGCTCAGCGATGAACTTCCTGCCGTAACCGCAGGAGAAGCCCACGGGAACGTCCTTGAGATGGACGATATTGGCCTTGACGGACATTACCGGCTTGATGTCGAGCTGGCTGCGGTCGACCTCGTTGGAGGGATACTGACCGTAGAGGATGATACCGGGACGCACGGCGTCGAAGAGGACCGAGGGGATCTCCATGACGGAGGCGCTGTTGGCGAGCGTCTTCATCGGAAGCTCGATGCCCGCTTCTGTGAGCGCGTCAACGATCTTATGATATTTCTCCTCCTGAAGGCGGGAGAAGCTCTTGTCGAAAGCGTCGGCTGTGGCCATATGGGAGAAGATTCCGGCGATGCGGAAGCCCGGAAGCTCGGAGATCTTCTTCACGTCTTCGACCGCGAAGGCGATGTTCTCCTCAGTCTCGGTCATATAGCCTATCCTTCCCATTCCGGTGTCGACCGCGATCAGGCCTTCGACCACCTTTCCGGCGGCGCAGGCGGCGTCGCTTATGGCCGCCGCGTTCTTCGCGCAGCAGACGACGGGTGTGATGTCGTATTCGACTACCGTCTCAGCGTACATCGCGGGCGTAAGGCCGAGCATGATTATCCTTTCCTTTGCTCCGGCCTCGCGGAGCTCGATGGCTTCCTGAAGGGTCGCGATAGCGAAGGTGTCCACGCCGTTCTCTCTCAGGACCTCAGCGCAGCGGACCGCACCGTGGCCGTAGGCGTCGGCTTTGATCACGCCGATGAACTTATGGCCGTCTGCCTTCTCCTTTATCCTCTTGATGTTGTAATCAAAATTCGTAAGATCGATCTCGACCCAGGCGGGTCTGAGCGCTTCCTTGTACATTTCTTTCCTCCTGTGATCTCCTATACATTTATCTCCGCGGTGAGGCCGAGCACGTCATCGTTCTCTGCGAGCAGAGGCCTTACGCAGTTTTCAAGAAATTCTTCCGTCTGTCCCGGCGCGCGGCCGACGTAGAGCTCCGGCCTGAGCGCGCCGTCGAGCTCTTCGCGCGAGACACCGAAGATCGGATCAGCCGCTACGCGGTCGAGAAGGTCGTTCGGGAGACCCTGCTCCTTGACCACTCTGGCTGCTTCCATCGAATGGACGCGGATGTGCTCGTGAAGCTCCTGGCGGTCTCCGCCGCGCTTCACGGCGTCCATTATGATGTTCTCGGAGGCCATGAAGGGGAGCTCTGCCATAAGGTGGGAGCGGATCACTCCCGGATAGACCACGAGACCTTCGGAGACGTTCATATAGAGCTCCAGGATGCTGTCCACGGCGAGGAAGGCTTCGCTCACGGAGACGCGCTTGTTCGCGGAGTCGTCCAGCGTGCGCTCGAACCACTGAGTAGACGCGGTGATCTGCGGATTGAGGGATCCGGCCATGACCAGATTGGCGAGGGACGCCATGCGCTCCGACCTCATCGGATTGCGCTTGTAGGCCATGGCGGAGGAACCGATCTGAGTCTTCTCAAAGGGCTCCTCGACCTCCTTCATATGCTGGAGCAGACGGATGTCGTTTGAGAATTTATGAGCGGACTGGGCGATGCCGGCCAGGACTGAGAGCACGCGGCTGTCGACCTTGCGGCTGTAGGTCTGCCCGGTCACGGGGTAGGTGCCGGAGAAGCCCATCTTTTCGGCTATCATCGAGTCGAGCCTTCTGCACTTCTCCTCGTCGCCCTCGAAGAGCTCCATAAATGATGCCTGGGTACCGGTCGTGCCTTTTGCTCCCCTGAGCTTGAGGCTTCCGACCAGATAGTCAAGATCCGCGAGATCCATCAGAAGATCCTGGATCCACAGCGTCGCCCTCTTTCCGACGGTGGTCGGCTGGGCGGCCTGATAATGGGTGAATCCGAGAGTCGGAAGATCCTTGTATTTTTCCGCGAAGTCAGCGAGCCTCGCGATCGTGTTTATCAGCTTGCCTCTGATGATCAGGAGCCCCTCCCTCATGATGATGAGGTCGGTATTGTCTCCGACGAAGCAGGAGGTCGCGCCGAGGTGGATTATGCCCTTCGCTTTGGGGCACTGCTCGCCGTAGGCGTAGACGTGACTCATCACGTCGTGGCGGACCACCTTCTCACGGGCCTTGGCGACGTCGTAGTTTATGTCGTCCGCGTGAGCCCTGAGCTCTTCGATCTGTTCATCTGTTATCGGAAGGCCGAGCTCCTGCTCGGATTCCGCGAGAGCGATCCAGAGCTTCCTCCATGTGGTGAACTTCTTTTCCGGCGAGAAGAGATATTTTATCTCTTTGCTCGGGTAGCGCTCAGAAAACGCGCTCGTATAGCTTTGATAGGCCTGATCGTTGTTCTGCATAGCCGCACCTCCAAACAAAATGAGTATATCACCAATGCCGCGCGTGTTCAATCAAAGCGGCCGGCAGGATTTTTACTCAAAAGATAAGCATTTTTACTTTATTATATGGGACAATTGTGTTATTGTTTTAGAATAACATATTACAGCAGAAGAATTGTTGCCGGAAAACAAAAAACAGCCCCGGCAGCGACATCCGTTATTGTTTCAGAACCAAATGATTAGTTAACGAGGAAAGTATGGAAAGAGAAAGACTGGGAAGCCGTCTGGGCTTCATACTCCTGAGCGCGGGATGCGCCATCGGATGCGGAAACGTGTGGAAATTCCCCTGGATGACGGGGCAGAACGGCGGCGGAGCCTTTGTTCTGGTCTATATCATCTGCCTTCTGGTGCTGGGACTTCCGGCGCTGACCGTCGAGTTCTCGCTTGGACGCGCTGCGCAGGCGAGCCCGGTCAAAATGTATCAGAAGCTCGAGAAACCCGGAGCCAAATGGCACTGGCACGGCGTTCTTGCGATGATCGGGAACTTCTGCCTGATGGCGTTCTATACGGTGGTAGCGGGCTGGATTTTCTATTATTTCGTTAGCTTCCTGACCGGCAAGACTGCGGACCTCGGATTCGGCGCGATGATATCGGATCCCGGTCTAAACGTCGGATATATGGCTGTCGTAGTTGTCATCGCCTTCATCCTCCTCTCCTTCAACCTGCAATCGGGTCTTGAGCGGGTGACGAAATACATGATGGTCGCGCTCCTTATCCTGATGGTGGTCCTCGCAGCGAGGAGCATAACGCTCAAGGGCGGAGCCGAGGGCCTTAAATTCTATCTGGTCCCGGATTTCGGGAAGATCGACTTCAGCGTGATAGTCGCCGCGATGAATCAGGCTTTCTTTACTCTGTCCATAGGGATCGGCTCCATGGCGATCTTCGGAAGCTACATCGGAAAAGAGCGCTCCCTGATGGGAGAATCCGTCAACGTCATAATCCTCGACACCTTCGTCGCGATAATGGCGGGACTCATCATCTTCCCGGCCTGCACCTCCCTCGGAATGGAAGTCGACGCGGGCCCGGGCCTGCTGTTCAACACGATGGCAGGAGTGTTCAACACGATGAGGGGAGGCCGTCTCTGGGGAGCCATCTTCTTCCTGTTCATGACCTTCGCCGCCTTCTCGACGGTCCTCGCGGTATGCGAGAACATCCTCGCCTGCGTGAGAGAGCTTACGGGATGGGGCAGAAGAAAGGGCGCAGTTGTCTGCGGGATCATAGTCTTCCTGACTGCACTCACCACCGCGCTCGGATACAGCGTGCTCCACTTCCAGCCGTTTGCAGATGGAAGCGCGTGGCTCGACTTCTGGGATTTCATCGTGAGCACCAACCTGCTCCCGACAGGGGCTTTGATCATGACCCTGTTCTGCGTCAGCGACAGATTCGGATGGGGCTGGGAGAACTTCAAACGCGAGGCGAACGCCGGCAAAGGCCTCAAGGTCGAGGACTGGATGAAGCCCCTGTTCAAATACATCGTGCCGGTCATAATCATAGCGGTATATGTCATCGGACTCGCCACATTCAAGTGGAAGTGATCCCTTTAAAGTGATAAAATTAACCCGTACACGGACAGCAGAAGAGGAGGGAGAAGATGGAAGACCGTTTATTCAGCAATACTCATATTCTTGCCTGGCTCGACTATTACGCGCAGAACGCGCCGATAGACCTTGAGAAGGTCAAGATTATTGACATAACGAGAAAGAACAAGAACCTGATACCCACCGTGGAATCGCACAAGTCCACCCTGGTATTCACCGACGTGGGCCACGACGACATCTTCTACCGCATGTGGGACGCGGGTCTCGGCGAATGCGAGGTCTGGTACAACGAAGGGTCGGACCCCACAGGCCAGATCCTGCATAAACCCGTCAAGCACATGATCGACCGCGGCATCAACGCTTCCGCGGCGATGCTGGTCCTGAACCCAAACGCGAGATCCACGTATAAGGTCGGCATGGAGAACTCGGCCTTTTCAAGAGGCTCCATCCACTATGTCGGAAGCGAGATACGCGCTGTGATCATGAACAAGCTGCAGGTGTCTCAGGCCTCCACCCTCTGCATAATAAGCGGCGCGAGCATCGCGATAGAATCCGCGATCCTGGCGCCTGAGGGCACGGTCATAGCGGTGGAATACAGCCTGGCGGACCGCGTGACCATGGAGGAGAACGCGAACAAATTCGGCGTCCACAACATCATCACGATAGACCACGTGGACGATGAGACAATGAAGGGGCTCCCGGTGCCGGAGGTGACGATGCTCGTGGCGTCGGCCAGCATGGAGCAGGAGATAGAATGCCTCCTCAGGCTGAACCCGCAGATGGAATTCGTGATCTATACGCTGGACTTCCCGACGGCGGGATCGCTGCCGGCGCTCTTTGATAAATACGGGATCAAAGACGTCGAGGTCCTCAGAATATCGATCTCCAAGATGAACGGCAAGAACCAGCTGGTCGCTGAGCCCGCGCCGTGGATAATAACAGGAAAGGCCTGATCAGATGAACAAACAGACTATAGAGATACGCTGGCACGGCCGGGGCGGACAGGGAGCCAAGACGGCCTGCCTGCTCCTGGCGGACGCGGCCTTTGCCTCCGGGAAATACGTGCAGGGCTTCCCCGAGTACGGCCCCGAGCGCATGGGCGCCCCGATAACCGCGTATAACCGCATAAGCGACGTGCCCTGCACGGTGCATTCCAATATCTACGATCCGGACTACGTCGTGGTGGTGGACGAGAGCCTGCTCAACACGGTCGACGTGACCGCGGGACTGAATCCGGAAGGCGCGATAATCGTGAACACTCCCCGCTCGGCAGCCGAGTTAAGGCCGAGCCTCAAGGGCTATACCGGGGGAGTCTATACGATAGACGCTAGGACGATCTCCGAGGAATGTCTGGGCGGATACTTCCCGAATACCCCGATGCTCTCGGCCGTGGTCCAGGTGAGCAAAGTGCTCGAGCCCGGCAGGTTCATCGCGGATATGGAGGATTCCTTCAAACACAAATTCGCCACCAAACCCCAGGTGGTGCAGGGCAATATGACCTGCCTTATAAGATCCATGAAGGAGGTGCGCGGCGAGTGAAGCGTTCGGCAAAAGACATAAACGAAAGATCGCCCTGGCAGGAGATGACGCCGGGCGGTGAGATATACGAGGGCGGCACCGCCAAAGATTACAATACCGGTGAGTGGCGCACCCACAGGCCTGTCTGGGATCCGGAGATCTGCAAGCAGTGCTTGCTCTGCGCGCCATTCTGCCCGGATTCCTCTATACCCGTGAAGGAGAAGAGGCGCATGGACTTTGACCTGATGCACTGCAAGGGCTGCGGCATCTGCGCCGCGGTCTGTCCCTTCGGGGCCATCCGCATGGAGCAGGAGGTGAGAGAATGAGCAGGAGAGACAGACTTTCCGGAAACGAAGCGGTCGCGTACGCGATGAAGCAGATCGATCCGGACGTTTTCGCGGCATTCCCGATCACGCCCTCCACAGAGATACCTCAGTATTTCGCGCAGTACGTGGCCAACGGCCAGGTGAACACCGAGTATGTGACAGTCGAGTCCGAGCACTCGTCCATGTCCACCTGCATCGGAGCTGAAGCCGCGGGAGCGAGAGCGGTAACCGCTACGAGCTCCGCCGGCCTCGCCTATATGTACGAGATGCTCTACGTCGCGGCGACTTCAAGGCTTCCGATCACTCTGGCCTGCGTAAACAGGACTCTTACCGGCCCGATAAACATCAACAACGACCACTCGGACGCGATGGGCGCCCGTGATTCCGGCTGGATCCAGATCTACGCCGAGAACAATCAGGAGGCCTATGACAACTATCTCCAGGCGATGAGGATCGCCGAAACACCGGATGTCAGGCTTCCGATAATGATCTGCCAGGACGGCTTCATAACGTCCCACGCTGTGGAAAACATCCTTCTGGAGGACGATGCCGCGGTCAAAGCCTTTGTCGGAGAATACCGGCCGGAGGCCGCTTTGATCGGGCGGGAGTCCCCGCTTGCCGTCGGCCCCTACGACACCTGCCCCTACTGCATGGAGCACAAGGTCATGGAGGCTGAGGCGATGAAGAATGCCAAGCGCGCCATTCTGGACGTCGCGGCGGATTTTGAGCGGACCTTCGGCAGAAAATACGGGTTCTTCGAGGAATACCGCATGGAGGACGCTGAGGTCGCGCTGGTCCTGATCGGGTCGACCGCCGGAACGGCCAAGGCCTGCGTGGAGGATCTAAGGGCGAAGGGCATCAAAGCCGGCCTGATAAAGCTCCGCGTGTTCCGCCCCTTCCCGATGGAGGAGATAGCCCGTGCGCTGGCGCATGTGAAGGCCTGCGCGGTCATGGATAAATGCGAGGGGAATTCCGCCTGCGGAGGGCCGCTCTTCGCTGAGGTGAGGAGCGCCTGCTACGACCTGCCTGACCGCCCGAAGCTGATCAACGTCGTCTACGGACTCGCGGGACGCGACTGCCCGGTCACGGACATCGAACGGGTCTACAGACATCTGATGAGAATACTCGAGACGGGCGAGACCGGCCCCCTCTATATCCACATGGGTCAGAGGACCGCTGAAGAGGAGGTGCTGTGATGCCTTATAACCATAAAGAAGAACTCTCCAAGCCCGAACGATTCGTCGGAGGACACCGCCTCTGCGCGGGCTGCGGAGCCGGGATAGTCGCGAGAGCCATGACGCGCGCTCTCGACGAGGGCGACAAGGCCGTGATCTGCAACGCGACGGGCTGCGTCGAGGTATCGACCTTCACCTATCCCTATACGTCCTGGGAGGACAGCTATATACATTCCGCTTTCGAAAACGCCGCGGCGACCTGCGGAGGTGTGGAAGCCGCGTTCAACGTTCTCAAGCGCAAGGGAAAGATGGATGGCGCGAACTATAAGTTCCTCGTCCTCGGCGGTGACGGCGGGACCTACGACATAGGTTTCCAGTCGCTCTCGGGCGCGATGGAGCGCGGACACGACATGACATATTTCTGCTACGATAACGAGGCGTATATGAACACGGGCATCCAGCGCTCGGGCTCGACCCCGAGGTTCGCCAACGCGACCACGACCCCCGTGGGCAGCGCGTCCACCGGAAAGAAGCAGAACAAGAAAGACCTGACGGCGATAATGGTAGCGCACGGCATCCCCTACGCCGCGCAGACTACGTTCATAGGGAATTTCAAGGATCTTCACGAGAAGGCTCACCGCGCGATATATACGCCGGGCCCGGCCTTCGTGAACGTGATGGCGCCCTGCCCCAGAGGCTGGCAGTATTCGGCGGAGATGCTCCCGGAGATCTGCCGTCTGGCGGTAGAGACCTGCGTATGGCCTCTCTACGAGGTGATAGAGGGAAGATGGTATCTGAACTATATGCCTAAGAAGAAGCTTCCCGTCGAGGAGTTTCTGAAGACTCAGGGCAGGTTCAGGCATATGTTTAAGCCCGGAAACGAGTGGACCATAGAAGAAGCCCAGAAGTACGTGGATACCAAGTGGGAGGACCTGCTCGAGAAATGCGGCAGGGATTCGCTGACGGCGATCCGCTGACGGGTCGAGCCGGCCGGTGATGGAGAAGAAGCCTGAGGGGAGAGGAGGCTGTATGAGCGACGAGATCAAAGAAGTAAAGACCGGTCTTCAGGATGAGACCACGGATCTTCTTGCCGAGGAGCGAGAGAAGCTCGAGGCGGAGAAGCGCGCGTTTGAGCTCGAGAAGGCCGCGGTCGCGGAAGCTCAGGCGGATAACGCTGACACACTGAAGAAGGTCAGGAAGGAGCGCCGAAAAGCGGAGCGCGCGGCGCGGCGGAGGGGCTCACACGCCGGGAGCTGGATCAAAGGACTGGTGATCGGGCTGATCGCGGGGCTTTTGGTCGGGGCGCTCGGCACGGTCTACTACGCCAGGAACTATGTGCCTTTCTGGGAAAAGACTCACGAGGAGGGCAAGATCGGAGAGAAGATCGACGAGCACTTCACCGGTTATTCGGTCGCCGAATTTCAGGAGGCTGTCGTCGGAGAAGCATCGGAGCACAAGGAGCTCATAGTCATGGAGCTCCCGGTCCAGCAGTCGACGACTCTGACCAAATACACCTTCGGCACCTGGGATATCTTCAAGCGCAGCAAGGTGATAACATATCACGGCACGGGAGTATATACCGTGGACCTCTCCGGACTTACCGCCGACTCGATAACTGTGGACGAGGAGGCGAAAGAGGTGCGAATCACGGTCCCGGAAGCAAAACTTCAGTATGTTAACCCGGATTATGATAATATAGAGTTTGAGGATACCGAGATGGGGCTTCTGGCCTTTACCGACATCAAGCTGACAGCCGAGCAGCAGAACGAGCTCGAGAAGCAGGTGATGGCGGAGATGACGGAGTATCTGTCTCAGCAGGAGTTTATGGATCAGGCGGACGAGATCGCGGCGGCAAAGTGCTGGGAGACCTTCCAGCCGCTGGTCAGCAGCGTATCGCCCGAGTTCAGGGTGGTTATAGTAATGGCAAAAGACGCTCCCGCGTCGAACTGATCAAAATGGAGGAATTATCATGAAACAGAAACGTTTTATCGCTGTGCTGCTCTGCGCTCTGATGGTATGCGCGATGCTGCCTCTCGGAGCCATAGCCGCGGAAGAAGAGGAAGAAACCGGTGCTTACGGATGGCGTGAGGCCTTCTCGGAGAACCCGGGGTTCGCCGGGAGCCCAAACCGTGTGATTTATCGTGAGGATCCGGCCGAGATCCCCCTCTATCGGGTCTTCGGCAGCAACCGCTATGAAACGGCCCTGAAGGTAGCCGAGGAGGCGAGAAACTTCTTCTCCAACCATAAGCTGTGGAACGTAATAATCGCGAGCGGCACGGATTTCCCCGACGCGCTCGGAGCAGCAGGCCCCGCTTACGATCTGGGCGCGCCGATCCTTCTTGTCGACAAGAACCGCGTCACACAGATCGCTCAGTATGTTGGGGAAAACATATATAAACCGACGGAACCTGATGATGGAGACGGATGCGTCTATATCATGGGCGGCACCGGCGCTGTTCCGGCGAACATGGAGACAGAGCTGGAAGAGGCCGGAGTGGATCCGGAAAAAATAGTCAGATTTGAGGGCAGCAACAGATATATGACAAACCTGGACGTGCTCAGCGCTTACGGATCGATCAATGCCGTTCTGGTCTGCTCCGGGAAGGACTTTGCCGACGCGCTGTCAGCGTCCGCGCTTGGGGCGCCGATCCTTCTGGTCGCGGATAAGCTGACTGCCGAGCAGAAGGCTGTCCTGGCGAATCTCGGTGCCAAATATTTCATTATAGTTGGCGGAACCGCAGCGGTGAGCGAATCCGTCGAGAACGAGCTTAAGACCATCGCTGAGAGTGCCGGAGGAGGAGTAGGGCGCATATCCGGTAAGAACCGCTATGAAACGTCCAAGGCTGTAGCGGAGGAATTCTGGAACTCCAGTAAAGGTGTAGTCCTTTCCTATGGGCTGAACTATCCCGATGGCCTTGCTGGAGCGGCCATGTGCTTCATGGCCGACTGTCCGATGCTCCTCGCGACGACCAGCAATATCAGCTATGCGGATGAATGCGGGCAGAATCTCGGCGTGACGGAAGTTTGCGTCCTCGGCGGGCCGACCCTGATTTCCGATGCCGCGGCTCTCAGCGTTCTGGCGGAGGACGAATAGCGAGTGTGCCGCCCGCATTCCGGGCGGCGGAGAACAGGATGGTAGTCAGTAGTAATATGATAAGCTGTTCAGGCGGCCGGGTGATCCCGGCCGCGGATCTT